>Ga0180215_1002809_pt1 | contig 17006 bp, 15 predicted proteins | sample eDN3rd37CBELigBY_FD_128871 | JGI IMG/M metagenome (GOLD analysis project Ga0180215, IMG submission 128871) | Enriched backyard soil microbial communities from Emeryville, California, USA - eDNA 3rd pass 37_C BE-Lig BY (version 2) (version 2) | ecosystem: Environmental > Terrestrial > Soil >... | reverse complement strand
GAGGCGAAGGGCGAGGGGCGGTTCCTCAACGAGGGCGACAAGGGCCAGCCCAACATCGTCATCAGCCGCAAGATCGCCCGCGACTTCCCCAACGCCGACGGCTCGCCGCGGACGGTCGGCGACACCCTCCGGATCGCCGACGCCGACTACACCATCGTCGGCCTCTACGAGACCGGGTCGATGCTTTTGGACGTGGTCATCCTCATGGACATCGACGAGGCCCGCAAGGCCCTGAAGATGCCCAAGGAGCTGGTCTCGGCCATCTACGTCGAGGCCAACAGCCCCCCCGGCTACGAGGCCGTCTCGGCGGCGATCGAGGCGAACGAGCCCGGGGTTGACGCTCGGAACATGAACGAGGTGCAGGCCGACTTCGGCACGCTGATGGGGCAGGTTGACAAGCTTCTGATGATGACGGTGAGCCTCGCGTTGATCGTCGGGATCGTCGGCATCGTCAACACCATGTTGATGAGCACCACCGAGCGGTTCGTTGAGTTCGGCGTGCTGCGGACCATCGGCTGGTCTCAGGCCAACATCCTCGGCCTGGTGACGCTCGAAAGCGCTTACCTCGGCCTGCTCTCCGGGCTGGTCGGCTGCGCGTTGGCCTGGCTCGGGACCGCGGCGGCCAACCAGTTCATCGGCGGCGGGATGCGGCTGGGCCTCTCGCCCCAATCACTGATCGTCGGCGTGGGACTGTCGATCGTGATGGGGATCCTGGGCGGGCTTTACCCCGCCTGGCGCGCCGCCCGGATGGTGCCGATGGAGGCCATCCGCTTGGGCTCGCACTGAGTGAGTTGACCAATGACCACCCTCCCTCCCCGTGGTCCCGTTCGTTTAATCTCCCGAGGTCGGCCCCGATGATCGACGTTGTGAACGTCTGGAAGTCTTATAAAAGCGGAACTCGTCCGGTCGAGGCGCTTCGCGGGATCAGTTGCCACATCGAGCGCGGAAGGTTCGCCTTCATCGTCGGCCCCAGCGGCTCGGGCAAAAGCACCCTCCTGTACATGCTGGGCGCCGTCGATCGGCCGACCAAGGGCGAGATCCTCGTCGAGGGCGAGGATCTGGTCAAGATGTCGGAATCGGCCCAGAACGACTACCGCCGCGAGAAGGTCGGCTTCATCTTCCAGTCGTTCAACCTGATCAGCAACCTCTCGGCCATCGACAACGTCCTGATCCCCTTCCTCCCCCGCGGCGTGACCGCCGAACAGCGCGAGCGCGCCGTGACCCTGCTCACGCAGGTCGGCCTGGGAGACCGGCTCGATCATCGCCCCTATCAACTCTCCGGCGGCGAGCAGCAGCGGGTGGCCATCGCCCGGGCCCTGGTCAAGCAGCCGGTCTTGGTGCTGGCCGACGAGCCGACCGGCGAGCTCGACAGCAAGACCGGCGACGAAATCTACAAGATCCTTCGGACGATGCAGCAGGCCTACCAGGCCACCCTGGTCGTCGTCACCCACGACCGCCGCTTCATCACCCCGCGCGATCTGGTTCTGGAGATCCAGGACGGGCATCTGATCGCCGGCCCGACCGACGCCCTGGCGCCTCATTGTCCCTCTCATCCCCAAGCCGAGCCCAATCCCTCGGCCGTCAAGGCCGGAGAATGACCTTGCCGAACCCCTGGTTCGACCCCAGGCGCTCGTAGGCGGCCCTGACGTCGTCGATGGCGAAGCTCGAATCGACGATCGGCTTGACCGTCCCCCGCTCCAGCCACGGAACCACCCGATCGGCGAAGGCCCGCGTCGCGGCGATCTTCTCCTCCAACGGCCGCGACCGCAGCACCGTCCCCACCATCGTCAGCCGCTTCGTCAGCGCAGCGCCCAGGTCGATCTCGGCCTTGGATCCGGTCAAGAGGCCGACGAAGACCAACCGCCCCCGGTAGGCCAGAGACGCGATGTTCCCCGCGAGCGCCTTGCCGCCGAGGACGTCGAGAAGGACCTCGACCCCCCTGTCTCCGGTCAACCGCCTCACCTCGTCGGCGAACTCGCCCCGGCGGTTGAGAATCCCGACGTCGAGCCCCAGCTCCTTGGCCCGCTCCAGCTTCTCGGTCGTCCTCGAGGTTCCCAAGACGAAGCATCCCATCGCCCGGGCGATCTGAACGGCCGCGGTGCCGACGCCGCTTCCCGCCGCGTGGATCAAGACGCGCTCGCCGGGCGCGAGCCCGCCTTGGGTGGTCAGGGCGTCGTGCGCCGTGATGAACGCCTCGGGGACGGCGGCGGCGGATTCGAAGTCGAGATCGCTTGGGATCTTCACCAGCAGCCGGGGGTGGGTGATCAGGAATTCGGCCTGAGAGCCGCCCGCGACGATGCCGAAGACCCGGTCGCCGACTTCCACCTGGCCGACGGCCGCCGGCCCGAGCGCGTCGACCTCGCCCGCGAACTCGAGGCCCGGCACGTCGGCCGGCGCCCCCGCGGGCGCTGGGTAGAACCCCCGGGCCTGCAACAAATCGGCCCGGTTCAGCCCGCAGGCCCGGACCCGGACCCGGACCTGCTCCCCCCCGGGCGCGGGGATCGGCAGCTCGCGGACCTCCAGGACCTCCGGGCCCCCCTTCCCCGCGATGACGACGGCTTTCATGGGTAATCTCCGATCCCGGCTTTCGGCTCGACCGCACAACCTCTCAGTCTACGGCATCCCGGGCGCCGCCGCTGGGCCGCTCGGGTACAATTCCATTGGCGGCGAGCCCGCGCGTCGGACCTTCGCGCCGTTTTCCTCCCCTCCTCCCTCCCCGGAGCCCAACCGACCATGAGTAGTCGAGCCTTGCTCGTCATCGACGTTCAAAACGAATACTTCACCGGCGCGTTGCCGATCACCCACCCCGCGGGGAACTTCGACCGAATCCTCCAAGTGATGGACGCCGCCAGCGAAAACGGCGTTCCGGTCGTGGTGGTCCAGCACTCGATGACCGAGGGGCCGGTCTTCCGCAAGGGAAGCTCCATGTGGGAGCTTCACCCGCAGGTGGCCGAGCGCCCGCGCGACCTCCTGCTCGACAAGTCGTTGCCGGGAAGCTTCACCCACACGCAGCTCGAGGACTGGCTCCGCAAGCGCGGGATCGACACCGTGACGATCGCCGGCTACATGACCCACATGTGCTGCGACACCACCGCGCGGCAGTCGGCCCACCTCGGCTTCAAGACCGAGTTCCTCAGCGACGCCACCGGCACGCTGGACATCTCCAACCCCGGCGGCGAAGCGACCGCCGACGAAATCCAGCGCGCGATCCTCTGCGCCCAGCAACAGTTCCTCAGCGAGGTGATGCCGGCGTCGGAATGGATCGCGAAGTTGTAAGGCCGGGGCGAGCGCGGCCGGCGAAGGCTTCGCCGACCGCGCGCTTGGGAGGCTCTGGTCAGTTGGCCGACGCGGCCGCGGGGGCCGCTTCGGTGAACCGCGGCATCAGGACGTGGTTTTCGAGGTGGACGTGGCGGAGGATGTCGCTCTCCATCGACTCAAGCTCGGCGAAGAGCGTCCGATAGCTGTTGCAGGCCCAGTCGGGGAGCGTGTAGTCGTCGGTCGCCTTGTGAATCAGCTCCAGAAGCGCGGCGACTTCCAGGTGCTCCTTGACCATCGCGTCGAGCTCGTCCTTGATGATTCGCGGGTCGGGCTTGCCCGTCATCAGGGCGGGGAAAAGCGTCCGCTCCTCCTTGTCCAAGTGCGGAATCATCGCGTCGGAGAGCTCCTTGACGACGCGCGCCAGGTCCTTGAGCTTCGGATCGTGATCGCCGTGGACGTTCCCGACCTTCGCCGCCAGGGGGACGAGAAACGGCAGGATCTTCCGCAGGTACTCGTGATGATTCGCGATGATCGTGGCGATCAGCGCCGTGGTTGAGAGGTCCCGAGCGTCGCCGGCCGGCCCCCCCTTGCGCTGGGCGATGGCGCTTTGAAGCTCGGAGATCAGCAACGCGGCGTCGACGCCGCGCTTCTTGGCCGCTTCCTCCAGGCTGACGCCGCCATTGCAGCAAAAGTCGATCTTGTGCTTCTGAAAAACGGGCGCGCACTCCGAGTGGGAGATGACGATGTCCGCAACCTTGTCCTGTGCGCTAACCACGGGGCTTGCTCCTGAGGGATGAGGCGAAAACGGGGCCCGGGTGGAGCCGGAGGTGAGGAGCCAAAATCCGTCCTCTCCGACGGGAGCCGCGCGACCTCGCCGAGTTATGGAGGCTTCTCTCCATATTGTGCCCGCCAGGCAAGACAAAGCCAGTCGGATTCGCCATCGAGCCCGCGCGTGGTGGTCGGTTTGTTGTAGGGGCGGCCCCCCGTGGCCGCCCTCCGACGATCGGCGTGGGCGCGCGCCATCCCGCGAGGGCGGCCTCGGGGGGCCGCCCCCACATGGCCCTCTCTCTCCCGGAACCCGGCGCTTATTGACCGGCCTGAAGCTGTTGCTCCAGCCACTCGGCCTTGTTGGTGGTGATGCCGTCGACTCCTGCTTCGACGAGTCGGCGGGCCGTCTCGGCGTCGTCGACGGTCCAGACGTAAAGCTCCAGGCCCGCGTCCTTGACCTTGCGGACGAACTCGGCGTCGATGGGGCCGTTGTAACTCAGGTCCAGGCCGTCAACGCGCAGTTCCTTGGCCTTGGCGATCAGTTCGTCGACGGTCGGGGAGAACTCCTTGGTCTCCTTGTCCTGCTTGAAGCTGGCGAGGTAGTACCCCTTCAGCTCGGGAAGCTGGCGCTTGGCTTCGGCCATGGCGTCGGCGTTGAAGCTGATGATGACCAGTTGTTCGGGCTTCTTGCCCGATTCGCGGATCGCCTTGATCAGGGCGGGCATGATCTCCGGGCCGGTCTTCACTTCGATGAAGCAGCGCGCGTCGTCGGGGATGGTCTCCAGCATCTCGCCGAGCAGGGGGAGCCGCTCGCCGGCCCATTTCTCGCCCTTCCACTTCCCCGCGTCGAGATCGCGCAGTTCGTCCCAGGCGCTGTCCTTGATCTTCTTGGCGACGCCGGTGGTCCGCTTGGTGTCCGCGTCGTGGGAGACGACCAGCTTTCCATCCTTTGACATGTGAACATCCAGCTCGGCCGACTTGACTCCCCGGCTCCAGGCCAGGTTGAACGAGGCCAGCGTGTTCTCGGGGGCGTCGGCCGATTCGCCGCGGTGGGCGGTGAGCTCAACCGTCTTGGCGTCGGAGGCCGTGGCGACCATCATCGTCATCACCGCGCTGAGCAACAAAGACATCAGTTCAACATCTCCAAATCAGTACAAGGAAAGACCAACGGTCCAACGGCGCCCGGCCGCCCGTCAGCGAGACCGGTTCCAGTAGACGCGGACGTTGTGGGTGGCCCGGCCGCCGGCGATGATCTCGGGGCGGCCGTCGCCGTCGAGGTCCGCGGCGAGGGCGTCCTCGCAGGCCACGCCGCCTTCGTCGATGGCGTGGCGGTCGAAGGTCGGGCCGTCGGCGCCGGCTTTGGGATCGAAGACGTACACGCCGGGCCCGCGGGGGGCGTTGGTCGCTTCGCGGTTCGGGTCGCGCTGGCCGATGATCAGCTCGTCGTCGCCGTCGCCGTCGAGATCGGCGCACCAGACGGCGTGTCCCCATGGCAAGGGCTCGGCGACGACCTGGCGCCGCCAGAGGGTCGAACCGCCCTCCCCGGGGGCCTTGTCGCCCGGCTTCGGCGGGGTGTAGACGACGACCTGGTGCCCATGCCAGGGCTCGATGGTCGCCAGGTACATCGCGCCATCGCCGAGCCGGCCGACCTTGATTTCGCTCGCCCCCTTAAACGGCGCGGAGTCCTGGTTGCCGGACCCGAGCCGGGTTTTGGTCCATCGGCCGTTGGCCTCGCGATCGAGCGCGAAGACCCCCTCCCAGGCGGCCAGCAAGAGCTGGTCGCGGCCCCGGCCCTCCGGGTTGAACGGTTGCAGGTTGTGGATGGTGTGCAGGGAGTCGTCGGCCACTTCCGAGGGCCAGTTGGGCTGGGTCGGGTCTTCGGGGACGTCGAAGACTTGCACCCTCGCGCCCTGGCCCTCGCCCCAGTTCGGCCCCTTGGTTCCGCGCCCTTGAAGCGGGGCGACGAGGAGTTGCTTCTCGCCGTTCCCCTTGACGTCTCCCCAGCGGAGCCGATGCAGGGTGGGCTCTTCGTAGTGGATCGGGTGGACGACCCAGCGACCTTCGGCGTCGCGGCCGAGCCATTGAAGCGTGCTGGGGGTGGCGGTGTCGGGCGGGCCCCACCCCGCGCCCAGGACGAAATCGATCCGACCGTCGCCGTCGATGTCGTGAGGTTGAATGCAGACGTTGTCGCGCTTGGTTTGGTCACGAATGATGTCGTGTTTTTCCCACGATGGGTTCTCGTACCAGACCACCGCGTTTTCGGAGACCGCCACGACGTCGGGCTTGCCGTCGCCGTTGACGTCGGCGACGGTCAAGGCGTAGCAGACGTTGCCGAGACGCGGGTCGATCTCCTGAACCTCGAAGCGGGGGAAGTCGGCGCCGAGCGTCATAAGCGCCCACGGAACAAAGAGCGCGGCCGCGAGTCGGAAGCGTGGCATGGTGTTCTCCTCATGGCGATTCGTTGGAGGAGGTCCATGGTAAACCGCCGCCGACCCGACTTGAAGGGCCGACCGCGCCCGTCGCATGGTGGGGCGGGACGGGTCGAGATCGCGAGGCTCCCGCCGAGCCCCACGGGTGGCGCCGGCTCGGCGGGATGGTGTTCCCCTTCCAGGACGAAGGGCTTCAACGGTTGGCGGCTTCCGCCTCTCGGGCGTCGGTGGGAATGAGCTCGGGTGAGAGCCGTTCGGCCTGGGAGGGCGCGGCGACGGCGCGTCGGCGCGCGGCGTGGCGGGCGGAGGATCGGGCGAGAAGGGCGGTCAGGTGGTTCTCGCGGATCAATCGGCGCGCGTTGTCGATCGAGGAGAAGACGCCCATGCGCCGGCCCTTGACCATCTCGGCGTGGCCGATGCAAACGCCGATCATCCGCCCCTCGGCGGTGAAGAGGCCGCCGCCGGATCGGCCGTGCTCGGGGGGGCGGGCGGTGATGAGGAAAGGCCGGGTGTGATCGCTGTCGCCGAGCTTGATGCGCGCGGTCTCCACGAGAACGGAGTCCCAGCTCGACAGCCTGGCGCCGAGGTCGATTCCCAGCGACGTGACCGTCGACCATTCCTTGGGCGCGACCTCCTTGCCCGCGTCGAGGATCCGGGCCACATAGGGCAAGGCGGTCATCTTGCTCACGCGGAGGATCGCGACGTCGGCCGATGGATCCGTGGCGGCGACCTGGGCCGGAATGACGCGGGGCCAGGGGCCCGGGGCGTCCCGCCCCTCCAGGCCGAGGTTGTAGCGGTGCAACTCAATGGTTAGGGGATCGCGCCCGCGGACGACGTGGGCCGCGGTAAGCACCAGCGTTTCGCCGTCGACCGACGCGATCACCGTGCCGGTCCCCTGAGAGGTGCCACGGCGGATCATCACGGTCGGCCGGAACGTCCAATCGTCGCTGGGAAGGACCGCGTCGCGCCCGGCCGCCGACCTCCTCTCCGCGGGAGGGGCCGCCGTCGCCCGCCGCCCCAGCCGATCGGCGCCGGCGAGCGGGAGCAGCGCCGCGAGCGCCGCGATCAGCAGGGCGCGGGCCGCTCGCCCGCCGAGGTCCATTCGCCACATGTTGCGTCGTCGCCGCTATGATCAAAAAGAGAGGGACCGCGGAGCGCTCGGCCGTGGCCGATCTCCATCGGCCGCTCTCGCCCTCGACGAGAAAGCGTGGATCCCATTGTTGGTCACGCCGAGCCGAGTTTCAAGCGATTCGGCGAATTGGGGCGGTTGATCCCGTCGATTTTTCGGAACGCGATGATTTTTCGCGACCCTACGTTCCAGGGGCTTGTTTGAATCTCGGCAGGATGCTCAAATTTGGTTGGGAATCCACCTCGCCTCCCCACTTCGACATGAGGATGCTCGATCATGCTCCGGAATCCATGGACGAAGCGTTGCGCCCTGATCGCGGTTTGCGGCGCCCTGACGGCGGCGACGGCGCTCGTTCTCCCTCACGCTCGGGCCGCGGCCGATGGCGACGACCAGCCCCTCTCCCCGGCCCTCAAGGCGCTGCAGGGAACCTGGATCGCCGAAGAAAACGGGTCAATCCAGACCATCTGGACGATCACCAAAGACTCGCTCACGGCGCGGGTCAAGGGCGTTGAGTACGTCGGCAAGCTCACGGCCGACGATCAGGCCCAGCCGCACCCCAGCCTGACGGCCGAGATCGAGAAAGGCCCGGAGGACATGAAAGGGAAGACGGTCAAGGGAATCTACAAGCTTGAGGGCGGGAAGTTAACCGCCAACTTCGCGGGCCCCGACGAGGATCCCCCCATGGACTTCACGCCCGTCGCCGACAAATACCACCTCTTTGAGCTCACGAAGGTGAAGCGATAAGGGACGCTCCCGCGCGGGGACCGGTCCTCAACGGTCTCCGCCGCGGCGACGGAAGACCCGCGTTTCGCCTCGGTCCTCGGCGATTTCAAAGAACTCTTCGGTGATTGCGTCAAGGCCCGGGTCGCTGCGCCAAACGATCAAGTCGTCGATCTGGTGGTGGTGGGTTTCAAGCAGGCGCCGCCACCGTCGGCGGCGCTCGGCGGCGTCCTCCGGAGCGCTCATCAGGTCGATTCGCTCCAGTTCGGTCGAGTCGGGACCGGCAACGTCCCGGCGGAGCTGGACGGGGAAGTAGTAGTAGCGGGTTTCGTAGTTGGTCCAAAGGATGGCGTCGCGGGCGACTCCCGCCCAACAATCGGCGTGGAGCATCGAATTCACCCGAAACCGCGTCTCCACGTTCGTCAAAAGGGTGGCGACGCGCCGGCCGCGGCCGACCGTCGCGGCGGTTTCGGCGATTCGCCCGGCCTTGCTCCGGCAATCGAGCGCGTAGTCCCAGACGACCACCGTCTGAAGCGCCAGCGCGGCGGTCAGGGCGACCGTCGCGAGCCTTCCCGCCGTCGACGCCGAGCCCCGCCCCAGGTCGGTCGCCGGAACCAGGGCGGCTAGACCAAGCAGGGCGACGCGCTGGGGAAGGTAGTCGCCGTGGCCTTCACCCATCGCGTCGGGGCCGAACACGCCGCCAAGCCCAAGCGCCACCGCCAGCGCCAGCCAGACCCGGCGCTCGCGGTCGAGCGGCCCGCGCGCCAGCGCCGCCAGGCTCAAAAGCCCCGCCGCGGCGAGCCAGACCACCGGCGCGAAGATCGCGAAGATCGGTCCGGTTCGGTCGGTGAACGGCAAAACATCCTTCTTCGCCAGCGAGACCGGGTCCACCCAGCCGAGTCGACCAACCCAGCCCGAGATCGAGAGGAACTCGCCCGCGGCGGGGAACTTGGGACGCATCGGCCCGCCCTGGCGCGAGAGGTGGAGATAAATCGCCCCGAGGAAAACGAGCGGGACCAGGCAGAGCCCCGTCCGAAGCAGCCGTCGGGTCCAGTCGCGCGGGGTCTCGGCCGGCGCGAGGATCGCCAGCAAACCGAGGGCGCAGACCGTGAGGCCCAGGCTCACGAGGTGGCAAAAATAGCCCAGAACCAAAAGCGCCGCCAGCGCGGCCAGGCGGCCGGGTCGCAAGTCGTCGCGGCCCTCCCACCAGACGGCGAGGGTGACCGGAAACAGGCAGGCGCCAAGCTGGAAGCCGGCGAACCCCATCAGCCAGGAGAAGCTGACCGCCGAGACCGCCGCCAGCGCGAGCGCCCCGAACGAGGCCCGACCGCCGACGATCCGCCCGCGCGCCCAGACCACCGCGAGGGCGAAGCCAAGCAGCGTCGCGCTCATCATGATTCGGTCGGCCGTCCAGGGGGAGACAACCTTCAACAGCCCGATCAAGGCCAGGTGCCCTCCCCAGTTCGGCAGGGGCGACCAGTGGACCTCGTAATGGGGCCGGAACACCGAATCGGCCGCGAACGAATCAACAATGATCGCCGCGTTGTACAGGTGCGCTGGGCCGTCCTGCGTGACGAACCAGGGGACCAACCAGATGGCGGCCAGCGCGGGCGCGAGCAGCCCCGCGATGATCCAGAGGTCGCGCCAGCCGGAGGATTCGCCGGGGCGCGTCATGGGCGGCGCTCCTCGGCGAACGCGGCCGGATGAGGATCCAGGGGTTTGCGATTTGGCCTCGAGGCGGGATCGGAAGGGCGAGGCTCCCGCCGAGCCCCATGCATGGGGCCGGCTCGGCGGGAGTCTCGCCCTTCCAGGGTTCCGAGTTCAACGCGAGATGATCGGGCGTCGGCCCGGGCCTCCCGGTTCCGAAGCCTCCGCGCCGTCGCCGACGCGAGGACAAGGGAATCGAGAGACCCGGTTGCGGGCGCCTGAAAAACTGGACGGACGATCGTTGAGTGTGCTCTCCGGCGGCGTCCCGCCGCCAGCGGCAAGTGGAAGCTCGGAGATGCGATCGCGGCCGCCAAGCGGCAAGGTCCTAAGATCACGTCCAGCCCGCTCCCGGCCCGGGGGCCGAGAAACCAACGGCCGGCTCGTCCCCTGAGGGTGAACCGGCTGTTGCACGAAGTATATCGCATGGGTGTTCGGCCGTGGAAAAGTAGGGGCTCGAAAGTAGGCCCGGCGTCGGAACGCGCGGAGCGTTCGCGTAAATTGGCGTCGTGAGCCGAACCGCGATCCTCCGCGCCGTCGGCGATCAACCGCGCCCCGACACCCCGGAGCCCTCTTGACCCGACGGCCCGCCGCCGATCCCGAACAACTGCCGGCGCTCCAGGTCTCCGGGCCCGTCCGCGCTTTTCAAGCGCCCGGGCGGCGTCAAGCTTCGTCGCGGTCCAAACCGGCGCAACACGCGGTCAACCCGCTCCTCCGAGTGATCCGCCCGCCTCGTGAGTGCCGGCGCGGGGTCGTCGGGAACTTCCAGGCCGAACGCCGCGAGGTAGCTGGCCCGATAAATCCCGCCGCCGTAGCGGTCGGCGAACCGGTCGCCCGAGCACGACAGCCAGGTGGTGTACGCCAACGCCACCAATCCCATCGCGACATAACCGGTCAGGTAGCCCGCCCCGACCCACCGGACGACGCCGCGGCGGCTCCGGGCCATCTCGCGAACGCCCACCCAGCCGTATCCCAGCAGCAGCGGGACCACAGGAACCCAGAACCGGGCGTCGCGGTAGGGCCAGATCAAGAGGATCGCCACATACGCCGCGACGTAAAAATCAACCGCCGCGATCCTCCGCCGCGACCGTACGCCGACCGCCATCAACGCCGCGAACGCCAGACCCGCGACCATCACCAAGGGCTGAAGCGCTTGAGGCAATTGCGCTTGCGAGCCGTTGAGCAGCAGCTCGCCCCAATCCTCCAGCCGGAACCGGACCAGGTCGCCCACGCCCCGCCAGTCCCGCGTCATCTCATGGGCGTATTTCGTCGAGCCGAGGACCGCCGCCCCGCCGATCAAGGCGGCGACAACGCCGCTCAAGGCCAGCGTCGCGGCCCGGCGATGCGTTTCCCAGCGCCGTCGAATCCCGGTCCAGGAGAAGCCGGGGCAAGCCGCGAAAGCCAGGGCGGGCGCCAGGGCGACGCCGATCGTCCGCAACGAGACGGCGAGAGCCGCGAGCAATCCGGCCGCGCCGAGCCAGTAAACCCGCCGCCGGCCCCGGCTTTCCGCCGCGCGGGTGGCCACGGCGAGGCTCGCCAGGCTGACGCCGAAATAAGGCACGTCCGAAACCGGCAACGTGACGTGCTTGACGATCACCCAGCTTAAAAGCGTCATGCAGGCGAGCCAAAGCAGACCGTCGCGGCCGATCTCCATCGAGCGCGCCAGGATGTAACACGCGCAGGCGAGACCCATCGCCAGAGCGGCGAGGTTCAGCCCGATCATCACCGCCGAGCGCGCGATCCCGGCTCGGTCAAGCGCCGCCAGAACCAGCGGGTAGCCCGGTGGATAATGGCTCGGTTGGCCGTTGGTCAAGAAGCCGTCGCCGTCGCTGACCGAGGCGGCGATCTCCAAAAACTCGATGGCGTCGGTGTTCATCCGCAGCGGGCTCGCCGCCTGAACCAGATACCCGACGCCAAGGCACGCCACAACAAGCCCCAAGAAGGGCGTTCGCGTCCTCATTGATGATCCATCCCTGGTGAGCCGCGGTTTGGCGAAGGCGCCGCGGCGGCCGACCCCTCCAAGGCCGACCACGACCAGCGCCGTCCGAACATCGAGGCACCCTAGCCGAGATATTGCGTTTCCGCAACCCGAATGACGGCCCTCATCGGCAAATCAGCCCGCTTTTCCGGCCTTCAAAAGCGCGATCTCTCGTTCGCGGAGGCGGTTGCGCTGGGCGGGGTCATCCCATTCGATTTCCTCGGTTTCGAGGAACTCCAGCGCCGTGGAGCGGACATCGTCGGGGATGGCGACGCCCAGCTCGGCGTGGCGGACGACGATTCCGGCGTAGCCGAGGTGGTCAAGCTCGTCCCAGAGGGTCCGATCGGAGCCGGCCTCGACCTCGAACAGGTCGAGCGCGGCGGCCAGCGTCTCGGCGTTCGCCAGACGCTGGTGAACCTGGTCGAGCGTCAGGGGGTTGGCGTCGTCGGTCAGCTCATCGTAAAGGTCGCCATGGACGCGCTCGAAGGCACCGTCGAGCGCGTCGTGGGCGTCGTCGTTCTCGTAGCTTTTCAGGCCCCAGTAACCCATCGCGTTCCTTTGACTTGAAAATTGGCGGGCCGGGGGAGTTTCGTTCTCCACGCCCGGCCGCTGGCGTCGCCAAAAATGTACTACGCGAGCGGGGGCGCCGGGTAGGGGCGGATCTGGCGGAGCATCGCCTCCAGCCGCCGGGGAGCGGCGGCGATGGTCGGGGTGGCGATCGGCGAGCGGCGGATCACGTCGGCCGCGTCGAGCCGCTCTCCCTCGATCGTGGCGAACGCGCATCCGGCTTCGCTGGCGATGACCACGCCGGCGGCGACGTCGTGGGTTCGCTCGCCCAGCATGACGCACGCCTTGAGGCGGCCGGCGGCCAGGAAGACCTGTTCGCAGCACGATGATCCCAGGTCGCGAATCCGGCCGGGGACCGTTCGTGGGTCAATCTTGCGCATGGCGTTGGTGCCCAGACAGACGTTGTCTTGCCGGTGGAACTCGTCGGCGTCGTCGACTTGCAAGCGCTCGTCGCCGCGCCAGGCGCCCTCGCCCGCGGCGGCCCAGTAGATCTCGTCCAGGACCGGGACGATGATCACGCCGACCGCCGGCCGGCCGTCATCGATGAGGCCGATGCTGATGGCCCAGAGCGGCAGGCCGTGAACGAGGTTGCCGGTGCCGTCGATTGGATCGATCGACCACCGCCGGGGCCCCTTCCCCCCCTCGGCCTCGAACTCCTCGCCGGTGAGCCGGTCGTTGGGGTACGCCGCGCCCAGCCGCTTTCGGATAAGCAGCTCCAGGTCCTTGTCAAGCTCGGTTACGTAGCTGTGGTTGGCCTTTTCGGTTGGCGTGACGTCCTTCGACCGCTTCAGGGCGAACTTCGCCGCCTCGGTCGCGATGGCCCGGACCAACTCCAATTCCCCGCCGTACCGCGTCGTCCCCGTCATCGCGAAATGCATCCTCGATCCTGATTCGAGTCTCCTGAACCCCCCTTCATCTTCGGGAACCCGACGATTCCGGGCAACCCACAAATCCCAAGGAAAGCCAATCCCGAGCGAGCGCGGCGGGGCGCTTGAAAACATTGCGCGGGGCCCGCGTCCGCCTCGTCCACCGGGGGGCGCTGATCGTCCGCGATCCGGGGGACGCCACCCACGAGGGCCGGGGCGCTGGGTCCGGCGCCCTACGATCCCCACGATCGAGGCGATAGGCCCAGGGCCTTGATCCGGGACGCGAGGGTGGTCGGCCTGATCCCGAGAAGCTCGGCCGCGCCCCCCGGGCCCGACACCTTGCCCGCCGTCCGTCGCAGCGCCGCGCGGATGTTGTCCGCCTCCAGCCGGCGGATCTCGGCGTCGGTAAGCACCCGGTCGTCGTGGTCGCGACGAGGCGGGGGCGGGGGTTCGGCGGCCGGCGCCATGCCGAGAGCGGCGGGCGGCTCGATCGCCAGGCGGGCGCCGTCGGCGACGATGACGGCCCGCTCGATCACGTGCTGCAACTCCCGGATGTTGCCGGGCCAGTCATACCGCTGGAGCCGCTGGACGTCCGCCAACGTCAGGCGAGGCTTCGGCCTTCCGAACTTGCGCGCCGCCAGGGCGAGGAAGTGTTCGGCCAGCACGGGGATGTCCTCCACGCGCCGTCGCAAGGGCGGCAGCTCGATCGGGAAGACGCTCAGGCGGAAGTACAGGTCCTGCCGGAACCGCCCGGCCTCGACCTCGGCCCGCAGGTCGCGGTTGGTCGCGGCGATCAGTCGAGCGTCGACCCGCCGGGTCCGCTCCTCGCCGACGCGCTCCAACTCCCCCTCCTGAAGCACTCGGAGCAGCTTCGCCTGCAACTCCAGGGGGATCTCGCCCACCTCATCGAGAAACAGCGTCCCGCCGTCGGCCAGCTCGAACCGCCCGGCCCGGTCGCGCAGCGCCCCGGTGAACGCCCTGCGGGCGTGGCCGAAAAACTCGCTCTCGTACAGCTCTCGCGGCACCGCGGCGCAGTTCACCTTGATCAGCGGCCGATCGGCGCGGCCGCTCCGCCGGTGCAGTTCGCGGGCGACCAGTTCCTTGCCGGTGCCGCTCTCGCCCAGAATGAGGACGGCCGCGTCGGTCGGCGCCACCAGGTCGATCCGCCGGGCGAGCGCCTCCAGGGCCGGGCCCCGGCCGATCAGCTCGCCGTAGGCGCCGGCCCGCGTGACCTCCTCGCGCAGGTATTCGTTCTCTTGCTCAAGCCGCCGCGTTAGATCCTCGATCCGCTCGAAGGCGCGGGCGGTGGCGATGGCGGCGGCGGCCCCGTCGGCGATCGCCCGCAGCCAGTCCATGCAGTCCGGCCCGACCGACCCGCGGGCGAAGATCCCCAGCACCCCCAGGACCTCGCCGCGATGGATCAACGGCTGGCCGCCGAACCCGGCCACCCCCTCGGCGCGCATCCAGTCCGGATCGGCGGCCCAGGCGGGCGGGGCGGGCCACAGATCGAACGCCTCGATCGGCTCGCCCGTGGCCGCGATCCGCCCCACCTTCCGCGTCCCCAGCGGAAAGCGGCGGAAGGCGCCGTCGAGCCGGTTCCACTCGACCCTCGGGTCGCGAGCCGACCGCCCGGCGCTGGCGACCAGATGCAGGCAGACCGATTGGTCGCGGCACTCGGCCGGCGACGCGCAGCCGCCGCATTCCTCCGTCCGTCGCGCCAGCCAGATCCGAGCCAAAGCCACGCGCGGGGACTCGGCGAGCCGGTTGACCACCAGGCGGAGCAGGTCCGGCAGCGCGCGCTCGCGGGCCATCTCAAGCAGCAGCCGCCTGGGCTCGGCGAACAACGGCGGCTCGGGCGTCGGAATCATCGGCCGTCTCGCGAGATCTCGGAATCGACTTGCGAAAAATCGTGATTCAACGAGATATCGTAAACCGGCCGATCTCCGATGTGAATTCACAAATCTCGAAGTTCCAGATGCTTGCGGGATTCGACGCGAAACGGCATGGCGCGTGAAACGGATCTCCCACAGCCGCGCTGGGATCCCCGACGCGGAACGAGAAATCCGACGAAAGGGAGATTCTCCATTATGGCGCGTCTGACTCAGATTTCGCCCGAGAACGCGACCGGCCGGGCTGGCGAGCTGCTCAACGCGGTTCAGGAGGCGCTCGGCCTGGTTCCGAACATGACCCGGGCGATGGCGAACTCCCCCGCCGTTCTCGACGCCTACCTGCGGTTCAGCGGGGCGCTCGGCAAGGGCCTCCTGCCGGCCAAGCTCCGCGAGCGGATCGCCCTGGCGGTCGCCCAGGCCAACGGGTGCGACTACTGCCTCGCGGCGCACGTGGCCATCGCTCGGATGGTTGGGCTGACGCTCGACCAGATCCGCGACAGCCGGCTCGGCGGCGACGTCGACCCGAAGGCCGACGCGCTGATCCGGCTCGCCCTGAATGTGGTGGCCACCCGCGGCCGGGTCGACGACGCCGACCTTAAGGAAGTCCGCCGGGCCGGGTTCGACGACGCGGCGATCGCCGAGGTGGTCGCCAACGTGGCGCTGCACGTCTTCACCAACTACTTCAACCGACTGGCCGGGACCGATCTCGACTTCCCGGCCGTCCCGGCGTTGGGGCCGAAGCCCGCGACCGCGGGCTGACTCCGATCCGGCAACCGCGGCCTCACTATCCATAGGAAAGGGCTTCATCATGAACGCGCCGAAGATCGTTGTGGAGCCGGGCCAGGGTCGTTCGGTTTGGCTCGGCGGCATGGGAGTCGTGTTCAAGGTTTCCGGGGCGGAGACCGGGGGCGCATTCGTGATCGTGGAGCACCCGATCGAGCCGGGGCGGCTCGTGATGCCCCACGTCCACACGCATGAGGATGAGTACTCGTACGTCCTGGAGGGGACGGTTGGCGCTCGGGTGGGCGACCGCGAGGTCGTCGCGGGACCGGGAGGCTACCTGATCAAGCCCCGCGGGCTGATGCACACGTTCTGGAACGCCGGCCCCGGCCCGGCGCGGCTGCTGGAGATCATCTCTCCGGCGGGCTTCGAAGCCTACTTCGTCGAGCTGGCGGACGCCGGGGCCCCCGACCGACGACGGGACCTGTCGGCGAAGTACGGAGTGACCTACTCCGACGAGTGGGTCCCCGAGCTGACCTCCAAGTACAACCTGAAGTTGCTCGGCCACTGACCCGGCGCCTCGGGCGACGCATTCGCGCTCGAACACTTCAACTCTTTTGGAGCCGCATCATGGCCGAGGTCATCGCGGGGATCCGAATCCCCGATAGCAAACTGGCCCGCGAGGCGACCGACCTGCTCCGCGAGCACGGCGCGCCGCTCCTCCTGTCCCACTCGCTGAGGGTCTTCCTGTTCGGAGCGATCCAGGGCCGCAACCGGGGCTGGGCGGTCGATCACGAGTTGTTCTACGTCGGGGCCATGTTCCACGACCTGGGCCTGACCGCGAAGTACCGGAGTCGGGAGCATCGGTTCGAGGTGGACGGCGCGAACGCGGCCCGCGAGTTCCTGCGGGCCAACGGGATCGACGAGGAGTCGGCCGGGATCGTTTGGGACGCCATCGCGCTGCACACGACCCCGGAG
>Ga0180215_1002806_pt1 | contig 17014 bp, 19 predicted proteins | sample eDN3rd37CBELigBY_FD_128871 | JGI IMG/M metagenome (GOLD analysis project Ga0180215, IMG submission 128871) | Enriched backyard soil microbial communities from Emeryville, California, USA - eDNA 3rd pass 37_C BE-Lig BY (version 2) (version 2) | ecosystem: Environmental > Terrestrial > Soil >... | reverse complement strand
GGCAAGCCGGGCGAGCGCTCCGTGTCGATGGCCTGCATGCATTGCACCGATGCGCCCTGCGCGGCGGTGTGTCCGGTGAATTGCTTCTACACCACCGCCGATGCCGTGGTTCTCCACTCCAAGGATCTGTGCATCGGCTGCGGCTATTGCTTCTACGCCTGCCCGTTCGGCGCGCCGCAATATCCGCGAGTCGGCAATTTCGGCTCGCGCGGCAAGATGGACAAGTGCACCTTCTGCGCGGGCGGCCCGGACAACGACTACACCGTGGCCGAATATCAGAAATATGGCTCCAACCGGCTGGCCGAAGGCAAGCTCCCGCTCTGCGCCGAGATGTGCTCGACCAAGTCGCTGCTCGCCGGCGACGGCGAGATCATCGCACAGATCTACAAGGAGCGCGTTGTGCGTCGCGGCTATGGTTCGGGCGCCTGGGGGTGGAAGACCGCCTACAGGGAAACCATCGCGTCCTGACCCGCGTGAGACGGGCCGGCGGGCTCTGTTCGCCGGCTCCCCAACGACCAAGAAAAGAGGAGAAGGGGATGTTGACGCTCACAAGAAGCCTTCAGACGTTTGCCTGCGCCCTGGCGCTCTTCTGCGTCGTGCTTGCGGCTGTGCCCGCCGCCGCGCAGCAGCGCAATGCGGATGGCTCGGTCAATCCGACCGCCAGCGCCGTGCAGGAAAGCCAGCTGCTCCAGGAACTGCAGCGGGTGCAGGGGCGCGTCAGCATTCCCGACAAGAAGGAAGGCGTGCTGATCCAGCAGGCCGGTCGCGACTGGCGGCAGTTCCACGAAGTGACGCTGCGCTGGATCGGCGGTATCGCCATCCTCGGCATGCTTGTCGTTCTCATCGCCTTCTACCTGATCCGCGGCATGGTGCGGCTGAAGAGCGGACGTTCGGGACGCACGATCACGCGCTTCAATGCGTTCGAGCGGTTTACCCACTGGATGACGGCGACCTGCTTCATCATCCTCGCGATCACCGGCCTCAACATCACCTTCGGCAGGCCGTTGCTGTTGCCGCTGATGTCGCCGGAAGCGTTCACCGCCTGGTCGGAAGCCGCCAAATACGCGCACAACTTCGTCAGCTTCCCCTTCACCATCGGCGTCATCCTGATCTTCCTGATCTGGATCGCCGGCAACATTCCCAATCGCGTCGATGTCGAGTGGGTGAAGCGCGGCGGCGGCATCATTGGCGACGACCATCCGCCGGCCTATCGGTTCAATGCCGGCCAGAAGATGATCTACTGGATCGTGGTGCTCGGCGGCGCCGCTTCCGCGATCTCGGGCTATCTGCTGATGTTCCCGTTCTATGGCGACCTGACCGTGAACGGGATGCAGACGGCGCAGATGGTGCACAGCATCGTCGCCGTGCTGTTCATCGCCGCGATGCTGGCGCATATCTATATCGGCACCATCGGCATGGAGGGTGCGTTCGAGGCCATGGGCACCGGCGACGTGGATGTGAACTGGGCCCGCGAGCATCACAGCCTCTGGCTCGACGAGGAGCTCAAGCGAGGCCAGAGCGCCGCGCCGAGCGGGGCCCGCGCGACGCCGGCCGAATAGCCCTCCCACAGGCTGCTGCAAATCCAGAGCGCCCGGCGATACCCCCGCCGGGCGCTTTGCTGTAAGAAGCCGACATGGACATCATCGGCCTCGCTGGCTGGAGCGGCTCCGGCAAGACCACCCTTCTGACCAAGGTCATTCCGTGCCTGACCGGGCGCGGCAAGCGGGTTTCGACACTGAAACATGCGCACCATCATTTCGATGTCGACCGGCCCGGCAAGGACTCCTTCGAGCATCGTTCGGCCGGCGCCACCGAGGTGCTGGTGATATCGGGCAGCCGGTGGGCGCTGATGCACGAGTTGCGCGGTGCGCCGGAACCCTCGCTGCCGGCGCTGCTGACCAAGTTGTCCGAGGTCGATCTGGTTCTGGTTGAAGGGTTCAAGCGCGAAAGCTTCCCGAAGCTCGAAATCCATCGCGCCGCCAATGGTAAACCGCTGCTGCATCCGCAGGACCGCTGGATCGTCGCGGTTGCCTCCGATACGCCGCTGCCGGCTGCCACCGTGCCGGTGGTCGATCTGAACGACATCGAGGCGGTCGCTGATCTGCTGCTCGCGCGGGCGGTCCCTGTCGAGGCGGTGCGGGAACGCGCGGACGCGGTCTGATGGCGCAGCTGACCGACGATTGCTTTGCCTTTTCCGGACCGCTGCTGCCGGTCGACGACCTGGAACGGATCATCAGCGAACGCGTGACGCCGGTCGCTGAAATCGAGACGGTTGCGCCGGCACAAGCGCGCGGCCGTACGCTGGCGCGCGATGTCGAAGCGCCGATCGACCTGCCGCCGTTCGACAATTCCGCCGTGGACGGCTATGCCGTCCGGCACGCCGACCTCACCCCCCAATCCGATACCATGCTGACCGTGGCCGAGCGCATCACCGCCGGCCGCGCCGCCGCGCAGCCGATCGCCAGGGGCGCCGCCATCCGTATCTTTACCGGAGCGCCAATGCCGGAAGGCGCCGACACCGTATTCATGCAGGAAGACGTGCGGACCGACGGCGCCAGCGTGATCGTGCCGCCCGGACTCAAACCCGGCGCGAACCGCCGGCTGGCCGGCGAGGATATTCGCACGGGTGCGGTCGCGTTGCCCGCCGGTCGCGTCCTGACGATTGCCGACACCGCGCTCGCCTCGGCCCTGGGCCTGACTGAACTTCCGGTGCGGCGCCGCATTCGCGTCGCGCTGTTCTCGACCGGCGACGAACTGATCGAGCCCGGACGGCCGCTCACGCGTGCGCAGCTCTACGATGCGAACCGCTGCCTGCTCGCGGGCTTGGTCGAATCGCTGGGCGGCGTTGTCACCGATCTCGGCATCCTGCGCGATGATCCCGCGGAACTGGGACCGGCCCTGAAAGATGCGGCCGCGTCGCATGATGTCGTGCTCACCTCGGGTGGCGTGTCGACCGGGGAAGCGGACCACGTGCGCGATGCTGTGGAAGCTGTCGGCAGCCTCGTCTTCTGGCGCGTGGCGATCAAGCCGGGGCGGCCGGTGGCGATGGGCGTGATACCGGGTGCAGCGGGCACGAACGCCGCTTTCGCCGGTTTGCCCGGAAATCCGGTCGCTGCGTTCGTGACCTTTTTACGTGTGGTACGTCCGCTGATCATGCGGCTGTCGGGCGCGAACACGCCGCCACTCATCGCGCTGCCGGTGCGTGCGGCATTCGGGTATCGAAAGAAAAAGGGACGCCGGGAATATGTCCGGGTGGCGCTCCGGCGCGCTGCGGACGGTGTTGTCGAAGCGGTCAAGCACCGTCAGGAAGGAGCGGGTGTGCTCACTTCGCTGACCGAGACCGACGGTCTGGTGGAGTTGTCCGAAAGCGTCACGACCGTCGAGCCCGGCTCGACCGTCGGATTCCTGCCCTATGCTTCGCTGGTCAGCTGAGCGTCAAACGAAGGACGCGATCAGAGCCGCACTCCGCTCGTGGTGTATGCAACCGTCACCGGCTCCTGATAGCGCTCGAGCACAAACCAGCCGGCCACGGCGATAACGATGACGGCGACGCAGGCAGCGAGAAAGCTTTTCATCGTCCCGACCCCCCGAAAGACTAGAATTACACCGATACTAGAAAAGCCCCGGTCTTCCTTCAAGCTGACCGAAGGTCGCGTCCTTCCGATGCGATCTGGTCGGCACGGGCCCGGTCTTCCGGGGTGTTGACATTGAAGAAGGGGTCGACCGGCCGGTCGGGCCATTCCGCTATCGCAATGCCATGACGCGCGGTCCAGACCTCGATCTTGTGCAGATCTTCGTCCACCAGCGCGCGGCGCAGGTCGGCGCGCAATGCCACTGGCCAGAGCCCGGCGACCGGATGCCGCCAGTCTCCCGATTTCGCACAGGCGAGCTGTGTACCGGCCGCCGCGCGCGCCGCATGCAGCTTCTCGACGAGGTCGGAGGGAAGGAACGGGCAGTCACCCGGCACGCTCGCCATCCATTCGATATTCGGACGATGCGCCGCGGCCCAATCAAGCCCCGCCAGAATGCCGGCAAGCGGACCTGCGAAGTCCGGGATGTCATCGGGCACCACCGGCAGTCCGAAGCGCGCGAAGCGTGACGGATCGCCATTCGCATTGAGGATCAGCCCGTCGCATTGCGGCGTCATCGTATCCAGCACGCGATCGAGGATCGCGCGGCCGCCGATTTCGATCAGCGCCTTGTCGCCGCCGCCCATGCGCCGCGCGAGTCCGCCGGCGAGAATGAGACCGAGGGTTTTTGGAGATGCGATGCTCATGGTTGCATCCCTCCCCCTGAAAGGGGGAGGGTCGCCGAGTGAAACGAGGCGGGGTGGGGGTCAGATGTCTCGAGCAAAGACCGAGCCGCCACCCGGCTCGTCGCTTCACCGCTCGCCACCCTCCGCCGCAAGCGGGGGAGGGAAAAGAAAGAATCAATCGTCATGCACCGCCGCCTTGCGCCGATGCTTTGCACTCTCTTCCTCGACGAAGCTGAGGTCCTGATCGAAGATGATGCGGTCTAGACCGGCAAGCGCGGTGAAGCGTTTGCCGCGTGCGCGGCCGATCAGCGTGAGATTGGCCTTGCGCGCCAGTTCGACGCCCCAGGCGGTAAAGCCGGAGCGCGACACCAGAATCGGAATGCCCATGCGCACGGTCTTGATCACCATTTCGGAGGTGAGCCGGCCGGTCGTGTAGAATATCTTGTCGTGCGCGGGGACCTTCTCCCGGAACATCCACCCGGCGATCTTGTCGACCGCATTGTGCCGCCCGACATCTTCCATATAGACCAGCGGCCTGTCTTGCTGCGCCAGCACGCAGCCATGGATCGCGCCGGCTTCGAGATAGAGCGAAGGCGTGGTGTTGATCTTGTGCGTCAGCGCATAAAGCCATGAGGTGCGCAGCGGCGTCGCCGGCAGCGTGACATCTTCCAGCGCCTCCATGAGGTCGCCGAACACGGTGCCCTGCGCGCAGCCCGAGGTCTGTACCTTCTTCTTCAGCTTCTCTTCGTAGTTGGTCGCGCGCTCGGTGCGCACGACCACGACCTGCAATTCCTCGTCATAATCGACACCGGTTACGACATCGTCGGGCTGCAGCATGTTCTGGTTGAGCAAATAACCGATCGCCAGATAGTCGGGATGATCCCCGATCGTCATCGCGGTGACGATCTCCTGCCCGTTCAGGAAAATCGTGAGCGGCCGCTCGACCGTCACCACTGTTTCGATCTCTGCACCGGTTTGATCGACCCCGCGCACGCGCTCGGTCAGGCGCGGATCGTGCGGATCGGGCCGGATCAGATAATCGTCGTTCGTCATTGTCATCCGAACGGCAGCTTCATCCCCGGAGGCAGGGGCAAGCCGCCGGTCAGCGCCTTCATCTTCTCGGCCATCACGCCTTCGAGCTTCTTGCGGGCATCGGCATGAGCGGCGACAAGAAGGTCTTCGACGATTTCCTTCTCGTCGGGCTTCATGAGGGAATCGTCGATCGTCACGCTGCGCAGGTCGCCCTTGCCGGACAGCGTGACCTTGACCACACCGCCGCCCGAGACGCCCTCAACCTCGGCCGCCTCGAGTTCGCTCTGCATCGACTGCATCTTGGATTGCAGTTCGGCGGCCTTCTTCATCATCCCCATGAAATCGGCCATGTGCTACCTTTCGCTGTCGCTGTCGTCATCTTCGTCCGGAAAATCGGGGAGCATGTCGGGCTCGGCTCCGACGGCCGGCATTTCGGTTTCGCGCGGCCGTACTGCCACAATCTCCGCGCCCGGAAAGCGTTCCAGCACCGCCTGCACCAGCGGGTCGCCGCGCACACCGCGCTTCAGTTCGGCCTCGCGCGCATCCATCTGCGCCTTCAGCGTCGGCTGACCGGGCTCGCGCGAGAGCGCCACGGCCCATGGCCGGCCGGTCCAGGCCTTCAGCTTTGCCGGCAGCTCGTTGACGATGCCTTGCGAGGCGCCCGTCTCCAGCGCAAGTTCGAGCTTGCCATCCTCGCAGCGCACCAGCCGCACGTCGCGCTCCAGCGCCGTCTTGACCCGCAGGTCGCGCTTGTCCGCCGCCAGCTGCACAAGCTCTTCGAAGCTGCCGATGCTGACCGGCTGCGGCGCGGTCGGTGCGGAGTCCATCGGCTGGGGCGCCGTATTGAAGGCCGGCAGAGCCATCGCCCGCGGCGCACCGCGTGGGCCGTCAGCGCGAGACGCAGTCATGCTCGCCGGTGCCGGCGCCGCCACCGGACCCGGAGCCGCCGTGCCGCCGTTGCCGCGCGGCGCAGTGATTGCCGCCGCGTCCAGTCCCGCTCCGTTGCCGAGCGCGCGGATCGCCTCGTCCGGGGTCGGAAGATCGGCGGCATAGGCGATGCGCACCAGAAGCATTTCGGCAGCCGCCACCGGCCGCGTTGCCTGCTGCACCTCGGCGAGGCCCTTGAGCAGCATCTGCCAGGTCCGCGATAGAACCCGCATCGAAAGCTGCGTCGCAAAACTCTTGCCGCGAACCCGCTCCGGCTCGCTCAGTGACAGATCGTCGGCCACCGAGGGAACAAGCTTCACCCGCGTGACGAAATGCGTGAACTCGGCAAGATCCGACAGGATCACGGCAGGGTCGGCGCCGGAATCATATTGATCGCGCAATTCCTTCAGCGCTGCGGCGACCTCGCCCTTCAGCAGCATCTCGAACAGGTCGACGATGCGGCCGCGGTCCGACAGGCCGAGCATCTGGCGTATGTCCTCGGCGCGGACTTCGCCTGCCGCATGGGCGATCGCCTGGTCAAGCAGCGACAGTGAGTCGCGCACCGAGCCTTCGGCGGCGCGTGCGATCAGCGCGAGCGCCTCTGTCTCGGCGCTGACGTTTTCCTTTTCGGCAATGCCGGCGAGGTGGCGCACCAGCAGGTCGCCGTCGACCCGGCGCAAGTCGAAGCGCTGGCAGCGCGACAGCACCGTGATCGGCACCTTGCGGATTTCGGTGGTGGCGAAGATGAACTTGGCGTGCGGCGGCGGCTCTTCCAGCGTCTTGAGCAGCGCATTGAACGCCGCCGCAGACAGCATATGCACTTCGTCGAGGATATAGACCTTGTAGCGGGCGCTGACCGGCGCGTATCGCACGGCATCGTTGATCTGCCGCACGTCATCGACGCCGTTATGCGAAGCGGCGTCCATTTCGTGGACGTCGATATGGCGGCTTTCGATGATCGCCTGGCAATGCTCGCCGATCGCCGGCATGTCCACGGTCGGACCTTTAATCGAGCCGTCCGGCAATTGATAATTCAGCGCACGGGCCAGGATGCGGGCGGTCGTGGTCTTGCCAACGCCGCGCACGCCGGTGAGAATCCAGGCCTGCGGAATGCGACCTGTCTCAAACGCGTTCGAGATGGTGCGGACCATGGCGTCCTGGCCGATCAGGTCGGCAAAGGTCGATGGCCGGTAGCGGCGCGCCAGCACGCGATAGCCGCCGGCGCCTTGCGGCGCGGCTTCCACCCACGTCTGATTGCTGGTCTCGCTCATCGCGCTTCCGGGTTCGCGGCGCCGGCGCGGCCCGGACACCTCATCGCTGCGAAAAGGGGTGGGAGGCTGACGAGCGACCCGAACCGAAGCTCGTTAGGGCTGCTTCCTTCCGGACCTGACCCGGTTGGCGAGTGGCTCGCCCACCGCCAACCTCCCATGCGCTATATCGGGCCTAGCCGCGCCGAAAGCAAGCAAAACGGCGCCTGAAGTGATAGGCTGACGTTTCCTGCAATGCCTTGGATAATCAAATGAATTCGGATGGCTGGGGGCTGCACCCGCAACTTGCCCGGGACACCATGGAACTCGGCGATCTGGCGCTCTCGCGGGTCCTGATCACAAAGGACGCAAATTACCCCTGGCTGCTGGTCGTTCCCCGCCGGCCGGGAATCGTCGAGATCATCGATCTGGACGAGGTCGAGCAGGCCCAGCTCATGGTCGAGATTGCACGCGTCAGCCGCGCGCTCAAGGCCGTGACGCAATGCGACAAGATCAATGTCGCCGCGCTGGGCAACGCAGTCCCGCAGCTGCATGTGCATGTGATCGCACGCCGTAAGACCGACAAGGCGTGGCCGAAGCCGGTCTGGGGCGCGGCGGAACCGCTCGATCATGACGAAGCAGAACTGGACCGCTTCATGGACGCGATGACAAAGAAGCTTTGGGTGGGCTGACCATGCAAAAAGCATTGGGCTTTGGACCATGGCCGAGCCTTGGCTACGTCGACAGCGCGCTCGATCGCGCAGCGCTCCGGCGCATTGATCCGCAATTTCTCGATGATTGCGCGGCGCAGGAGACGTGCGGCTTCTACGTCATCAGCGGCGAGATGGTTGTGCTGAAGCGGCTGGACGAGGGTTTTGACGCGATGTTCTCGGCGCGAGAGGTCGCTGCCCTTCAGTCGGTCCGGCAGTCCATCGCGTGGTCCATGGAGCGTGTGTTTCTTGGTCTGGCGCAGGATGCCGGCCGCTTCGGCCTGTCGATCCCGCTCGATGCAATCGAAGCGCTGAAATCCGAACCGCGCTTCCACGTCACCGATCTGCGCTCGATCGCGGTGCAGGGTCTCGTGCCGGCGGATCACCTTGCGCCGCTGGCTGCGGCCAAGGCGTTGCTGCATTGGCATGCGCGCCGGCACTTCTGCAGCAATTGCGGGCACGCGACAGAGGTGGTGCAGGGCGGCTGGCGGCGCGATTGCACCCATTGCAAGGCGCAGCATTTTCCGCGCACCGACCCGGTCGTGATCATGCTTGCGGTTCGCGGCGAACGTTGCCTGCTTGGGCGACAGCCACGCTTCGTGCCTGGCATGTGGTCGTGTCTCGCCGGCTTTGTCGAGCCAGGCGAGACCATCGAGGAAGCGGCGCGCCGCGAAACCCTGGAGGAGGCCGGGATTCACTGCGGCAAGGTGCGCTATTTCGCATCACAGCCTTGGCCGTTTCCGTCGTCATTGATGATCGGTTGTCACGCCGAGGCGATTTCCGAGCAGATTGTCGTCGATCGGGATGAACTGGAAGATGCACGCTGGTTCTCGCGCGATGAAGCCGCGGCGATGCTGATGCGCACGCACCCGGAAGGCCTCGGTACCCCGCCGCCGGTCGCGATCGCCCATCACATCATCCGCGCTTGGGTGGAACGGGGCGATGACGTTTTCACCTGAGACATCGGCGCGCAAGCTTGTCGTTTGCGCCGGCATGGCCGTCATCGATCACGTGTATCGCGTCAGCGCGTTTCCTGTTCCGGGCACCAAGATCCGCGCCGACGACTTCTTCTCGGTGCTGGGCGGATGCGCCGCGAATGCGGCGATCGCGGTACGCCGGCTGGGCGGGCGGGCGCGCGTGGTCGCACCACTCGGTGGGCCGCCAGGCTTCGATCTCACGGGCGACAACGTCTTGGCAAAGCTTCAGCGCGAAACCATCGATGTTGCGCATGTCGTACGCTTCAACGGAGCGGCATCGTCGCGGTCGTCAATCTTCATCGATGGCGGTGGCGAGCGAACCATCGTGAGTTATCGCGATCCAAGGATCGAGGATGCCCGCCCGCGCGATCCGCAAGGCGCGATTGCAGATGCCGATGCGGTCCTGATCGATAACCGTTTTCCGGAATTCGTGCGGCCGGTCGCGCGCGCTGCAGCGGCTGACGGCAAGATCGTCGTGCTCGACGGCGACAAGCCGACCTGCCTGACCGACGAGCTGCTGACTGCGGTGACCCATATCGTATTCTCGGCCGAGGGCTTGCGCAAAAGCGCAGAGACGGAGGACCTCCCGTCCGCTCTGGCGCTGGTCGCGAAACGCACGGACGCCTTGGTCGCTGTGACCGACGGACCGAACGACATGATGTGGTGGCAGGACGGCGCGCTGCATCGGCTCGCCGCCTTCCGCGTCGAGGCAGTGGATACGCTGGCTGCGGGCGACGTTTTTCACGGTGCATTTGCGCTGGCGCTCGCCGAAGGTCATGCGGCCGACGCCGCGATGCGGTTTGCGGCAGCAACCGCTGCGATCAAGTGCAGCCGCCCCGGAGGCGGCGCCGGCGCCCCGGACCGTGCCGAGGTGGATCGGCTTCTGGCGGCGGCACCGTAGCGCTTGCATAGAAGGATTTTCTATATATAGCTGTTATCGACCTCAAAAAGGGAAAAATATTCCAGGTGCTGCATGGATGCCATTGACCGGAAGATTCTGCTGACGCTGCAGGAGGATGCTTCGCTCTCGGTGGCCGAGATTGGCCAGCGCGTCGGCCTGTCGTCGACCCCGTGCTGGAAGCGGATCCAGCGGCTCGAAGCCGACGGCGTGATCCAGAGGCGGGTCGCGATCGTCGATCAGGACAAGGTCGGACTCGGCATTACGGTCTTTGTTTCGGTCGAGACCGATGACCATTCCGAGGACTGGCTCGGCCGCTTTGCCAGCGCTGTCAGCGCGATGCCGGAGGTGATGGAATTCTACCGCATGGCCGGTGACGTGGATTACATGCTGCGCGTCGTGGTCCAGGACATGCAAGCCTACGACGCCTTCTACAAGAAGTTGATCGCCGCCTCGCCGTTGAAGAATGTCACGTCGCGCTTCGCGATGGAGAAGATCAAGTCGACCACCAGTCTGCCGATCCCCTGATGCCGCCGGCTCAGGTGGCGTTGTCCAGCCGCGGTCGCATGAAAATCTGGTCACTCAGAGTCATCGGGCCGGTCACGACATAGCCAATCGAGGGCTGATAATTGTAGGACGCCTCGCCCCATACGAGGGACGTTTCCGGAACGTTCAGCGCCGCCGGCAGGGTGACAGTGGACCCGGCGGCGCGCGCCGACGCGTTCTTCGCGCTGCTCCATCTCACTTTGGCGTTTCCGTTCTTGTCGACATCCACCAGCGATACGACAATTTGGGCCGACGCAAGCGGGTACGGCGCAAGGACCGCGGCCGCGGCGCCGAGTGCGGCGTTGGCGTCCGCCGTGTTCGCAGTGCTGACGCTTTGCGCCTGTGCGACGAGGTCTGCAACGGTTCGCGCGGTCAATGTGACCTTGCGGTCGATGCTGATGCCTTGCGACAGCTCGACGCCGCCGAGATAGAGCGTCAGCATCAAGGGCAGCAGCATGGCGAATTCGACTGCGGATATGCCGCGCTTGTCCTTCGCAAACTCAGTCAGGCGCCGGATCACAGCGCCGCCTTTCATGAAGCCGATCGCCCGCATCGTCGTCTCACTCAGAAGGGTTCGTTCTTGAACGCGGCGGTCGCCATCAGCAGCCGCTTGCTGCCGGCGAGGTCGGCGAGATTGAGCCCGAGCAGAGACACATAGACCGGCCATTGATACATCAGCCGGACCACGACAATGTCTCCCGCTCCACCAGGCGTATAGCTTGGGGTGAAGGTCAGGTTGCCGTTCGCGTCAATGGGCTTTGAGGTGTCGGCGGAACCGAATGCCGAATAGGTTCGCACGTCGACCTGGATGCCGTTCGCGCAATCGAACAGGCCGAACACCCGCTTGCAAACCTCTTCCTTGAACTGCGCCTGACTGAAGCCGGCCTTCTGCGCCTGACCCGTCAGGATCAGCCGCGCTGAATCGGCAGCCGCGGTCTCCAGCACCTGACCGGCGAAGAACACCAGCGCAGTTTCGAGAATGGCGAAGACGAGCGCGAGAAACGGCGCCGCAACCATCGCGAATTCGACCGCCGCGGCCCCGTCATTCCTGCGCGCGAAGCGGCGCACAATGCGCGGCGCGAACGCCCGCATGGAGCGCGGGGCGGCTTCGTGTTTGACGGCCTTGAACATAGCAATCACCAGCTTGATCCGGCGCAGGCCGGAACGGTGGGATTTGTATCAAACAGCCGTTTGCGAAGTGTTGCCCCCATTCCGAACGCAAGCGGTGACAGCGTTTACCGGTTGAAAACCATATTCAGGGCTCACGGACGTGCGCGCAAAAGCGAATGGCCCCGCCGGATCGGCGGGGCCATCGTGACGTCAGGCTCAAAGTGCAGCTATCGGCAGGGATGGTATTGGCCGTCATAGCCAAGATACAGTCCGGTGGCCGGATTGAAGGACCGGTATTTCGAAGAGCAATAGGCGATCCAGTCGGCACGAGCCCCATAAACGGGAGCATAGGCCGGCGGCGGCGGTGGTGCCGATGCCGCACCGGCGATCGCAGCGCCAAGCGCCAGTCCGCCAAGCACACCGGCGGCGACTGCTGCCCCATCGCCGCCGCGGCGATAATAGCGGTGGCCATGATAATGGCGGCCGCGCCAACGGACCTCCTGCACGAGTTGCCGGTCTGGTGTGCCCAGGGCCGAGAGGCCGGTCGCGGCGGGGGCGGCCGAGGCGCTCGACGGCGCGAGGAACGCAGCCAAAGCAAACGCCGAAACCGCGGCCGGGACTGTCAAAAATTTCGATGCAGGCATTCGTCCATCTCCACATTACGGTTCGTGCAGTCTGACAAACGAATGCAGCCGCAGCTTGTTTCCACAGGCCGCAGGGACATTGAGCCGCATCGAACCTTAACTTTCGTCCATAGTCCTCGTTATGAGCGCAGCGTGCCGCCGGTCCGCTTGCTGACTTCGCCCACGATTTTGCCCGCAAGCGCGTCGATCTCGGCGTCGGTCATGGTTTTCTCGCGGGGCTGGATTGTGACGGCGATCGCGATCGATTTCTTCCCCGGATCAATGCCTTTGCCTTCGTAGACATCGAACACGGTGACGCCAGTGATCAGCCTTTTGTCTGCATTCTGCGCCGCGCGCACGAGGTCGGCGGCTTTCACCGTCCGGTCGATGATGAAGGCGAAATCGCGCGACACCGGCTGGAATGCCGAAAGTTCCAGTGGGGGCTTGGCCCGGCTCGGCTTGGCCTTCGGCTCGGGAATGCGATCCAGAATCAGCTCGAAGCCGACGATCGGCCCGTCTGCCTTCAAGGCGTCCAGCGCACGCGGATGCAATTCGCCGAAATGCCCGAGCACATTCTGCGGACCGATCTGGATCGTGCCGGATCGGCCGGGATGGAACCAGGCCGGTGCGCCGGGCACGATCTGCAGCGCCTGCATCGGCGCGCCGGCTGCCGCAAGCGCAGCGAGCGCGTCCGCCTTTGCCTCGAACGCGTCGGGCATCGTGTTGCCATTCATCCAAAAGCGGCCGGCGCCGTGCGCGCGCGACAGACCATGGCGCAGCCCGGCCGCGGCGGTGAGCTGATCCTGCGGCTGGTCGCCCTTGAAGATCTGGCCGACTTCGAACAGCCCGGCATCGGAAATGCCGCGGTCGGCGTTGCGCTGAATTGCGGCGACGAGCCCGGGAATGAGACTCGGACGCATGTCAGACAGGTCGGATGCGATCGGATTGGCGAGCGACAGCTCCGGCTGACCGCCGCCGAACAATGTGGCGTGGGGTCTGGATATGAAGGACCAGGTTACGGCTTCGGCGAGATTGCGCGCCGCAAGGGCGCGCTTGGCCTTGCGCGTGCGAATCTGGATCGGCGTCAGCACCGCCCGGCGCGGCGCGTCACCTCGCTCGAACGGCGTCAGCGGCACCTGATCGACGCCGACGATGCGCACGATCTCTTCGACAATGTCCGCCTTGCTTTCGACATCGCCACGCCAGGACGGGACTGCGACCTTCACGACCGCACCGGAGCCGGCGACAAAGAAGCCGAGATGCCCGAGGATGCGTTTTATCTCGGTCAGCGGTACATCGAGTCCGGCAAGTCGCCGCACCTCGTCGACCGGGAAATCGATCGGCCGGTCTTCGGCGGGGGTGAAGCCGACCACGATGTTTTCCGACGGCTCGCCACCGCACAGATCGAGCACCATCTGCGTCGCCAGTTCGAGCCCCGGCACCATGAAATTCGGATCGACCCCGCGCTCGAAGCGGTAGCGGGCGTCCGAGTTGATTCCGAGCTTGCGCCCCGTCTGCGCGATGTTGATCGGGTCCCACAGCGCGGATTCGATCAGCACGTCGGTTGTGTTCTCGTCGCAGCCGGACAATTCGCCGCCCATGATGCCGGCGAGCGATTCCACACCCTTTTCATCCGCGATGACGCAGATCGTCTCGTCGAGTTTGTAGGTCTTGCCGTCGAGCGCGAGCAGCTCTTCACCGCGCTTCGCGCGCCGCACCGTCAGATTCCCGTGCACTTTCTTGGCGTCGAACACATGCAGCGGGCGACCGCGGTCGTAGGTCATGAAGTTGGTGATATCGACCAGCGTATTGATTGGGCGCAGCCCGATCGCAGTCAGCCGCTTCTGTAGCCATTCCGGCGACGGCCCATTCTTCACACCGCGCACGAGGCGCAGCGCGAATCCCGGACAGAGCGAGGGCGTCGACCCGAAATCCAGCGTCACCTTGACCGGGCACGGAAACGTGCCTTTCACCGGCTTCGGGGTGCGTTCGAGATATCTGCCGATCCCGGTCGCGCCAAGGTCGCGCGCGATGCCGGACACGCCGGTGCAGTCGGCACGGTTCGGCGTGAGATTGATCTCGATGATCGGATCGTCGAGGCCGAGCACCTCGGCGAACGGCACGCCGACCGGCGCATCGGCCGGCATTTCGATGATGCCGCTATGGTCCTCGGAGAATCCGATCTCGGCGCCGGAAATCAGCATGCCCTGGCTTTCGACATCGCGGATCTTGCCGACCTTGAGCGTGATGTCCTTGGCCGGGATGTAGGTGCCGGGCAGACCGAGCACCGCCTTCATGCCGCCGCGCGCATTGGGCGCCCCGCAAACGATCTGCAGCGGCTTGCCCTCGCCGGTGTTGACCATACAGACGCGCAGCCGGTCGGCGTTCGGATGCTGCACGGCGGAGATCACCTCAACCACCTTGAACGGGGCGTATTTTTCGGCCGGATTTTCGATGTTCTCGACTTCGAGCCCGATCATGGTGAGCTTGTCGGCGATCGCCTTCAGCGATGCGTCGGTATCGAGATGCTCTTTCAGCCAGGACAGGGTGAATTTCATGGCGCGGTCTCGGGTCAGCCCTAAGGCAGGATCAGCATGATGGGGAAGCTGATGAACACAAGGATGGTGAAATAGATCGTCGCGTTGTTGCAGAGCCGGTAGAGCTCATGCTTGACGATCAATTCGCGTTGCACGCTGGGATGCTTCAGTTCGCCCACCGAGCGCACCGACAGACAACGCAGACAGCCGATCGCGATCAGCAGATACACGACGATCTCGACGATGATGATGATCTCTTCAATGCGGTGCTGCGCCAGTAGCGGTGCGACAATGCCGAGCCCGGCGATCATCATCGAGACATGCGTTAGCAAGCCCGACGCTTTGGTGTCCAGTATCTGAAACGCAGCTGAGATGGCTCCCGTCCTCTCCGCATCCCAGTTCGCAAGCGAATGCGCGTATGAGGCGACCGTGTTCTCGTCCAGCCGGTTGGTGAGCGCGGCGATCAGGCCGGCCAGCCCCTCCTTCGGCTTGTCGGACGCGACCATCTCAGTTGCTCAGCCCTCCCGCCAGCGTCGGAAAGTCGAGCGGGCGGAAACCGTAATGCGACAGCCAGCGCATATCCGCTTCGAAGAACGGACGCAGGTCCGGCATGCCGTATTTCAGCATGGCGATGCGGTCGATCCCCATGCCCCATGCGAAGCCCTGATACTCGTCCGGATCGAGTCCGCAGTTTCGCAGCACGTTCGGATGCACCATGCCGCAGCCGAGAATCTCGAGCCAGTCCTCGCCTTCGCCGAAACGGATTTCGCCCTTGTCGCGCCGGCACTGAATATCGACCTCGAGCGAGGGCTCGGTGAACGGAAAGAAGGATGGCCGGAACCGCATCTTCACATTGTCGACTTCGAAGAAGGCCTTGCAGAATTCGGCGAGGATCCATTTCAGGTGGCCGAGATGAGAGCCCTTGTCGATGACGAGGCCCTCGACCTGATGGAACATCGGCGTGTGGGTCTGGTCGGAATCGCTGCGATAGGTGCGGCCCGGGATGATCACGCGGATCGGCGGCTTCTTGGCGAGCATCGTGCGCACCTGCACCGGTGACGTATGGGTGCGCAGGAGCAGCCGCGAGCCGTCCGGCTTCGGATTGAAATAGAAGGTGTCGTGCATCTCCCGCGCCGGGTGGCCTTCGGGAAAGTTCAGCTTGGTGAAGTTATAGTCATCGGTCTCGATGTCGGGGCCTTCGGCTACCGAAAAACCCATATCGGCGAAGATCGCGGTGAGTTCGTCGATCACCTGGGAGATCGGATGAATGCGGCCGGTTTCCGCCGGGCTTTCCCGAACCGGCAGGGTGACATCGACGCTTTCCGTGTTGAGGCGCGCGTCGAGCGCGGCATTCCTCAGCGTCTCGCGTCGCGCCGCGATAGCGCTGTTCACCGCCTCCTTGAGGCCGTTGATCGCGGGCCCGTTGATCCTGCGCTCCTCGGGCGTCATCGCGCCAAGCGTCTTCAGGAGCGCGGAGACCGATCCGTTCTTGCCGAGCGCGGCGACGCGCACCGCTTCCAGCGCGGCCTCGTCGGCGGCGTCGGCAATGCTTTTGAGGATCGTCGTTTCGAGTTGAGCGATGTCGGACATGGAATGACGTCCTCTCAAATCGTCATGCCCGGCTTGTCCCGGACATCCACGTCTTGAAGATCGAACGGCCCAGAGGGCCGGGGGCATGGGCGCGCGAAGCGATGTCTTTCTTCAAACGGCCATGCCCGGCCATGCGGCGGTCAGGCCTGCGCCGGGAGCGCGGCCTTGACCTTCTCGACGATGACCTCAAACGCGGCCGGCTCGCGAATGGCGAGGTCGGACAGCACCTTGCGGTCGATCTCAAGGCCCGACTTGTTCAGGCCATCGATGAACCGGCTGTAGGTCAGGCCGAACGGACGCACAGCGGCGTTGAGCCGCTGGATCCAAAGCGCGCGGAAGGTGCGCTTCCTTCGCTTGCGGTCGCGGAAGGCATACTGGTTGGCCTTTTCGACCGCCTGCTTGGCGATGCGGATGGTGTTCTTGCGGCGGCCGTAATAGCCCTTGGCGGCCTTCAGAACCTTTTTATGCTTGGCATGGGCGGTAACGCCCCGTTTGACGCGGGCCATGGCTGATCTCCTTTAGCGAATGTCTGCAGATGCGAAGAAACACGGGTCGCGCGGCG
>Ga0180215_1002805_pt1 | contig 17023 bp, 13 predicted proteins | sample eDN3rd37CBELigBY_FD_128871 | JGI IMG/M metagenome (GOLD analysis project Ga0180215, IMG submission 128871) | Enriched backyard soil microbial communities from Emeryville, California, USA - eDNA 3rd pass 37_C BE-Lig BY (version 2) (version 2) | ecosystem: Environmental > Terrestrial > Soil >... | reverse complement strand
TTGCGGGTAGCAAAATCCATCTGTGCCAGATGGGTGTCTCTGCACAGCGCGGCCTCGACCAGGCTCACGGCTTCGAAGAATTCCGCCCAGTTCACGTCGGAGATCAGGCGCATGCTGGTGATGATGTTGCGCACGGTGACGTTGGTCGCACCCTGATGCTGATGCTCATCGTGGACCATCTGGTCCGAGTTGGTTCCCTGCGCGATGAGTTGCTCTTCCAGCCACTGCAGCGCTGGCGTTACGCGTGGGTCCTGATCGCGCAAGCGCTTCACCACCTGCACCACGAACGATGCGGCGAGCTCGCCGTGCTTCTGGAAGTATCGAAAAAGCGCCTGTTGATCGATCGTGAGTCCATTCACTCCGAGCAGCCGGTCGGCAACCCGATCGGCCTGCTCACGCTCGGCTCGGCCGCTCACGATGCGTTCGGCTGCGCGGCGCAGGTTCTCCACCAGCACGATGCGCAGCGTGATCGCCATCGCCCACAACTCGCCGATCGTCAGCGGTTGCACCGCTTGATACGCACGCACGAAGCGAATCAACGCGTCCAGATCGAAGCGGCTGTCGCTGTGCGCGACGCAGGCCCACGCCATGCCGAAGACACGCGGATAGCCGGTGAACGGGCCGTCGGCGAGCTTCGGCAGCTGTCGATAGAAGCTCGGCGGCAGGTCGTCGTGGATCTTGCGGATCTGTTGCTCGATCACATGATAGTTGTCGACCAGCCATTCCCCCGCGGGTGTGATGTTGCCGCCCTTGCTCGCCGCCAAAGTGATAGTGCGATGAGCGTCGAGCAGCACCGCCGCGTTATTGCCGAGTCGCGCATTGAGCGAGCGCTTGCGTCGTGGTCGCGTGCTAACAGGTTGTGACTGCGCCAGGCTTGCCGCGTGCTGCTCGAGTCGTGTGATGCTGAACAGCTCCTCGCGAATGATCGCGGAGCTATTCCACGGCGATGCGGGCCGTTGCCACCGAGCGAGGAACGGCTTCAAGGACGGTTTCGAATGCGGCGCAAACGACGATGGTAGATCGAGGTCAAAGACACTTCTCCAGCGAAGGATTGATCGGGGAGTGTGCGTCGGCGCCTTCCGGGGCGTCGGTGCGGTAGCGAACTTAGGAGAGCGCCAGCGGCTATGTTCGTTAGCGCACCGACGCTGTCTTGCACCGACCCCACACTGCGTACAGTTGTCAGGATGAATGAATGGCTCTCACACCGATTACGGCGATTTCGATGAGTTCACCTTGCGTGGCCGGCGGCTTATTGACGGCGCTGCTGATGGCGCTAACGACCTTCGTTTCCCCGTCCCTCGCCGAAGCGCCGGACGTCCTGCCGGACAACGCCTTGGCGGCTCGCTCCGGATTCGGCTGGGAGTGCATGACCGGCTTCCAGAGAATCGCCAATCGCTGTGTTCGTATTACCGTGCCGCCAAACGCCTACCTGGATGCATCGGGGAACGAATGGCGATGCAACCGGGGCTACCTGAGAACCGGCGACGCGTGCACGGCAGTCAAGGTGCCGCGGAACGCATATATCGATGATTCATTCAGCAGCGGCTGGCGATGCGAGCGTGGCTATCGCGAGGCGCGGGGTCAATGCCAGGCGATCGAGATCCCTGGCAACGCGCATGCGGTGGACTCGTCATACGGTCCAGGTTGGGAGTGCGATCGCGGCTTCCAGTCCTTGCAGTCGACTTGCATTCCCATCGAGCTGCCGGCGAATGCGTTCCTGTCGCGCGCTGGAAGCAGTTGGGAGTGTGACCGTGGCTTCCGCCGGGAGGGCGCCGCATGCGTTGCGGTACGAGTCCCGGCGAATGCTCACCTGGACTACTCCGGCGACGCCTGGAGATGCGACAGGGGCTTTCATCTCCACGACGCGACCTGCATCAAAGATTGAAGGGGTGACACGTGAGCAAGGGCCAGGATCGAAAGAAAGACCAGAAGAAAAAGCCGACCAAGACGTTCGACGAAAAGCGGGCGGCGAAGAAAGTCAAAAAGGCGGAACGAGCCGCGACCCGTAGCTTCATATAAGGGGTGCCGGCGACGTCGGCTTGGGTCAACGACCAGCGGCCGCGTGTCTGCCGCAAGAACGAACATCAAGAGGTCGCTGGATCGTTCGCTACGTGCATCAAGCTGCGTACGCGGGCATCGCAAACCAGAACGTAGCTCCCATCTGCGGGTTGTTCTCCGCCCAGAGTCTGCCGCCGTGCGCTTCTATGATCGTGCGGGAAATGGACAATCCCATGCCCATTCCGGAGGGCTTGGTCGTGAAGAAGGACTCGAAAATCTTCTTCATTGCTTCGGGCGGCACTCCCGGGCCGGCGTCGGCGACCCCGATCTCGATCCATCCTTCGGCGTTGGTGCGAGCATGCAAGACGATACGTCGGCGCGCTTCCTCGAGGCCCTCGACTGCATCCATCGCGTTGATGATCAGGTTGATCAGAACCTGGGACAGATGCACTCTGTCGCCCTGGACGAACATGGAGCGGTATCCGAGGTTTGTCTGCAGCGATATCCTTCGCCTGATGGCGTCGCCGCGGACCAGTGAGGTGACATCTTTCAGCAAGTCCTCCACGGACATTCGTGCAAGTGCCATCGGCTGACGCTTCAGCATATTGCCCAAGCGGTCGATCACTCCCGCCGCACGCTGCGCGTCGCGTGCTATTTCGGCGAGAATCTCCGGCAAGTCCACCAGATCGGGCTCTGGCGCACGCAGCAGCATTTGCGCGGCCTGCGCATCGGTCAGGATCGCAGTCAGGGGCTGGCGAAGCTCGTGAGCCAGGCCGGACGCGAGCTCGCCAAGGGCCGTGACCCGACCGGCATGGGTTAGGTTGCGTCGCAACTCCACCAATTCCTCGCGCACCGATTCTATTCGCGCGCTCTTCTCCGTGACGTCTTCGATCGCGAGCAGGATGAGCTCGACGCGATCGGCGTCTGCCGCGATCTTCCGCGCGCTGAGTGACAGGATGCGACGGCCGTCCTGGCCGTGCGGCATCACGACCTCGAAGTCGGTGAAGGCCGGTCCGTCAGTGAGAATGGCGGACAGGCGCTGGTTGAGCGTCTCATCCCCCAGCGCGACGCCGACGACCTCGAGCGACCTGCCTTTCATCTCCTCGAGCGGTACGCCGAATTCGGTGGTGAATGCCCTGTTGGTGCGCAGAACATTCAGCTTGTTGTCGAGGACGACGAGCGGCTCGCGGACCGTCTCCACGATGGCCTCTGCCAATGCATGCGCCCGGTCGGACAGCTGCTGCGCACTTGCAAGCTGCAGGTTGAGAACTGCGAGCTCGCGATTGCGCTCCCGCAGCTCGTCGTTGGTCGTAATGAGTTCTTCGTTCGCGGATTGCAATTCCTCTTTGGATGTTTCCAGCTCTTCGTTGGTGCTCTGGAACTCCTCGTTCGCCGACAGCACTTCCTCGTGCGCCGACTTCAAGTCTTCCCTGGCGGCCTCGTGCTGCTCCATCGTCGCCTGCAGGAACTCGCGAAGCTCCAGGTTCTCGCGCTCGAGGTGGGCGAGGTGCCTGTCCTTCTCCGGTTCCGAAAGCGATGTCGTGCCGGTCAGTCGCTCTCGCCGGCCAGCAGTCCGGATGGATTCGCTTTCCAGCAGGATCAAATAGCAGGCGGCAGCGCCATCCTGCCGAAGCGGAATCACCTCCAGATCCACCACTCCGACACCGTCCATGATCAAACCCGCCCGACGGGCGATCTTGCCGTTCGCGCGAGCCTCCTCTACCGCCGGCGGAACCGTCAGCAGCAGTTCCGGGCGCGCGATTCTCAGCAGATTCAGGCTCGGAGGCCCGCTTGCGGGCGCCAGGAAAGGCGCGGTGTCGCCGCGGAATTGCAGAATGTTGAGTGAATCGTCGACGACAATGCCGGCAGGTGAGTAGCGAGCGAGAAGCAGGCGGTCAGCATGGCGCACGGCCGACTCCGTCTCCATGAGCGACTCTTCCGAGCGATGCGACGCAGATAGCGAACCTTGAACGCCGGGAGGCGCGCGATCGACGGCCGCGAAACTCGCTGGTGCTCCTGGCTTGTAGAGCCGATGTAACTTGTCGACGGGCTCGAACAGCTCTGCCCCCTGCCCGATACTCTCCGACGGACCGAGCAGAAGAAAGCCGGTGGGCTTCAGGGCATAGCGAAACGTCTGCATGATGCGGCCCTGGGCGGCGGCCCCGAGATAGATCAGCACGTTGCGGCAGCTCACCAGGTCGAGACGTGAGAACGGAGGATCGCGCGTGATGTCCTGGCGGGCGAATACACACAAATCGCGAATGGATCGCGCGATGACGTAGTGGGAGTCCTGCCGGACGAAATAGCGACGGAGCCGATCTGCCGAAACATCTTGTGCAATGGAGTCTGCGTACGCACCGGCGCGGCACTTTTCGAGCGCGGCTTCGCTGATATCGGTTCCGAAGAGCTGAATTCCTGCCGGCGGCAGCACATCACCCAGATATTCCAGCAAGGCGATGGCAATCGAATAGACCTCCTCGCCTGTCGCGCAACCCGGCACCCAGATCCGAATCGGCTCCTTCGGCGAACGCCCGCTGACGAAGCGAGGGAATACGTGCTCGGTCAGCGCGCTGAAGGTGGCTGGATCGCGAAAGAACGAGGTCACACGGATCAGGAAGTCCTGGTAGAGGGCCGCGGCCTCTTTGGGATCGTTCTCCAGCAACGCCGTGTATTCCGTCAGCGTCTCGATGTGCTGCACGGCCATGCGCCGTGCCAGTCTGCGGCGCAAAGTGCTGGACTTGTATCCACTGAAATCGACTCCGTGATTGAGGCGCAGCCGACGGAAGATTCGACGCAGTAGATCTCCCTCGGTCGCACCGTCGCCTTCTTCGCTGTCGGTACCAACGACTCCAGCCTCGGGAACCTCCGCAGGTCTCAGATAGGAGTGCGAGAACAGCCGCAGCAGCTCAGGGGCGATCTTTCCAGCCGGGAGCACGAAATCGACACATCCGGTTTCAATGGCGGAGCGGGGCATCCCTGACACTCGGGCAGAGTCAGGATCCTGCGCGAAGGTGATGCCGCCCGCGTGTTTTATGGCCTGCGTGCCCGCCGCCCCATCGGAATCGGCGCCAGAGAGAACGATGCCGACCGCGGCCTCTCCGCAGTCGTCTGCGAGCGAACGAAACAGGGCGTCGACCGGCATGTGCATTCCAGTGGCCGCTCGAGGCGAGAGCCGCAGCACCCGCGCGTCAACCGTCAGAGTCGCATTGGGCGGAATGACGTACACATGATCGGATTCGACAGGCATACCGTCCCGGGCTTCTATGACGGGCAGCGTCGTGCGCCGTCGCAGAATCTCTGACAGCAGACTGTCCCGGGCACGGTCCAGATGCTGGACAAAGATGATTGCCACGCCCGGATGTGAAGGCAGGCCGCCAAGAATCTCGGAAACTGCCTCCAGCCCGCCCGCGGAGGCGCCAATGCCGACGATCGCTGATTTCATCGCGCCCTCGGTCTGGTCGTGGAGGCTGACCCAGGAACTTGACCCACTGTGTTCTCTGGAAGAGTCGACCGTCTTGAAATCGTCCAATCGTTGCCGGTCGGTAAGCGAGTCTAGCGCAATGCGCGTTCCCTCCGAACGCCGTATAGAAAAGTGACATCTCGGCTGGGAGCACTCCCGCGGGTGTTGCGAGTGCCGGATGGTCGTGATTTCCCGCCAATGGACCTATCTCGCCGCTCCTGCGTGCGCGTTTCCCGATGCACCTAGCCCGCATGCAGCGCTGCCGGTGCGAGTGCTAGGTTGCCCTGGCATCGGTGGAGGCTGCGGTGCGTTACTGCGTTCCAGGACAGCATCGAACCGTGAAGAAGATGATGATATTCACGATGGCGGTGTGTCTGGTGTTCGCTGCCTGCGCCAAGCCACTCGTCCCTTATTCGACGAATACGCCCCCGCTCGTGCTCGTGCCCGCGACCAAAGCCGGCGTCATCGATAAACGCGCCCGCTTCCGCGAGATCTACTGTGCCGTGCTCGAAGCGAGACAAGGCTTACCGGACTATCGGCCCTGCGAGCAGGCATTGACGCGGGTAGGGGAGGAGCCGGTCGGGACCGCACAGCCGGTCGAACTAGGCCCTTCGAAACGGCGGCTCGTTGCAGCCGTCGTGCTCGGCCTCGGATTCGACTGCATCGAGGAATGGCTGGAACCGATAGGAAGCGTCGCGGAGCATGTGCGGCGGTATGGCTACGATCTGGTGCTGATCAGGGTCAACGCATTGTCCAGCACGGCGAACAACGCGCACCAGATTCGCGATGCGCTGCTCGCAATGCCCGCCGAGTCGGGTCCGGCCCGTCTGGTGTTGATCGGTTACTCGAAAGGAGCACCCGACATCCTCGACGCGCTCGTCACGTATCCAGAGATCCACAGTCGCGTCGCTGCTGTAGTGAGCGCGGCAGGTGCGGTTGGCGGCTCGCCGCTCGCCAACGATGCGAAGGAATATCAGGCAAACATGTTGCGTCACTTCCCCGGCGCGATCTGCGAGGCTGGCGACGGCACTGCGGTGGCGAGCCTGCGACCTGCGACACGCAGAGCCTGGCTGGCCGTGAATCCATTGCCGGCAGACGTGCGGTACTACTCCTTGGTCACATTCCCGCAGCCGGATCGGATCTCGTCGGTCATGAAATCGAGCTATCGCAAGCTTGCCCGCATCGACGCGCGCAACGATGGCCAGCTCATCTTCTACGACCAGGTCATCCCCGGCAGTCACCTGGTGGCATACGTCAACGCCGATCATTGGGCGCTTGCTGTACCGATCGCGAGGACGCATGCGACGGTCGGCGCCGTGCTCGTCACCGAAAATGCTTATCCGCGCGAAGCTCTCGTCGAGGCGCTGCTGCGATTCGTGGAGGAAGATCTCTCGACCGGCGTGCGGAGCCACTAATGGCGATCAGGCTCTTTCTGTTTGCTGTGGGAATGACGTTCGCTGCCCATCCAGCATTCGCATGGGTCTACCCCGAGCATCGTGAGATCGCTCTGCTCAGCATCGAAAGCCTCGACGCGGAGCGCAAAGCACTGTTCGATCAGCTCTGGGCCGAGGCGCGTAAGGGTCATGAGAAACGCCTGTGCGAGCAAGGCGCCGATACTGCGCAGGGAGTGACGCCCGAATGCATCGACTGGGCCGCGATGTCCGCCATCGGTGGCGACCATTCTTGCTCGAGCGAGCAGTTGCTGGACACCGCCACCCACTCCGAATGGATCCTCGCCGTTGCCGAAGTCGCGGCACGACTCAAAGTCGATCTGATGCAGATCTCGGCATCGTTGCCCGCGACACCCCGACAGGAAGACGGCCGGCTGATCGGCGAACTGCGGCGGCAGATGGAGAGTGAAGCGATCAGGGCCGATCGCAGCAATGCGCTGCGCATTTCCGACATGCGCACGCAGCGGGCCGATTCGGAGTATGCGACACGCGCGGGCAGCAACAATGCCCACTTTCTGCTCGCCCGCCCCAGAGTGGACTTCACCGCACAGGAATACATCGACACGACGCTCAAGTCCGGATCCGAGATCAGTGCGATAGGCGTGTGGGGGCGGTTCCACCTGAGCGCTCTGCAGAAGGCAACACGGCTGGCGCAAGAGAACCTGTCCGCTGAAGAGCGTTCCACGCTCGCGCGCGCCATGCTCGTCGATGAAGCGTTTGCCCTTCATTTCCTGCAAGACGTCTTTGCAGCGGGACACGTGGCTGGAACCTGGGGCGACGTGTCACAACGCAGAGGCACTCACGACCACTACAACGAGAGCGGACTCGAAGTTCGTACCTGGCAGGCAGGTGCGACGACAGCCGTGTTGATGGGCGACGCGCACATGCGGTCCGACGATGCCGAGCGAGCTGCCGAGGCAGTGCGCCTGAGCCTCGAGCAGTTACTCGACACGGCGGCGAGCCGCGAGCGAACGACCAATCTTCCGTATGTCATGGCGGCTCCCAGCGCTCCCGAGACATTCGATGTGTGCGAGAACAACCAGCTCCAGCCGATGCCGCAGGGACGAGAACCCACACCCGAGGCGTTGGCGTTGGGCGTGGAAGTTCTCATGCTGACTCCAATGCCAGGTCTGGGTGAAGGGCTTGGGGCAATGCCACGTTTCCGGGCGGAACTGGGCCCCTTCCTCGGCGTCACTGGCGCGCTCACCGTGCGTGCCGTGGATGGCGGCTTCACAGGATTGGAAGATGGCAGCGGCTTCATTGGCGGGGCGGACTTGTCGCTGCGATTCGGGTATGGACTCGAGGGCGTGATTGGCGAATCCGGAGATGGGCTCATCTATCTTTCAGTGGGCTATAGCGGCGACACGCCCTCCACCAATAAATACACCGAGGCCGAACCGGCACAGCAGGGCGGCACCCTGACGGCGGCGACGCCGGCTCGCACTGGCTTTACAGCCCGAATACGCATGCCGTTCTATCTGATACCTGGCGACCTGCTGCTCCTGTCGCCGCTGTACTTCGTATCGCCCACGACTTATCAGGGGATGGCGGTCACCGCGGTCAATGGCGGATTGATCCCATGGCAGCTCGGCTGGGCAACTCGCTTCGGGCGATTTCAGTTCGTGCTCGGGCGCGAAGTCGGTGTGACCTTCTATGGGATCGGATCCCAGGAAGAATCCCTGCTGGCGCCGGGCGTGCCGCCGGGGTCCGGGCCAAGGGTGGTCGAGTTCGAATCGACGTATCTCGAATTCCCCATCCTCGAATATCGTCCCTATCGCTCATTCGATACGACCCAGAGCTCTGCACTGATCGTGCAATTCTTCGGCGCCGTCGACATCCCCAACGGGGGCCGGACGGTCTACCCGCCTGGCGCACCGGGCGCAGAGCTGGATCGCGTGTACTCGATCGGCGTGCGAATCGCATTCGACTGGCGACGTTACTTCTGAGTTGAAGTGGCGTGGCGGCTCGTCAGAACGCCACGCTATAGAAGATCATCGGACCCTGGTATGTCCAGTCCAACGTGCCCTTGAAGTTACTGGCGTCCACATCGACGTCGACGGCGAAGCGGTCGTATCCGACGCCCAGACCCAGCCAGCGCTTGGGTTGCCAGTTCAACAGTAGCCGGTAGTCCTGGATGTTGCCGTCGACGTCGCCGTAGGTCAGCTCGAAGTACTGACCCGATAGGTCGATCGAGAACGCCCGCGACAGTAACCAGGTCCCGCGTAAGCCAAAGACGGGCAGCGGCGCACCTACGCTGCCGGTTTGTTCGATGCGCCTCTCTGCGGTCCCGCCGGTGCCCGCCGACGTGACGAACGCCCCCAGCGTCGCGTCGAAGTCGGCGTAGTGCAGACCAATGGAGCCCGCCACTTCGTAGCTCTCCCCGCGCATGAATGCATACTCGTACGCGAGCTCGTAGATGGAGAACTCGATCTCGCCATCGATGGTCGTGTTGGCCTGGAATGTCTCACCGATTGACGTCTCCCTCGCCGAAGTTCTGTTCCCAATCGATAGGCCTGCCTTGCTGGCCGGCGTTGCCGTCAAGGCGCAGCGTCGTGTCAGTGTCGACGATGAATGTTCCGACTGCGATGTAGAACGAGTTGTTCAATAGGTCCGGCGCGTCGTCGCACAACGCGGGGACGGGAAGCAGGGCAAGTCCGGAGATTGCCGTCCTCCACGATCGACATCTTCGGATAGGGGGAAACCGTGCCTGGGAGTTGCTGCACATGTTCGAAACTTGGCTTCGAAGGCGAACATGAATGCGCCGATTCGCGCACCACGAAAAGTCGTATCAAGGGAAGAAGGTCGATCTGGCACGCGGCGCTGGGGCGCAGCGGTCTCTCGTGAGCAAGGCAGGAATGCGAAAACCTGATAGGCGCTTCCGATGCGCCCGGCGCAAGCTCGAGGATCGGAACCTTATCTGTAAATCGCAGCGATCAGGAGCACGCAGCATGAGCGTTCGAGACACTGTCAATCGCTCCATCCTTCCGATTCCCGATGCGGCCTATGTCGGTCTCACGACCTTCGACGCCAAAGATCCAGACACCAGGTATCCGCCGATCGAGCCGCTGCGTCCGCCGCAGGGCGCGCCCAACGTGCTCATCGTTCTCATCGACGATTGTGGATTCGGCGCGCCGTCCGCGTTCGGTGGTCCCATCGCGACTCCCAACGCCGAGCGCCTGGCGAAAGGGGGGCTCAAGCTCAATCGCTTTCATACGACCGCGCTGTGCTCGCCGACGCGGCAGGCGCTGCTCACCGGGCGCAATCATCACTCCGTGAACATGGGCGGCATCTGCGAGATCGCCACGTCCGCGCCCGGCTACACCTCCTTGCTGCCGAAGAACAAGGCGCCGCTCGCGATGACCCTCAAGCTCAATGGTTACTCCACGGCACAGTTCGGAAAGTGCCATGAAGTGCCCGTCTGGCAGACGAGCCCGTTGGGGCCCTTCGATCAATGGCCGACCGGCGGCGGTGGATTCGAATATTTCTTCGGCTTCATCGGCGGCGAGACCAATCAGTGGTATCCGGCGATCTACGAAGGGACGACGCCGATGGAGCAGAGCAAGACGCCGGAGCAGGGCTATCACTTCACCGAGGATATGACCGACAAGGCGATTGGCTGGGTACGCCAGCAGAAAGCGCTGATGCCGGACAAACCGTTCTTCATCTATTTCGCTCCCGGCGCGACGCACGCTCCGCATCACGTGCCCAAGCGATGGGCGGACAAGTACAAAGGCAGGTTCGACGCCGGCTGGGACGAATTGCGGGAGGCGACCTTCGCCCGTCAGAAGCAACTCGGCGTGATTCCAGCCGAGGCGCAACTCACCAGACGGCCCGAGGAAATCCCGGCCTACGACGACATGCCTGAGGAGCTCAAACCGATTCTCGCGCGAGATGGAGGTCTACGCGGGCTTTCTCGAACACACCGACCATCACGTCGGCCGGTTGTTCGATGCCATCGAAGCGCTCGGCGTTCTCGACAACACGCTGATCTACTACATCTTCGGCGACAACGGCGCGTCCGCCGAAGGCACGCCTAACGGCTGCTTCAACGAAGTCGCCGTGCTCAATGGCATGTCGACGCTCGAGACGCCGGAGTTTCTCATCGGCAAGATCGACCAGTTCGGCGGTCCCGAAGCCTACAACCACTATGCGGTCGGTTGGGCGCATGCGATGAACACGCCCTACCAGTGGACCAAACAGGTGGCATCGCATTTCGGCGGCACCCGCAACGGCGCCATCGTGCACTGGCCGAAGGGCATCGAAGCGAAAGGAGAGATTCGCTCGCAGTTCTGCCACGTGATCGATATTGCACCGACGGTGCTCGAGGCCGCTGGGATTCCCGCGCCGAGCTTCGTCAACGGCAGCCAGCAGGCGCCCTACGAGGGTGTCAGCACGCTGTATGCGTTCAACGTGCGACGGCGGCCGAACGTCACGAGACGCAATACTTCGAGATGTTCTGCAATCGCGGCATCTATCACAAAGGCTGGACTGCAGTGACCCGACACGGCGTGCCGTGGATCGGCTCCTACCAGCGCAGCTTCGACGAAGATGTCTGGGAGCTGTACGACACGAACGCCGACTGGTGCCAGTCTCGGGACCTCGCCCGGCAGGAGCCGAAGAAACTCGCGGAGTTGCAACGGCTGTTCCTGATCGAGGCGGCCAAGTACAGCGTGCTGCCGCTCGACGATCGCACATTCCAGCGTTTCAACCCCGAACTGGCCGGTCGTCCGCAGCTCATCAAAGGCAACTCTCAGCTGCTGTTCGGCGGAATGTCGCGGCTGACCGAAGGCTCGATCGTCGTCACGCACAACAAGTCCTATTCATTGACCGCCGAGATCGAGGTGCCGGAGTCCGGAGCGAACGGCGTCATCGTCGCCCTGGGAGGAAGCGTCGGCGGGTGGAGCCTCTATGCACAGGACGGCAAGCTGAAGCACTGTTACAACTTCTTCGGCATCCACCGCTATCTCACCGAAGGCGCGCGGCCGATCGAGGCGGGCAGGCATCAAGTCCGCATGGAGTTCGAGTACGACGGCGGCGGCCTGGCCAAGGGCGGCAACGTGTCGCTGTTCGTGGACGGCAAGAAGGATGGCGAGGGGCGCGTCGACATGACGGTGCCGATGATGTTCTCGGCCGATGAGACGTGCGATGTCGGTAAGGAGACCGGTTCCGCGGTGTCGGGCGATTACGGCCCCGCGCACAATGATTTTAGCGGCGCGGTCAATTGGGTGCAGATCGATCTGGGTAAGGACGATCACGATCACATGATCACGCCGGAGGAGCGCTTCAGGATCGCGATGGCGATACAGTAGCGGACAGTTTCCCGTGAGTACGCCGATGCTCGGATCGCAACCCGACTTCTCGCTGGTGTTCGGCGGTCCGCTGTTTCAGATGTACCGGCGCACGCATCTGTCGGGGGACGCGCTGGAGCTGTTGCGTCGGCGGATGATCGTGATCGCGGGCATCGCATGGCTGCCGTTGCTGGTGTTATCGGCACTGCACGCCGATGCGCTCGGGGACACGGTGTCGATTCCTTTCCTCGAAGATATCGAGGCGCATGTTCGGTTCCTGATTGCGCTGCCGATCCTGATCGCGGCCGAGCTCGTCGTGCATCGGCGCATCCACTTCGTCGTGAATCAATTCGTGGAGCGTGGCATCGTCGCGCCCGAACACATGCCGGCGTTCCGCGAGGCCATCGATTCGACCATGCGCCTGCGCAATTCGCCGATCATCGAGCTGGCGTTGCTGGCACTGGTCTATACGCTGGGCTTGTGGATCTGGCGCCATGAGGTCGCGCTCGAGGCGACGAGTTGGTATGCGCAGGATGAGGGAGGGCAGATAAGGCTCACTCCGGCGGGCTATTGGAATGTTTTCGTCAGCGGTGCAGGGCGGCGCGCCGGCCGACGAGCCGCTGCTAGGCAGCGGCGATATCCAGTCGCTCGCCGATCTGGGCAATAGCTTCAGCGTCGTGCGGGAGACTCGGCTGGTGCCTTTCAGTCTCAAAGACGTGTCGAGACTGGCCGCGATATCGGCCGTGCCCTTTCTGCCGCTGTTGTTGACGACGTTCTCGCTGAACGACTTCGCGACCTATTTGCTCAAAGCGATCTTCTGATGAAAGGGGCGGCGTTCCCTGCACGCAGATCGGACACTCGCAGTCTCCGGTCGGCGTGCAGCAGCACGGTCACCGCCCTGGTTCTGCCGCGATGCGCGTAGCACCGTCGGTGAAAATCAGTTCGACCCTGCGGTTCGATTGGCGACCGCCCGCGGTGTCATTGCTCGCGATGGGAAAATTCTCACCTTTGCCCATTGCGGAAACCTGACTACGTTCCACTCCGCGTTCGATCAGGCTTGCCTGCACTGATTGCGCGCGGCGTTCCGACAAGCCGAGGTTGCTTTGATCCGAGCCCACGTTGTCGGTGTGCCCCTCGATGAGCACTTTGCGATCCGACTGCTCTTTCAACACCGTTGCGAGGCGGTCCAGTGACGCGTCGGCGCCCGATCTCAACGTGGCTGCGCCGGTATCGAACAACACGTCGCTCAAGGTGAGCACCAGGCCTCGTTCCGTCTTCTGCAACTTCAGATCGGCCAGTTCCATTTCGAGCGAGTCGGCGCGCGTTCGTGAGGCGTCCGCGCGATCGGCACTCCTCTGCACATCTCGCTCGCGGGCCTGGAGCAGCACCGCCTGGCGCTGGGCCGTGCCCGCGGCGATCTGCTCATTTGCCTGTGCGGTGAGAATCTTCTCGCCGGCGATCTGCGCGCTGAGCACCGCGTTGGTGGCTTCGAACTCCATCTCGGCTCTCTTGGGCTTGGATTCGGCGAGACGATTCGCCGCATCCAGCGAAGTGCGTGCGTTGGAGATGTCGGACGCCGCTATGCCGGCGCGTGGCGATTGTTCCATCTCGGGTACCAGGGTTCGGGCCCGTTCCAGGGTTTCGTTGCGTTCGGGAGTGGCGGTGCACGCGCTCAGTATGGCGGCCACCGCCACGCTCAGCACGATTCGTTTGTTGAACTTCATGTCCTTGACCTCGTTTATATGATTTGGGAATCGATCAGCGCTGTGTCGGCGACGTGCGCTCAGCTTCCGAACGCAACATCTCGACGCTCGCGAGTACTTCGTCGGCAGATTTTCGTGCGGCGGCGCTCTGCGATTTCGCCACCGCAAGCTCGGCGTACAGGTGAGCCTGCGCGGCAGAGCGTTCCGCTTCCTGCTGCCGATCGTTGGCGAGCGCAGTCTTGGCCGCATCCAGTTTGTCTCTGGCCTGCTGCAGCTCTATCGCGCCAGCTTCAGATCGTCCAACTGCCTGCTGTGCCTGTTGAAATGAGGCGTCGCTCTGAGCAACTCGCTCCTTGGTGAGCGCCGAGACGCTGCTGCATGCGGTGAGCGTCGCGAGCAAGCTCATGCCGATGACGAGTGCCAGCTTCTTTTGAACGGGCGTTGCCGAGCTCAACCGAGAGTAAATATTTCCAAGATCGTTCGGGAAGGCAGGCATTGGCAATCTCTCCGTGGTGAGTAGGAGACTGCCGGTCCGGCAGCTCTGTACTGCCTGAGATTGCGCTGTCAGGGCGATGATCGCGGTGCGCTGGCGCACATAGAGCGCTGCGCGATATTTGTACGGTCGATCTCGGCCCGACGAGCGTGTGTCAGTATGCAGTCGAGCCGATCCGGTGCGCCTATCTATCGGATGACGTTGGAAACATTTCCAATCGCGGCTTTCAGTCATCGACGTACCAGGCTGTCGTGGCGCCGTCGAGCGAATTTCATGTTTCCATAGCGCGCCCCATGCGAGCACGGTCCTAGATAAGGGCTGCTCGTGCTACTCCCGGGCGAGCACACCTTATCGTGTGCCACGTATCTACCGATGCTTTGGAATCCAACTGGCAAGCGTGATGAAATTGTTTGCCCGATGACTACACGGGCATGTGGGCGGGCATGAGGGAGCAGCACACAGCTGTCGCCAGACGTTCGCTCCACCTGTGTAGTCGCTAACGCACGTCAGGCGAGCGGGCGGGGATCTGCTGCAACAACTTGGCGAACTCGGTATCGGTTTCCGGTGGGCGCTGGGAGTTGATGCTCTCCAGGACTCCCCGCACAAGGGCGGACGAACTGGTCTGGGGGCCCAGCCCCGCCAACTCCAGCAACTCGTCGATGCGGTGATCGAGATCGTCTGACATTTCTGCAACTCATCGCGATTCGCCGTGCGCGGTGACTGGCGTGCTCAATCTACCAATGCACCGCGATGTGCATTGGTTCGAAACCCCCAGAAACAATCGGAGCACCATCAACGCGACAGCCCACGCGCAAACGCGTGGATAGCATGTGACGTGGATAGCATGTGAGTAGGCGGCGACCCACGACATTTCTGAGTGAATCCCTGAGTGAATCCTTTGCTGCCAGGCGCTAAGCATTCAGCTTGGCGGAGCGGTGGGCGCGCTGATCTGCGTCGGGCTTGCGTAGGTGCGCATAGCCTACGAGTTCCTTGGCTTCCTCATCCCAGAAGCGGAATTTCAGAGATTGTAGACTGGAGCGCAGCGAAATCGCTGTGACTTCCGCGAATCGCGGATCGCTTTCGTGGCATCTCTGCAAGTTGTAATTGGGAATGCGTGGGCTGAGATTGTGGATGTGATGAAAGCCGATATTCCCGGAGATCCACTGCAGTACCTTCGGCAGCCTGTAGTAGGAGCTGCCGCGCAGAGCGGCTGCCGTGTAGTTCCACTGGTCGTTGCGTTCCCAGTAAACACCTTTGAACTGATGCTGGACATAGAACAGCCACAGACCGGCTGCGCCGGCTACGGTGATCGCGATCGACTGAACGAGCAGGTAAGAGGCCACACCGAACATCCAGCTCTGCAGGATCGTGCTGACCGCCAGCGTCGCGTTCAGTCTTGCGAGAGGCAGGTCGGGCTGCTCGCTGAGAAGGAAGGGGAACTTCGTCAACGCGAGTCGAGCCTGGGTTCACAGGCCGATACGTTGTCGGGAAGCGTCCAGCGGGCGCTCGATCATCTGCCCGAATCATACCGTAACGAATTGCCCGATCTGAGCCTGGCGGCTTCAGAACTGCAATCCGCGCTATCAATCCTGATTGAAAGGGTAAAGGGCGCGAGCGCGGCCATCACCCATGCTCGCGGCCGAACCGAAGATGCCTTTGCCGGCGTACAACGAATTGTGAGTACAGAGAACTTTAGGCAGCTGGAGCCGCGCGTCGCCGAGCACCTGCTGCGCTACAGTCATGCCAGCGCCGCGACCGAGCGGGCGAGTCTGATGACCCGAATCGACGAGCGCGTCGCGGTGGTAGCTTCGGAGGTCGACAATCAGCAGCGCGATCAGAACGCCTGTCTTCAGCAGCTCAACCAACATGTGGCGCATGCCGATGATCTTTTGCGGCGAGCGGTCCGGTGTTCGAAGATTCCCGAGGATGCCTTCAGCTATGCGGGTGAACGCATGTTGAAGATGGCGCGGTCTTACCGCGACGTATCGCCCGATGTGGTCATGAGTCAGCTCTCCATCTGGCTCGAGGAGCAGGCGGTGAATGGCCGTGCGCCGGCGGACGGTGCGAAGCTCGCAGCCGAGTTGCTACATAGGGTGCATGGCGGACGCGCGCTCGGCATTGAGATCTTGAAACCCAAGCGCGATGCGATCCAACCATACATGCCGGTGGAGAGGATTGGGTTGTCCGGGGGCGAGGTCGTGGCGGTGGCGATGATGCTCTACTCCGTCATTCAAAAGATGGCCGTGGACGAACGTGCGGACACGTCGGGGGCGAGTTCCGGAGGTTTTCTGCTCCTAGATAATCCCTATGGCGCGTCAAATCTGCTTGAGCATGTGACGTTGCAGATGTCGCTCGCGAAGCTGCTCGGCATTCAGCTGTATGTGGCCACGTGCGTGGAAGACAAGAACGTCCTCAATCTCTTTCCGACCATCAGCCGATTGGTGCAGGCGGAAAGAGTGCTGCGCAATGGCGTACCACAATACGTCCGTGTCCGTTCTGCGGATTTCGTTGTGAAGGACACCTCCGATGCGGCGTGATCTGCGTGAAGCAAGTTCGCGTTTTATCGCGCAGCTACAGCGCAGCCCTCGTCGTCGAATACCGCTACCGCTGATTCGGGAGGCTTTTGCACA
>Ga0180215_1002804_pt1 | contig 17031 bp, 19 predicted proteins | sample eDN3rd37CBELigBY_FD_128871 | JGI IMG/M metagenome (GOLD analysis project Ga0180215, IMG submission 128871) | Enriched backyard soil microbial communities from Emeryville, California, USA - eDNA 3rd pass 37_C BE-Lig BY (version 2) (version 2) | ecosystem: Environmental > Terrestrial > Soil >... | reverse complement strand
TCCGGCATGGGCTTTACGATTATGGAAAATTTTATGGACAGCTTTGAGGTGACTAGCGAGCTTGGCAGCGGCACTCGCATTGCGATGATGAAGCGAATCGAATCGAAAAAAGCGCTCTACAATTAGGGCATAGGGGTTGAGCCTCATGGAAGTTGATCTTAAGCAAACGGCCCAGCCATATCTGGATGATGCTGAGGTGAAGCGCCTTATAGCGTTAAGTCAATCCGGAGATACAATCGCGCGCGATACGCTCGTACAATGCAATATCCGACTAGTCTGGTCGGTCGTGCAGCGCTTCATTAACCGCGGGTATGAGCCGGAGGATTTGTTCCAGATAGGCTGCATCGGCCTTCTGAAATCGGTCGATAAATTCGATTTGTCCTATGACGTCAAATTTTCCACCTATGCAGTGCCGATGATTATCGGAGAGATTCAGCGGTTTCTAAGAGATGACGGGACGCTCAAAGTAAGCCGCTCCTTGAAGGAAACAGCGAATAAAGTTCGCAAAATGAAGGATGAGCTGTCCAAAACATTAGGGCGGCTTCCGACAATCGGCGAGGTCGCCGACCGCCTTGGCATTACGCCGGAAGATGTCGTGTTCGCCCAAGAGGCGAATAAGCCGCCGACGTCCATTCATGAAACGGTATTTGAGAACGACGGCGATCCGATTACGCTGATGGACCAGATCGCCGATGAATCGCAGGAGCGGTGGTTTGACAAGCTGGCGCTCGTAGAGGCGATTGAAGGCCTCAGCGAGCGGGAGCGGCTGATCGTATATTTGCGCTACTACCGCGATAAGACGCAATCGGAGGTTGCAAGCAGGCTTGGCATTTCGCAGGTGCAAGTTTCCCGCCTCGAGAAAAAAATATTGCAGTCGATCAAGGACCAAATCGCTCAATGAGAGCGGCTTGGTCCTTTCCGTTTTTTGCTAGAAGGGAGATGACTATCCTCTTCATCCATTTCTCATACTATACAAGAATAATTAATCGCTGCTGTTAACGGGAGGGAGGATGACAATGGAGCCATCCCGGCAATCGGTTCTATATTTAAGGCTGAAAAAAAGAATTTTCATTAGGCCCGGCCGTACAGTAACGCTGGGGCAAGCGGCGCGCATGCTCGCCGAAAACAAGAATCAGGAGAGAGAGCTGATCGAGCTTGAGCTGTACTCTCATCGAAAGGAGGACGGCAACCGGGTCGTGATCGATCTTCTGCAAATCGTGAAGTCGATACGCGAATTAAGACCGGAGCTGACGGTCGAAGCGTACGGAGACCCGCAGGTGCTGGTCATCGTGTCCGATAAGCAGATCAAGCCCCGCATTGCGGTTCTAGTGTTGGCGTGGCTGCTCTTGTTCTTCGGGTCGGGGCTGGCAATTATGAACTTTCATGCGGACGTAAGCATGAAGGAGGTTCATATCCGCATCGTCGAGCTCATAACCGGAGAGCGCAAAGATCATCCGCTTTGGCTTCAAATCCCGTATTCGCTTGGCATCGGCATTGGCATGGTCGTTTTTTTCAACCACATTTTCAAGAAGAGGTTCAATGAGGAGCCCAATCCTCTTGAAGTTGAGCTGTATATGTATCAGGAAAATGTGAACGCTTATGTAATTGCCGATGAAATGCGCAAAAAATCGGAATCGGACAGAGGGGGGAGCACGGATGATCCTTAGCCTGCTTCTTAATATGCTCGTGGCGTTCATCGGCTTGTCCGGCGGACTGGCAGTCGGGAGCGGGCTGGTGGCATTGCTGATTGTATTTGATTTAATTCCCCGATTGGCGCAGCTTGCCAATGCGTATCGCATGTCGGTCTGGTTCGAAACGGCTGTCATTAGCGGTTCCCTGTATTGGACGTTTGCGGATTTTATGGACTGGAGCTTTTCGATTCCGCCAGCTCTTGGCGTAAGCTGGGTCGGACTGCTTCAAGGCGCGTTCGTCGGCATGCTGGCGGCTGCGCTGACGGAAGTCATTAATGTACTGCCTATAATGGCAAAAAGAATGCAGATGTCGGCTTACATGGTCAGTCTTGTAATGGCGATGGTTATCGGCAAAATTGTCGGCTCATTGTTCGATTGGCTTATATATCAATGGTAATACAATAAATGAGAGGGGTGCGGCGCATGGCAGATTGGCAAGAAAAGGATGGACATACCGGCGATGCAGAACAAAAGGAAGGCGCTCAGCCCTTTTCCTATTTGACGGAGGAGCAGGCTAGGGAGGAATCCGGCTATTTCGAGGATGCATGGATGGCTGCCGCAGGTACGGGCTGGCGAGAGAGCAAGCAAGGACAAGGAGAGGCTTCCCGCGGAGATGAAATTCCTGAGCGGCTCGATGAAACGCTCGAGCGTCTGGAGCATGAAATCGGGTATAAGACAAGCTTTGATGTCACCGTGCGTGAAATGACGTTCGGCGATACGCGGACCGCAATGCTGTTCATGAATGGCCTCGTGAAGGATGAGGTGCTCACAGAGGTGCTGCTTCGGCTCACCTATCTTCAGTCTGAGGAATTATCGGGCGATGCGCTTCACGCTTTCTTAGAGCTTTATGTCCCCGCGTCCCAGGTTCAATTGGAGCCAAGCTGGAGCAAAATGCTCACATGCGTACTGTCCGGGCAGACGGCGCTGTTTATAGACAAGCAATCCGCGGTGCTGCTGATCGACGCCAAAGCATTTCCCGGACGCAATCCGGAGGAGCCTTCGCTGGAGAAAGTAGTGCGGGGCAGCCGCGACGGCTTCGCGGAAACGCTGATGATGAATATTTCGCTCGTTCGGAGGCGTCTTCGCGATCCGCAGCTCCGCTATGAGCTGATGCAAATCGGCGACCGGACACAAACCGATGTTTGTATTGCATATATTGATGATATCGTCGACAAAGAGCTTTTGAAATCGATTAAAGAGAAGTTCGAGGCCGTTAAGCTGGACGGCTTGCCCCTTGCCGATAAGCAGCTGGAAGAGGCGACCGTGAAGCGCGGATGGAACCCGTTTCCGCTTGTCCGTTATACGGAGCGCCCCGACGTCATATCCCAGCATTTGCTGGAGGGGTATGTTGCGGTTTTCGTCGACACGTCGCCAAGCGTCATGACGCTTCCGACGACGTATGCGGATCTGTGCCAGCACGCCGAGGAGAACAGGCAAACGCCATTTATGGGGACGTACTTGCGATGGGTGCGCTTCGCAGGCATATTGGCCTCATTGTTTTTGCTGCCGCTATGGCTGCTGTTCGTCCTTCATCCCGAATTAAAGCCGGCTTCGCTGGCGTTTATCGGTCCGAGCGAGACGGGCAAGCTGCCGCTGTTTGTGCAGTTTCTGCTGGCTGAATTAGGAGTGGACCTGCTTAGAATGGCTTCCGTACATACGCCTACGACGCTCGCAACCGCCATGTCATTGGTCGCAGCCATATTAATCGGAGATGTTGCGGTTAAAACGGGCATTTTCGTCAATGAGGTCATTCTTTATATGGCTGTCGCGGCTATCGGCATGTTCGCCACGCCGAGCTATGAGTTGGGCTTAGCGAACCGGATCGTACGGCTCGTGCTGCTGATCGCAGTCGCCGCCTTCAAAGTGCCCGGCTTTGTAATCGCGACGACGGTTATCTTGCTTATGCTCGTCATGGAGCGCTCGTTCAATCGCCCTTATCTGTGGCCGTTCATTCCGTTCGACGGGACGGCTATGTGGAATCTCATTGTAAGGGCGCCGGTGCTGCATAACCGTAAACGGCCGAATCTGCTCATGCCGCAGCAGCGCGACAAAATGCCGAAGACGTAGCGATTCACAAAAAATGCAAATGAAATGTGGATTTATCCATTTCTCTGGCGGCTTGTTTACGCTATACTGTTGCTATTGTTGGAATATATTCGTTCTATCCCTGCGCGGATAGAAGAAAGTTGAGGGGAAGCAATGTATTTGCACGGAACGAGCAAAATAAACGCTAGAGGACATTTGGAAATCGGAGGCTGCGATGTAACCGATTTGGCGGAACAATTCGGCACGCCTCTATATATTGTGGATGAATCGCTCGTGCGCCAGCGCGCTAACGAGTATGTATCGGCTTTCAAGGAATCGGGCCTGCGTTTCCAGGTCGCTTACGCCAGCAAGGCATTCAGCGTTATGGCGATGTGCGCGATCGCGGAGCAGGAAGGGCTGTCGCTTGACATCGTTTCGGACGGCGAGCTTTATACTGCGCTGCAAGCCGGCTTTCCGGTAGAACGCATCCATTTCCATGGCAATAACAAAACGACGGATGAAATCAATATGGCGCTTGACGCCAATATCGGCTGCTTCGTAGTCGACAATTTCATCGAGCTGCATCTGTTAAATGAGCTTGCTGCCGAAAAGGGCAAAAAAGTTAAAATATTGCTTCGCATTACGCCGGGCGTTGAGGCGCATACGCACGACTACATTTCGACTGGCCAGCAAGACTCCAAGTTCGGCTTCGATCTGGGCAACGGAGCTGCGAAGGAAGCCATTTCACAAGCGCTCAAGCTGAACAATCTAGAAGTGCTTGGCGTACATTCCCATATCGGCTCGCAAATTTTCGAGGTGGAAGGGTTCCGCATGGCTGTAGAAAAAGTGGCCGATTTCGCTGTTGAAATCCGCTCGGAGCTTGACCTGACGTTCAAAGTGATTAACTTGGGCGGCGGCTTTGGCATCCGTTATGTGGAAGGAGATACGCCGCTCGCTGTAAGCGAGTATGTAGGCGCGATCACCGATGCGATCAAGACGAAATTTTCCGCTGCTGAATTTCCGCTTCCGGAAATTTGGGTCGAGCCGGGCCGCAGTATGGTCGGCGATGCGGGCACGACGCTATACACGATCGGGACAAGCAAGGATATTCCGGGCGTACGCAAATATATCGCTGTAGACGGCGGCATGACGGACAATCCTCGTCCGGCGCTTTATCAGTCGAAATATGAAGCGGTACTTGCTAACCGTGCGAACGAGAAGAACGAAGAGACCGTATCCGTCGCGGGCAAATGCTGTGAAAGCGGCGATATGCTCATTTGGGATCTGGAGCTGCCGAAGGCGGAGAGAGGAGACTTGCTGGCGGTATTCTGCACCGGCGCATACAACTACGCAATGGCAAGCAACTATAACCGCATTCGCCGCCCGGCAGTCGTCTTCGTTAAGGACGGTCAGGCAGACCTGGCGGTTAAGCGCGAATCGCTCGACAATATTGTGTGCAATGACGTCATTCCTGCAAGGCTGCAAAAATCGCCGCTTGCGAATTAAGGGCAGAATTGGTAAGTTAGTAGTAGCCCTAAACAGAAAGGTAGATGCAGGTATGGCAAAACAAGCAAAAATCACTTTGGCAAATGGCGGTGAGGTCGTTCTCGACCTATTTGATCAGGACGCTCCGAACACGGTAGCTAACTTCGAGAAGCTGGCTAACGAAGGTTTCTATAATGGATTGACATTCCACCGTGTAATTCCGGGCTTCGTCGCTCAAGGCGGATGCCCGAGAGGCAATGGCACCGGCGGTCCTGGCTACACTATCAATTGCGAGATCAATCCGAACAAGCATGAGCGCGGAACGCTTGCTATGGCGCATGCAGGACGCAACACCGGCGGCAGCCAATTCTATATTTGCTACCAGCCGCAGCCGCATTTGGACGGCGGGCATACCGTATTCGGCAAAGTCGTAAAAGGTATGGAGTATGTTGACGCTTTTAAAGGCGGAGACAAAATGGAAAAGGTTGAAATCGCAGAGGTTTAATGCGATGCATCGGATAAGGGCTGTTTCAGGCTGTCAAAAGCTTGGACAGCCCTTTCTTTCTGCCCATTTCAATTCCTTGTAATCAGATATGAAAATAAGGAATGAAAATCCTTGCTTTTTTTGCGGCGCGATGGTACGATTTTGATATTGGCTTTATCGCAAGGCCATTAGCTATTAAGTGATAAATGATCACATACTGCTAAATAACATAATTTCACAGCTTTCCTTCGGGGTCGGGTGCAATTCCCAACCGGCGGTAATCAATAGGCTTTCCGCATGAGCGGATGCCATATTGTCAGCCCGTGACCCGTATCAAGCAGCTTGCTGCTCGATCCGGTGGACCTGGTGCGAATCCAGGGCCGACAGTATAGTCTGGATGGGAGAAGGAGAGGCTTGGACAACTTGCTGCTTGCGCATTGAAGCTTGTGCCTTTATTCACAATTATGGATAAAGGGCATGCTGTTCCAGTATGCGCATATGCATCACTTTGCCGCATTTAGGCGGTTTATTTGTGAACCCTTCTTTGCGTTTATAAGCGAAGCATGCGTTGTTGTCGCAGTCTCCTTATACTTTTCTATCATCACCCCCGTCGGATTTTGCGCAGATGGGGGTGTTTTTGCTTTTATGGAAGTATTGAACGACGAGTATTATATGCGTTTAGCGCTCGATATGGCGGCAAGGGCGTCGGGACAGACCGGCATTAATCCGGTCGTCGGCTGCGTCGTCGTCAAGGATGGCCGAATTCTCGGCCTGGGGGCTCATTTAAAACGCGGCACCGGACACGCCGAGGTGCATGCGCTGCAGATGGCCGGCGAGGCTGCGGAAGGCGCTACCGTATATGTGACGCTGGAGCCCTGCAGCCATTATGGAAAGACGCCGCCCTGCTGCGAGCGGATTATTGAAGCGCGGGCGTCCCGCGTTGTCGTTGCTTGCGAAGATCCTAATCCGCAGGTTGCCGGACGCGGAATCGCGAGGCTGAAGGAATCCGGCATCGAGGTTGAGGTTGGCGTGCTAGGCGAGCAGTCCCGTTTGATGAATGAGAAATTTAATAAATATATTACGTCCCGGCTGCCGTTCGTTACGCTGAAGTCCGCCAGCACGCTGGACGGCAAGCTTGCGTCGAAGACGGGCGACAGCAGATGGGTGACGGGCGCTGCGGCAAGGGAGAGAGTTCATACGCTCAGGCATCAGCATGAGGCGATTATGGTCGGTATCGGAACGGTTCTTGCCGATGATCCGCTGTTGACTGCCAGGGCGCCCGTCCCAGCGATTGATCCCATTCGCATTATCGTCGATTCCTCGCTGCGGCTGCCGCTCGACATGCGCGTCGTCAAGGATCGTTCCGTAAGGACGGTCGTGCTGGCAACAAGCAGGGCTGACGCTGCGAAGCTAGCCGCTTTGGAGGCAGCCGGCGCAGAGGTTATCACCTGCGGGGACGGAGAGCAGGTCGATCTGCCGCTAGCCATGGCAAAGCTGGGCGAGCTGGAAATCGGCTCGATCCTCCTTGAAGGCGGCGGAAAGCTTAACGGAGCAATGCTGCAAAACGGCTTAATCGACAAGATCGAGCTGCATTACGCAGCGAAAATTATTGGCGGCGCCGCAGCTCCTGGCACGTTTGACTTCGACGGCTTTGATAAGATGGCGGATGCCATAGCGCTAGACCGAGTATCGGTAGAGATGGCCGGGGACGATGTTTGCATCTCGGGCTACCCTATTTATAAAAGGTTGTGATCCCATAAATGTTTACTGGTTTAATTGAAGAAATAGGGAAAATGAAAGGCGTTGCGAGGCAGGGAGAAGCGCTGCGGCTGACGATCGGGGCATCCCGCGTAACGGAAGGCGTCATGCTGGGAGACAGCATCGCCGTCAATGGCGTCTGTTTAACCGTCACGGCGTTCGACCGCACATCCTTTTCGGCCGACGTTATGCCAGAGACCTACAGACGCTCCAATCTGCATGAGCTGAAATCGGGCGACCGCGTCAATTTGGAGCGGGCTATGCAGGCGGGAGCGAGATTCGGCGGTCATATCGTTCAAGGGCATATTGACGGAACCGGACAAATTGCAGACAGGGAAAATGACGCGAACGCAGTCGTGTTCACAGTCCGCTTGCATGATCTTGCTATGCACCGCTACATTATTCCGAAAGGCTCCATCACGATAGACGGGATCAGCTTGACGGTCGTCGATACAACGAGCGACGCTTTCAAGGTATCGATAATCCCGCATACATTGAGCGAAACGGGCTTGCTGCATAAGCAAGCGGGGGATACGGTCAATCTGGAATGCGACGTTATCGGCAAATATGTCGATCATCTGCTGCATTACCGCGGGGCCGAGCCTCAATCACATACTTCAAAATCAAAGCTTACGACGGCTTTTCTAAGCGAAAACGGGTTCATCTAGCACAGGCAGACATGAAGGAGGATTACAGATGTCTATAGAAGACGAAATTTTAATGGATTCGATTGAAGAGGCGTTAAAAGACTTAAAAGAAGGTAAACCGATCATCGTAGTCGATGACGAGGACCGCGAGAATGAGGGAGATCTAATCGCTCTTGCCGACAAGGCTACGCCTGAAGTCATCAATTTCATGATTACGGAAGCGCGCGGACTCGTGTGCGTGCCAATAACGGCTGAAAGAGCGGAGGAGCTTGACCTGCCGCCGATGGTCACGCATAATACCGATTATCACGGCACAGCGTTTACCGTTTCGGTCGACTATGTGTCAACCTCGACAGGCATTTCGGCACATGAGCGCTCGGAAACGGTCAAAGCGCTGATCGATCCGGACGCGAAGCCGTCGGACTTCCGTCGGCCGGGCCATATCTTCCCGCTGATTGCCAAAGACGGCGGCGTTTTGCGCCGGGCCGGGCATACGGAAGCGGCGATCGATCTCGCGAGAATGTGCGATTCGTACCCTGCCGGCTATATATGCGAGATTATTAAAGAAGACGGCACGATGGCGCGTCTGCCTGACCTTTATGAGTTCAAAATAAAGCATAATTTGAAGCTCGTAACGATTCAGGACATGATTAAATACCGCAATGCGAAGGAGAAGCTGGTTGAACGGGTCGTCGATGTGAAGCTTCCTACCGATTTCGGCGAGTTTCATGCCATCGCTTATACGAATGTGGTCGATAATAAAGAGCATGTCGCTATCGTGAAAGGCGAAATTGACGGGTCGAAGCCCGTGCTGGTCCGCGTTCATTCGGAATGCCTGACCGGCGACGTCTTTCATTCGCATCGCTGCGATTGCGGTCCACAGCTTGAGGCGGCATTAAAACAGATCGACGAAGAGGGCAGCGGCGTGCTATTATATATGCGGCAAGAAGGAAGAGGAATCGGCCTGATCAACAAGCTGAAGGCTTATGCCCTTCAAGAGCAGGGTCTGGATACCGTCGATGCGAACTTGAAGCTCGGCTTTGCGCCGGATCTAAGAGATTACGGCATCGGCGCTCAAATATTGAAGGATCTCGGCATTACCGAAATGCGGCTTCTGACGAATAATCCGCGCAAGATTAAAGGGCTGGAAGGCTATGGCCTGCATGTCGTGGAGCGCGTGCCGATTCAGATGGAAGCGAACGAAGACAACAGCAAATATTTGCGGACGAAGAAGGCCAAGCTGGGTCATATGCTTCGGTTCGGCGATCAAGACTACAACATTTAAACGTTTTATAACGTACATGGAGGATGAATAATAGATGGCAAAAGTATATGAAGGAAATTTAGTATCGCAAGGTTTAAAATACGGCGTAGTGGTGGGACGCTTCAACGAGTTTATTTCCGGCAAGCTGCTGAGCGGCGCGCTTGACGCATTCAAGCGTCATGGCGCTCAAGACGATGATGTGGAAGTGGCTTGGGTTCCCGGCGCTTTCGAAATACCGCTTATTGCGCAAAAGATGGCCGAAAGCGGCAAGTACGACGCCGTCATTACGCTCGGCGCAGTCATTAGAGGCTCAACGCCTCACTTCGATTACGTATGCAACGAGGCAGCCAAAGGCGTCGCCGCTATCGCACTGAAGACCGGCGTTCCGACTATTTTTGGCGTTTTGACGGTAGATTCCATTGAGCAAGCAATCGAGCGCGCGGGAACGAAGGCAGGCAACAAAGGGTACGAGGCTGCCGCCAGCGCGATTGAAATGGCGAATCTGACTCAGCAATTGAAGGGCTAACTCTATAGCCCATACGGAGAATCGGGGGGAACAAAGTGTCGGTGCTTTATAAGCTGGAATCGTTTGAAGGACCGCTGGATTTGCTGCTTCATCTGATTGATAAATCAGAGATTGATATCCATGAAGTGTCTATTAGCGAAATAACGGATCAGTACATGGATTATCTGCATGCGATGAAGGAGCTGGAGCTGGAGGTTACAAGCGAATTTCTGGTGATGGCGGCTACGCTGCTCGCCATCAAGAGCAAGCAGCTGCTCCCAAAGCCTCCCGTCTTCGAAGACGATTATGACGATTGGCAGGATGACGAGCTTGATCCAAGGGATGAGCTTATTCAAAAGCTTATTGAGTATCGGAAATTCAAGCAAATTGCGGAGCAGCTAAGAGAGAAGGAATTGGAGCGAAGCCTGGTCTACTCGCGCGAGCCGGAGGATATGACGCCGTTCATGCACGAAGAGAAGGTAAATCCGGTGGAGGGGCTCCATGTGTCCGACCTGGTCGCTGCATTCCAAAAAGCTTTGCGCAGAGCGGCCAGACGCAATATCGTCTCGACGATCCAACGGGATGAAATATCGGTCAAGGACCGCATAAATGACATCGTTGATGTTCTCAAGCGGTTCGAGACCGTTCGTTTCTCCAAGCTAATTCGCGAAAATATGGACAGGCACGAAGTTGTCGTTACGTTTCTTGCGATTTTGGAGCTTATGAAGATGAAGCATATTCGCTGCTACCAGCATCAATTGTTTGAAGATATCGTTATTCATTGGAGAGGAGAGTCTTCCGAAAGTGGATTACTCGAAATTGAAGACAATTATTGAAGGACTGCTCTTTATGGCGGGCGATGAGGGTTTGACGAAGCGTCAGCTGGGAGATATTATGCAGATCGACAATGAGTTTGCCGCCGATCTCGTCTATGATTTGCAGCGTGATCTGGAACGCGATCAGCGCGGCATTCAAATCGCCGAAATCGCTTCTTCCTTCCGTCTGACGACGCATCCCGATCATGCGCCTTATTTTGAGCGAATGGCTTATACGCCAACGCGCGCACAACTGTCGCAAGCCGCATTGGAGACGCTGTCGATCGTCGCATATCGGCAGCCGATTACGAGAATCGATATCGAGGAAATACGGGGCGTAAAGACTGACCGCGCAATCCATTCTCTCGTATCGAAGGATCTGATCGAAGAAGTCGGCCGTGCAGACGCAATCGGCCGTCCGATTCTTTACGGAACGACGAAGGCTTTTCTTGATTATTTCGGGCTGCCGTCGATCAAAGAATTGCCTGAGCCTGGCGCTGTCGACGTCGAGGATGCGCTGGAGGAGCAGACGCAGCTTCTGTTCGAGCGGCTGGACGGCAAACAAATGACTTTTGATGAAATTTAATGTGCGAACGGAATGAGATTCCACTGCAGAGCCATACTATATTCAACCTATGGACAATGGAGGACGCAATTGCGATGCTCAGCATGCCGTATAGTTGGATGTTTTGGCTCTTGGCGGCGGGTCTCTTTTTTTTGCTGCTTGGCACAATCATTGCCGTCTCACCGGTCGTCATAGACGCAGAGTCGCGTAAAGAGGGCAATAACGACGAAATCGAAGTCGTCATTAAAGCGTTGTTTGGCTTGATACGGTACGATTTGAAAATCCCAGTCATTCGTTTTACGGGGCGCTCGATCATTTTTAAGAAGGAATCGTCCTCGAGCAATGCAGGCATTCCTTCCTCCGCTGAAAATGAAAATGAGATTGACGCGGAGAAAGTGCAGCGTGCAATCGATAAGCTGAAAGCAATCATGCAGCTGACTTATGATTTGAGGGGAATTGTATCCGATTCGTTGTCCAAAGTGAGGCTGCTTGAATGGAAATGGAGAACTTCGGTTGGAACGGAAGACGCCGTATGGACCGCGCTCGCTACCGGCTTCGTCTGGTCGGCCAAGTCGGCGATTACCGGAATCGTGTCTCAAGTGATGACGCTGGCCGCGCCTCCTCAGCTTGAGGTGACGCCGCAATATAACAAAGCCGCTTTTAAAACGGAATGGTCATGCAAGGCGAACATTCGGCTCGGCTATGCGCTGCTTGCGTTGATGAGGCTTGTCAAAAGAATGAAAAAAAACAAACGGTCGTTCTCCGTGTGGCGAAGCATATTGTTCAAGCCGGAGACCGGGTGACCCCTTGTATCGTAACACGCCTGCAAGCACAACCTATGCAGGTGTGTTTTTTGATTTTTACCTCTTCGCCGTATAATCAAGCTTCCATTTTTACATGTACATATTCCTTCACAAAAACACGCACAATACATTAAGCGCAGGCAAGCTCTAATCTTTATGTAATGAGGAGGATAAACAATGCCAGAGCATCCGATACAAGGACTAATGCAGACAGCAATGGAAAACATCAAGGAAATGGTGGATGTCAATACAATTGTCGGCGATCCGGTGCAAACGCCGGACGGCAGCGTTATTATGCCAATCAGCAAGGTCGGTTTCGGCTTTGTAGCAGGCGGAAGCGATATTCGTATGGACAATGAAGACAATCACAGCGCTGTACAGTCCGACGCTCATCATGCTTCCGTATCTTTGCCGTTCGGCGGCGGCAGCGGCGGCGGCGTATCCATTACGCCAATTGCTTTTCTCGTTGTCGGCACACAAGGCGTTAAAATCGTGCCGCTGGATACGCAGGCGCATTTGCTCGACCGGGTAATCGATGCGGCTCCAGGCGTATTCGACAAAATGCAAACGATGTTCAAACAGCCTCGCTCTAACGATTATGACAGCACAGTTACGACAGTCATTACAAGCGGGCCAGAGCATAATGAGCATTGAATGGACGCCCAAGCCGCTGCGGCTTGGGCGTTTTTTCGCGTGAAAAATCGAAGTGCCATATTGTGATGCAGCTATAACGCACATTAACCCTCGTCTATATATTGCTGTACAAGCATATACTACATAACGAGCGAAGCTGCACAACCTAAAAACACCGAGAGGAGCAAGGAAGACTATGGTTGTTGTGAAATGGTTCCGCTATGTCGCTTTATTAGCGGCTGTAACACTTATAGTAGGCGCAGCGGAATTGAATACGGTTCATGCCGAAGAGCCTACGCCGCTTAAGACGCAGGCGAAGGCATCAGCGCTAATCGATGTCGCATCAGGCAGGCTGCTGTTCAGCGACAACGGCGACGAGCGGCTGCGCATTGCGAGCCTGACCAAAATTATGACGGCCATTGTGGCGATTGAGCACGGCAATTTGAAGGATACGGTGAAAACCGGGTTGAGGGCTGCAGGCAAAGAAGGCTCTTCCATCTACTTGCAAGCGGGAGAAGAGATGAGTCTGATCAATATGCTGTTCGGGCTTATGCTCCGTTCAGGCAACGATGCCGCCACAGCTATCGCTGAGCATGTCGGCGGCTCGGAGGAAGGATTCGTCCATCTGATGAACGAGAAGGCCGCCTTTATCGGGCTGACGAACACGCAATTCAAAAATCCGCACGGCTTGGATGAGGAAGGGCATTACTCTTCTGCGAACGATCTGGCTAAGCTGACCGCCTATGCGCTGAAAAATAAAGTGTTCGCCGAAATTGTAAGCACGCGCGTTAAAAAGGTGCCTAACCCTCATGAAAAGTGGGATTACAGTTGGCCTAACAAAAACAAAATGCTTGCCAAGTACGAAGGCGCAGACGGCGTCAAGACCGGCTACACGAAAAAAGCGCTTCGCTGCCTCGTCAGCTCGGCAACGCGCAAAGGGCAGCAGCTTGCTGCTGTAACGATCAATGACAGCGATGATTGGCGCGACCATATGTCCATGCTAGACTGGGGCTTCGCTAACTATCCGCTAAAGCAGCTGGCGGCAAAGGGACAAGCTATTACAGGCTATCCGTATGCGGTTGGCAATGGCATAAGGTATCCGTTGACAGAGGAAGAGTCCGAGAAGGTGCAATCGAAGCTCGTTCTGCTTCCGAAAACCGGCTACAGGTATGCAATCGGCGAAAGAGGCATGCTGGAATGGTATGTCGCCGATTCCATGATCGGCAAGGTGCCTGTATACGATATGAACAGCCCTAGATTGAAGCTGCCTAAAGAAACAATCCGGTCGCAGCGGGCATTGGCGGAGTATTACCGGGTAATGAAGCGGGAAGAACGCAGCGAGCGGTTTTCATTTTTGCAAAAAATGATGGATGCGATGAAAGGAAAATAAATGCCGTGCAAATGCGAGTCATGGGAGAGGAGCATTTGCCGGTGTACATAGCATGTGGGGGAGGCGTTGAAATGGTTAATTGGATTTGGCTGTTTATGATTGTCATTAGTGTAGTCGTTGCGGCGATTACCGGGAAGATGGATGCGGTAACCGCCGCAGCTTTCGATGGGGCGAAATCGGGCGTAACAGTCAGCTTTGGTTTGATCAGCATTATGGTATTCTGGCTCGGCATGATGCGAATAGCTGAGGATGCCGGCCTGCTGAAGACGCTGGCTAAGCTTCTTGGCCCGATTGTGCGTAAGCTGTTTCCCGATATTCCGCCCAATCATCCTGTGCTCGGCTATATAATGAGCAATTTAAGCGCCAACCTGTTCGGTTTAGGCAACGCTGCAACGCCAATGGGCATTAAAGCGATGCAGGAGCTGCAGAAGCTCAATCCCGATTCTGCAACCGCAACGCCTGCTATGTGCACTCTGCTTGCGCTTAATACGTCCAGCATTACGATCGTGCCGACTACATTAATCGCGATCCGGATGAATTACGGCTCGGCCAATCCCGCCGAAATTATCGGGACGACGCTGTTTGCCACGTTTATTGCGACAGGAGCCGCCATATTAGCGGACCGCTGGTACAGGCGCAAATCGCTGCCGCCATCCTCCTTTCATACAACCGGCACGAAAACGATAAACGCAGCGCCGCCATTCGGAGGTGACGGCGTTGTATAATTTTTTTTCCAGCTTATCGTCTTGGATGATTCCGGCAATAATTGTATTTATACCGCTCTATGCTGCGCTGCGCCGCAAGGTGCCTGTCTATGAGACGTTCGTTGAAGGGGCGAAGGACGGCTTCGGGACCGCGATTAATATTATTCCGCATCTGGTTGGCATGATGGTTGCGATCAGCATGTTCCGAGCCTCAGGCGCTATGGAGCTTATGTTGTCAGGCGTGCGGCCATTGTTCGATCTGATCGGGATTCCGAGCGAGGTGCTGCCGCTCGGCATACTAAGGCCGCTGACAGGAGCGGGCTCCTTGGCGTTTACCGCCGATTTGATTCAAACGTTCGGGCCGGACTCGATGATCGGCAGAATGGCATCGACGATTCAAGGAAGTACGGATACGACGCTGTATGTGCTGACGGTCTACTTCGGAGCTGTTGGCATAAGACGTACGCGTTACGCGCTAAAGGTTGGCTTGTTTTCCGATTTAGTCGGCTTTTTGGCTGCAATATTTATCTGCATGTACATATTTGGATAACGATGCTTGTGCTTTAATGCTCTAATCGTTATGATGGAGAATGAGGTGAAAGCATTGGAACGTTTACAAAAAATATTAGCGCAAGCGGGTGTCGCATCGAGGCGCAAATGCGAAGAAATGATTTTGGCCGGACTTGTTGAGGTGAACGGCGAGCGCGTTACCGAGCTTGGCGTTAAAGCGGATCCGGCTGTCGATACGATAACGGTAAGCGGCAAGCCGATCAAGAGCGAGCAGAAAATTTATGTGATGCTCAATAAGTCCAAAGGGGTCATTTCAAGCGCGAAGGACCCGCAAGGCCGCAAAGTGGTTGGCGATTTTTTACCCGGCATCAAGGAAAGGGTTTATCCGGTAGGCCGGTTGGATTATGATACGGAAGGGCTGCTCATTCTGACCAATGACGGCGAATTTGCGAATTTGCTCACGCATCCCAGCCATCATGTTCCGAAAACGTATCTGGCGACGGTCAAAGGCGTACCGCATGGTTCCGCGCTGGAGCAGCTTCAGAACGGCATCAAGCTGGAGGACGGGATGACCGCTCCGGCCGAGCTGGAGTATCATGATGTCGACGTGGAGAAGAATGAAGCGACGATTACGATTACGATCCATGAAGGACGCAACCGCCAAGTGCGCAGAATGTTCGAAGCGATCAACCATAAAGTAATCCGGCTGAAAAGAATACGGTTCGGCGAGCTTGGCCTGCAAGGGCTTGGCCGGGGCAAGTACCGCCACCTGACTCCAAAAGAGGTTGAGGAATTGCTGGCGGTTGCCCGCAAGACACATAAAGTTCATAAAAAGTAAACGACGACGGCAGTTATTGCCGTCGGCTTTTCGTTATAATAGAATGGACATTATTGTGATTAACAGCTGGTGGTGAATGATAGAATGGGTAAATGGCGAAGAACGATGCAGATCGTCGTATTGTCTGCTGTCGTTCTTATTGGCGGTTACGCCATCGGTTTAACGCTGTTCGCTAGCGATAACGACGCTCCTCCGAAAGAGGGCGGCGCGCCTCCGCAATTCGCGCTTGCAGATTTGAACGGTAATGTGCAGCAATTGTCGGATTATAAAGGAAAGGCGGTCGTCATTAACTTTTGGGGCACCTTTTGTCCGCCATGCGTAAAGGAAATGCCGGAATTCGAGCGCCAATACCAGAAGTGGAAGGATGAAGGGCTAGTCATCCTGGCTATTAATTTGAGTGAAGATACATTGACGGTGAACAATTTTGTTCGCAGATTCGAGCTCAATTATCCGATCTTGCGGGATGTGCAGCGTAAAACGGAGCGCAAATACGGGCTCAGATCCTATCCGACAACCTTTTTTGTGAAGCCGGACGGGACAATTATGGAAATTAAAGTAGGCGGGATGACCGAACAGGAAATCGATGAGCGGATCTCGCGTCTGCTTCAGCTGTAGGAGGTTTTTCTGTGCCGTTGGTAGAAAATACGAAATGCGAATGCGGACATCAGAATGCGGTCGGCACAGTGCTTTGCGAGCATTGCGGCAAGCCCTTGCTTGCGGACGGCCCTTCCAATGAACCGCTCGAAATGCGGTATGACGGCGTAGCTCGCCGATCGCAAAAAAGCAATCCCAAACTGATTGATAAAGTGTGGAATTTTTTCTCATCGGTTAAAATCGCGATCTACATGATCATTGCAACGTTTCTAGGCGCGATGCTCGGCACGATTTATCCGCAAGAGAGCAGCTTCGTCAGC
>Ga0180215_1002802_pt1 | contig 17033 bp, 17 predicted proteins | sample eDN3rd37CBELigBY_FD_128871 | JGI IMG/M metagenome (GOLD analysis project Ga0180215, IMG submission 128871) | Enriched backyard soil microbial communities from Emeryville, California, USA - eDNA 3rd pass 37_C BE-Lig BY (version 2) (version 2) | ecosystem: Environmental > Terrestrial > Soil >... | reverse complement strand
CATCCGAGACCGAGCGGCGCAACGCCCTACCCGGCTGGATCCACTTCTACAATCACCACCGGCACCACTCCGCAATCGGAGCCCCACCGATCAGCAGACTCAACAACCTGCCTGGACATCACATCTAGGCGCGTCCCGGCCGCGCGGCGCGCGGCCCGAGTACCGTTGTCGAGTGGCCTCGAACGTGACGCAGTGGATCAGGGAGCGGTTCGCGACCGCGCCCGCGATCTACGGACTCATCGTCTACGTCGTCCTCATCATCGCGACGAGCGACGACGAGCCCGAGGCGGGCTTCGTGCTGCTCTGGTCGGTCGTCGCGCTCGTCGTGTTCTACATCGCGCACTCCTTCGCGGAGGCGCTCGGCGCGCACGAGCAGCGGCGCATCTCAGCTGCGATCCGCAAGGGGCTCGTGCACTCGGCCGGCATGCTCTACGCGGCGATCCTGCCGTCGATCGCGCTCATCATCTGCGCGTTCCTCGACGTCCGTGGCGATGACGCCGCGAACTGGGCGCTGCTCGTCGGCGTCGTCCTCCTCGCCTACCTCGGATATCAGGCGATGGCCGACCGCGGCGCGCGAGTCTGGGCGCGCATCCTCAGCGCCTTCCTGACCGCGCTGCTCGGCTTCATCATCATGTTCATCGACTACGCGGTGCACTGAGTCGTGCCCCGCTGGCTCACCGCGATCTTCGCCGGTGCGGAGACGCTCCTCGTCCTCGCGATCGGCGTCGGCATCCCGCTCGTGACCGCGACGCTCGTCTGGGCGGCGCAGTACGGCTTCGCCGCCGACTACGTCGTCGTCTGGCGGATCGCCGCCGACACGTGGCTGCTCGGGCATGGCGTCGACGTGACGTTCACCCTCGCGCCGGAGACGGCCGAGGCGCTCGGGCTGCCCGGCGCCGGCCTGCCGGTCGACGTCACGATCGCGCTGCTCGGGTTCGCGCTGCTCACCTTCCTCCTCGCGCTGCGTGCCGGACGTCGCGTCTCGGAGGCGGGACACCCCGTCGTCGGCGGACTCGCCGCCGTCGCCGTCTTCGCGGGCGGAGCGATCGCGATCGTCGTGACCGCCCTCCACCCCGACGCGCGGCCGTCGATCGTCCAGGGCGTCATCGCCCCGACGCTCGTCTTCGCGGCGGGCCTCGCGATCGGCATGGCGACGTCGTCGCTGCGGCCGCGGCAGGAGCGCCCGGACCGGTTCGCCCGCGCGATCGCGCGCCTCCGCGAGCGCATCCCGGTCGACGTCCGCGTCGGCATCGGGGGGGTCGTTCGCGGCGGCCTCGCCGCGGTCGCGGGGCTGGTCGCGATCGCGGCCGTCGTCACCGCGCTGTCCATCGGCATCGCGTTCGCGCAGATGATCGCGCTCTACGAGTCGCTGCACGCGGAGATCCTCGGCGGCGCGGTGCTCACGGTCGCGCAGCTCGCGCTGCTGCCGAACGCGGTCGTATGGGCGGCCTCTTGGCTCGTCGGGCCGGGCTTCGCGGTCGGCGCCGGATCGAGCGTGAGCCCCTTCACGACCGCGCTCGGGCCCGTCCCGCCGATCCCGCTGTTCGGCGCGATCCCGGCGGAGGCCTCGCCCGTCGGGTGGCTGGGTCTCGTCGCACCGCTCGCCGCGGGCCTCCTCGCCGGGATGCTCACGCACCGCAGGATCGGCCGAGTGCTGCGCGACTGGTGGGCGGTCCTCGTCGGCATCGGCGCCGGCATCCTCGGCGGTCTCGTGATGGGCCTGCTCGCCGCCTGGTCCGCGGGGGCCGGCGGTCCCGGCCGGCTCGTCGCCCTCGGACCGGACGGGCTGCAGGTCGGGATCTGGTCGGCGGTCGCGTTCTGCGTCGCCATCGTGATCGGCATGCTCGTCGACGCGCAGGTCGAGGCGCTGACCCGCCGTCGCCTCCCGCTGTCCCGCTGATCGAGGGCCTGCGCGCCGGTAGTCTTGGGGGGTGCTCCGGGTCGTCGTGCTCATCTCCGGCAGCGGCACGAACCTCAAGGCGCTCCTCGAGGCCGCCGATCGCCCGGACTTCCCTGCACGGGTCGTCGCGGTCGGTGCGGACGTCGAGGCGGACGGTCTCGCGTTCGCCGAGGAGCGCGGCATCCCGACGTTCATCGTCCCGCTCGCCGCGCACCCCGATCGGGACGCGTGGGGCGCCGCGCTCCTCGAGCAGATCCGCGTCTGGGCGCCGGAACTGACGGTGCTGAGCGGCTTCATGCGACTGCTCCCGCCGGGCGTCGTCGACGCGCTCTCGCCCGCACTCGTCAACACCCACCCCGCCTACCTCCCCGAGTTCCCCGGCGCGCACGCCGTCCGGGACGCGCTCGCGGCCGGCGTCACGCAGACCGGCGCGAGCGTCATCGTCGTCGACTCGGGCATCGACACCGGGCCGATCGTCGTGCGCGAGCGGGTGCCGGTCCACCCCGGCGACACCGAGGCGACACTGCATGCGCGCATCAAGCCGGTCGAGCGGCGCCTGCTCATCGATGTCGTGCGCGGGGTCGCGGAGGGCGCCCTCCGGCTCGAGAGTCTCGGGGCCGCGGCGCCCGCGACGGATGCGGCGCCCGCCGCGGAACAGGAGACGAGCTAGATGTCCGGTCCCTCGATCGACCCGTCCGAGTATCGCGAGCGCGACCTCGTCCCGATCCGCCGCGCGCTCGTCGCGGTGAGCGACAAGTCGGGGCTCGTCGATCTCGCCCGCGCGCTCGCGGACGCGGGCGTCGAGATCGTCTCGACGGGCGGCACGGGCGCCGCGATCGCGGCGGCGGGCCTGCCGGTCACGCAGGTGCAGGAGGTCACGGGCTACCCCGAGCACCTCGACGGCCGGGTCCGCACGCTCCATCCGGGCGTGCACTCAGGCCTCCTCGCGGATCTGCGCCTCGAGCGCCACGAGCGCGAGCTCGCCGAGTTCGCCATCGCGCCCTTCGAGCTCGTCGTCGTCAACCTCTACCCCTTCGTCGCGACGGCGGCCTCGGGCGCCGAGCCGGACGCCGTCGTCGAGCAGATCGACATCGGCGGACCCGCGATGGTCCGGGCGGCGGCGAAGAACCACGCGAACGTCGCGGTCGTGACCGATCCGGCCCGCTACGGGGAGGTCGTCGCCGCGCTCGACACGGGCGGCACGACGCTCGAGCAGCGCAGGGGACTCGCCCGCGACGCGTTCCGGCACACAGCCTCCTACGACGTCGCGGTCGCGAGCTGGCTCGGCTCGGTCGTCGCCCCCGATGCGCAGGGCAGCCCGTTCCCCGAGTGGGTCGGAGCGAGCTGGGCGAAGGAGGCCTCGCTGCGCTACGGGGAGAACTCGCACCAGTCCGCAGCGCTCTACGCGCAGAACGCCGGTCGCCCCGGGATCGCGCAGGCCCGCCAGCTCGGCGGCAAGGAGATGAGCTACAACAACTACGTCGACGCCGACGCGGCCGTCCGCGCCGCCTTCGACCACGACGGCCCCGCGATCGCGATCATCAAGCACGCGAACCCGTGCGGCATCGCGACGGCGGCGACGCTCGCGCAGGCCCATGCGCTCGCGCACGAGTGCGACCCCGTCTCGGCCTTCGGCGGCGTCATCGCCGCGAATCGCCCCGTGGACCTCGCGACGGCCGAGTCGATCGCGCCGATCTTCACCGAGGTCGTCGTCGCCCCGGGGTTCGCGCCGGAGGCGCTCGAGCTGCTCGGTCGGAAGAAGAACCTGCGGCTCATCGAGCTCCCCGAGTCCTTCGCGAGTCCTGCGATCGAGCTCCGGCAGGTCTCGGGGGGACTGCTCATGCAGGAGGCCGATGCGCGCTTCGCGGCGGCCTCGGACTGGGAGCTCGTCGCGGGGGGGCCGGCCGACGAGACGATGCTCGCCGACCTCGCGTTCTCCTGGCGCGCCGTCCGAGCGGTGAAGTCGAACGCGATCCTGCTCGCCTCCGGCGGCGCGTCGGTCGGGGTCGGCATGGGCCAGGTCAACCGCGTCGACTCGTGCCGGCTCGCCGTCTCGCGCGCGGGCGATCGCGCGGCGGGATCGGTCGCCGCGAGCGACGCGTTCTTCCCCTTCGCCGACGGCCCCGAGATCCTCATGGACGCGGGCGTCAGGGCGATCGTGCAGCCGGGCGGCTCGGTGCGCGACGACGAGACGATCGCGCTCGCGAAGGCCCGCGGGGTCACGATGTACTTCACGGGCGAGCGCCACTTCTTCCACTGAGCCCCCTCCGCTTTTCAGGAGAATCGGCGTCGCGCGTGCAATACGAACGCCCAGCCCGGATTCTCCTGAAAAGCGGGAGGGGTGCTAGAGGTGGGCGTAGCCGCCGTCGACGAGGAGGGTCTGACCGGTGATGAACGCGGCCTCGTCCGAGGTGAGGAATGCTGCGGCGCCGACGAGGTCTTCAGGCTGCTCCGTACGCTTGATCGCCTGTTCGCGCGCGGAGAGCTCGAAGAGACCGAGCTCGTCCTGCGGTCCCGTACTCGTCCCAGGGGTGCGGGTCAGGCCGGGTGCGATCGCGTTGATGGTGACCCCGTCGACGCCGATCTCGCCCGCGAGCGAGCGCACGAAGCCCTGCACCGCCCCCTTGCTCGCGACGTAGTGCGCGACCCCTGGGATGCCGAGGTGGTAGGTGTTCGACGACATCGCCACGACCCGGCCCCAGCCGCGTGCCCGCATTCCGGGAAGGAAGGCCTGGCACAGGTGGAAGAGCGAGTCGACGTTGACCGACATGACTCGCCGCCACTGCTCGAATGTCATCCGGTCGAACGGGATGAAGGGCTGGATGCCGGCGTTGAGCACGAGGATGTCAGCACCGCCAGCGCGCTCGGCCGTGTCGATCAGCTCGGGGAGCGTCGCGGGATCGCTGATGTCCGTCGGGACCGAGGCGCCCGTACCGCCCTCGGAATCGATGAGGGCCAGCGTCTCGGAGGCCTCGATGAGATCGGCGATCACGACATGCGCGCCCCGGCGGGCGAGTCCGACCGCGATGGCGCGGCCGATGCCGTTCGAGCCGCCCGTCACGACCGCGGTGCGGCCGGCGTGCGTGCCTGTCATCCTCGCGCCCCTCAGTACCGGCGCAGGCCGGCCTCGACGAGGAGCGGCCGCAGCAGCTCGTCGTACTGCTGGATGCCCTCGGCGTAGTCGACCCAGTTGACGGCTGCGCCGGTGATCCCGGAGTCCTTGAACATCTGGATCTTCTCGACGATCTGCTCGGGCGTGCCGACGAGCGGCGCCGAGTGGTGGCCCATCGCGACGCGCATCTCCTTGGAGTCGAAGGCGAAGTCGGGCGCGGTCTGCAGGTTCATGTTCGCGAAGCTGCGCACGGCGTCCCAGTCGCCGAGGTCCTTGATCCAGTGGTCGAGGCGCTTGCGCGCGTCGGCCTCGGTCTCGCCGACGATGATGCCGATCTGCGTCATGACGTTGATGTCGCGGTGGAACTCCTCGTGGGCGAGTCGCTTGATCCCCCGGACGTAGGCGCTCACGTCGTCGGGGTCGTCGGAGACCATGAAGTTGATGTCGGCGAAGCGCGCCGCGAAGCGGCGTCCCGTCTCGCTGATGGCCGCGTTCATGACGACGGGTCGCGGCGCCTGGATCGGGTGGGGGATCGAGATCGCGCCCTCGGCCGTGAAGTACTCGCCGTCGTAGTCGAACTCCTCGTCGCTCGTCCAGAGCCGCTCGACGACGTCCATCCACTCGGTCGCGAAGGCGTAGCGGTCGGGGTGATCCTGCACCTCCCGGCCGAACATCGCCATCTCCGAGGGGTTCCAGCCGGCGACGACGTTGAGGCCGAAGCGGCCGCCTGCGATGTGGTCGATCGTCGCGGCCTGCTTCGCCATCCGTACGGGATGGATCGTCGGCGCGTGGACGGTCGCGAAGACCTGGATCCTCGAGGTCACGGCAGCGAGGCCTGCGGCCCAGGCGATCGCCTCGAGGCTCCAGAGGTTGTAGTCGCTCTTGCCGCCGAAGCCCTTCCAGCGCGCGTTCGGCACGAGCGCCTCGAAGCCCGCCGCCTCGGCCGCGAGGGCGAGCGCTTTGCTCTCCTCCCACGTGCTGCGGGGGGTCTCCTCGGCGGTCGAGAACCACATCCCGCCGCGGTTGTTGAAGCCGAACGCGGCGAGGCTGAAGTGGTCGTCGGCCCCGAGCAGAAGGTTGTCGCTCATCGTGCGGGGGGCGGGGTCGGCGTAGGCGGTGGCCATGGGTTGCTCCTTGTGGGGTGGGGTGCGGTTAGCGGCCGTCGAGCATCGCGCGCAGGGCCGCGTCGTAGTGGTGCTCGAGGTACCACGCGGCGATGTCGTCGCTCGTCGTGTACCAGACGTCGTCCCGCCCGGCGATGCGCTCGAAGGCGTCCGCGAGATAGCGGTGGCGGCTCGGCTGGTTGACCAGGAAGGGGTGCAGCGAGACGCCGAAGACGGCGCCCGGGCGGCGCTGCGACTCGGCGTGGAGCAGCTCGAAATGGTCGACGATCATGTCGCCGAAGGCGGCGGCTGACAGTCCGTGGTCGAGGAACGCGGGGATGTCGTTGACTTCGATCGAGTAGGGCACCGAGATCATCCGGGCGTCCGCGTCGTCGAGGCTGAGTGGGAAGGGCTGATCGTCGGCGACCCAGTCGAGCGTGTAGGTGTAGCCGAGCTCGTGGAGGAGCTCGGGGGTGTTCTCGGTCTCGGTCAGCGCGGGGCCGAGCCAGCCGCGCGGCCGCTTGCCGGTCGCCGTCTCGATCGCCGCTGTGATCTCGAGGAGCCCGGCTCGCTCGGTCTCGGCGTCCATGCCGGTCCAGAGCGCGGAGTTGGTGCGGCCGTGTCCGAGCCAGGCCCAATCGCGTTCCACGCCCGCCTGGATGATCTGCGGGTACTCGCGGCACACGTCGGAGTTGAGCAGGACGCTCGCCCGCATGTCGTGGCGGTCCATGAGCTCGATCATGCGCCAGATGCCGACGCGGGTGGAGTAGTCGCGCCAGCCGTGGTTGAGCGGGTCGACGGGGAGGTGGGCGGTGAGGGGCACGACGCTCGTCGCAGGCTTGCCGGGGTGGAAGTGCTCGATGTTCAGCCCGATGTAGAACGCGAATCGCTTGCCGTCGGGCCATTCGATCGCGGGGCGCTCGGTGATGGGCCAGTAGCGATAGGGCGGATTCTTCATCGGATCTCCTCGTCTCGGGCGCGGCAGTGGGCCTGATTCGTCTCGGGAACTCTAGGTCGACGCTGGCATCGACTGAAGCGAATCAAATCGATATGGATCAATCGATCTGATCGATGGATCAGGCTGGGCGATCCGCGAGCCGGCTCTGGGTCGAGAGCCCGTGCCACTCGCGGTTGTGGTAGACGAGCGGCGCGGGCAGCTCCTCGCGGAGCCGGCTCGTCTCGAGCACCTCGGCGATCGTGACGGTCGAGGCCCCCGCGATGAGCCGGCTGACGATCCGGCAGCGCAGCCAGTTCTCGACCCCGAGATAGACGGGCTCGCCGCTCGGCAGCCGGGTCCAGCCTGCCGCGTCGGCGAAGCGGTCGACCCCGCTCGTCGCGCCGAGTCGCGCGAGCTCGATCGAGCCCGCGTCGAGCAGGTGGACGACGACCGTCTTGGCGCGCAGCACGGCAGGCGCCGCGGAGGACAGCTCTGAGACGGAGAAGACGAGCAGGGGCGGCTCGGCGCTGATCGAGGCGACCGAGGTGAGCGTCAGGGCGACGGGCCCGTCGCCCGGGTCGGCGGTCACGACCGCGACGCCGCCGGGGTGGCGGCGGAAGGCCTGCTTGAACGCCTCCGCGCTCACGGGGCTCGGCTCGATCCGGACGACGCCGTCGATGTGCTCGAGGGTCTGGGACATGGCGGCTCCTTCGCTCGCTGGTGGGTGCCAGCGACGATACGGAACGCGATGCATCGACGGAAACGAAAGAGAACGATGCAGTTCTATCGAGCGTGTCGATGGGTTCGGCGAGTATCGGGAGGGAGCGGGAGGCCACCGTGGGATCAGTGCAGCGCGGCGGCCTCACGTGCGACGACACGAATGCGACCGCGCAGCCAGTCGTGCGCGGGGTCCTCGTGGACCCGCGGAGTCCACGCCATGGTCGTCGACAGGAGCGGGAGCTCCATGGGCGCCTCGACGAGTCGGAGGCCCGCGGATCGCGCGAGCCGGGTCGCGAGGATCTCGGAGGTGATCGTGATGAGCGGAGTGCCCTGCACGAGGAAGGGCGCGAGCAGGAAGCCGACCGTCATCTGCACGTTGCGCGCGATTCCCTCACGATCGAGGTGGGCCTCGACGAGCGTGGGGTAGAGCTCGAGATGGGTCGCGACGTAAGGGGTCGCGCTGAAGCGCTCGACGGTCACGGGCTGGTCGAAGATGGGGTTCGCGGCGTCGGCCGCGATGACGTGCCGGTCGGTGTAGAGCTCCTCGTGATGGAAGTCGCCGACCCGCGGGAAGACCTCGCGCGGCGCCAGCACGAGGTCGACCTGATTGCGCGCGAGTCGCTCGGCGATCTCGTGCTCGGCCGGCTGGATCCGCAGCAGCACGCCGGGGGCCTCGACCGCGAGCCGTTGCACGAGCGGGTGGAGGACCGCGATCCCCTCGTAGTCGCTCGCGGTGATCGTGAAGGTGCGCCGGTCGCGGGCCGGATCGAACTCGCGCCTCGGCGCGAGGACCGCCTGGACGTCGTTGAGGATGTCCCGAACCCGGCCGGTGAGCGCCTCGGCGAGGGGGCTCACAGTCATGGTCCTGCCGTCGCGCACCATGATGGGGTCGTCGAAGAGCCGCCGCAGTCGCGCGAGCGCGGCGCTCATGGCCGACTGCGTGATCGACATCCGGGCTGCCGCCCCGGTCACGCTGCGATCGGTCATGAGCGCGTCGAACGCGATGAGGAGGTTGAGATCGACCCGCCGCAGGTCGAACGACTCCTCGCTCATCAGTCCGCAGGCTCCGGCAGGAGCTTGCCGGCGATCTCGTCGGCGTGTCGCACGAGCGCCTCCACGACACCGGGCACGCGTTCGAGCGGCATCCGGCTCATGGGTGCCGAGACCGAGATCGCGAAACTGCCGAGGCTCACGGGGACGGGGATCGCAACCGCGATCGACGCGAGGTTTTCCTCGAACTCGCCGAAGCTCGTCGCGTAACCGTGCTGTCGCACCTGCTTGAGCAGGCCGAGCAGTTCGGCCCGGGAGCCGACCGCGTTGGCGTGCCGGCCCTCGAAGTGCTCGGGCACGTGCTGCTCGACGAAGGCGATCGGCATCGCGGCGAGCAGCGCACGGCCGCTCGCGGTGCGCTCGAGCGGCATCTCGACGCCGATGTGCGAGCCGACGCGCAGCGGCTGTCGGGACTCGAGCGAGTCGATCACGAGGGCGGTCCCGCCGTCGAGGATCGTCAGGTGCGGAGTCTCGTCGAACTGGTCGCGGAGTGCTTCCAGGTGGGGGTGGGCCACCCCACGGATGTCGAGGTCGCGCACGGCCGCGAGTCCGATCCGCAGCGTCTGCTGACCCGCGATGTAGGCCTTGGACAGCTCGTCCTGCCGGACGTAGCCGTGGTGCTCGAGCATCGCGAAGAGTCGGTGCGCGGTCGATCGCGCGACTCCGAGCTCCTCGGCGGCGGCGGAGACGGTGACGGGCTTGCCGTTCGCGACGACCGTCAGCAGACGCAGCGCGCGGTCGACCGACTCGATCGGGTAGCTGGGCGTCTGGCTCATCGCCCAATCACCATACTGTCCGCTCAGGCCTCGACAACGGGCAGCGCGTCGAGGTAGGCGATGGCGTCCGCGACGTCGATGACGTCGGCGTACTTCTGCTCGAGGTCGAAGAGCGCCTGTTCGTGCGCTCGCGGCGAACGATCGCCGACCGCCTCGCGGACGACCATGGGGCGGAAACCGTTCTGCACGGCATCGACGGCGCTCGCGCGGACGCAGCCGCTCGTCGTGCAGCCGAGCACGAGGACGGTGTCGACGCCCTGGCTCACGAGGCGGGGGACGAGGTCGGTGCCGAAGAAGGCGGAGGCGTACTTCTTGACGAGGATCTGCTCGCCGGCGCGGAACTCGATACGCGCGTCGAGGTCGACGGCGGGCGTCCCGGTGCGCAGCGTCACCGCCCCGGCCTGCTTGAGCGCCCAGACACCGGCGTCGATGAGGTCCGCGTCGTCGTAGCTCACGGTCGTGTGGATGATCGGCACGCCGTGCGCCCGACCGGCGTCGAGCACTCGGCGCGCGGCGGCGAGCTCGGCGGTGAGGTCCGAGCCGAGCGGCATCGACGCGTCGGTGAACGCGTTGATGAAGTCGATCGAGAGGATCGCGGGCTTGCGGCCGAAGCCGATCTTCAGCCCGAAGCCGCGGTTGCGGAAGAACTCTTCGGAATCACGCTCATCGGTGGACATCGGTACCGGTCGCTCCGTCTCTCAGGTGGCTGCGGCGGCGTCTCGCCGCCGGCAGACTCCCGCCGCGCACCATCGACAGTGTCGCGCTCAGCAGAATCTAGTTCTGACCGTAGCTACATCGACGCGGTGACGTCAAGTAGGGGCGAACGGCGTCGAGTCCCGTGGCTCACGTCGAAACATCGCCAGAACGCGGCGTATCTGGTGCTACAGCGGTATGTCGGGAATCGTCGCGCGCCCCTTGACGCGCGACGAGGTGGGTGGTTAGCCTCTCGGCAGTCAGAACGTGATTCTGACGATGAGAACCAGAACGCCAGCACCCGAGAGTTCTTCGAGCTCGACCATTCCCACCCACCGGACCCCAGCAAAGGATCGATCAATGTCGCTACCCACCTCCCTGCTGCGCATCGGCGCGGTAGTCGGCGCCGCAGCGCTGCTGACGGGCGTCACCGCGTGCTCGAGTCCGAGCCCCGCGCCGACGACCGAGCCGAGCACCGACCCCAGCACCCCGAGCTCCTTCGAGCCGATCGAGTACGACGGACCCGAGTCGGAGGTGCCCGCGGCCTACGGCGAGCCCGAGCCCGTCGACGGCTTCTCCTTCACGATCGGCTGGCTCTCGCCGAACACCTCCAACAACTTCGTCAACGCGATCGCCCTCGCGGGCGAGGCGCGCACCAAGGAGCTCGGCGGCCAGTTCATCGTCAAGAACGCGAACAACTCGGTCCAGACCCAGGTCGACCAGTGCAACGAGCTGCTCGCGCAGAACGTCGACGCCATGGCCGTCTACGCGGTCGACCCCGCGGCCCTCGGCCCCTGCCTCGCGGACGCGGCAGCGGCGGGCATCCCGATCATCGGTCAGGACACGCCGCCGATCGTCGGCGACGCCCTCTTCGACAACTTCCTCTCCAACGTCTCGCAGGGGCCCGACCGCTCGGCGCACACGATCGCGACGCTCGCGGCAGAGGCCGCCCCGGCCGGCGCGAAGTTCGCGACGCTCGGGCTCGGCATCCCGATCCCGCTCCTCAAGTACTACATCGAGCGCCTCCAGTACTGGGGCGAGCAGTACGGCATGGAGTACCTCGGCAACGTCGATGCGGCGACCGACGTCTCGCAGGACATGGCGACCGCGACGAACGACCTGCTCACCCGCTGGCCCGACGTGCAGGTCATCCTGACCTTCAACGACCCGTCCGCCGAGGCGGCCGCGACGACCGCGAAGGCCTCGGGCATCGACGGCCTGCTCGTCTACGGCAACGACGGCGAGCGCGCGGCCTTCGACATGATCAGGTCGGGCCAGCTCGCCGGAACCAACCGGGTCGACACCGACGGCATCGGCGTGCAGCTCATCAACGGCCTGTACAACGTGCTGACGGACCAGAACCTGCCGCTCGCCGAGCAGCTCGCGGTCGTCCCGACCGGGGTCACCAAGGCGAACGTCGACAGCGTCGAGCCGATCCAGTAGGTCCCACGAACGGATGGGGTCGTCCCGAGGGCGGGACGGCCCCATCCGAGCAAGGTCTGAGAGCGTGACCCACTCCTCCCCGGCAGGACCGCTGCTGCAGCTGCGGGACCTGACCAAGCGCTACGGCGGCATCCACGCGCTGCGCGGCGCCTCCCTCACGATCAGCCGGCCCGGCGTCGTCCACGGACTCATCGGCGAGAACGGCTCGGGCAAGTCGACGACGCTCGGCATCCTCTCGGGCCAGGTCATGCCCGACTCCGGCAGCATCCGGCTCGAGGGCGAGGCCGTCCAGTTCCACCGACCCATCGAGGCGATCAGTCGCGGCATCGCGATGGTCTCGCAGGAGACCGCGCTCGCCCTCGACCTCAGCGTCGCCGAGAACATCCTGCTCGGCGAGCGCCTCGTGCGCGGCGGCTTCGGCATCAACTGGACGGCGACCCGTGCGAAGGCGGCCGAGGTGCTCGCGCGCCTCCATCTCGACATCGACCCCGAGGAGATCACGGGCGCGCTCTCGCCCGACCGGCGGCAGATGGTCGAGATCGCCCGCGCACTGAGCATGGACGCGCGGGTCCTCATCCTCGACGAGCCGACGAGCTCGCTGACCGACGACCAGGTCAGGGTCCTCTTCGCGACGATCGAGACGCTCAAATCCCAGGGCGTATCGATCGTCTTCGTCTCTCACCGGCTCGGCGAGATGTTCGCCATCGTCGACGAGCTGACCGTCCTCCGCGACGGCCAGACCGTCGCGGCGGGACCCATGAGCGAGTTCGACGTCCACCGCATCGTCGACGAGATGGTCGGTCGCAAGGGTGCCTGGGCCGAGCACGAGCACGTCGAGCGGGCCTTCGACCGCGGCCGGGTCGCGCCTGCGCTCGAGATCGACCGGCTCGGCGTCCCCGGGATCATCCGCGAGGCGAGCTTCGACATCGCCCCCGGCGAGATCGTCGGCATCGCGGGTCTCGTCGGCTCGGGTCGCAGCGAGCTCCTCGAGGCGATCTTCGGCGCGCGCCCTGGCGTCACGGGCGAGATCCGGATCGCGGGGGAGTCCTACCAGCCGAGGACGCCGCGAGCCGCGATCGAGCGGCGGATCGGCTACCTTCCCCCCGATCGCAAGGTACGCGGGCTCGTCCTCGGCCAGTCGGTGCGGGAGAACCTCACGATGGCACTCACCGCCTTCGTCGGCAGGTTCGCCCCCTACCGCAAGGCGAGCACCGCGCCCGTCGTCGACGCCGTCATGGGCTCGATGCGGGTGCGCGCCGCCTCGCCCGACGTCGCCGTCGGCACGCTGAGCGGCGGCAACCAGCAGAAGGTCGCGCTCGGGAAGTGGCTCGCTGTCGACTCGCAGCTGCTGCTGCTCGACGAGCCGACGCGCGGCGTCGACGTCGCCGCGAAGGCCGAGATCCACGGACTGCTCCGTGAGGCCGCCGACCGCGGCGCGGCGCTGCTCGTCAGCTCCTCTGAGAACGAGGAGCTCATCGAGCTCTGCGATCGGATCCTCGTGCTGTTCCGCGGCGAGATCATCGCGACCATCGATTCGACGGAGGCGACCGAGGCGATCCTCGGTCGGTACACGGGAGGGCACACGAGCGAATGAGCAACTTCTGGCGACGACTCTGGGGTTCGACGCGGCACTTCCGGCCTGCGCTCGTCCTCGTCATCGTGCTGTTCGCGGTGTTCGCGGCGACCCAGCCCGCCTTCCTCGGCGCGCGCAATCTGCAGAACCTGCTGACGGCCGTCGCGGTGCTGTGGATCGTCAGCATCGGCATGACGTTCGTCACGATCACGGGCGGAATCGACCTCTCGGCCGGTGCGACGGTCGCGCTCGTCGGCATCTTCATCGGGAAGATGGTCAACTACACCCCGGTGCCCTCCTGGGTCACGATCATCCTTTCGATCGTCATCGGCGTCGCGATCGGGGCGTTCCTCAACGGCGTGCTCATCGGACGCCTCGGCATGTCGTTCTTCGTCGTCACGCTCGCGACGATGACCGCGTTGACGGGTGTCGTCAACCTCTGGTCGAACTCGCTGACCGACACCGTCGCGGATCCCGCCATCGCCTGGGTGGGCGTCGAGCGCACGCTCGGCATGCCGACGCCCATCTGGATCATGATCATCGTCTTCCTCATCGCCCTGTTCGTGCAGAACCGTACGCACTTCGGCCGCGACATCTACGCGGTCGGCGGCTCGATCGCGGCGGCCCGGCTCTCCGGCATCCGGGTCGAGCGCACGATCATGGCCGCCTACGCGATCGTCGGCGGATGCGCGGGGCTCGCGGGCGTCATCGCGGTCGGCCGCATCGGCGCCGCGACGCCGCAGGTCGACGGCGACCTCCCGCTCCAGGCCGCCGCGGCGGTCCTGCTCGGCGGCACCGCCCTCATCGGCGGCTCGGGCGGCGTCGGCGGCACCGCGGTCGGCGTCCTCTTCATCGGCATCCTGCAGAACGGCCTGAGCATCTCGGGCGTGCAGAGCTACTGGCAGCAGGTCGTCACGGGCGTCATCCTCGTCGCGGCGGTCCTCGGCGAGCGCTTCCAGCGCCGGGGCAAGGGCACGCGGCGCTGGTTCGGCGAGCTCGCGCAGATGCGCATGAAGCGCGGCGGCGATGATGCGGGTGCGGACGGCCAGGTGGGCCCCGAGACGTCGCAGAACGCCGGGGAGCAGTCCCGATGACGGGTCGGCTCGCCGGGAAGACGGCCTTCATCACCGGCATCGGCGGGGGGCAGGGCCGTGCCGCGGCGCTCCTGTTCGCCCGCGAGGGCGCACGAGTGTGGGGCACCGACATCGACGCGGCCGGCGCGGCCGAGACGGTCGAGCTCGCGCGCGCGGAGGGTCTGGATCTCGACTCGATGCACCCGCTCGACCTCACCGAGGAGGGGGCGCCCCGGCGCTGGATCGAGACGGGCGTCGAGCGGCTCGGCCGCATCGACGTCCTCTACAACAACGCGGGCCAGGTCATGTTCCGTCGGATCGAGGACGCCGAGGCATGGCAGGCGTGGCAGGTCACCATCCGCGGCGAGCTCGACCTCGTCTTCGCGACCGTGCTCGCCGCCTGGCCGCACCTGATCGCGCAGGGCGGCGGTGCGAGCATCATCACGACGTCCTCGACCGCGGCGCGCCGCGGCGGACCCCTGCCGATCACGAGCCCCGGCTCGAGTGCCGCCCACAGTGCGACCAAGGCGGGCGTCATCGGCCTCATGAAGCAGGTCGCGGCCGAGGGCGCGCCCCACGGCATCCGGGCGAACTCGATCCTGCCGGGCTTCATCGACTCGCCGGCGACCTCCCGCATCCTCGCGCACCCCGGCGTCCCCGAGCGGATCGCTCAGTCGCTCCCGCTGCGCCGGATCGGCAGGCCCGAGGACATCGCGAAGGTCGCGCTCTTCTTCGCCTCCGACGACTCGGCGTGGGTCACGGCCGAGGAGCTCACGGTCGACGGCGGTGCCGTCAGCATCACGGAGATCGGCGGCTGATGTCGAAGCTGCCGCTGACGATGGCGGCGGTCGACTACGACCGCCTCGCGCCCATCCGGGACGGCCGGGTCCCCGTCGAGGGCATCGATCTCGAGCTCCTGCCGATGGAGGTCGAGGAGATCTTCTACCGGCAGGCCCGCTACGCGGAGTTCGACGTCAGCGAGATGAGCCTCTCGACCTACGTGCTGAGCCTCGGTCGCGAGTCCTTCGACTACGTCGCGATCCCCGTCTTCCCGTCCCGCTACTTCCGGCACCAGACGATGTTCATCAACACCCGATCGGGAATCGAGCGGGCCGAGGACCTGCGCGGCAGGCGGGTCGGCGTCCCCGAGTACCAGATCACCGCGGGCGTCTGGCAGCGGGGCATCCTCGCCGACGACCACGGCGTCCAGCCGCGCGACGTCACCTGGTTCTCCGGCGGCGTCGAGCAGCCCGGACGGATCGAGAAGCAGCGCATCGCACTGCCCGATGACGTCGCCGTCACCGCCATCGGCCCCGAGCAGACGCTCTCGGCGATGCTCGCATCGGGCGAGATCGACGCCCTGCTCAGTGCGCACGTCCCCACCGCGTTCTACCGGCACGAGCATGTGCGCCGGCTCTTCCCCGACTACAAGGCGGTCGAGCAGGACTACTTCCGGCGGACCGGGATCTTTCCCATCATGCATCTCGTCGTCGTGCGGCGCTCACTCCTGGCGCGTGAGCCCTGGGTCGCCCGCTCGCTGCTCAAGGCCTTCGAGCGGGCGCGACGGGTGGCCCGCGAGGATCTCATGTACCGCAGCTCGCTCAAGGTCATGCTGCCCTGGCTCGCCGACCACGTCGACGAGACCGTCGCGGTCCTCGGCGAGGACTACTGGACGTACGGGATCGAGCCGAACCGCCACGTGCTCGAGACCTTCCTGCGCTACTCGCACGAGCAGGGGCTCGCAGCGCGGCGCTACGAGCCCGAGGAGCTCTTCGCTCCGAGCACCGCGACCGAGTTCGTCGTCTGAGCCCGCCCCGAGAGGAGAACCCAATGACCGAGTTGTCCGAGGCCGTCGACCTCGTCGTCGACGCCAACCATGTGCTCGTCCAGCGCGGCGTGCTCGACGCCTACGGCCACGTGAGCATGCGCCATCCCGAGGACCCCGAGCGCTACCTGCTCGCGCGCAATCTCGCGCCCGGGCTCGTGACCGCTGACGATGTGCAGGTCTACACCCTCGACTCGGTCACCCAGGACGCGCGGCCCGGCTACCTCGAGCGCTTCATCCACGGCGAGATCTATCGTGCCCGGGCCGAGGTGCAGGCCGTCGTGCACAGTCACTCTGCTGCGGTCGTGCCCTTCAGCATCTCGAGTCGCCCCCTCCAGGCGGTCTGGCACATGGCGGGCTTCCTCGGTCCCCGCGTACCGGTCTTCGAGATCCGCGAGGTCGCGGGCGAGGACAGCGACCTGCTCATCGGCCGACCCGAGCTCGGTGCGGCGCTCGCTCGCGCGCTCGGGGAGGCGCCCGTCGCACTCATGCGCGGACACGGCTCGGTGACCGTCGGCGACTCGATCCCCCAGGTCGTCCACCGGGCCGTGTTCGCCGAGCTCAACGCGCGTGCGCAGGCCGCCGCCGTCGCGCTCGGCGACGTCACACCGCTGACTGCAGCCGAATGCGAGGCCGCGGCCGAGTCGAACTACGGTCAGATCCGACGCGCCTGGGAGATCTGGCGCGCCGAGTCCCGCTCCTAGCTGTGATGTCCAGGCAGGTTGTTGAGTCTGCTGATCGGTGGGGCTCCGATTGCGGAGTGGTGCCGGTGGTGATTGTAGAAGTGGATCCAGCCGGGTAGGGCGTTGCGCCGCTCGGTCTCGGATG
>Ga0180215_1002800_pt1 | contig 17045 bp, 20 predicted proteins | sample eDN3rd37CBELigBY_FD_128871 | JGI IMG/M metagenome (GOLD analysis project Ga0180215, IMG submission 128871) | Enriched backyard soil microbial communities from Emeryville, California, USA - eDNA 3rd pass 37_C BE-Lig BY (version 2) (version 2) | ecosystem: Environmental > Terrestrial > Soil >... | reverse complement strand
CGGTTGTTTATTTCTATAATTGTACTTATTACTTTAGTAGTATCCTTTATTGTTTATTTATACGTTATGTATAAAAAAGGGGAAATCGATGAGAACCCATATTCAGCAATTCTAGTAAAAGAACGAACCATTCTTTATTTTGCTTTTTTTCGGTGGAAGAATGTAAAGACCGATCATAGTGCAGACGGTTTGTTTCCATTACATAAGAACTCCACTTACTTTTGGTTGTTTATTGCACTTATTCATGAACAAATCATTGAAATGTTTGTTTTACATATTTATCTAAAAAAGGTAGACCCTTCGTTCGCAAACTTTTTTTCCATGCTTCACATCTATAGCATTCTTTATATTATGGGTGACTATAATTGGGTTCGAAATACGCCGATTCTCGTCAAGGAGAATACGGTAGAAATGAAAATTGGCGCAAGAAGAGAGTTATCTTTTCATTTTCGTGATGTTTCGTCGATTCAACAGGCTAGATTGCACCATGATAAAAATGGCAGCATCATTCATGAACAAGATGTTTTCCATGTTTCCGCTTTTCCACGACTACTCACTAAGTTATTTGGAATATCTGATGAGCTTAAACATGAAATCATTTTTAACAAACCGATCACCTATAAAAGGATATTTTGGATTGAAAAAACAAGTTACGAAGGTGCACATCTATATAGAAGACTCAGTAGACTTCGTTCATATGCTTGAAATGAAGCTCACAGATTATGAGGAAAAACAACGATGGGTTGGTGAGTGAAAATAGGATAAACGTCCCAAAGTTACAAAAAATTACAGGTACACAAGAGGTTTCTTGCCATGATATATTGTATTCACACGATACGTGATACACATTCACGACAACGTCTTTCAAAAAGGAATGTTTCTTTATGATGAAAGTTTGGGGAAGTACTCAAGAGGCTGAAGAGGCGCCCCTGCTAAGGGTGTAGGTCGGGCAACCGGCGCGAGGGTTCAAATCCCTCCTTCTCCGCCATTATATCTGGGAATGTCCTGGTATCGACAGGAATAGTTTGAGCTTATATTGCGAGTCGTGGGGATCGTCCACGTTAAAACGTCAAAGCCTATAACTGGCAAACATTCTAACAACTTCGCTTTCGCTGCCTAAAAACAGACGATAGCGGTTCCGCCCTCCATCGTCCATGTGGTAGGGAGTGGGACTCACTATTAGTGGACTACGCCTAACATTCACCGTCTGAGGATGAAGGAAGAGAACAACCAGACTAGCGGTTTCTATGCCAGTCAGTTGGCTAAAGAAGCAGGCGAAATAAAAGAAATTGACTACACTCGTAGACGTATAAGTGGCAATATTTCTGCACATGGGTTCGACTCCCATCATTTCCACCAAATATGCTGCGTGAGAGGGTGAAAGTCCTTAAGCCAGCACCAGAATGATTTCGTCAGTCCTGCCGTGTACGTTAGCCTTTTATGTTTTTAACCGTACGATTTACTAGGGATTCCAATATGGTGTGATGGATGCTGGGCCTGCTTGGGTAGGAGAGCAGAGATCATAATGAGGAAACCCACCTGCGAGAATAGCGGGTTGATAAAACATCTTGGGAGAACGGCATAAGTGGGATTGCCAAAATGTTTGGGGCCTTAGCTCAGCTGGGAGAGCGCCTGCTTTGCACGCAGGAGGTCAGCGGTTCGATCCCGCTAGGCTCCACCAAATTTTTATACTGGAGTTGTACCCAAGCGGCTATAAGGGGCTGCATTGGAAATGCAGTAGACGTGCAAGCGTGCGAGGGTTCGAATCCCTCCAACTCCGCCACGTTTATTTTTTTTGTATAAAATTTGAATGACCTACATATTCTAATTGCTACATTGGGCTATAGCCAAGCGGTAAGGCACCGGACTTTGACTCCGTCATGCGCAGGTTCAAATCCTGCTAGCCCAGTAGCAACTCCTAGTAATATTTCTAAGAAGTTTGGTTTTCGGTTTTGAAGTACAATACAATAGCTTTTTTAGCAGTCCAATTAGCGAAAAATTGGACTGCTAATTTTCGTTGTTAAGCATTAGGAAATGTTATTAGGTCTGTATTTGTATAGTAATTATCCACTTTCAGGTGAAGCTTAGGTGAAAATAAGATAAAATCAATCTAATGTATAATTAAATAAGAATATAAATTAGTTGTAATTTGGGAGATGTTACAAATTTGGATATATTAGGTTTTTTTACAATTTTAATAGCAGGTTTCACTGCTTGTGCTGAGTTTACTTCTTACGCTTTAGTACATCCAGTTATTCGACAATTACCTCAAGAGCACCATATACGTTTTGAACAAGGTTCACTAAAAACATATGGACTTATTATGCCAGTATTTATGCCTTTAAGTGTTATTTTTACCTTGTCTTACGCAATATTTGCTAAAGAATTTGGAGGTATTGACTTAATAAGTCGTTTCTCCTCCGCTGGAATGTTCATTTTAGCAACAATCATAACTATTAGATATAATGTTCCTATTAACAAGAAAATAAAAGATTGGGATGCAGCCAATCCACCTACTGATTGGGAGCAAATAAGAAAAAGATGGATGTTCTATCAATCAATTCGTTCTTGGTTGCTTCTGCTAGGCTTCATGTTACTTTGTTTCTCAGTTACTAATTGATTAAAAAAAAACGGACTCACTTTTTATAAAATACTTTATTAAAATAACGGAAATTTAAGTTGGAGATGGAGTTGTGGTACGCAGCTCTTTTTTCGTTGATCAACTAACGGCTGAAAAGTTAATAAGACTTAAGGGATTGGGAGGAAGTTCCATATGGGGAAGTATGAGGTAAAGCAAATTTATAATCTGTTGGATTTTGATTTGGCTAGTTTAGTGAAGGAAAGCAAAGAAGATGGTTTCCGTTTTGTCGAAAGATTAGTAAATGATTATAAAAATGGGTGTAACACTTTTAACCATTCTGGAGAAGGTTTATTTGGCATGTTTAATGAAGAAGGTTACCTTGTTGCTATTGGTGGATTGAATAAAGACCCATTTTCAAATGAACCATATATTGGAAGACTTAGAAGGTTTTACGTAAGTAAAGGGTATAGGAGAAACGGTATAGGAAGCCTTTTGGTAAGAACGATAATTGCCAAGGCAAAAGGAAATTATAAAATATTAGTGCTTCATACAGATACAGAACAGGCTGATAAATTTTATACTTCTTTAGGATTTTCAAAGGGCAATCTTTATCCAAATTCAAGTCACTTTATGGAGTTTTAAGGCTAACGTGTTATTAACGGGATGATTTAATGGAATAAGGCAATAAAAAAAGGCTCAGAAAACTTTCCTTCTGAGCGTTCTTCAATGCTAACAACCTTGTGATTTTCCTAGTTTTTTTGGATACTAATTCAGATGCGTTTTATCCTTTCTGAGTGCCATTGTATACTCAAAAACAGAACCTGGTATTCTTGATATATTATTGACTTAATTATATAGAAGCAGTGACTTTCTCTTATAATAATTCTTTATTCTTTTTGTACGATTTCTTTATGGAAATAAAACTAAAGCAATACCACACCAAGCCACAAGTTAATGGAAGTCCTATTGTTTCAATCCACTCATTTAGTTTGCTTGGGATCCCTTCAAATACCAAATAAACCAGTGTGAAAATACCAACAAATAAACACGTGCCTCTAAACGCTTTCTTGAGTTCTTGCTTGTATGTACCTTCTGTTGCAACATCTGTATATTCCATACCAGATAATATATACCTTAAGAAAACATACCCAAGGAATAGAATGATTGAGATAAAAAGAGCAAATTCCAGATCAACTTGAAAGAAATTTAGGTATCGACTACTTATAAAGAGAGAAACTAAAGAAATTAAGAGAATGATCGACCCTTCTGATAGAAAATGTAGGACCCTTTTCTCCTTATATTCGTCCTCTGGTAATAAAAAAGATATCCAAGTTCTCATTCTTACTCTACCTCCCAAAATAATTCGTCTAATGTTTTATTCAGTTCCTTTGCAATGGCAACACAAAGTTGAAGACTGGGGTTATATTCTCCCTTCTCAATGAGCCCAATTGTTTGTCTAGTTACTCCAATTCTTTGGGATAATTGTTGTTGAGTGATGCCCATTTTAACTCGTGTGATTTTCACGTTATTTTTCATACATCCACCTACACTTTGTTGTGCAATATATATCTTACATATGCAATTTATATATTACATTCAGTTTAAGCAGAAAGTCAACTATTACGATTAAAAGCTATTTGAAAAATTGGTTGATACAGGAATTTATTTTGATTTAAGATAGTATTAAGTATTAGTGAAGAGTTCTTCCTCAACTACGGCTTGCAAGAATCAATGGGAGAAAAAAGTGGAGTATCTAAAACTAAGAGGAAAAAATTACGCAGCTATTCTAATAGGTTTACTAAATGGATTTGCGATTTCAAAAATTATGGGTGAATCCTCAGGAATCTCAACTACCATTATCATCATAGCGATTGGCTTAGCACTAGGGGACCTTTTGGTTTTTACTAAATGGTTCCGCAAGAAGCCACAGGCGTGAGCATTCAATCGAAAACACTCTTTTGGGAATGAGTCTGACAATAATAAAAGTCTCTACATGACACCAGAGCTGTAAAAGGCTTGAAATATATATAGAGATAAATAGAGTTGACAACATACCCTAATAGGTATATTATTACCCAAGTAGGTATCCTAAAAACGCAGGGTTACTTGGTTTTTCATTTATATTTCCATATCTGATTAATCATGTTCGGATTCCTATCGTTAAACAGCTTTTGAGAAGTAAATAAAAATGCTAGACAAATCTTTTTTTATTTATTATTATACCCGTAGGGGTAATGGTAATGTGGATTATTAGGAGGGATTATACTTGAATGTTACTAGAGTAGTAGACGCTAAAGGCTTGGCTTGCCCAATGCCAATTGTGAAAACAAAGAAGGCCATGAATGAACTTGAATCAGGTCAAGTCTTAGAAATTCATACAACGGATAAAGGTGCGAAAAACGTCCTTACAGCTTGGGCAAAATCAACCGGTCATGAATTATTGGATTATGAAGAGGAAACTGATGTATTCAAGTTTTGGATTAAAAAAGGATAATTTTTTATTTTATTTGATACCTACACGGGTATATGTTTAAAACATTAGGAGGTTACATCATGACAGAAAAGAAAAAAACAACGATTGTACTATTAAGTGGAGATTATGATAAAGCGATGGCTGCCTATATTATCGCTAATGGTGCGGCTGCTTACGATCATGAAGTCACGATTTTCCACACCTTTTGGGGATTAAATGCTTTACGTAAGGATGAGCATATCCTAGTAAAAAAAGGCTTTATGGAAAAAATGTTTGCGAAAATGATGCCTAGAGGGGCAGATAAAATGGGACTTTCTAGAATGAACTTTGCAGGCATTGGTCCAAAGTTAATCAAGAACGTAATGAAGAAACACAATGCAATTCCATTGCCACAATTAATTGAAATGGCTCAGGAACAAGATGTAAAGCTTATCGCTTGTACAATGACCATGGATCTTTTAGGTCTACAAGAGGAAGAACTATTAGACAATATTGAATATGCAGGAGTTGCTGCTTATTTAGCTGAGGCTGAAGATGGGAATGTCAATCTGTTTATTTAATTGTAGACCTACAATAGAGAGGGGCTAAACATTGGAATATATCAATTATATCGTGATCGCAGTTTTCTTATTTTTAATCATTCAACGTACGCTTCCTACTAAAGGCATTAGACATATAACCACTTCAGAGTTAAAAAAAGAATTAAATGATAAGAATAAGCAATTTGTTGACGTCCGAACACCTGGTGAATATAACGGTAATCACATCAAATCATTTAAAAATATTCCACTTCACCAATTGGCAAATAAAGCAAATCAACTTTCAAAAGATAAAGAGATTGTGGTCATTTGTCAAAGTGGGATGAGAAGCCAAAAAGCAAGTAAGCTGTTGAAAAAATTGGGATTCACAAACGTAACGAATGTAAAAGGCGGTATGAGCAACTGGTCAGCATAAAGGGGAGGAATCAAATATGAAAGCAATCACTGCAAAGGAAGTTGAATCCTTCCTTAACGAAGGAAGAGTATTAACTATTATCGATGTTCGAGAAGTGGATGAAGTAACAGCTGGAAAAATCCCAGGAGCATTCAATATCCCATTAGGACTACTTGAATTTCGAATGCATGAATTAGAAAAAACAAAAGAATATATCATTGTTTGCCGATCAGGAGCGAGAAGTGCTCGTGCCTCAGAATTTCTTGAGTATCAGGGGTTTAACGTCATCAATATGACAGGTGGAATGATGGCCTGGGAAGGAAAAGTAGAATAATTTTTAATCAAAATTATACCCTTATAGGTATAAAAACAGGAGGAATAACGATGGATAACTTGAAAGCAAACGTAATTTTAGACGCTAAAGGGTTAGCGTGTCCAATGCCAATTGTCAAAACAAAGAAAGCAATGAAGGAGTTAGAAGCTGGTCAGGTTTTGGAGGTACTAGCAACTGACAAAGGCTCCAAAGCGGATCTTAGGGCATGGGCGGAAAGTACAGGACATCAGTATATAGGGACATTAGAGGAAGGAGACACATTAAAGCATTATTTAAGAAAGTCCTCTAGCGATGAAACGATTGAAAAAAAACATCCTCACGTTATCAATAATGACGAATTGGTAGCGAAACTTGATTCAGATGAAAATTTGGTTGTTCTTGATGTGAGAGAAACAGCAGAATATGCGTTTAACCATATCCCTAATGCGATTTCGATTCCTTTAGAAGAACTAGAGCAACGTTTAGGCGAATTAGAACAAGACCAAGAAATTTATATTGTTTGCCGAACAGGTAGCCGTAGTGACCTTGCTGCACAAAAGTTAACAGAAAAGGGATTTACAAAAGTATTGAATGTTGTACCGGGAATGAGTCAATGGTCTGGAGAAACGACGAGTTTTATTAAATAAGGGATAGAATGTGCCCGTACTACGTGATTAACGGTCAAAACCTTGAAAAAATTTTTGGGAACTATTATACCATAGGGGGTAAAACGTTATGACGATTACGAGAATGAACTCTGCAGAGGTCACCAAAAAGGTATTCAATAAGGAACAATTGTTTATTTTAGATGTACGTAATGAAAGTGACTTTCAGGATTGGAAAATCGAAGGTGAAAACTTTGAATATTTGAACATTCCTTATTTCGAATTATTAGATGGTGTTGAAGGGATTTTAGATAAAATTCCTACTGAAAAGCCTGTTTTAGTGGTCTGTGCGAAAGAAGGATCTTCGATTATGGTAGCGGAAATGCTATCTGATGCAGGAATGGCCGTTTCGTACCTTGAGGGAGGGATGAAAGCTTGGAGCGAACACTTAGAGCCGGTTAAGATTGGGGATTTAAAAGACGGCGGTGAAATTTATCAGTTTGTTCGTATTGGAAAAGGCTGTTTATCTTATATGGTTGTCTCGAACGGTGAGGCTGCGATTATTGATGCTACCCGTATGACACATCTATACCTTGAGTTTGCTGAAAGGATTGGCGCTAAAATCAACCATGTTTTTGATACACATCTTCACGCCGATCACATTTCAGGAGGAAGAAAAATTGCAGAAGAAACGGGAGCGACTTATTGGTTACCACCAAAGGATGCAACCGAAGTAACGTTTGCTTATGAGCCATTAGTAGACGGAAAAGATGTGGAAATTGGGAAGGTAAACATCAATATCCATGCCTTGTATACCCCAGGTCACACGATTGGATCTACCTCGTTTATTGTTGATGGAACATACTTATTATCTGGTGATATCTTGTTTATTGACTCCATTGGTCGACCAGATTTAGCAGGATTGGCACAAGATTGGGTAGGAGATTTAAGAGAAAGTTTATATAAGCGCTACAAAGACTTATCAGAAGACTTAACCGTTTTACCTGCTCACTTTATGATCATTGATGAGTTGAACAAGGATGGCAGCGTTTCTGAAAAATTAGGAACTTTATATCGTAAGAACCATGGCTTGAATATTAAGGACGAAAATGAGTTCAGAAAAATGGTAACTGAAAACCTACCACCACAACCAAATGCTTATCAAGAGATTCGCGAAACAAATATGGGGAAAATCAATCCTGATGAAGAAAAACAACGTGAAATGGAAATTGGTCCAAATCGCTGTGCGGTTCGATAAAAACACATACTAGGAGGAGAAAAAATGGAAGCAAATAAGGTTTTAGATGCAAAAGGATTAGCTTGCCCTATGCCTATTGTAAAGACAAAAAAGGCAATCAATGAAATTGAAAGTGGTCAGATTTTAGAAATCCATGCAACAGATAAGGGTGCAAAGAATGACCTTACTGCATGGGCAAAATCGGGTGGTCACGAAATCATGAAACACGAAGAAGAGAACGATATTTTGAAGTTTTGGATAAAAAAAGCGTAAGAAAACGGGAACCAGATGAGGTTCCCTTTTCTTAAGGAAGGAGGCAGTCTAATGGATATTGAATTTATCGTAACCATATTTTTAATTGGTTTTATTGGTTCATATCTATCAGGGATGTTAGGAATTGGCGGGTCCATTATTAAATATCCGATGCTATTATATATTCCACCTTTATTTGGTCTAGCAGCATTCAGTGCCCATGAAGTTTCTGGAATCAGTGCAGTTCAAGTATTTTTCGCGACTATTGGTGGGGTTTGGGCCTATCGTAAAGGTGGTTATTTAAATAAAACGCTTATAGGGTATATGGGAGCAAGTATATTAATTGGGAGCTTTATCGGCGGTTATGGATCTAGATTGATGACAGAGAGTGGAATTAATTTAGTTTATGGAATATTAGCTTTAATTGCCGCAATCATGATGTTTATTCCTAAAAAAGGAATCGATGATATTCCTCTTGACCAGGTGAACTTTAATAAATGGGTAGCAGCTTCACTTGCATTCATTGTTGGGATTGGCTCCGGTATTGTAGGTGCAGCGGGTGCATTCTTATTAGTACCCATCATGCTTGTGGTATTAAAAATCCCAACTCGAATGACCATTGCCTCATCCTTAGCGATCACGTTTATTTCTTCAATCGGTGCAACTGTCGGGAAGATTACAACTGGACAAGTAGCATTTTTACCTTCCCTGATTATGATCATTGCAAGTTTACTTGCTTCACCACTAGGAGCAATGGCAGGAAAGAAGATGAATACGAAGATTCTCCAAGTTGTATTAGCATGCTTAATCTTAGCTACAGCTATTAAAATTTGGATCGATATTTTATAAGCTTTGAAGCTAAAAATAAGATATTTTTTAATTAAAGTTACAAGGTAGTGTTTAGTAAACACATCAAATGGCGCTGGGATTTTCAAATTCCCAGTGTTTTTTTTATTGGAGTTAAACAACAGTAATGGTAACGATGCTAGAAGTTCAGTTACATGTTAATAAATTTGTATATTAATAAAATATATTGCATTAATATGCAATAACTGATATTCTATTTTTATAGTTTAATAGAAACGTTCAGGGGGATTAGATACATATGGGAATGAGAACACTAAAAAGAGCTGTAGTAGCAGGAGTCTTTACGGCATCAGCATTTTTAACAGTAGGATCAGCAAGTGCCGCACCGAAAAAGTTTGCAGGGGATTTGGCGTATGATCATCTTGTGCAATTAACGGAAGGAATTGGACCAAGGGTTGCTGGTTCAGAAAATGAAACAAAAGCACGTCAATACATTTTAAATGAATTGGAAAAGCTGGATTTGGAAGTTGAGGAACAGAGCTTTAATTATGTTCGCCGTAACGTCAATAAACAGTCTGCTAATGTTGTTGGTGTTAAAGATAACCCGAAAACAAACAAGCAAATTATCGTTGGAGCTCATTATGACTCGGTAAGCGTTGGAAAAGGCGCCGATGACAATGCCTCTAGTGTTGGCGTTATTCTTGAAACGGCGATGGCTTTGGATAAGCGTAACCTTCCATATGATATTAAATATGTATTCTTTGGAGCAGAAGAGGAAGGGTTACAAGGCTCAAATTATTATGCGAAAAATATGACCGCTGAAGAAGTTGCGAACACAATTGGGATGATCAATCTCGATAGCCTACTTGCAGGTGACAATATTTATGTATATGGCGGCGATGGGGAAGATGGCTGGATTCGTGATTTGGCTTTAAAAATTGCTAAACAGCGAAAAATTCCACTTCAAACAAACCCAGGGATAAATCCTGAATACCCTACAGGAACAACTGGAGATTGGAGTGACCATGCTCCTTTTAAGGCAAAAGGAATAACAATCGCCTACCTTGAAGCAACAAACTGGGAACTTGGTGATCAAGACGGGTATACCCAAACCGAAAAACATGGGGGCATTTGGCACACGAAAAATGATAACCTCGCATTCTTGGAAAAAGAGTTCCCGGGTAGAACACAAGAACATCTTAATCAATTCACCAACATCTTGACACAACTGTTAACAGATATAAAGAAAGAATTATAAGTAGTAAAAACCAACCAAATTATTGTTGAGAGTTTGTATTCTAAAGGTTGAAATGGAGCAGTCCAAATGGGCTGCTTTTTTGTTCGCTCATTACATGAGCAGTCTGTAACCAAAAGAGGCGAATAAGTTTGCAAAAGTATGAAAGAACTCTACTAAAGAGTTCCTATTCCAACCAGGTAAAGTTCATTTTTCTTCGAAAATCACTGTGCATAATTTCCAGCGAACCTATATATACTATCCCTACATTGGGCTATAGCCAAGTGGTAAGGCACCGGACTTTGACTCCGTCATTCGCAGGTTCGAATCCTGCTAGCCCAGTATACAGATAATACAATAATGCTGAACGATGTATTTGTTCAGCCTTTTTTATGCTCGGAATCTGGAGGGGCTCATGGGAATTGATACACAGGATATCCAAACGAAATTTTATCAAACCTTAACAAAAAAAGCTGATGACCACTTTTTCTCGTATATGGACCATATTGCGCAAAATCTAGCTTATCTCTGTTTATCGGCAGAAGAAGAAGGGATTCCATTTCAGGTGATCAAATGGGATACATTAGGAGCGTTTATTTCTGCTCACCAAGGGAGGGCTTCTGATGATTTACGGGTTATCCTGCAGATGTCTTCAAGTGTGGAACAATTTTTCAATGAGGCGACTCACTCATGGCTCGTGATGCAAGTAAAAGAAACGATAGCCGAGCTTATCGGTTCGAATTGGCAGGAGCTATATCGTTGGATCAATGAAAAGACTGAGCTGATTGAGGGGGATATACGAAAAGCGTTTAAAGAAGACCCGATTCTCTTTACTTTTGAGCTATTCGAGCATGATGAAATTCACCATATTGTTCATGAAGAGTTAACCGACCTTTTATTGAGTGAAGTTGCCCCAATGAATTTTTTATTTTTATATAAAAAAGGGGTGCGACTTTATGGAAAAAGATAATCGTTTGCAAGTGGCATTCATTATGATGGATGCTTTTTTGTATTGCTTAGATTGTAATGAAAAAGAGAAAGTCATTATCAGCAATCCACTAGATTCCTTCAAAGAGCATAATTCATATAAACCAAAAATATACTCAGATATTACAGGGCTTTTTCTAGATACGTGAAGGTTCTTACCCTGCTAGTGTAGAAGCCTTAATATAGGCGGGAGAACCCTAAAAGCAGAAATGGAAGCAAAGAACCGTCCGCTTGCTTCCTTAGAGGAGTGAAAATTTGTAGGAGGGGTTGTAGCTATGGCGAGGAACCGTCAGTTTGATGCAATGAAAAGCAACTGGGATCTTTTAGCGATGGGTGACTTTTATGAGAAGCTAGCAGCAAAATTAGATTTTACCAATGCCGCTGATTTACAGTACGTTAAGGATAAGGTTCTTGAAGTTGTTGGGGTAGAAAATGCAGAGAAGGTGAGCGACGCTGTTTTGCCAGCGATCCTCGTGACGGCTTATTATTATAAAACTGGCAGAGAGACCATCCTCTTAAGCAAGCACGAAAGTAAAAAGATTCTTTGTATGGCCGAAGAATATGTCGATGTAAAGGAATTGGCTTCAACGAAAGGCTGTGTTTATTTAAAAATAGCGGATGGCTTGCTAACAGCGACGGATCGTTCTGGCAAAATCCTTGAAGTAGAAGGTATCTATCTATTAAACACAAAATCAGATTGGCAGAATGCTTTACTCGTCTATTCTGTTGTCAGGGACCATAACAAATATGGATTTCATTATTTATCGTTTCCATACGGCGATGAGGGAAATTTGTATGATTATTACAAAGAATTTTCTGATGCGATCGGGTTAGAAGATAACGCCTTCCAATCTCGGGAAATTTTAGGATTTGCCCTGAATGCCATTCAATATTTAAAAGCAAAGGGGTCAATCTAACAAGACCATATTTTTACACGTAAACATACCCATGAGCGAATGGAACTAATATAATAAGGAGAAGAGGACTGTCAATCATGCAGTCCTCTTCCCTTTCCTTTGGGATTGAGCTTTGTTCCTCTACACAAAAAATTATAGAATGTTTTAAGGAAATGATTGCCGAAAATGCTAACTTCAAAATGAGTTGATATGGAATGATATTGATTCCTTCCACGAAAACTAAGTAGTGATTGTCATGATTCAGTAGGTTTTTACTATTAATAATGTTAAAATGGATGACGTGATAATACTCCATTGTTCGGCTTATGTTGTTTAGGATTGAACAGGAACATTTTTTCCGAACTTTATCGGTAGTTTTTGTTTAACTTTTTGTTGATTAGTGGGATAGTATAGTTGTTTTTATTATTAACAGAAATACATATTGTGTGGAGGAAGACATAGTGAATTTTCAACTAAACACTGATTTTAAAATGTTTGCCTTGAATTCGAATCCGAAGCTCGCTGCAGAAATGGCCAAGCTTATGGGATGCGAGCTAGGAAAATCTTCTGTTTCTCAGTTCAGCGATGGCGAGATTCAGATTCATATTGAAGAAAGCGTGCGTGGAACAGAGGTCTTTATTATTCAATCTACCTCTTCGCCAGTTAATGAGAATATTTTGGAACTTCTCATCATGATTGATGCCTTGAAGAGAGCTTCTGCTGGTAGAATCAATGTCGTGATCCCGTATTATGGGTATGGAAGACAAGATCGTAAGGCACGTTCACGCGAACCAATCACTGCCAAGTTAGTTGCCGACCTTTTAGAAGTTGCTGGTGCCAATCGAGTTGTGACGATGGACCTTCATACTCCATCCATACAAGGATTCTTTGAAATTCCTGTTGAACATCTTATTGGTGTTCCAATCTTGGCACAGTACTTTATGGACAAACAATTAGAAGATCCTGTAGTGGTTGCGCCACATAGTGGAAGTATCGGCAGAGCAAGGAAGTTGGCAAACCTTTTGGATGCACCGCTTGCGCTAATTGATCGTAGGAAAAATACCGAAAACAACGAGATCACCGTCGATGTTCTTGGGAATGTAGTCGGAAAGAATGCCATCATCATTGACGATTTAATTGATACAGGTGAAACGATTACTCTAGCTGCAAAAGCGTTGGCTACAAATGGAGCTAAAGCTATTTATGCTGGCTGCACACACGGAGTCTTCACAGGAGATGCCATCTATAAAATTGAATCATCGCCGATTAAGGAATTAGTGGTGACGAATACCATCCAGTTACCTAAGGAAAAAGAAAGCCGAAAAGTAACGACGATATCCGTTGCTCCTCTTTTAGTAGAAGCGATTGACCGTATTCACAACGAAAAAGCGGTTAGTCCGTTATTTGAATAAATTACTTGGATTCTCTCATGACCAAATCGTTCATCGATTTGGTCTTTTTTCATCCAAATTAAACCGTGATAAACTGTCGAAAAAGACTTCTCATCTTTAGATATCAACACGTTCATGGAATCGTCTATCTTCATGCTTTTTTTGTGTTACCATAGGAATGTACGTTCGATTATCGAGAGGGGGATAATTTTTACGATGTTACAGAATAAAGAAGATATTATAAAGCTAATCCAAAGCGATGATCACATGATGGAGATTATGAAGGTTGCAAGTACATTGAACTTACCTGATTGGTGGATATGTGCAGGATTTGTACGTTCAAAAATTTGGGATACATTACACGGATACAGTGTAAGAACCAAGGCCCAAGACGTTGATGTGATCTATTTTGATCCTACAAACATGGATGAAAGTTTTGAAAAGGAATTAGAGGAGAAGTTGAAAAGCATCATGCCTACTATCCCTTGGTCTGTTAAAAATGAAGCAAGAATGCACGTTATTAATCATCTTCCTCCTTATACTTCTTCGGAAGATGCAATTTCAAAGTTTCCAGAAACTGCAACGGCTCTTGGAGTAAAGCTAGACAAGAATCAAAAATTTGTTCTTACTGCTCCATGTGGAATAGAGGATGTCCTTCATTTAGAACTGAAACCGACTCCCCATTTTATCGAAACAGAAAAACTTGCTGTAATTTACGAGGAACGGATTATCAAAAAGAATTGGAAGGCGATTTGGCCGAAACTTAAAGTTCACCATATATGAAACACTGAATAGGAATAAGCCCATTTCATTTAACGAATGGGCTTTTTTTATCCTCACAGGGATAGTGTCTGAATTCTCGTAAGCACAGAGCAACAAGAAAGCGAAACCTTTAAAGGTAGTAGCCCAAATATTAGTCTCCTCTTTAATCGTGCAATTCAATTTTATTAGGGTCAGTTTTTACTTATTAGAAAAATCATATTGATGTTGGAACAATAATACTGTATATTACATAGTATAAAACATATACTGTACGACACACAGTCTAGGTAGAAAAGAGGTGGATGTATGAGTTCTTTGTTGAATTCATTAACGACAGAGCTTAGGAGGGGAACATTAACGCTCGCGGTCTTAAGTCAATTGCGCAAACCGCAGTATGGATACTCACTCGTTCAACTGTTAGAGCAGGCAGGCATTCATATCGATCAAAGCACATTATATCCATTGCTCCGCCGTTTAGAAAAACAGGAGTTAGTGACTAGTAGCTGGGATACATCTGAAAGTCGACCACGAAAGTACTATGTATTAAGTGATTTTGGGGTAGAAACATTTTTACAGTTAAAAAAGGAATGGATGGAAAATTCCAATCAACTGTTAGCGTTATTAAAAGGGGATGAAGAGGATGGGTTTAATTGAAATTTATATTCAAGAAGTCACGCGCCGGCTTCCTGAAAAAAACCGTGAAGATATTGCTCTTGAATTGAGGTCTACCATTGAGGATATGTTACCCGAGGATTATCAGGAGAAGGATGTAAAAGCGGCTTTAGAGCAACTAGGCAGTCCAGCAAAATTAGCCTACGGGTACATGGACCGACCGATGCATCTAATTGGCCCTCGCTATTTTGATACCTATGTTTCGTTACTGAAAATGATTTTACCGATTGCTGTAACGATTTCACTGATCGCGACCATTGCTACATTTATTACTGGATACGATGGAAAAGAAGCTATCATGAATATCGTGTTCGAGATAATCGGGTTTGGGATTTCTAGCATCATTGAAGTGGGGATTCAAACCTTCTTCTGGCTAACCATTGTGTTTGCAGTGATTGAACGAGTGGACTCTTCAAAAGGAACCGAACCGTTATCACAAGGGTTGCAAAAATGGACAGCAGATGATTTGAAAAATATCACGTATATTCCTAAGAAAAAAGCCATCACAAAGGTGGAAGTCTTCGGTGGGCTATTTTGGACGGCCATTTGGGGAACTGTTTATTTTTACGCAGATCATCTACTTGGGGTCTATGAAGGGGAAAGCCAAGAACTAAACTTTATTACCCCCGCAGTCAACCAGGATGTGTTGCTCCAATACTGGCCATTCATTCTTGCCATCATCGCTTTAGAAGTTGGCTTATCCATCTATAAATTAATACAAAAGCAATGGACGAAAGGGTTGGCCATCTACAACACTGTTCTACAGATAATCGTTTCCGTAGTTTTTGTATGGATCGTAACCAACCCTAATCTATTTAAAAATGAATTTACGGTTTATATGACCAATCTATTTTCCATTACAGAAGTGCAATTGGAAACATGGGTCATTGTCGGTGGCATTATTATTTTCATTGTTTCAGCAGTTATTAGTATCATCGATGGAATCCGGAAGGCAAGAGCGAATTAAAATAGATTGTAAGGCTCTTTTCCTAACCAGCTGATTAAACATATATAAACTCCAAACTTGCAAACTAGTTATTTGTTTTTACGCTTAAATATTCTTCTGGACTTAGCAACTGTATTTAAGAGAAACGGACTTAAATAAAAAACGAGCATATCCCGAACTAGGGATCGTGCTCGTTTTGTTTTTCATTGATCTTTTTTCTGTTTGGTTAACGTGATGAAATAGGATAATTTTTCTAATACCTCTTCATATTCAGGGGTAGCTTTCTTTAAATGATCAGCTTTGCCTAGTGTTCTCCAGATGCTTTCAATAATCAGGATACGAGGTTTTTCCATCTTTAATTCAGCTATCAGGAATTCAAAAAGCTCAATCTCTTCCATTGTACTTTCTTGTTGGAGTAGTTTTTTTAGCAGATTCACTACCTGCTCCGTCAAGTGTTGCACTGTTTCTAACTCATCTTTCTCATCAAAGGGAATCAAATGAATAGGAAATAAAACATCCTTCTTCTGGTATTGTTCGCGAATGATCGGTTTTAATTGCCTTAATGCGAATTGAACCGCCTTCTTATCCGGGAAGTCTAGAGATGCCATTTTGCCAACTTGCAAAGTATGTTGTAAGATTCCGAGAAAGATCACCGCTTGATCAAGTGCAATTTCCTTTATTTCTCCCCCATAAATGTCGATAAGACGTCTCGAAACCCAATGGACCTCACTCATATGCATGTTCACCATAAAGTTCCCTAACTCCCGATCTGTCATGAATGAAGTCGTTAAAAATAGGGCAAGGATATTATACTCTTTGTCTGTAGCGAGTCTTATCGAAATTTGGTCAGCAAACACTTCCTCATCATCGATTCTATTTCCAATCAAAAGTTCATTCCGTTTTTGGTCACTCTCTTGTTTAACAAGCTCAAGAATGGCAATAAGGCATTCGTTTTT
>Ga0180215_1002798_pt1 | contig 17060 bp, 14 predicted proteins | sample eDN3rd37CBELigBY_FD_128871 | JGI IMG/M metagenome (GOLD analysis project Ga0180215, IMG submission 128871) | Enriched backyard soil microbial communities from Emeryville, California, USA - eDNA 3rd pass 37_C BE-Lig BY (version 2) (version 2) | ecosystem: Environmental > Terrestrial > Soil >... | reverse complement strand
GAGCAATGCGGCTTGGACGAGGTATGGTTCATCCCTACTTATCGGCCGCCGCTCAAGGACAACGAGCCAGGCGTAAGCAGCGAGCGCCGCATGCAGATGGTGGAGCTCGCCGTAGCCGGAAATCAGGCGTTCCGCGCCGTCGATATCGAGCTGCAGCGAGGCGGCGTCAGCTATTCGTATGATACGGTACAGGAACTGCAGCGGCGATATCCGCAGCACTCCTTCTCTTATATAATCGGCTCTGACCGAATAAACGACTTGGCCAAGTGGCATCGTATTGAACAATTGGCCGCTCTCGTTACATTTATTGGGCTGGAGAGGCCTGGCGAGCCGGTTCAACTGGCGTCGCTGCCAGCCTATTTGCGGCAGCGCGTTCAATTATGCGCCATGCCGGCAATTGGCATTTCCTCCACTGCAATCAGATCGAGGCGTAGCAGCGGCCAGTCGGTTCAATATATGGTGCCGGAGCCGGTATTTCAATTTATGGGGAGGCATGCCTTATATGAATCGCGAGCAAATGATTGAACGCGTCAAGGGGCAAATGCCGGAGCGCAGATGGCTGCATACGGCAGGTGTAATGGAAACCTCCATTAAGCTGGCCAACCGATATGGCGAGGATCCGGAACGCGCCGAGCTGGCTGCTATTTTGCACGATGTTGCGAAGTATTGGCCGGTGGATCGGATGGAAACAATAATTCGTGAGCAAAATCTTCCTCAGGAGCTGCTCGCGCATGACAAGCAATTATGGCATGCTCCTGTAGGGGCTTGGGTAGCCGAGCATGATTACGGCATAACCGATCAGGAAGTGCTTGATGCGATCCGCTACCATACATCGGGCCGGATCGGCATGACAAAGCTGGACAAAATCGTATGCTTGGCCGATTATATTGAGCCGGGGCGGGATTTCCCAGCCGTCGATGTGATACGCGAGCTAAGCGGGCAAGATCTGGACAAAGCGCTTGTCGCAGGCTTTGATTCGACCATTTCTTTTTTACTGAAGCAAGGCAAGCGGATTTTTCCGCTTACAATTGAAGCGAGAAACGATTTAATCAAGGAATAGCAATATACAACTTAAGGAGGCTGTGCCTATGGCAATGCAAGGAGACGAGCTGCTTCAAATGACGGTTGCGGCGGCAGAGGATAAAAAGGCGATCAATGTTGTCGCGCTGAATGTGAAGGAAGTATCGCTCATTGCTGATTATTTCGTCATTTGCAGCGGTAATTCGGATACGCAAGTGCTTGCAATCATGACCGAAATCCGCAAACAGGCGGATAAAAACGGCGTTCGTGTTCGCGGTATCGAGGGCGTCGATTCCGCAAGATGGATTTTGATGGATTTGGGTGATGTTATCGTCCATATTTTCCATCGCGACGAACGCGATTACTACAATATTGAACGTTTATGGTCCGACGCGAAGGTTGTGGAGTTTGCATGACGCTGACTGCAGGAACGACGCAATTACTGCGGGTGTCGCGTGAAGTGTCGCCCTATGGCTATTTTCTGAGCGACGGAGAGACGGAAGTGCTGCTCCATTATACCGAGCTTGTCGGCAAAAAACCGAAGCCAGGCGACGATGTGGAAGCTTTTATATTTTACGATTCGGAGGATCGGCTTGCGGCGACGATGAAAAGGCCGCTGCTGCAGCTTGGGGAGCTGGCGCGGCTTAAAGTAGCCGATGTCCATCCGCGGCTGGGCTGTTTTCTCGAAATGGGCCTTGGCCGCCAGCTGCTGCTTCCATTGTCGGAGCTTCCGGAGAGCGTTGACTATCGCCCGCTGCCTGGCGATGAAGTATTCGTCGTCATGGGACACGACAAAATCGGCAGACTCGTCGCTAAGCTTGCCTACGAAGAGGAACTGTCCGAACTTGTGTTCAGCGCGCCGGCTACCTGGAACAATCAATGGGTTGAAGGCTGGGTGTCCAAGACGCTGCAGCTTGGCTCATTCGTCATTATTGACGGCGGCGTAGTCGGCTTCGGTGTGTACGGTCTAATTCCAAGCTCTGAGCGAACAAGGCCGCTTCGCCTCGGCGAGCGGGTAAGAGCGCGGGTTACGTTTATCAGGGAGGACGGGCGCGTCAATTTGTCGATGGCTCCGCGCAAAGAAATCGGACGAGTCGAGGACGCGGACCGGCTGCTTGCTTTTATGAAGGAACGGCCGGCCGGCGGCATGCCGTATTCCGATGAAACCCCTGCCGATGTCATTAAGCAGCGGTTCGGCATTAGCAAGGGAGCATTCAAACGTGCGCTTGGCAAGCTGATGCGCGACGGAATCGTTACGCAGCGAGGCAGTTGGACGTATCTCACAACGTCTGAAGAAGGACAAAGGGCAAAAGCAGGGCAAGAAGGTTCGGTCGAAGCAGGAGGTCTTTCCGCCTCTGAGGCAAAAGGAGCTGATCGGCAATGAGCCGTTCGTACGGACAATTCGCCAGCGTATACGATCAACTGATGGAGGATATGCCATATGCGGAGTGGCTCGGATTTGCGCGGGCCTGCTGGAGCAAGTACGGCATGCCCGCTGCCGTTGTCGACCTTGGCTGCGGCACAGGCAGCATTTCCATTCCGCTTGCCCGCTCAGGCTTCGATGTGTACGGGATTGATCTATCGGGCGATATGCTGTCCGTTGCCCGCAGCAAATGGGATGAAACGCCTGTACAGGCTATTCGACCGCGTACGGGGACGATACGTTGGCTGCAGCAGGATATGCGCGAATGGGAGCTCCACGAGCCTGTGGATGCGGTTATATCGTTTTGCGATTGTTTGAACTATTTGACGGAGGAAGTCGATATTGAAGCGGCATTCCGTTCCACCTTCGCCGGCTTGAAGAGCGGAGGAACGTTTTTATTCGATATCCATCCTCCAAAGCAATTGTTACGATACGCCGATGAGCAGCCCTTCGTGCTGGACGAACGGGACGTTGCATACATATGGACCTGTGAGCTGGAGGAGCAGCGCTGCGAGATCGAGCACAGCTTGACGATTTTCGCGCGCGACAGCGACGGCCGCTTCAGCCGTTTCGAGGAATCGCATGTACAGCGTGCGTACGATCCCGACTGGGTTGTTGCAGCACTGCATCGCGCAGGCTTCTCGCAGGTAGACCGCTATGCCGATTTTGAGCTGAAGGCTGCTGACGAGAATTCGGAGCGATTATTTTTTGCAGCTGTAAAATAAATAGAGTGCAGGCTGGAAAAATGATAGAAGGCACCGCAATGCGCTTAGTTGCGCATTGCGTTGCCTTTTTCTATTGGGGCGGGAGACTGCGAGATAAGCGCGTCAGCGAGTTTATCGAGCGCTAGCAAGGAACCGGCTTAGCGCAGGACGAAGGAACGCAAAGAACCGCAGCCAGCCTGTCGGTTGACGGGCTGGCTGCGGCATGCGGGCGGCGCTTATGCGTGCTGCTCTGTAAGAAGCTCCGCAGCATCCTGGATGCTGCTTGCGCGCTCCTGCGCCGCCAGGTGGGGCGGAACGTAGCAAAAGCGGCAGCGGGGCTCGTAGCTCTCCGTATCGCCGATTAAGATGAGCGGTCCGATAGCGGCCGGCTGCCCGTTTATAGTCCGCTGCGTAAACGTAGCGCCGGGATCGCCGCAAGTCGCGCAGAAGGCGGTCAGCTTGACGATCTCGTCGGCGATGGCCAGCAGATCGCCGATATGGCCGAACGGCTTGCCGCGATAGTCCGTATTCAAGCCGGCGACGATTACTCCTTTGCCGCGGCTGGCAAGCTCCTCGATCAGCTCGACGATAGGCTGTGTGAAAAACTGCGCCTCATCAAAGGCTACGATATCTACATCTTGTGTATCTGCTATAATCGCCTCTACCGTCTCGGCTGTCAGCTTGCGCGAAATGCTCGTCGCTTGAAAACGGTATCCGATCCGGCTGACGATATCCTCCTTGCCGAACCGGTTGTCTTCGGCCGGCTTGTAGGCCTGCACTCTTTTGCGGCCGTATTGCATCAGCTTTTGGCATCTGCGGATCAGCTCGCCGGATTTCTCGGAAAACATGGGTCCAACTATGACAGTAACGAAGCCTCTCATCATGTAAGGCATTACTCCTTTTGCTGCGATCTTTAATACGATTGTCGCTGTATGTAGTTCTTTGTATGATTTTATCGGCTGGCGTCTATTATCCGCTAATAGCGGCGCGCCGCCGTTTCGTGTCCGTTCGACAGGTCCCAGAATACCAAAAACTATTCACGCAGCGCGTCCTTGAGCCTGCTGTTCATCGATCCTGACGCCGAGTAACGGCGTGCGGCATCCAGCTTCAACCGCTTTAATTCGTTTCGTAATCGCTGCTGCTCGCTCTCCAATTGCGCAAGCAAGTCGAGTGCGGCCGAAGGCGATTTATCGCTCCCGTCGCATAAAACCGCTAACTCTTTTCGCAATTTTTCGGCTATATTTTCTTCTTTCATCCGGTCCTCCGTAAGAGCAATAAAATGTCACTATCCCATCATAGCCTTATCTGTTAAAATAGTCGAGTGCGACTAAATGCCTAGTTTGTAAAATCTACATAATATGCATTGACTACGCCTATATCTTGATGTAAAATCAAAATCACAAACTACATATTGAGGTACACGCTTGACAGCAACACAATTTTTCAGATATTTACATCTTGGGCGCAGCTGACTCTTACGCCGTCAGAAGCGCATTTTTATTGCTTATTTTCTGTAAAGGAGAGCGGATAATGCTAGTTTTATATGATTCGAAGACGGGCAATGTGAAGCGATTTATTAACAAGCTGAATATGAGAGCTTTGCCGATTGACGAACAAGATGTAGTGGACGAGCCCTTCGTGCTGATCACCTACACGACAGGCTTCGGACAAGTTCCCGAGAAGGTATCGTCCTTCTTGAGAAGCAATTGGAAGCAGCTTCGAGGCGTCTCGGCGAGCGGCAACCGCAATTGGGGACAAGGCTTCGCGAAGAGCGCGGATACGATCTCTCAAATGTACAATGTCCCTGTCATCTCTAAATTCGAATTGTCTGGAACGAGTCAGGATACGCAGTATTTTGTCGAAAGGGTGCGAACAATTGAAGCATATTGAATTGAATAACGAATTGATGCAGCGCGATGCTGATGGTTTCTATCAGCTTGAGAAAGATAAAGAGGCTGTTGCCGCTTTTATGGCGGAAGTAGAAGAGAAAAGCATGAAGTTCGATTCACTGAAGGCGAAGCTAGATTACTTAATTGACAATGACTACTACGACAATGTGTTCGATAAATATACTTATGAGCAGGCCGAGCAGGTTTTCAATCTAACTGCCAACGCAGGCTTTGAATTCCAGTCTTACATGGCGGCTTCCAAGTTCTACAAAGATTACGCTATGAAAACGAACAACAAGGCGCAATATTTGGAGCAGTACTCCGAGCGCGTTGCGATCGTAGCGCTTCAACTGGGCGAAGGCGACCACGCCAAGGCGATGCGTATTGCGGACGCGATGATCGACCAGCGTCTGCAGCCGGCGACGCCGACGTTCCTTAACGCGGGCAAGAGCCGCAGAGGCGAAATGGTAAGCTGCTTCCTGCTGGAGATGGACGACTCGCTCAACTCGATCAATTACGTGCTGGGCACTTGCATGCAGCTGTCCAAAATCGGCGGCGGCGTTGCCGTCAACCTGTCCAAGCTTCGCGGACGCGGCGAGCCGATCAAAGGCGTAGAAGGCGCGGCAAAGGGTATTATGCCGGTGCTGAAGCTGATGGAGGACGCCTTCTCTTACGCGGATCAAATGGGTCAGCGCAAAGGGTCCGGCGCGGGCTACTACAATATTTTCGGCTGGGACGTTATCGAGTTCCTCGATTGCAAAAAAATTAACGCCGACGAGAAATCGCGCATCAAGACGCTTTCGATCGGCCTTATTATACCGAACAAATTTTATGAGCTGGCAGCGCAGAACAAGCCGCTGATCGCTTTCGGCCCTTACTCGGTCTACAAAGCGTACGGCCGCCATCTTGACGACATGGATATGGATGAAATGTACGAAGAGCTGATTGCGAACGATCAGGTTGTCAAAAAGACGATCATGAACGCGCGCGACATGCTTACAAAGATTGCGTCCATCCAGCTGGAATCCGGCTATCCGTACATTATGAACAAATCGAATGCCAACCGCATACATGCTTTGAAGGATATCGGCTCCGTTAAAATGTCCAACCTGTGCACGGAAATTTTCCAGCTGCAGGAGACTTCTGAAATTCAAGACTACGGCTACGAGGATATTATCCGCCGCGACATAAGCTGCAACCTGGCGTCGCTTAACATTGTCAACGTTATGGAGCATAAAAAGGTAAAAGAATCGGTTCATGTCGGCATCGAAGCACTGACGACCGTCAGCGATTTGTCCCAAATCGACAATGCGCCGGGCGTTCGCAAAGCGAATGAGGAACTGCATTCCGTCGGTCTTGGCGCGATGAACCTGAACGGCTATCTCGCGAAAAACAAAATAGCATATGAGAGCGACGAAGCGCGCGATTTTGCAGGCGCATTCTTTATGATGATGAATTACTATTCCATTGAGAAAAGTATGGAAATCGCCAAGGAACGCGGTGAAACCTTTAAAGACTTCGACCGTTCCGAATATGCGAAGGGCACTTATTTTACCCGTTATATCGAGAACGATTTCCGTCCAAAAACGGACCGCGCGAAGGAATTGTTCGAAGGCATTTACATTCCGTCGCCGCAGGATTGGGAGGAGCTTATGCACAAGGTGCAGAAGCATGGCCTTTATCACGCCTACCGTCTCGCCATCGCGCCGACGCAAAGCATTTCGTATATTCAAAATGCAACGTCAAGCGTAATGCCGATTGTCGAGCATATTGAGACAAGAACGTATGCGAACTCGACGACGTACTATCCAATGCCGTATCTATCGAAAGACAACTTCTTCTATTACAAATCGGCGTACAATATCAATCAGTTCAAGCTGATCGATCTCATTGCCGAAATTGGCCAGCATGTGGATCAAGGCATTTCTACGGTTCTGCATGTCAACAGCAACGTGACGACTCGCGAGCTGGCGAGATTTTATGTGTACGCTGCCCATAAGGGCCTTAAATCGCTCTATTATACGAGAACGAAGCGGCTTTCCGTTGAGGAATGCACGAGCTGTGCAGTATAAGCCTAATAATACGAAGATAGCATAGCGAAGAAGGAGAGCGGTTATGAAAGCAGTAAACTGGAATCGTCCGGACGACGACTTTACGTTGACGTTCTGGCAGCAAAATGTTATGCAATTTTGGACGGATGAGGAAATTCCGTTGTCTGACGATAAAATGGATTGGATGGACATGGGCGACGCTGAGCGCACGGTCTATAAAAACGTACTGGGCGGACTGACGCTGCTGGATACGCTGCAAGGCGGCGTTGGCATGCCGAAAATTTTGGAGCATGTGGAAGGGCTGCAGCGCAAAGCGGTGCTTGGCTTCATGTCGATGATGGAGCAAATCCACGCGAAATCGTACAGCAGCATTTTCACAACGCTCGCCTCGACAGAGGAGATCGACGCGATCTTCAAATGGGTCGAGGAGAATGAGCAGCTGCAGAAGAAAGCGAACTTGATTTCCTCCTGGTACACGAATATTACGGGACCGAAAGAGCTTTATAAAGCGATGGCCGCCTCCGTATTTTTGGAAAGCTATTTGTTCTATAGCGGCTTCTTCTATCCGCTCTATCTTGCCGGCCAAGGCAAAATGACGAGCAGCGGCGAAATTATCGACTTGATTCTTCGCGACGAGAGCATTCACGGCTTGTACGTCGGCGTGCTGGCGCAGGAGCTGTACGCGCAGTTCAGCGCCGAGGAGCAAAAGCAGCTGAAGGATGAAGTATTCGAGCTGCTGCAAGTGCTTTACGAAAACGAGACTGTATACACGAACCAAATGTATAGCGCAATTGGCCTTGAGGAAGACGTTAACGCCTATGTCCGCTACAATGCCAACAAAGCGTTAATGAACCTTGGCTTCGATCCTCATTTCCCAGAGGAGCCGATCAATCCGATCGTATTCAACGGCATCAGTACGCATACGAAGCAGCATGACTTCTTCTCGAAGAAGGGCAATGGCTACGTGCGCACCATTCATATCGAACCGCTGAACGATGACGATTTCGTCTTCAACTTCTAATGATTTCAAAAAGCTGCTTTCGCCCGGCTGTCCGGGAGGGCAGCTTTTTTGCGCTATCCAATGCGATGCGGCTTTGCGGAAGGAGAAAGGCGCAAAAACTATGCTTTTTATGGAAAAAGTGATACACTAGAAAAGGAGAAAGCTTATCCTAGCGTAGTAGTCCTGATTGGATCGAAGGGGGAATTTCGCATGGAAAACTGCTCAATTGTTACGAAGCCAGCATTGCATTTAATCGGCATCAGCTATTGCGGGCCTTATTCGACCTTTCCAGATGAAGCCATTCGTCTGCAATCCGAGTTTTTGGCCAGAAAGCATGAGCTGCAAGCAGAGACGAACACATCCGCGCTGTACAGCCCGTACTTCGGCAATGAAGTATTCGCTACTTACTGGGCTTGCTATGAGACGCATCCGAGAGAGGAGCTTCCGCTGCCGCCGGGAATGGTGCAGTTCACGATCCCGCCGCATCGCTATGCAATGGCCGGCTGCTCCAACAAGCGCATTGGCGAGGGCTATGAGCAGCTAAAAAGCTGGATGCACGAAATGGGGCTGCAGAAGGACGATTCTGCGCTTTGCTTGGAAATCTTTTATATCGACGAGCATCATTTGGAGGAGGAGCCGGTTGAGCTGCTCATTCCATTGAAAGAATAGAGAAGGGCTGTCCTGCCGTATGCGCGGCATGGGCAGCTTTTTTGTTTATTCTATTGGAATGTGAAGCGAGCTGAACCGGTAACAGAGGCGTGCTGGCTTTTGGTTGTGAGTCTTCTTAGCTGTAAATCATGCAGGCAATTGTGATGAAAATCAGCGAAATATAGTCGTTAAATGGAAAACCTCCATTCAAATCCGGCCATTCACGTCTTCGAGACGAATATGGCGGGGATTAAATGGAGGTTTTCCATTTATTAGATGAGAAACGGCGTTTTGCAGCGAAACGAACTGCATGAAATCCAGTTAGCGTGTAACGGTATAGGATAATCGGACAGTCGGACATGTTGAAGCAAGCAGCATGCGATCACCAGACACCAGACAGCAGACGCCAATCGGCAGCGGGACGAGAACCGCATGCGGCCGCCAGACAGCAGACGTCAAATGGCAGCGAGACGAACGATGGCGAAACTCTGCTGACGATAGCAGGTACAGGACTGGAAAACGATTTACTTCAATAGCAGCGCCCGATAGCCGTACGCCGGCACATGCAGCAAGCCTCGCGGGACCGCGTCTCCGCTAAGCAAATCGTACGCCGGCTCCGGCAAGTCAACGCTCCCGCCCTTGCCGTCCATGTTAACGGCGATCCAGACGGTGCCCTCTGCGCCGCGCCGCGGAGCGACGATCGTTCCAGGCGTAACGCCGCTTCTGACGGTTACGCCCGCTTGCTCTGCATAATGGCTGAACAGCTTGGACAGCAGCTCCGCCCCTTCCTCGCCGGCCGGCATCGAGCCGAGCATGACGATTTTGCCTTGTCCGTATTTGCGCTCTGTGAGAAAGGACAATCCGTCCGCATGCCCACCGCTTATCGTTCCTACTGCCTCCGCTTCCTTAATTGTAAAGACGGTGCTCCATAGCGACAACGGGGCGGACAGTCCGAAAGCATGCCCTATGCTTCCTGTTCCGTCGATGGGATACATGAACTCTGTTTCGATGCCGGCAAGCTCCTCCAGCTTGCCTAGCGCGGCGTCCGTATGGAACGTATGCTCCTTCGTTCTTCCGCCGCTTAACGGGCCAATGATCCAAATGCCGCCATTGGCGGCAAACGATTGAGCCCGCGCTCTGTATTCGTCGCTTATATGATGAAGGAATGGCGTTACTAGCACCTTATATCCGTCGAGCGGCGCGCCTTCCATAATAAGATCGCGATGAATGCCCAGCTTCAGCAGCAGCTCGTACATGCCGGTGAGCAGTCCGCGATAATTGAGCTTGCGATGAGGCTCCGTACGAAGAAATGCCTTCGTCCGATCCGAGTAGGTCATTGCAACCTGCGCCTGAACCGGCTCGGTTGACAGGATGATCGGCTCGAGCTTTCGGCGCGCTTCCTCTACGGCAAGCACGTTGCGATATCCGATGCCGGGCTTGCCCCAAGCGCTTATGACCGAGCCGTGCGGCTGCTCCGAGCCTGCCCGCTGGCCGCGCCACAGCCAATAACAGAAACTTTCGGCGCCCAGGGCGTAAGCGGCGACTGCCTCCGAGCGCAAATAGCCGTCAGGATGCGGAATGGAATAGCTCTCCAGCGAGCCGCTAAAGGAGGGGCTTGTCTCCATGAGCCAGTAAGGTCTTCCTTTCTTGACCGTTCGCCATAGATCGCAGTTGATCATATAGGCCGCATAGTTAGCTTGTGAAGCGTAGGTATCGTAGGAGGCGAAGTCGAGAGCTGCGAACAGCCGCTCATTGTCGACATGGAAGGCGATGCTGCTGTTATGCGTAATAGGAGCGGCGCTATGCTTGCGTATGATAGCGGCCTGCTCGTCGGCGAACTCGGCAATCATCTCCATCGAGAACAACTGGTACATCGTCCGCAGCGACGAATTGTGCAGAAACGGCGTCGCCGCCGGCTGCGGAACCTGATCAAAGCAGTTGTAGCGCTCACTCCAGATATCGGTGCCCCATGCGTCATTCAATCGGTCGATCGTCACGTAGCGCTGCTCCAGCCATCGGTGCCAAAGCTTCAAGCATGTGCAGCACATGCACTCCGATACATGGGCTTTGAACTCGTTGTCCAGCTGCCAGCCGATGAGGCCGGGCAGCTTGCCGACAGACCGGGCGATATGCTCCGTAATGATGGCGCTCTTCTCGCGAAACACATCATTATTTGTACACATATGCTGCCGCGAGCCATGCGACATCGTCTCGCCGCGCTCATTCACATACATCCGTTCCGGATGACCGTGCGACAGCCAGATCGGCGGCGTCGGCGTCGGTGTGCACATCACGATGTCAATGCCAAGCTCATGAAGCCTTTCAATGATTCGGACAAAGAAACTGACGTCGATTTCTCCTTCGCGCGGCTCTATGGTTGACCAGGCGAACTCCCCGATACGGACGACATTTATGCCCGTTGCTTTCATTAGCTTGAAATCCTGCTCCAACGTTTCCTCGCTCCAAAGCTCCGGATAGAAGGCTGCTCCGTGATACAATTTTGCTTTCATCTGCTATCATCCTCTCTTTGACCTAACCGTAATAGAAACGGCTCAAGCATTCAATTGGACTCTTTTGCAGCCTTATTATTGGGGACTTCGATAATTTTGCATCCTTTGTACTTTATTGAAATAGCCGCGCTGAATGGCGCAATACAGCGGAAATTCAGGCTTCAAAAATGTCTGATTGCCGGAAAATTCAACAGCAACGCATAATTAGGCAACACCGCTCTTGCGGAGACATTAATCACTTGGAGGTGAAAGGGATGAATGGGGTTACTGAACTGAAAGGGTTGCAGCCATCCAAAAGCTATCGGCCAAGTGTAATGAGCAGGCTGAAAAGGGATCGCTGGCTGTACATTTTGCTTTTGCCGGGCTTGCTTTATTTTTTGATCTTTAAATATGTGCCGATGTGGGGCGTCCTGCTTGCCTTCAAAAACTATCAGCCGTATTCAGGGTTCATTAAAAGCGCGTGGGTCGGTATAGACCATTTCCGGCTGTTCTTTTCAAATCCCGAGTTTTACATGCTTCTTAGGAACACGCTGCTGCTGTCGTTTTACAATTTATTGTTTTTCTTTCCGGCTCCAATCATATTAGCCTTGCTGCTTAACGAAGTGCGAATCATGCTCTTTAAACGGGCGGTTCAGACGATGATTTACGTCCCGCACTTTATTTCGATGGTTATCGTGGCCAGTATGACTTACTTATTTCTAACGACGAACGGCGGGCCGGTTAACGAGCTGCTGTTCTCTTACACCGGCAATAAAATTGAATTTCTCGCCAGTCCGGATTGGTTCAGGCCGATTATCATTTTGCAGACGATTTGGAAGGAATGCGGATGGGGGACGATTATCTTTCTCGCCGCGCTCGCTTCAGTCGATGTCGAGCAATATGAAGCGGCCATTATGGACGGCGCCAACCGCTGGCGGCAAATGTGGCATATTACGCTGCCTTCGATTCGAAGCACGATTATCATATTGCTGATTCTGCGGCTCGGAAATGTGTTGGAGAACGGTTTTGAGCAAATCTATTTGCTTCTGAACCCGCTTAACCGTTCAGTGGCCGAAGTATTCGATACGTATGTTTATTTCATGGGGATTACACAAGGCGCATTCAGCTATAGTACCGCTGTCGGGCTGTTCAAATCCGTCGTCGGCGTCATATTCGTCGTGGGTGCCAACTATTTGGCAAAGCGCTTCGGTCAATCGGGCTTGTACTAGAAAAGGAGGAGCAAGATGGCAAAAACCTATCGAACTGTGCCCGGCACGGTATTTGATGTATCGAACTATATCTTCTTAACGCTATTCGCGCTGGCAGCCGTCGTCCCGTTCATCTTCATCATATCCGGCTCCTTCGCGACGGATGCGGAGATTACGAAACGAGCGGTCTTCCTTATACCGAAGACGTTTACGCTGGCCGCTTACGAGTTTATTTTTTCTACGAGCACAGTCTCGAAGAGCATCGGCGTTTCGATCTATATAACGGTTGTAGGGACCGTTATCAATCTGTTTTTCACGATTACGATGGCTTACGCGCTTGCGAGAAGAAGCTTGATGGGGCGCAACGTCGTGCTGAACATGGTCATTTTCACTATGCTGTTCAGCGGCGGAATGATTCCGACCTATCTGGTTATCCGTGAGCTGCATTTATTGGATACGTATTGGGCGCTCATGCTGCCCGGCGCGATTAGCGCCTTCAATCTCATCATCATCAAAAACTTTTTTCAGGAGCTGCCGCCAGGGCTGGAGGAAGCGGCGAAAATTGACGGGTGCTCCGAGATCGGCCTGCTGTGGCGAATCGCCCTTCCGTTATCGATGCCGGTCATCGCGACCTTTACGCTCTTTTACGCTGTCGGGCACTGGAACGATTTCTTCGCATCGCTTCTTTATATAAACGATCCGACCAAATGGCCGCTTCAGGTGCTGCTTCGTCAAATCGTCCTGCTGTCGCAGGCGGCTGCAGGCGATCTCAGCATGATGGATCCGGACTTCGTGAAGCCGCCTGACCAATCGATCAAAATGGCTGTTATCGTAGTCGGAACGGTGCCGATTCTGTGCGTCTATCCGTTTCTCCAAAAGCACTTTGCCAAAGGCGTACTGCTGGGCTCCGTTAAGGGCTAAGCGAGCAAGATTGTAATATTCTGCGGAGCGAATCATTTCTAACGTCGCTTCCGCTGAATTTACGATATAATGAATACAAATTAAGGGAGGCTCATCCATGCATCAATCTCGCAAAAGAATGAAAAGGCTTACAGCATTGCTATTAACCTTCGTAATGTCCGCTGCGATGCTGGCCGCTTGTTCGGGGTCAGGCAGCAGCGGAGGGAACAGCGGCAATACAAACAAGAACACAGAGCCGCCGGCGGCATCGACGAATGCCCCTGCGGAAACAGAGAAGCCGCTTGATCCTCTGAAGATTAACATCATGCTTCCGATTTTCAAGACGAATTATCCGAAGGACGACAGCCCTGTTGCGGCTGAGCTTGAGAAGCTGACGAATACCGATATCCATTTCGAATGGGTGCCGAACGCGTCCTACACGGATAAGTTCAACATTACGCTTGCGTCAGGCAAGCTGCCGACCATTATTTATGTGCCGGACGTGAAATCGCCAAGCTTCGTCAATGCGGCGAAGGACGGCGCGTTTTGGGAAATCGGCCCTTATTTGAAGGACTACAAAAACTTGAGCGGAGCGAACGAAGTTATTTTGAACAACTCCTCCGTTGACGGTAAAAACTACGGCATTTACCGCGGACGCAACCTGGCGCGCAACGGCATTTATTTCCGTCAGGATTGGCTGGACCAAGTCGGCCTTCCAGTACCGGAGACAATCGACGATTTTTACAATATGCTGAAAGCGTTCAAGGAGCAAGACCCTGACCAAAACGGAAAGCCCGACACTTACGGCATGGTTCTGGTCAAGTGGACGGGACAATGGGCAAGCGGCTTTGACGTTATGAAGCTGTGGTTCGGCGCACCTAACAAATGGGGCGTAAAAGACGGCAGCCTTGTGCCGGAGTTCCAGACGGAAGAGTATATGGAAGCGCTTCGCTTCATGAAAAAGCTTTACGATGAGAAGCTGATCAACCAGGACTTCGCCATTATGGATTCCGGCATCTGGACCGATCCGATCGTTAACAATCAAGCCGGTGTCATCGTCGATGTCGTTGACGGTGCGGCGCGCGTAGACGATAGAATTCATGCTGCGCTCGCTGCAGAGGGCAAAGATCAGCCGGATGTTCACTACATGAACGTAACGGGCGGCGTCAAAGGAGCGGACGGTCAGCTGCGCGTCCTGCCAACCTCCGGTTTTGCCGGTATGCTCGCCATTCCGAAATCGGCGGTGAAGACAGAAGAGGAATTGAAACGCGTCCTGACGTTCATCGATCAGCTAAGCGAGCCGGAACTTCAAACGCTGCTGAACTTCGGTATTGAAGGCACGCACTATACGTTGGAAGATGACTACATTGTCCGGAACACAGACACTGTACTGATCGAATCGGAAGTTGAAGGCTTGAACCAAATGCTGACATTCATTCCGCAGGATATGGCGAAGACGGTTAAGCAAACGCCGCTCCGCATTAAGCAAACCGAGCTGATGCTGGAGAACATTCAATATATCGTCGGCAACCCTGCAGAACCATTCATTTCTCAAGTCTATACGGAAAAGGGCGCTCAGCTCGATAATATCATCAACGACGCGCGCATAAAATTTATTGTCGGTCAAACTGATGAAGCTGGCTTCAAGGCTGCCGTTGATCTGTGGCTTAAGAGCGGCGGTACCGATCTTGTCAATGAAATGAACCAGCTTTACGCTGCTACGAAATAAGCTCCGCTTTGTTATGCAAGACAGAGCCCTGTACATATACAGGGTCTCTGTCTTTTGCGCCATTACAAATGAACCGTGAAAAAGGGTTGATATTCGGAGTAAATGACGGTATTGTTAAAGATACAATTGTATGCGTTTTCATTTAATATATTAACAATATTGTTATTATTTCGAATGAAGAGGAGCCGCACTGCTTTGTTGCTGCAAGCTAACGGCAGGCTTTGAAGATAAGAGCATTATTAAGTGAATTGTAAAGTCATTTATTTTAAAAAGTCTGGTTGGTGAGCTTATGCTAGGCGTAATGTTGTCGAAAAGGCTTCGTAAAAAGCAAAGCGTCAAAGGACGTTTTTATCGAAAGAGCTTAATTATGATCTTGGTCGTGGCCAGCATTCCGGGGCTTATTACCGGCGCTTTTCTTTATTGGACGGTAAACTCGCAGCTGGAAGACGAGCTGCTGAGCATTCACAATAAACAAATTGAGCAGCGTGCCCGTAATATCGATGCGCAGCTGAACAATATGGAGCTGATGCTGTCTCATTGGGCGTTCACCTCCGTATTTGATTACAGCCTACAGGATATCAATTTTATTCGGGACTTCAACCGGGCGCATGATATTACGAATACGCTGATAGTGATGCAGGGCTCCAATGCGCTTAACAAAGGAGTAACGCTCTACTTAAGAGGAGACAATCCGCCGGTCAAGTTCGATCCGGAATACGGGACGATAACGTCCAGCGCGCAGAAGGAAGTATATGAAGCGCTGCTGGATTCCGATCAGGTCGTCTACTGGTCGCAAATGGCCTTCGATCCTAGCCGTCCGTCCGTGAAGGAGCTGGCGCTCGTCCATCATATTCCGGGGGGAAGCAAGAAGCCGCTTGGCGTACTCGTATCGCGGCTGGACAACGAGAAGGTTAAAGATATGCTGCGCACGATGACGCCGTACAGCGGCGGCGAGACGTTTCTAATGCAGAAAAGCGGCGGGCTGTACATGTCGGCGGAAGGCAGCGCGCAAAATTCGGAATTTGTCGAGGCATTGAAGGAAGACATCGCTGACAGACCGGATCAGGAATCGTTTTTGTTCAATTGGAAGGATGTTACGTTCACTGTTACATACGGGAATTTTTCACGGCTTGCCGAGGATTGGATGTTCGTATCTGCATCGCCGATTACAGGTATATCGCAGCCGATTATTATCGTCTCGAAAATTATTATTGCCGTAAGCCTGAGCGTGCTGCTTCTCGCAGCCATTCTTGCCTGGCTGGCGTCGCGGAGCATCTATACGCCAGTAAAGCGTCTTGTTATGACGCTGTCAGCCGGCAAGACGCTTGCGCATGAACAGGGAGACGAATTCTCGCTCATCGAGAGTCATTGGAACCATCTGCATACCGAAAGCTCCGAGCTGCACAGGCGATTGTCCGAGCAGCTGCCATACGTGAAAGAAAGCTTCCTTCATCAGCTGCTGCAAGGCTATTTGCACGCGTACTCGGAAGAGGATTTACAAGAGCGGATGCGACGCTATAAATGGCAGCTTGATGGGCGCCAGTTCATTGTGATGTACATGCAAATGTCAGGCATAGCGAGTATGGAGGGCAAGTTTAGAAGCGGGGATGAAGGCCTTGCGACCTTTGCGGCCGTCAATATGATTGAGGAGCTGGCAGCGGAGCATTTCGAGCAGCATAATGCGGTTAACTTTCATAACTTGGCGGTAGGGCTGCTTATTGTCGCGCCGAAGGACGGCGAATACGAGGAGGCGCTGAAAGCTTTCAGCGCGGAGCTGACTGCATCGATTAATATGCTGCTGAAAATGCGCCTGACGATTGCGATTAGCCGGCCGGCCGCGAAACTGTCCACTGTCCCGCTGTACTTCGAGGAAGCAAAGGTTGCAGCAGGCTATCGCAGCTTGGAGTCGGACAACCAAATTATCGGGCTGGAGGAGTGGGGCATTCAAAGCGAGGGTGCGCCTGAGCATGCCTATCCGTTCACGCTTGAGCGCGAATTT
>Ga0180215_1002796_pt1 | contig 17071 bp, 15 predicted proteins | sample eDN3rd37CBELigBY_FD_128871 | JGI IMG/M metagenome (GOLD analysis project Ga0180215, IMG submission 128871) | Enriched backyard soil microbial communities from Emeryville, California, USA - eDNA 3rd pass 37_C BE-Lig BY (version 2) (version 2) | ecosystem: Environmental > Terrestrial > Soil >... | reverse complement strand
CGAGGCGCCCCCACGGCGCCGCCCAGGTGCGAGCGGCGTCGCGGGCACCCGGTCGGGGGCTGGTGAAGGCCCCGAGGCTCCACGGGTCGCGCCCCCAGTCGATGACCTCCGCGGCGAGGAGGTCGTCGGGCGCGAGCGGTCCGAGCAGCCCTTGCAGCAGCGCTGCCGGGTGCTCCCCACGGGCGAGCCGTCGGCGCAGCTCCTCTGCGCCGTGCTGCTTGGCCACGCCGACGATGACGGCGTCGCGTGCCGTCCAGAAGCTCTGCCCCTGGCCCGTCACGACGCCGAAGGAGCGTCGTGGGAGCGGGTGCCGGAGGTCGAGCACCACCACCAGCGCGTCGCCCGCCCGCAGCTCGGCGGCGGCCCGACGCTTGGCGTCCGGCAGGGGCGGCGTGAACCGCACCGTGTCGGCGGCGATGACGGGTGGCGGCACGGTGATGAGGGCGGCGTCGGCTCGCAGGTGGCCCCACGGGCCACCCACCTCGACGTCGTCGTTGTCGTTCCGCACCGACGTGACCGCGTGGTCGAGACGGACGTCGACGCCCCCGAGGAGGTAGGCGGGCAGCGCGTCGAAGCCGCCGACGACCTCGTGCTGGTCGCCCGGGCGGCGTCCCACCCGCTCCTCGGCCACGGTCGCGACGTCGGCGTCGTCGAGCGGCGCGTTCCAGGTCTGCACGAGCCAGGCCGACGCGATCGTGCGCACCAGCCCCTGCACCCCCGCGTCGTCGAGCGCGCCGGCGAGCGTGGTCGTGCGCTGCGCCGCCGTGGTGCCGTCGCCGACGACGACGTCCTCCACCTGCCACGGCGCCGGTGCGCCGGCCTTCTCGAGCACCTCCCAGTCGAAGGTCGACCCCTCGAGCTCGACCCGCAGCGCCATCGGGACGTCGACCCGGCGGGTGCGGAGCCTGGCGCGTCGCAGCAGCGCCCACAGCTCCTCGCCTCCGCCGTGGATCACCTGGGCGCCGCGCTCCACCGTCGAGGGCCGAGGGCGGCTCCACACCCGGCCCCCGATGCGGCCGCGGGCCTCCACGACCACCACGGCGTGACCGCGCTCGCGGAGGAGGTGGGCCGCCATGGCGCCGGCCGGGCCGGCCCCGACCACCGCGATCAGCGCCATGTGGGCGTCCCACATGCGGCGGGGGCGGCGGCGGGCGCGCCATCCGGGCAGCGCGCCCCGGGCTCGGCCATCGCGGCAAGCTACCGCCCTGGTTGTGGCGCGAGCGCTGGCGGCCGGCGACACGGTTCGCTGCCTTGCGTTCTCTGGATGGGAACGGCGTAGGGAACGCCGTTCCCCTGCAATGGCCGCGTCGGCACATGCCGAGCGCGGCCGCTCCGGTTCGGTCGCCGCCGTTTCGTCTGTGCGCTGCGAGGGGATCTTTCGTGGCGGCGCGGCGCAGGTTCGGGAGCACCGGCACGCCGCCGTGGAACGAGGATGTCGTGACCACCAACACCGTTGCCAGATCGCTCAACGACATCGGCCTCGCCGGCTGGTTCGGAGGCTCGCTCATGGGCGCTGTGGCCGTGAACCGGGCGCCCACCGACGTGGAGGACCAGCGGGACCGCTCCCGCTTCGCCAACGGCGTGTGGCGGCGCTGGTGGAAGGTGCAGGTGGGGTGCATGACCGCCGCCGCCGTCGGAGGGATCGGCCTCACGGCGGCCAACAAGGGGCGCATCGCCACCCAGCGGGGAGTGGCGGCGACGGCCGCGGCCAAGGCGGCGATGCTGACGGCGGCCACGGTGACGACCCTCTATGCGGACGTGCTCGGCAAGCGCATGGACGCCGCCGGCCCGACGCCCATCGACGATGCCACCACGCCGACGGAAGCCACGGACGACGACGTGGCGCGGGCTCAGCAGCAGCTGCGGCTGCTGCAGTGGGCCGTTCCGGCGATGCTCGCGGCCATCCTGGTGCTGGATGCCCGCCTGGGCGAGCAGCAGCGCCCCAAGGAGGTGCTCCGCGGGCTCCGCGCCCGCATCCGCTGAGGAGGCCGGGTCGGGCGTGCAGCGTCATCGCGCGCGCTGACCATCGGTCCGATCGGGGCGGTTCCGCGGAACCGCCCTCCGCCCGGTGGCCGAGTGTCGAGCCGTCGATCGTTCACGGGGGCGGGATGCAGTGTGTGCGATTCCGCTGTTGATCGTGCGTCCGGGGGAGGTGAGGCTGCGGGCGAGCGTAGCTGTGGAGGGCTGGATGCGGCTCGATGAGATGATCCTGGTGAGCGTGGACGACCACGTGGTCGAGCCTCCGTCCATGGCCGAGTTCATGCGCGACCACGTACCGGCCCGGTTCCGCGACCGGGTACCTCGGGTGGTCACCCGTGACGACGGGACCCAGGCCTGGTTGATCGAGGGCGAGGAGGTCTCGACCTTCGGCCTCAACGCCTCGGCTGGTCGCGTCCCCGAGGAATGGGGCATGGGCTCCAGCCGCTACGACCAGGTCCGCACCGGGTGCTTCGACGTCCACCAGCGCATCCGCGACATGAACGCGAACGGCGTGCTGGCGTCGATGAACTTCTCGTCCTGGCCCGGCATCAGCGGGCAGTACTTCGCCACCCGCGACGCCGACCGGGACTACGTCGCCGCGATCACGCGCGCCTACAACGACTGGCACCTCGACGCGTGGTGCGCGGCCTACCCCGGCAGGTTCATCCCCCTGGGCCTGTCGGGGTTCATGTTGGGGGCCGAGTGGATGGCCGACGAGATCCGTCGCCTCGCCGGCAAGGGCTGCCATGCCGTCTCGCACCACTCGGACACGTGGCGTTGGGGCATGCCCGACCTGCACGGCGACGAGTGGGACCCGGCCTGGCAGGCCTGCCAGGAGACGGGCACCGTGATGGTGTACCACTTCGGCGGGGCGCCCGCCCTTGGGCCGCGAGCGGACATCGAGGTCATCGCCCACGTGATGCCGTTCGGCACCGGCGTGTTCGCCAGCGAGTTGATCTGGTCGCCCTACATGCGCAAGTTCCCTGACGTGAAGGTGGCGCTGGCCGAAGCGTCGATCGGGTGGATCCCGCACTGGCTGGAGCGCCTCGACCACGTCTACACGACCAACCCGTGGCGGTGGTCGGAGAACAGCTTCGGAGACCAGCTGCCCAGCGAGGTCTTCAAGGGTCGGGTCCTCACGTGCTTCATCGAGGACCGCGCCGGGCTGCGGCTGCGCGACGAGATCGGCGTGGAGAACATCGCCTGGGAGTGCGACTACCCGCACCCCGACACCACGTGGCCCCGCTCGCCGGAGAACCTCCTCGCCCAGTTCGAGGCCACCGGCTGCAGCGACGAGGAGATCCACGCCATGACGTGGCAGAACGCCGGCCGCTTCTACCAGTTCGATCCGTTCGAGCACACGCGCCGTGAGGCGGCCACCGTGACCGCTCTGCGGGCGCTGGCCGCGGACGTCGACACGACGCCCGTGAGCTACGCGGCTCGATGACCGGTGCCCGCACGCTTCCGGCACCCGACGAGCTCAGCCGACCCTTCTGGACGGCGGGCGAGCTCGGTGTCCTGCGGATCCAGCGGTGTGGCGAGTGCCGCCGCTTCCAGCACCCGCCGCTCGTCCGGTGCCGCGCCTGCGGGTCGGACGACCTGACGTGGGAGGAGGTGAGCGGGCGGGCCACCGTCTACTCGTTCACCGTGAACCACCAGCAGTGGCACCCGGACGTCACGGGGCCGTACACGGTCGCCATCGTGGAGCTGGATGAGCAGCCGGGCCTCCTGCTGACCAGCGAGCTCGTCGACGTCGAGCCTGACGACGTGCGGATCGGCATGGCCGTCGCCGTCGAGTTCCTCCAGGTGGACGACGTCTGGCTCCCGCTGTTCCACCACGCGCCCGCACCGAGCCCGTGAGAGCGCCACGAGGCGTCCGGGAGCGCAACACCGTCATCGCCGGTGTCGGCAAGTCGCAGACGGGGCGCCGGCTCCAGCGCGCGCCCATCGAGCTGGTCCTCGAGGCATGCCTGGCCGCGGTGTCCGACGCCGGCCTGGCGCTCGGCGACATCGACGGGCTGGTCCACGTGCCGGGAGGACCCGGCATCGCCGAGCTCCAGGACGTGCTCTCCTTCGATCTCGCGTGGCACGGAAGCATCGCGGGCGGACCCGCGCAGCTGAGTGCGGTGATGCAGGCGTCGATGGCGGTCAGCAGCGGCCTGTGCCGCCACGTCCTCGTCTACCATCACGTCGCGACCCGCGGCGCTGGGCCACCAGGGCCGCCGCGGGCTGCCGGCGGGGACCAGTGGCTCCTCCCCTTCCGCGCTGCGACGCCGATGCACTGGAACGCCCTTCGGGGAGCTCGGTTCCTCCACGAGGCCAACGTCAGCCGTGAGCAGCTGGGCGCGATCGTCCTCAACGCGCGCCGCAACGCCGCTGCCAACCCGGCCGCCGTGTACACCGAGCCGCTGACGATGGAGGACTACCTGGCGGCGCGGGTCATCTCGACGCCCATCACGCTCCTGGACTGCGACGTCCCGGTCGACGGCTGCACTGCCTTCGTGGTGTCCCACGCGGATTACGCACCCGACGCGCCGCAGCCGGCGGTGCAGCTCCACGCCTTCGGGGCGGCGCTCTCCACCCGCCTGCGCTGGACGGAGTGGGACGACGTCACCGACGTGATGGACGAGGTGGCCGCGCAGCTCTGGTCCCGGAGCGTCGTCGGGCCGGACGACGTGGACGTGGCTGCGCTGTACGACGGCTTCAGCTTCCACACGGCGATGTGGATCCAGGCGCTGGGGTTCTGCGAGCGGGGCGAGGTCGGCGCCTTCCTCGAGGGCGGCGAGCGGATCGCCCGCACCGGCTCGCTGCCCTTGCACACCGACGGCGGGCAGCTGTCGGGCGGCCGTCTCCACGGCTTCGGGCACCTGGCCGAGGCCTGCTGGCAGCTGCGCGGCGACCTCGGCGAGCGGCAGGTGGAAGGGGCCGAGGTCGCGGTGGTGACCAACGGCGCGTCGCCGATCGCCGGCGCGATGGTCCTGACACGCCGCCGGTGAACGCGGCGATCGTTCCGTTCCCTAGGACGGTGCGTCGCCGAATCCGCCGTTGATCGACGAGGCCGCCCGCCGGTACACCCATTCCAGGCGGTGGGCGCCCTGGGGCGCTGGGGCAGCGCCGACCAGCACGCACAGCTCGCCGGCACGGGCCGGCAGGGGAGGGCGACGTCAGTGGACAAGCCGTTGGAGGGGATCCGCGTCCTCGAGGTGGCGCAGTTCTGGATGGTCCCATCGGGGGGTGCCATCCTGGCCGACCTCGGCGCCGAGGTGCTCAAGATCGAGCACCCGGTCGTGGGCGACGGGGCGCGCGGTGTCATCACCTACGGGGGCTTCCCGCAAGGCTCGCTGAACTTCATGTGGGAGCAGCCGAACCGAGGCAAGCGCAGCGTGGGGCTCGACCTGCGCAACCCAGCCGGGCTCGAGGTGCTCTACCGCCTCGCCGAGACGTCGGACGTCCTCCTCACGAACTACCTCGCCGCCGCGCGGGCCAAGCTGAAGATCGACGTCGAGGACATCCGAACGGTCAACCCCGACATCGTCTACGTGCGAGGTTCGGGTCAGGGGTCGCACGGCCCGGAGGCCAACGCGGCGGCGTACGACTCCACCGCCTTCTGGGCGCGCAGCAGCGTCGCCGATCGCCTGACGCCGCCGGGTTACCACGAGCCGATCCAGCAACGTCCGGCGTTCGGCGACGGGACGACGGGCATCGCCGTCGCGGCTGCCGTGATGGGGGCGCTGCTCGTCCGAGCCCGCACCGGCCGGGCACCGGTGGCCGACGTCTCGCTGCTCTCCGCCGGCCTGTGGGTCATGTCGCCGGACCTGTGCGCCGCCGCGCTCCACGAGGCAGGCCTGACCCGTTCGAGCCGCTTGACCGCGGCGAACCCGCTGGTGAACTCCTACCGGACGTCCGATGGCCGTTGGATCCTGCTGAGCCTCCTGCAAGCGGATCTGCACTGGAAGGACCTCTGCCGGGTGATCGACCGGCCTGACCTCGTGGACGACCCTCGCTTCTCCGAGATGTCCGTCCGCAACCAGCACGCCGCCGAGTGCCGGCAGCTCCTCGAGGAGGTGTTCGCCCAGCGCTCGCTGGCCGAGTGGCAGGAGCGGCTCGCGGACTTCAGCGGTCCCTGGCAGACGATGCAGACGCCGCACGAGGTGCTCGAGGATCCCCAGGTGCTCGCCAACGGCTACATCCCCGAGGTCGTCTACGACGACGGAAGGCGGACCCGGCTCGTGGCGGCCCCGATCCAGTTCGACGAGCAGCCTCCGGAGCTGTCGCCGGCGCCAGAGCTCGGTCAGCACACCGAGGAGATCCTCCTCGAGCTGGGCTACGACTGGGACGTGCTCGGGCGGCTCAAGGCGTCGGGCGCGATCTCCTGATCGTTCCCGGATGCGTGATGCAGCGTGCCGGGAATGCGCGTTGATGAGCGGCGGCGCGCTCGGTAAGACCGACAGCGGGGATGTCTCCGGCCGTTCGACGAGCGAGCGGCCTCGTGCAGGGGGGAACGTCATGCACCACGTCAAGCGCATCCGCCGCATCGCGGCGCCCGTCTTCGCGACGCTGGCGTTGCTCGGCCTGGTGGCCTGCGGCAGCGACGACGACGACACCAGCGCCGCCGACACCGCAGCGACCAACGTCTCTTCGACCGCGGGTTCTGTGACGACCGCCGCTCCCGCTGCGGATGCGATCGACGTCAACGGGGTGCTGCGACCGATCGCGGACCTGAGCGCCACCACCAACGCGATGACGTGGGACCCGATCGCGATGAAGACCCCGGCGACCATCATGCACACGCTGGTGTACGACACCCTCCTGCGTTCCCAGCTGGACGGGTCGTTCGAGCCCGGGTTGGCCGCGAACGCAACGATCGTCGATCCGCAGACGATCACCATCGAGCTCAACCCGGGCATCGAGTTCTCGGACGGGACCCCGCTCGACGCCGCGGCGGTGAAGTTCTCCTTGGAGCGCAACGCCGGCTCCGAGAACGGCCAGGCCTTCTCGGCGGATCTCCAGCAGCTCGAATCGGTGACGGTCGAGAGCCCGCTGAAGGCGACCATCCACCTCAAGGCCCCGATCGCCGGATCGTTCTACACGTGGCTCGGGCGGGGCGAGACGATGATCGTCTCGCCGACGGCCGTGCAGTCCGGCGTCGACATCAACAACAAGCCGGTGGGCGCCGGGCCGTTCCTGCTGGAGTCGTTCACGGCCGAGTCGAGCGTCAAGCTCGTCAAGAACCCCCACTACTTCCAGGCCGACCAGATCAAGCTGGCGGGCGTCGAGTACGTCCACTCGAACAACCCGACCACCACGATCAACGCGCTGCGCTCCGGCGCGGCCGACTCGGCCGACCTCGTCCCGATCAGCGCGCTCAGCGGCCTCGCCGGCTCCGACCTCGAGACCCGCAGCGAGCCGTCCGACAGCATCATGCTGTGGGGGCACACCTGCAAGAGCCGCCCGCCCCTCGACGACGTGCGCGTGCGCCGGGCGCTCAACCTCGGTGTCGACCGGGATGCCATCAACCAGGCGATGTTCGGCGGTCGGAGCGAACCGCAATGGGGGTTCTGGAAGCAGGACAGCGGGCTGTTGCCCGAGTCGCTCGTCGGCTCCTTCGCCCGGGACGTGAACCGGGCCAAGGCTCTGCTGGCCGAGGCCGGCGCGGAGAACCTCGAGCTGTCGGCCTCCGTGACGCCGGGCGACAGCCAGACGGTGAGCGAGATCATCCAGCAGCAGTGGGCGGAGATCGGCGTGAAGCTCACCCTGGTCCCCACCCAGAACATCCTCCAGGACGCGCTGGGCCCGAGCCCCAAGACGGACGTCTACTTCTTCCCGCTCGTCAGGTCCGGCCTCGACAAGGTGACCCGCACGCTCGTCGAGCAGAACGTCGGCAACGTCTGCGGCTACGCCAACCCGGAGCTCAACCGCTTCGTCGCGCAGCTCCAGGCGCTGTCGCCCACGTCACCGGAGGCCAAGGAGGCCTGGGCCGGCCTGCAGCAGGTCGCTGTCGACGACGCCGCCAACATCTTCGGGGTCTTCGGCATGGCCAGCAACGCGTGGAGCCCTCGGGTCGGCAACGTCGAGTTCGTGCCCAACTTCCAGGGGGTCCCGTTCCTCGACATCCGCGACGCCTACATCGTGGCCGATTGACCGGCGCAGCTCGGCCGCCAGGGCGACGAACTCCTCCACGAGGGGGTGGGGGTCGTCCCGGCGGTGGAGCAGCAGCGTGCGTTGGTGGGGCACGTCACCCTCGATGTGGACGACCTTCAGCCACCCGATGGTGCTGACCCGCTCGAGGCTGGTGGCCGCCATCACGGCGACGCCCACGCCTGCGGTGACGAGGTCGAGGATCTCCTGCGGAGAGCTGATCTCGACGAGCTCGAACACCGGTCGCACGCCGCGGTCGGCGAAGAACCGGGTGAAGGTGTCGTAGAAGTCGGGGTTCGAGCGCCTGGTGACCGCCAGCAGAGGGACACCGTCGAGCTCCGCGACGGTGATCGTCTCCCGCTCGGCCAGCGGGTGCTCGGGCGGCACGACCAGCCGGTCCATCGGCTGTTCGCGCAGCACCATGGTCTCGAGCCCGGGGAGGGTCATCACGCCGATCCCCACCGAGGCGAGGCCGGCCTGCACCGCTTCGGCCACCGCCAGGCTCAGTCGCTGGTGGAGGGCCACGGTGACCTGGGGGTGGAGTCGACGGAAGGTGGCCACGAGCGGGGCGAGGAGCGCGCTCATGCCTGGCGCGTAGGCGACGGGGAGGTGGCCGATGCTGCTGCCCTGCGCCTGCTTGGCGAGCGCCATGAAGCGATCGGCGTCCTCGAGGAGCCGGGCGGCGTGCGGCAGCAGCAGGGAGCCCTGCGGCGTGAGCACCACCCGGCGGCTCGTGCGGAAGAAGAGCGGGACCCCGAGGGTCTGCTCCAGCTGGCGGACGTCCTGGCTCACGCGTGACGTGCTGACCATGAGCCGCGTGGCCGCCCGGCCGAAGTGCAGCTCCTCGGCGAGCGTCACGAAGCACTGCAGCGTGCGGAGCTCGATCATCCTGCGCCCCCCTTCCCAACCTGAAGGGTAGTGGCCGCCCTCCCGCGACAGCCGGTTCGCCTGGGGGCTAGCTCCGGGCGGCCTCGGCGACGCCGGCGATGATGTCGGCCAGCTCCTTCGGGCACGAGAAGAAGGGCGAGTGGCCGGATCGCAGCTCGACGGACGCGCCCATCTTGCCGGCGATGCGGCGCTGGACCGCCGCCGGGATGACCCGGTCCTCGGTGCACACCAAGTAGGTGGACGGGACGGAACGCCAGGTGGCCTCGTGGACCGGCTGCTGCATCGACAGCGGGTGCTGGCCGACCAGCTTGGCGCCGGCCGCGGCCACCTCCTCCGGCGGGCAGTCGTGGTAGAGCGCCTCCACCAGCGAGCTCCGCTCCGGCATGACGGGCGTGACGTCGCCGGCCGTGGGCGGCTCGGCTTCGCCGGCGGGCTGGCCCGCGGCGTTCTTCCCCGCCTCCGGGGCCACCGCGGCCACGAACAGCATGTGGGCCACCTCGCCCCCGATGGCCGCTTCGGTGATGACCGCGCCGCCGTAGCTGTGCCCCACCACCACCGGCGGCTCGTCGAAGCCGGCGATGATCGACCGCACGTGCGCCGCATCGCCGTAGAGATCGGTCAAGGGGAGCGGCGACGCCCCGTGGCCGGGGAGGTCGACGGCCAGCGCCTCGAGGCCTGCGTTCGTCAGGTGCGGCACCACGCGGTCCCAGCACCAGGCGCCGTGGTACGCGCCGTGGACGAGGATCACCGGTGGCGGCTGTCGCATGAAGCCCAGCCTCGCACCTCTGGGCTGCGCCCGTGAGCCTCTGTCGTCAGCCCTCGCGGAGAGGCCCCGCCAGTGACTGCAGCGTGCGCAGCTGAGTCACGACGGAGCGCTCGTCGGTCGGGTGCACGCGGAAGGTGCAGCCGTCGAGTCCCGTGCGGGCGTAGTCCTCGATGGCCTCGGGCGTGGCACGCGCTTCCTGGAGCACGACGGTCGGCGCGGGCCGCCCGATGGCGGCGGCGCGGGCGCGCAGGGCCGTCATCCGGCGGGCGAGCTCGTCGCCGTCGACGTGGCGGGCGGACGGGAACCACCCGTCGCCGTAGGTCAGGACGCGGCGCTCGACGTTCGGCCCGCTCCCACCGATCAGCAGCCGTGGGTGCGGCCGCTGCACCGGCTTGGGCCACTGGCGCAGCGGGCCGAAGCGCACGGTCGTGCCCTCGTAGGAGGCGACCTCCTCCGTCCAGAGGGCGCGCATCGCCTCCACCTTCTCGCGCAGCGCCAGCCAGCGGTGCTTCGGGTCGCCGCCGTGGTTCACCAGCTCGACGTCGTGCCACCCCGCGCCGACGCCGACGACGACCCGCCCGCCTGAGAGGAGGTCCAGCGTCGCGAGCCGCTTGGCGAGGACGATGGGATCGTGGAGCGGGACCACCAGCACGCTGGTGCCCAACAGGAGCCGCTCGGTGACCGAGGCGACGGCGGCCAGGCACTCCAGGGGATCGAGGTAGCGGGCCAGCTCGGCCGGCGGCACGTGGCCGGTCGGCATGCGCGCCGTCTCGTCCACCGGTAGGTGGGTGTGCTCGGGCAGGAACAGGCCGTCGAAGCCGTGCTCCTCGACGAGCCGGCCGAGGCGCGCCGGCGCGAGCGTCGTGTCGAGCAGGATCGCCGTGACGGCGACGATCACGATGCCCCCCGACGGGCCGCCGTCTCGGCACGGCGTGCGAGGCTCAGCCCATGACACGCCGTGACGACGCAGACAGCGACGAGCTGGCGGTCCTGCGGGACCAGATCGAGCGCATCGACGCCCACCTGCAGATCCAGCAGCTGGCGCAGCGCTACGCCTTCGCCATCGACGCGCGGGACCTCGACGCGGTGGTGGAGCTGTACGTGCCCGACATCAGCAGGCCTGACATGCCGGGGTCTGGGCGCGAGCACCTGAAGCAGCTCCTCAACGAACGGATGCGGCTCTTCTACCGCACCATGCACCAGGTGGTGGGCCACGCCATCGAGTTGCTCGACGCGGACCACGCGCGCGGCAAGGTCTACACCCGCGCCGAGCACGAGCGGGGCGACGAGTGGATCGACATGGCGGTCTGCTACCACGACCAGTACGAGCGCCGGGACGGCACCTGGCTGTTCGCCAGCCGGTCGCTCCACCCGCTCCACGTGAGCGTCCTCCAGGATCGTCCTCGGCCGCCGTACAAGGCGCCGTTCTGGGCGCCGCACCGGACGTTGGTCCCCGACATCTGGCCGACCTGGTCCGCCTTCTGGGCCGACACGCCCGACGAGGAGATCGCCCGCCTCACCCCGCAGCCCGTCCACCGCCGGCCAGAGGCCTGACCGACGGCGTCGGGGTTCAGCGGCCCCCGGTGCCGAAGGTGACGTAGACGGAGCCGTCGTGCACGGCGACGCCGCTCACATAGCTGTCGTCGGTGGGTGGTGGGAGGGTGATGGGGGTGCGCGGCTGCCCGGTGGCGAGGTCCACGACGATGAGCTCGTCGTTCGAGCCCTCGGCGTCGAGCACCAGGGTCGACCCATCCAGCGCTACCGGGTTGTCGCGGATCGGCTGGTCGGGAGCCGGGTGGTGCCAACGCTCCTCGCCGGTCGCCACATCGATGACCCGGTCGGCGAGGGGCGGTGCCTGGAGGTAAGCCAGCCCGTCGCTCATGAGCAGCACGTTGTTGCCCGTCGAGGCGACGGTCGCCGGAACACCTTCCCACCGCTGCTCGCCGGTGGCCGCGTCGAGGCCGACCAACGGCCCGTCCCGCCCGTCGTCGGGCATCGAGACGACGAGCGTGCCGCCCTCGAGGCCGCTGGCGAACCCGGGGCCGACCGAGCGCCAGCGCTCCTGGCCGTCGCCTGGGTCCAGCGCGACGACGGTGTTGTCGTCGCCGTCCGAGCCGACCTGGTGCAGCACGATGTGCTGGCCGTCCGTCCACAGGGTGGGCGAGGGGCCATCGATGGTGTGCACCCACCGCTCGCGGCCTGTCGCCGCATCGACGGCTCGGACCTCTGTGCGGACTGCAACGGTCGCCGACGATGGAGGCGTCATGAACAGCACGGCGTCCTCGGCGATGCCGACGGGGAAGCCGCGTTCGACCGGTGCGTCCCATCGGGCGCGGCCGGTTCGCAGCTCGAGGGCGTGAGCGGTGTGGCCGCCGCCTTCTGCGGGCCTCGACACGAGCACCGCGCCATCCGCGACCACGAGCGGCGACTGGTAGGCATCGGCTTCCGTCCACAGCTCTGTGCCGGTCTCCACGTCGTAGGCCGTCAGGCTGGTCGTCGTGCCGAACGTGCGGACGAAGAGGACGTCCTCCGCGATGCCGACCAGCTGATCGTTGCGCTCCTCGGGTGGGCAGATCGACCAGGCGAGCGTCGCGTCGGTAGGCGAGCACAGGTGGTTGGAAGGAGCGGCCGGACGGCTCGCTCACACAGGAGGTGCGCACCGGCGCCGCGGGCAGGGCCCCCTCTTGGTCGTCGCCGCCACAGCCGGCGGCGGCCGGCAGCACGACGGCCGCGAGCAAGGGCGCGAGCCGCTGCGCCGTGACGGCATCACCCCGGGACCTGCCGCCCATCAGGCCTCCCCATCGCCGCCTCTGCGGCTCACACCGACAGGGCGAGCATCGCGCCATGTTCGCCGGCACGGCTACGGCCTGTCGCCCGGCGTGTGGCTGCCGCCAGCGCGGAGCGGTCCCGCGGAACCGCCCCGCCCGATGCACCGCCGCCTGCACCGACGCCGAGCAGCGCGTCCTCGGGCGCCAGTGGTCAGAGGATGAAGGGCGGGTAGGTGCCGTCGACGCCGGCCAGGATCCGGCCGAAGGCGGCCCGGTGGTGGTGCGAGAAGAGCAGGTGCTGGCGGGCGGCCTGCACGTCACAGAGGGCGCGCAGCAGGGCGCTGCCGCGATAGGTGGCGGCGCCGCCCCCGAGGCGGTGGCAGGTGGACGTCACCTCCACGCTCACGTCGCACGCCTCGATCGCGCCCAGCATGATGCGAGCCTGGAGCTGTCGGCCGACGGGCTCGCCCCGCTCGGCCAGCTCGTGCGCCTCCTCGAGCGCGTCCCGCAGCTCCGCCCGGGCGCCGCGCAGGCGGTTGTCGGCCACGGCGAAGTCCGCCATGGCCATCGGGTCGTCGGTCAGTTGACCCCGCCGCGCCGTGCGGCCTTGCACCGCCTGGCGGGCGATCTCGTCGAGTGCGCCGCGGGCGATGCCGAGCGGGACGGCCACCAGCGTCGGCAGCAGCGCCGCGTAGATGGGAAGCCGCCACAACGTGCCCTCCGCCCAGGGACGGTCGCCCCAGGCGCAGGTGCGCGCAGGGCTGACCACCACGGCTTGGGCCTGCACGTGGTGGCTCCCGGTGCCGCGCAGGCCGATCACGTCCCAGGTGTCCTCGATGGTGAGCGCCTCCATGGGCACGAAGGTCACCCGGGGCACGGCGTCCGGGCCGCTGTCGTCGACGAGCGCACCGAGGCCCACCCACGCGCTGTGGAGGCAGTTGCTGGTGAACGGCCACCGCCCGGAGAGCAGCCGCTGCCCGTCGATCTCCTCGACGCGGCCCACGGGGGCGAACATCGTGGCGTTGCCCTGGTCGGGGTCGGCGAACACCTCGGCCGCGCCCGCTTCGGGCAGGTAGCCGGCGAACAGGTTGCTGCCGGCGCCGATGGCGGCGCACCAGCCGGTGCTGCCGTCGGCCGCGGCCAGGCGCTCGATCACGTCCATCACGTCGAGGACGCTGGCCTGCATCCCACCCAGCGCTTCCGGGATCAGCAACCGGTTGACCCCGGCAGCCCGCAGGGCCTGGACGACCGCGTCGGGCAGGCACCGGGACTCCTCGATCGCTTCGGTGGAGCCGCGGACGAGGTCGAGGATCGCGTCCACCGACTGCTTGGTGTCGCGCACGTCAGCCAGCACCGGTCACCCCCTGTCCCGCAGATGCCCACAAGGTACGACGCACGCGCCGCTCGGGTGGCCGTCGTTTCGACCCTCGCCGGGGAGCTACGGTCCCCGCTCCGTGAGCTGCACGTCGTGGATCGGCGAGGCCCGATGACCGAGTTCGTGGAGCTCGTCCGTCTCCAGCCGGCCGGCGGCGATGCCTTTCTCGCGCCGATGCCCCCGGAAGGCGCGGGCCCTCAGGTGTTCGGAGGGCAGCTGCTGGCGCAGGCGCTCGTCGCGGGGATGCGCACGGTCGACCCCGATCGACGGCCGCTCTCGGTCCAGGCGCACTTCGTCCGGCGGGCTGCGATGGGTGTCGATGTGCAGATCGGCGTCGAGCGGGTCCGCGACGGGCGGACCTTCACCGAACGAACCGTGCGCGTCGCCCAGGGAGGCCGCGACCTCGTCGTGGTGATGGCGACCTTCCACGTCGAGGAGACCGGCGGCCTCGAGCACGCCGTCCCGCTCGCCGACGACGCCGGCGCACCACCGCCCGACGGTTCGGTCTCGAGCCCGACGGGGCTCCCCGGGTGGGAGGCCTTCGAGGCCTGCCGCCTCCCCGACGCGCCGGCTCGTCCACCGCTCGGGCCCCGGTTGCGCTTCTGGGTGCGGGCCCGGCACCCCCTCCCGCCTGATCCGGGGATCCACGCGGCCGCTCTCCTGTTCGTCTCCGACATGTTCGTCGGCGATGCCTCCCGCCTGGCTGCCGACGAGCGCTCCGGCTCCATGACCACCCTCGATCACGCCGTCTGGTTCCACCACGAACCACGCGCCGACGACTGGATGTTCTGCGACGTGGCCTCGGCAGGCGCGAGCGGAGGGCGTGGCCTCGTCCTCGGCACCTTCCACGACCGTGATGGCCGCCACCTGGCCACGCTGGCGCAGGGGACGCTCCACCGCTCCTGAGGCGTCGTCGACCTCGCTGGCTGGGTGACGGACCTCGAGCCCGGCGGACTGGCACACGTACTTCGCGGTGAACACCTTTGGCGGTGATCCCACGACGCCTTCGGGGGATGGCGGCGTGGACCGCAGTTCATCACTACTCCTTCGCGCTCTGAGGGCGTGACGCGGCGGGGCGGGCTCCCGGGCACGGGCACGCCTGTGCTCCTGCACGTCCGCGTCCCGCGCCCCGGGTGCGATCAAGGTCGCGCTCGAACCGTGACGCTCCTGCGCGCTCAGTGGTGCCGCGACCGTCCGGCTCAACCCGGACGCGGGGTCACTGGAACGCCGGGATGACCTCGCGGCCGAACAGCTCGAGGGCTTCGCCCAGCGTCGCCTGATCGGGCTGGTCGCCGAAGATGCTGAGGAAGTACTCGCAGCCGGTGAGCTCCTGGTAGCGCCGGATCTGCTCGATGACCTCGGCCGGGGTGCCGGCGACATCACGGTCGCCGGCGAACTCCTCGAGGGAGATGGGCTCGCCCGCTGTCATCTTGCGGCCGAACTCGTCCGAGCCCCGGAACTTGCCGCCGGCCTTCCAGACGCCGAAGAGCTGCTTGGCCATGTCCGGGAGCCAGGTCTCCTCGACGTGCTTCCTGGTCGGGCCGATGCCGAGCTGGCGGACCACGCAGACCTGCGAAGGCCGCCCGAGCTCGGCCGCCGTGGCCCGGTAGTGCGCCGCCTTCCGGGCCACGGAGTCGATGGTCTTCGTGGAGTCGGCCATCCAGCCGTCGGCGAGCCGGGCCGCCCGTTCCACACCAGCGGTCGCTCCGCCGCCCAGCCACAGGGGAGGGTGGGGGGTCTGCCGCGGGGCAGGCGGAACCGGCACACCGTCGATCTGGAAGTGCTTGCCGGAGAAGTGCACCTCGTCCTGGGTCCAGGCCTGGCGGATGACCTGGAGGCATTCCTCCATGCGCGAGGCGCGCTGCTTGAACACGAGACCGGCGTGCTCGTACTCCTCGGGCCGGTACCCGAGCCCGAAGCTCAGCATCGTGCGGCCGTCGGAGATCTGGTCGAGGGTCGCGATCTGCTCAGCCATGTCGAGCGGGTGGTAGAGGGGCAGCAGGAACACCGCCGACGACAGGCGCAGCTTCTCGGTGCGCGCCGCGATGGCGGCGAGGAGGACGATCGATGCCGAGAGGTTGTCGCGGTCGGGGATGAGCCGGTGATGGCCCATGGCCACGAAGTCGAACCCGACGCGCTCGGCCAACTGGCAGACCTCGTAGGTCGGAGCGAACCGCTCGCGGGCGTGCTCGTCGACGAGCCGGGGCAGGAAGAACCCGAACCGCATCTCATGGATCGTTGCACCGTCCGTGGACGGCGTCAGCACGACGGTTCTCAACCGGACGGTTGACAACGACTCGTCTCGGCCGTACCGTGGTCTTCAACCGATCAGTTGAGGAAGGGGCCCTTGAGCGACGACCAGCTCTCCCGGGTGTTCGCGGCGCTCGCCGATCCCACGAGGCGCGACATGGTCGCCCGCCTGGCCGTGGGGGACGCCACCGTGGGGGAGCTGGCCGCGCCGTACGACATGTCCATCCAGGCCGTGTCCAAGCACGTCAAGGTGCTCGCGGATGCCGGTCTGGTCACGCAGCGCAGGGACGCGCAACGGCGGCCGTGCCACCTCGAGGCGGAGGTCCTCGACCTCATGACCAAGTGGATCGACCGGTACCGCCAGCAGGCCCAGGAGCGCTACGAGCGTCTCGACGCCGTCCTCGCCGAGCTGCAGGACGACGCCACCCCCAACAGCCAGCCCACCCGGCAACGAGGAGCAGCATCATGACCACGACCCATCCCCGCTACCAGGTCACCATCGAGGCCGATGCGAAGGTCCCGATCATCCGCATGACCCGCGACTTCGACGCCACACCGGCGCAGCTGATGCGGGCCCACACCGACCCCGACCTGTTCGCCCGCTGGGTCGGCCCGAACGGCATGGAGACCCGGATCGTGGACTGGGACGCCACCACCGGAGGGCGCTGGCGCTACGTGGCGGCGCGCGACGGGGAGGAGTACGGCTTCCACGGGAGCTTCCACGAGGTCGGCGAGCGCCGCATCGTGCAGACGTTCACCTTCGACGGCATGCCCGATGACGTGGCGCTCGAGACGCTGTGGTTCGAGGACCTCGGCGACGGCCGCACTCGGCTGCACGCGCAGTCGCTGGTCGACAGCTTCGAAGGCCGCGACCAGTGGCTGGCGAGCGGCATGGAGGTCGGCGTG
>Ga0180215_1002795_pt1 | contig 17074 bp, 6 predicted proteins | sample eDN3rd37CBELigBY_FD_128871 | JGI IMG/M metagenome (GOLD analysis project Ga0180215, IMG submission 128871) | Enriched backyard soil microbial communities from Emeryville, California, USA - eDNA 3rd pass 37_C BE-Lig BY (version 2) (version 2) | ecosystem: Environmental > Terrestrial > Soil >... | reverse complement strand
GGTTCTCTGCGACCTGGGCGCGATGGAGCTCGCCGCAGGGGAGCTGGACTCTGCAGAGGCCTATTCCATGGAGTCGCTGCAGGTTCTTCGGGCGATCGGCTACCGCAACCTGGAAGGGGTGAACCTCACCAACCTGGGGATCTGCGCGTTGGAGCGGGGCAAGCTCCGGGTCGCAGAGAGCCGACTGCTGGAGAGCGTCGGGATCCTGGAGGAGGTGAGCGCCCACCGGGCCCGGGCCCAGACCCTCTGCTTTCTCTCGATCGCGGAGGCGCGCAGCGGCAATGGCGAGCAGGCGAAGCAGACCCTGCGCGAGGCCAGCAGGATCCTCTCGGGCTTCGAATCCGAGAAGAGCCGGGCGGTTCTGGAGCTGGTGGAAGGGATCCACGAGGCTGCCGAGGCGCGGCAGCTCCAGGAAGAAGAGCCCACCGAGGCCACCCGCCTGATGGAGCGGGCGCGGGGGCGCTTGGAGTCGATCCGATCGACGAAGCTGGGCAGGCAGGCGGGTGTCTTCGAGGTCACCCGCCTGCTGGAGCAGGATCTCGGGGCGTGGGCCGGCGGGGGCGATGCCTCGCGAGCGACGGGCCCTACGGAGACCCTGCGGCTGGGGCCCGGCGCCGTCTGGTTCGAGGTGCAGGGGCAGGAGCGGGTGGATCTCCACAGACGAAACACCCTTCGTGGTCTGCTGGCAGCGCTGGTGGCGGAGCGGCGCTCCTCGCCGGGCTCGGGCCTCGCGCCGCAAGCCCTCTTCGGCGCGGGCTGGCCCGGGATCCAGATCCGGGACGAGTCGGTGCGAAATCGGGTCTACCTCGGGATCTGGAACCTGCGAAACCTGGGCCTCGCGAACATTCTCCTCAGCCAGCCGGACGGCTATCTCCTCGACCCTGCCGTGCCCCTGATCCAGGAGGAGAGGTAGAGGCTCCTTTCGAGAGTCTTTCGTGAAGCTCCTGCGAGCCGCCGGGGCTTTCCCTCAACGGCAGGTGCCTGTTGCGATCCATCCCAGGTCGCCGCGGACCTGGGTTTCGCAAAGGCACGCCTGGCTTCGTGGCCGAGCCGGACCGCGCCCCTCAGGGGCCCGCCGCCCCAGCCCAGGCTGCTGCCGCTTCAAAGGCGAAAGCAAAAAGAAAGGAGTTTTGAAGGCCCCTTCCCCGGGGCTTTCTGCCTTATTCGAGAGCAAGTCGGTCTTCATCGCCGAGCCCTTCGAGCGCCGGAGGTGAGACCCCCTTTGACAGTCGTTCGACCCTGTTCACGAGGCTCTCATGAACCGATCGCTGCGCTTCTCCCCTCTCTTTCTCCTGCTCTTCGTCGCCCTAGGGGTCGGATGTGGAGACGATCCCGCTGCAGATGACGGAGCCAGGATCACCTTCTTCCGTGCAGATCCGGCTTCCCTCGAGGGCCCCGGCGAGGTGACCCTCTCCTGGGACACCCGGGGCGCCGTGGTGCTCTCGCTCCTGCAGGACGGCGAGGCGCTGGAGCTGGGAGGTGACGGGATCCCGTCGGGATCGCGGGTGGTGGAGCTCGCCTCCACATCGACCTTCGAGCTGATCGCCAGCGGTCGAAAGGGCACGCCCCAGAGCCGGGCCCTCACGGTGAACGTGGGGGAAGGGCCATCCATCGGCTCCCTCGCGGCGCCGGAGACGGTGCAACCGGACGAGCTGGGGATCGGCAGGGCCACCATCTCCTGGACCGGCGTAACCGGCGCCGATGAGCTGCGCCTGGAAGCGGATCCCGGCGCATCCCTCTCGCTTCCCGCCGCGGCGATGCCCGACGGCCAGGTGGAGGTGGAGTTCGAGGAAGACACCACTTTCACCCTGGTCGCGTCGGGCCCGGGAGGAGAGAGCCGGGAGTCGGTCTCGATCCGCCTGCTCCTCCCTCCCACCATCGATCGCCTGGAGGCGGATCGAAGCCGGATCGGTCCTGCGGAGACGGTCTCCATCGAGTGGTCCACCTCTTTTGCCGCGCGGGTCGAGCTCTGGGTGGACGGGCTGCGCTCAGCAGAGGTGGAGGGCGGCGAGACCAGCGGCTCGGTGGAGCTGGCGCTGCTCTTCGACACCGAGATCGAGCTGCGGGCCTACAACGAGGCGGGGGATGAAGCGAAGGAGTCGATCACGGTGACGGTGGGGCCGCCGATGATCGTGAGCTTCGCTCCATCCGTGGAGCGGATCTGGTTGGGGGATCCGGTGGTCTTGAGCTGGGAGACCCTGGGAGCTTTCGATTTCAGGATCGAGGCGAACGACGAGGCGATCTGCACGGTTTCGACCTTCGCCGAGATGGCGTCCTCGAGCTGCGCGTGGGAACCGAAGGAGCCGGGCCTCTACACCGTGCGCCTGGAGATCGTGAACGCGGCCACCTCGGTCTCCGAGTCACTGGAGGTCTCCGCCCAGGTGGGTGCGGGGATCCTGGCCTTCGCGCCATCGGCGGAAGCGGTGGACCAGGGGAAGGAGTTTCTGCTGAGCTGGCGGGTGGTCCCGGATCCGGAAGGGGGCATCCCGACCCTCGCGCTTCGGGACGATCGGGGGGCGACTCACCCAATCTCCGGCGAGATGGAGGGCTCCCTCACCCTCGCAGCCGACCAGGTCGGCCCCTGGTCCTTCACCCTCCGCGCGGAGACCGGGAGCGCGAGGGCGCAGCCGGTGGAGTCGGTGGCGACGGTCCGGGTCGTGCCGCTCCCGGAGGTGAGCCTGGTCGCGACCCCGAGCCACTTCGACGATTCGGAGGCAGAGGACGTGGTCCTCTCCTGGACCTCGTCGGGAGTGGAGTCCCTTCGCCTCTACCGCCTGGAAGAGGGCGTGCCGGTGGACCTCCTGGACGTCCCGGAGGCGGAGCGGAGCGCGGGTTCGATCCATCTCCTCCCGCAAGAGGACACGGCCTATCGCCTGGTGGGAACCAGCCCGAGCGGGACCACGGCGCAGGCGGAGGCCACCGTCACCATCGCCCCCACCGACATCGTGAGCTTCACCGCCGACCCGATGGCGGTGACAGCGGGCCAGCCCGTCGTCCTGCGCTGGGTCACCCGGACCGCCGACACGATCTCCCTGGACCTCTTCGACACGCCCTACCTCCCCGAAGAGACCCAGGCCCCCTTCATCGACGTGACCTCGCAAGGAGGGGAGCCCCTCGAGCTCGGCGATGATTGTGGGGCCGCGTCCTCGGTGGTCTGCGCCTTCCTGGGATTCCCCATTGGCTTCACCTTCGAGTTCGGCGGAGTCGAGCGTCAGGGCATCACCGTCTTCGGAGCGGGCGTCGCCTCCTTCGAATTGCCGAGGATGGTTGCGGCGCCAGACGAGAACCAGGATCTCCCCAACTCCGAGGCGGCGTGGGCGCACCTTGCTCCCTTCTGGGATGCGCTGACCTGGGATGCGCGTCGCCATCCTCACGGGAAGGTTTTCTCGCTCTTCCGCCCCGATCCTGCCGGCGACTCGATCGTGATCCAGTGGCAGGAGATGGGCCTCGTCTCCGATCCCGAAGCGAAGCTCAGCTTCGAACTGATCCTCTGGGAAAATGGAGACTTCGAATATCGCTACGGCGCGATGCTGGCTGGCTCCCGAGCGGGTGCAAACCTGGAGAACGGCGCGTCGGCGACCATCGGCTTCCAACTCCCCGATGGGAGCGCCTCCCACGTCCGAGCCTTCAACGATCGCGTTGGAGTCCGCGGTGCCCTGGGAGGCAGGACCTTCAGCTACCGGCGTCCGCCGGTGGTGGAGAAGAGCGGAAGCTTCGTCTGGCATCCCTACAGCCACTTGGACACGGCGTCTGCGACCTTGCGGATCGAGAAGGACGAGGTGGTCCGCAGCCAGCGGGTGACGGTGGACATCGCCTCGAGACCCGAGGTCGAGCTCCTCCCCGGGAATCCGGCGCCCGTCCTCCCGGGTGAGGAGCTGCGCCTGGCCTGGAGATCCTTCCACGCAACCGGGCTGGAGGTCGTGGATGCTCTTGGGATCTCGCGATGCAAAGCGACGACCCAGGCGGAGGTCGACGAGGGTGTCTGCATTTTGAAAGAAGAGGTAGAGGGACGATACGAGTATCGGGTCCTCGCCACCGGGGCCCATGGCTTCGTCCTCGAGACGCCCCTCGTCGGCTTCTTCTCCGAGCCCTTCGGAATCGTCACCTTCGACGCGGATCGGCTGCAGGTCGAGGCTGGGGACGACATCACCCTCACCTGGACCGTTCGCCGCGCGTCGTCGGTCGTGCTCCTCGCCGATGGTGTGCCGGTCTTCACCGACCTCGCGCCAACCGAGAATGGCTCCTTCGTCGTCCAGTCGATCACGGCGAACACCGAGTTCACCTTGCGGGTCGAGAGCCCCATCGGATTGGAGGAGGAGGAAAGCATCGAGGTCGAGCTCTGGACCGTCGCCCTGGATCTCGACGTCTCGTCATTGAGCGTGAGGCCGGGGGAGCCTGTCGACCTGGAGATCACCGCAGCCGACCTGGACGGAGGACCGGCGCCGGTGGTCTACGGGACCTTCCCGCTGCGTGAGGTCACCGACCCGGGCTCCCGCTTCGTCGACCACGCAGACACGCCCGGGGTCGTCGCCCTGACCATCAACCAGAACTCCTCCTCCGCCATGCTCAACGTGGACTTTCCGGAGGGGTTCACCTTTCCGTTCTATGGCGAGGCGCACGACGCGATCCGGATCTTCCTGGATGGCTATGTCTCCTTCGACCTGACGGCGTCAACGGCGACGACGAACCAGCTCCTGCCCATCCGCGGGCTCACCCAGGCCTTTTACCGGGGCGTGGCCCTGGCTCCCTTCTGGGACGATCTGCATCCGCGGATGGTGGGGACCATCCACGCCGGGAACATCGACGCCAACACCTTCGTGGTGCAGTGGTCGAGGATGAGCACATCAACCGGGACCACCACGGCTGCGCCGATCGATCTCAACTTTCAGCTCGTCCTCTTCCGGGACGGAAGCTTCGAGTACCGCTACGGAAACATGAATCATCACGTCCCGCCCGCTTCGGGGGCAGCGTGCAACCCCTCCACCTGTGAGAACGAGGCCAACGGCTCCAGCGCGACGATCGGCTACCAGCGCGGTGACACCTCCACCGGCTACATGCACCACTTCGGCGGTTCGTCCGGCGGGGTGGTCGCGAATGCGCCCTTCCCAGGCGGCCTCTCGAATCGGACCCTTCGCTATGACCCGGTGCGGGGGACGGGCCTCGTCACGCTGCGCCCCAACGAGACGGGGACCTACTCCTATTGCGTGAAGGCCGGGGTGGACCTGCTCTGCAAGTCCTTCGACATCACCGCGGACTTCGGCCTCGACGAGTTCAAGGCGTCTAAGGACGTCCTCGAGTTCGGAGAGCAGGTCGTCCTCTCTTGGAAGACCCGCGGCGGAACGTCCCTGACGATCCGCGACGGGGAGGACGTGCGCTACACCACCAGCGATCTCGCCACCATCGATCAGGGTTCCGTGAGCTTGGACGCGGGAAAGAACACCGAGTTCGTGCTGGAGCTCGAGGCAGGGACCCGGTCGGCGACGGCGTCGACCTCGGTCCGGGTGGAGCGGCTGAAGATCATGGCGACCGCACCGAACCTGAGCCAGATCGGCGAGCGGGTGACCCTCTCGTGGACCATGCAGAACCAGGACGTTTCGCTGCAGCCGGTGGTGATCAAGCCGATGGAGGAGGATTCATCGCTGCTCTTCTCCGAGTTCGATCTGCAGAACGATCCGGGCGCCACCCAGCTGATCGGCAGCGGCGTCGACGCGCAGATCGTCAAGGTCGAGTGGAAGGACTTCCGCTTCAATTATCTGGGTCGAGATCAAGATCTGGTGCAGATCTCCTCCGAGGGCTACCTCAGCTTCGACGCAGCGGCGACCAACGCCCCCAACAACGTCTCGATCCCCACCACCCACGCGACGAACCGGCGGATCCACCTGGCGCCCTTCTGGGATGATCTGAGGACCGGTGCCACCGGTGGCGTCTTTGGCAAGCAGGTGGATCCGGACCGCTACGTGATCCAATGGTCCGGGATGAGCCTGAAGCCGGAGCTCGCCGAGTTGAACTTCCTCGTGGTCCTGCATCGAAACGGCGCCTTCGAGTTCCGCTACGGGCACATGAACCCAGGGGAGGGGGGAGCCGGCTGCTTCCCGCAGAGCTGCATCAACGAGGTGAACGGCTCGTCCGCGACCATCGGCTACCAGGATCCCACCGGCAGCGCGGGACACCTCTTCCACTTCGGCGGGAGCGGCAGAGGGCAGGGGCAGCGCTCGGTGCAGGGCGGCCTCGCCAATCGATCGTGGAAGTTCACGAGGCAGAGCGGGAGCGGCTCGGTCCAGATCGAGCCGTCGGAGACCCAGCTCTATCGGATCTGCGCCATCGACCCGGTGCACGGCGACATCTTCTGCGCGGCGCCGATCGAGGTCGAGGCGCCCTCATGGGGGATCCTCTCCTTCGAGGTCTCTCCCCATGCGCCGCAGGCGGGCGAGGAGCTCGTGATGAGCTGGAGCGTGCGTGGCGTCGATCAGCTCCGCATCTTCGCGAACGAGACCGAGCTCGCGAACTACACCGGGGAGCTGGTCCCCTCCTCCGGATCGCTGCCGCATCTGCCGGCAGTACCCACCACCTACCGGCTGGAGGCGTTCTCCCTGGGCCGCGCCGTCTCCGTGGAGCGGCAGGTGGACCTCCGGACCTTCTCCCTCCAGGTGACCGGCCCCAGCGGCATCCGGATGCCCGGGGAGAAGGTGAACCTGAGCTGGACCACCACCGTCCACTCGGCGGGAGACATCCGGGTCGCGGCTCCGATGATGGAGATCGACGCGAGGCCGGGAGCGCCCGGGGCGTTCGTCGACATCAGCACCCTAGAGGGCGCGACGCAGGTCACCCTCAGCCATGGAAACGGATTTGGAGACGTCGCGCTGCCTCGTTCTCCCTTCAGCTTCCCCTACTTCGGCACGGTCTACACCGAGGTCCAGGTCTTCGTCGACGGCTACATCTCCCTGACGAGGCCGAGCGGCTTCGGCAATGGTCTGAACGCCCCGCTCCCCGTCGCAGACAACGTCATCCCCATCCACCTCGCGCCCTTCTGGGATGATCTCCAGACCCGGGGCGATGACCAGGTCTGGACCTACCAGCCCAGCCCGGACCGCTTCGTGATCCAATGGACCCGCTTCAACCGGAGCCAGGGATCGGAGACGGCGGCGGGTCGCTACAACCTCAACTTCCAGGTCGTCCTCTTCGAAGACGGTGCCTTCGAGTATCGCTACGGCACCATGGCGCCGCCGGCGCCGCCCTTCTCCGATCCCACCGCCTGCAGTCCGGGGAGCTGCGAGCGGGAGGCAAACGGCTCCAGCGCCACCATCGGTTACCAGACCCTCGACAACCGCTTCGGCTACACCGTGCACTTCGGCGGCGTGGAGAAGAACCCGGAGATCGAGGCGGCGACCGGGGCAGGTGGCGGCGCCTTCCTCGCCTTCCCTGGCGGCCTGTCGAACCGCTCCTTCCGCTTCGAGCCGGCGCTGAGCGGCACCGCCGAGATCACCGTGGGCAGGACCCGGGAGCATCGGATCTGCGCCTTCTCGAGCACCTTCTCCGAGTGCAAGTCGGTGACGATCGAGGCGGTCGCAGACCCAGGCGATCTGATGTTCACCGAGCTGATGATCGCCCCGACCGGCGGCGCGGACCGGCAGTGGTTCGAGGTGCGAAACCTCACCTCGCGTCCGATCGACTTGCAGGGTTTCCGCCTCCGGAGTTCAGGGGGATCCCACGTGATCCAGGGATCGCTCGTGGTCGCTCCGGGAGGCTTCGCCAACTTCGCCGCTTCGAGCCTGGCGGGGATCGGCGCGAGCTACCACTACGGGACCGGCATGCCGCTCGGCGCGACCTCCGACCGGCTCGAGCTCATCGCCGGGACCGCCGTCATCGCATCGGTGGACTGGGGGATCGACTGGACCATCCCCCAGGGGCGGACCCTCAGCCTCGATCCCAGCTTCCACATGCAAGGGAACGACAACCGCCGGATCTTCAACCAGTGGTGCGACGGCGGTCCCTCCGGGAGCCCCGGCACCCTGGGGATGGGATGCAAGAACTCGGGCTACGACGTGGACCCGACCTCGGACATGCCCTTCATCGACATCTCGTCCACGGGGAGCAGGCTCTTCGACGCCGAGGCGACCGGCGCCCTCGCCCTGGTGCCGGGCTCCACCTTCCATGGATCATTCTTCGGACAGCCGATCGAACGGCTCTGGGTCAGCGCCAACGGCTGGATCTCCTTCTCGGAGCTGCAGCCGACCCCGACCTCGGGGCCACCCTTCCTGCTGCCCCGCGGCGCGAACGACACCAGCGCCCGGGAGGTGGTCGCCGCCTATTGGGATTCGCTGCGCTGCGACAGGCGCCAATATGACTGCAAGGTCTTCGTCTTCCAGGGGAAGGTCGGGGCCGATGACGTCACCATCGTGCAGTGGGACGGCTTCCAGCATGCAACCGGACCGGGCAGCCTCACCTTCCAGATCCAGCTCTGGGGAAATCGAGACATCGTCGTGGCCTTCGACGAGGTGAGCTCCCCCTTCCCCATGGGATCTCGCGGCTTCCTCGGGTACCGGGGCGCGGGCACCTGGGTGGGCGTGGAGGGGAGCGAGCGCTCGAACTACCTCACGGCGCACCACATGGGCGACGTGGAATTCAGCGGTCGCAGCTTCCACTTCATGGCGAAGTGAGAGATGGACGGGGCCGTACTCCTTATGATCTCCATCATGTGAATTCTCCGATCGCTCGCGCCCCCTGGTGGTAGCTTCCTGGCCTCTGAGCGACGCTCTTCTTGCGTCGCTCGACCCAGGAGGAAGACATGAACGGCGGCCCGCGCTTCAAGACGATCATCGAGCCCTTCCGGATCAAGGCGGTGGAGCCGATCCGCTTCACCACCCGCGAGGAGCGGGCGGAGCGGCTGAAGGAGGCGCACTACAACCCCTTCCTGCTCAAGGCGCAGGACGTCCTCATCGATCTTTTGACCGACTCGGGGACCGGCGCCATGTCGAGCGAGCAGTGGGCGGGGATGATGCGCGGCGACGAGAGCTACGCGGGCTCTCCTTCGTTCTTCCGCTTCCAGGAGGCAGTGCAGCGGATCACCGGACTCGAGCACATCCTGCCCACGCACCAAGGGCGCGCTGCTGAGCGGATCCTCTGCGGCACCGCCATGCAGGCGGGGGATCTGATCCCGAGCAACACCCTCTTCGACACCACCCGCGCCAACGTGGAGGCGGTGGGGGCGGTGGGGATCGACCTGCCCATCCAGGAGGGACGGGAGCCCCAGACCCTCCATCCCTTCAAGGGGAACATGGACGTGGGGGCGCTGCGTGAGCTCCTCGATCAGAACCCGGGCAAGGTGCCGCTGGTGATCATCACCGTCACCAACAACTCCGGCGGCGGTCAGCCGGTGAGCATGGAGAACCTCCGGCAGACCAGCGCGCTCTGCAGGGAGCGGGGGATCCCGCTGTACATGGACTGCTGCCGCTACGCGGAGAACGCCTGGTTCATCAAGCTGCGAGAGCCGGGATATGCAGACATGTCTCCGCTGGCGATCGCCCAGGAGATGTTCTCCCACGTGGACGGGGCGCTCATGAGCGCCAAGAAGGACGGGATGGCGAACATCGGCGGATTCCTCGCGCTGAACGACGGCGCCTTCGCGGAGAAGGCGCGGAATCTGCTGATCTTGAGCGAGGGCTTCCCCACCTACGGCGGCCTCGCTGGCTACGATCTGGAGGCGTTGGCGGTGGGCTTCTTCGAGGCCCTCGACGAGACCTACCTCGAGTACCGGATCCGCTCGGTGGAGTACCTGGGCGAGAAGCTCACCCAGGCCGGGGTGCCGATCATCCTCCCCACCGGCGGCCACGCGGTCTACGTCGACGCCCAGCGCTTCCTGCCGCACATCCCGCAGTCGCAGTACCCGGCCTGGGCCCTGTCGCTGGCCCTCTTCCTGGAGGGCGGGATCCGCTCGGTGGAGATCGGCTCGGTGATGTTCGGCATGCAGCCCGACGGCAGCGAGAAGCCGGCGGCGATGGAGCTGGTCCGCCTCGCCTTCCCGCGGCGGATGTATACGCAGAGCCACGTGGACTACGTGGGCGAGGTCCTGGAGCACCTGGCGGCGACGAAGGACAGGATCCGCGGGGTGCGGATCGTCTCCGCGCCGAAGGTGCTGCGGCACTTCAGCGGGCGCTTCGCATTGTTGGATTGATCTGTGCCACCTGGCCCGGCGTACGCGCGAGAGCGGGATGCTCGGGTGCTCGACCGCGGGGTGCGGACCGGGTTCCCGCCTGCGCGGGAACGACAGGGGCTTCAATGCTCAGGGGTCTTCGGCGTCTTCCCCTGTCGCCGCCTGCTCGATCAGCTCGATCAGCGCGTTGGTGTCGAGGCTCCCGGCGTGGTCGCTGCCGGTGAGGATGGAGGAGACCAGCTCCCGCTTCTGGGAGTGGAGGGCGAGGATCTGCTCCTCGATCGTGAGGCGTGCGATCAGGCGGATCACCGTCACCGGCTTCTGCTGGCCGATCCGGTGCGCCCGATCCGAGGCCTGATCCTCCACCGCTGGATTCCACCAGGGATCCAGGTGGAGCACGAAGTCGGCGCCGGTGAGATTCAAGCCCGCGCCGCCGGCCTTGAGGGAGATCAGGAAGAGGTCCCCTTCCCCGGCCTGGAAGGCGTCGACCAGCGACTGCCGCTTCCCGCCAGGGGTCTGGCCGTCCAGGTAGAGGGCCGAGAGCCCTGCCTTCTCCACCGCCTCCCGCACCAACGCCAGGTGCTTGGTGAACTGGCTGAAGACCAGCGCCCGATGCCCCTCCTCCCGTAGCTCGAGGAGGAGCTCCACCACCCGCGCCAGCTTGGACGAAGCGACGGTGGCGTCCGGATCGTAGAGCTTGGGGTGGCAGGCGGCGAGGCGCAGGCGGGTGATCGCCGCGAGGATCTCGAAGCGGGTCTGCTCCGGCGGCAGGGTCCCCGCCAGCCCCTTCACCCTGGCGACGGCGGCGATCCGGGCCTGCTCGTAGAGCTCCCGCTCTGCGCGGGAGAGCTCCACCAGCTCGTTCAGCTCGGTGCGAGCCGGCAGCTCCGCCGCCACCTCCTTCTTGGTGCGGCGCAGGAGGAAGGGGCGCAGGGTGCGGGAGAGGGCCTCGCGCCGTTCGGCGGATCCATCGCGCTCGATCGGCAGGCCGAAGCGGTGGCGAAACTGCTCCCAGCTCCCGAGGAGGCCCGGGACCGTGACCCGGAAGAGGCTCCAGAGATCCCCGACGTGGTTCTCGAGGGGGGTGCCGGTGAGGGCGAACCGCACCTCCGCCTGCATCGCCCGCGCCGCCTTGGCCCGCTCGGTCTGGGGGTTCTTGATCGCCTGGGCCTCGTCGAGGATCAGGGTCCCGAACCGGATCCCGGAGAGCCGCTCCCGATCGCGGGCGAGGAAGCTGTAGCTGACCACCAGCATGTCGCGGGGACCGAGCTTCTCCAGGGCCTCGGCGCGGTCCGCCTCCGAGCGCGAGCCCAGCACGATGGGGCGCAGGTCCGGGGCGAAGCGCTCCGCCTCCCGCACCCAATTGCCGACCACGGAGGTGGGGGCCACCACCAACGCAGGACCGCCCTCCATGCGGTGCACCAGGAGCGCGAGGGTCTGCAGGGTCTTGCCCAGGCCCATGTCGTCCGCGAGGCAGCCGCCGCCGCCCCAGGAGGCGAGCCTGGCGAGCCAGCGGAAGCCCTCCACCTGGTAGGGGCGCAGCTCGCCCCGGATCCCGGCGGGGACCTCGAAGTCCAGGGTGGCCGAGGCGCGGATCCGCTCCAGCATCCCGCGCAGCTCGGCGGCTGCCTGGAGCTCGCTCCCCTCGTCGAAGAGGGCGTCGAGGGCGAAGGCGGAGGCGAGGGAGAGCTCGAGGCCTCCCCTCCCGGAGAAGGACTGATCCGCCACCTGGGCGAGGCGCCTTCGCAGATCCTCCGCCAGGGCGATCCAGGTGTCGGCGGTGGCCTTCACGAAGCGGGCGCCGCGCCTGGCTGCGTCGAGGGCCTCGATCAGGTCCACCTGGGCCCCCTCGATCTCGAGGGTCCCCGAGAGGCCGAGCCAGTCGCGCTGCTGCTTCAGCTCGACCCGGACGTTCTTCGCCTGGGCCATCGAGGTGATCCGACGCTTCTCGCCGGACCACTCGATCTGGATGTCTCCATTTTCGGGAAAGTCCCGGAGGCGCAGGATGAAATCGAGCGCCTCGTCTCCTTCGAGGACCCAGGTCCACGCCTCTGCGGCTTCGTCCTCGAGGTCGAGCCTGCGCCGGAGCGTCTCAGCGAGGCGGCGCTCGGCCAGGTGATCGCGGACGACGTAGACCCGCCCCTCGTCGATGGTGCCGGGTGCCTTCTCCACCCCTTCGCCGGGGATCACCGGCGCGCCACCCGGCGCGGGGCGGGCGAGGAGGCGCACCCGCAGGGAGCTGGGCCCGATGGGCTCCACGCGCACGAGCTGGTGGTTCGTTCGCTCCACCTCGTCACCGAGGAGGCTCTCGGGCATCCGCACCGGCACCAGCTCGCTGATCTTCGCCGCCCGCTCCAGGAGCGGCCCCGCCGCCTCGGGCGGGAAGGACGGCTGCATGGTGCCGAGGGCCAGCACGAGCTCGCGGCGCTGCCGGTCCACCTCCAGGAGGAGGCAGCGATGGAGACGCTCGTCGTAGAGGATCGCGATCCCATCGAAGCGCGGGCTGCGGATCTGCTCGAGGAGGGGCTCCAACGGGATGCGCTGTCCCTTTGCGGAGGGGGCCATCTGCACGCTGCCGTCATCCTCATGGAAGAGCTCGAGGGAGAGCGGCAGGAGCTTCAGCTCGACAGGCTCCATCGTGTTCGCGCGATAGAGGAAGGGATGGCCGCAGAGCTCCCGGAGCGCCTGTTTGGTGAGCTGCTCCCGCACCGCTTCGGGGAACCAGCCGTTGCCGAGGATCTGGAGGAGGCGCAGGGCGCGCAGATCCTGATCGCTCTCGCTCCCATCCAGAGGGGGCTCCCGAAACTGGAGGGAGATCGCGGACCCTGCGGAGAGCCTGCCGTTCTTGAGCCGGCGTTGGCGCACGGGGATCAGCTCGGGGAGCTTTCCAAGCTGGGGTTTGATCTTCCAGCTCAGGCGGCCACCGCGCTCCTCGGCCCCTTGCTCCCGGCCGGCGATGCGCCCCAGCGCCGCGTCGATCTTCCGCAGGGAGCGGTTCCAGGTGGGAGCGGAGAGCACCTCGGCCAGCTCTGCCTCCAAGGTGCCCTGCGGATCGACCAGCGCGGCGAAGATCGCCTCGACCGCAGGGGCGACGTGGGCACAGCGAGGCGTGGAGCAGCCGCAGCTCGGTTCTTCGCCGTCCAAGGGCACGACCACGGTCTGCCGGAGCGGCGGCAGGAAGAGCTCCCGCTCAGGGATGGCGACCTCGGCGACGAGGGACGGCGGCTCGTCCAGGAAGCGCCAGCGGATCAGCTCCGCCCTCCGACCGGCCCGCTGCGGCTCCGCCTGCTTCCAGGATCCGTGGAGCCTGGCCACGAAGCGGGAGACGGCGGGGTTGTCGAGGCGGGCGGACTCCCATCTCGCCGCGCGCTCCTCGAGCGAGGTGGCGATCCCCAGCTCCAGCAGGGCCTTCTCGTCGAGGTAGCGCCGGGACTCCCGCTGGGCCACCGCCAGGAGGCGATCGCCCAGGCGGTCCCGGAACTCCTTGAGCTCGCTCGTCGTGGGGGCGGCGAGCTCTTCGATGGTGGTCGCCGATCGACGCAGCGGCTCGGCGAGCTGGTCCACGACGTCGTCGGGGAGCGCGCGCATCGCGAGCATGGCGGGGTCCGCCAGGAGCGGCTCGATCCCGCTGGCCGAGGCCCAGGCCGAGAGGCCGTCGGGGCTGGTGAAGCGCCGCTCGAAGAGGGAGCGCAGGTTGGGATCGGAGAGCGAAGGTTGGGAGCGCATGGGGGATCGAGGCGTTCGTACCAGAACCCGCGGACCCATGCCTTCTCTTCCTGAAAATGTTGCGGATCGGGCGATCTTTTTCGGGGTGGGGAGACCTGCTCCGGCTCGTGTGGACGAGGAGGGACACCGGCGCTTCGCGGAGGCGAGCCGCCTGCGGTCCGGCCCGATCAGCGCAGGAGGGTCGCGACCAGGTCCACCGTGGCGACGAACTCCCGAAAGGAGACGAGGTCGGCGCGGCCGCTGTCCTGCCAGAGCGCAGCGAGGCCACCGCCGACGCTGAGCCGGGGGGTGAGCTCCCAGCCCACCCTGGCGCCTGCGGTCCCCATCCAGGTGCTGGAGACCTCCTGATCCTCGAAGCCGAGCCAGGGCTCGAGGAGCGCGCCTCCCGCTGCGAGCTCGAAGGTCCAGTCGCGGAGCGGGGCCCAACCCGCCCGTCCCTCGGCGTAGGCGCGGTAGCTCAGCGAGCCGCTGAGCCGATCCACCGAAGGGGCGCCGCCGACTGCCATGCGCAGGGACGGGAGGTGGGGGGCGGGGAGGTAGGTCCAGGCGCCCTCGGCCCATGGCCCCGCCCGTTCGTGCGAGTCCGCCTCCGTCTCCACCATGGCGACCGAGACGCCGCCGCTGAGCCGCAGCTCCTGCGTCGGGGTGAGCGTGCGGCTCCACCGCCCGCCCGCGTCCAAGGTCGAGGCGTTGTCTCCACCTTCGATCTGCGTCCTCGTGAGGTTGAGGAGCGCGCCGTAGCGGTCCCGCCGGTTCGCCTCGTGATCGAGGGCGCTGGTCAGGCGCAGCTCGTCCTGGGTGGGGAGAGACGCCCGGGCCATCGGGCCGTCGCCGCCTCCCGTCGAAGCGATCGCGTCCACGGAGAGGGTCGTCCGCAGCCAGGCGAGGGTCGTGAAGCCGGCCGTCAGGGCATAGGCCTGGAAGGGGAGTCTGCTCGACGAGAGCAGCGGCTGACCTCGGGCCTGGGCCTGCTCCCGATCGAGGGGATCGTAGAAGCCGTAGGTGGCGCTCGCGCCGCCGCGCAGGGTCCAGTGCGAGATCGCGCGCTCGGCGGTGAGCGTGGCGTTGTGCTGGAAGGTGGTGCGATCGTCCGCGAAGGCGGCGTCGTCCGGCGAGGGCTCTTCACGCAGCGACTCGTAGGGGACCCGCAGGGACGGCGCGTAGGTGAGCGCGAGCCGGAGCCGCGCGTCGTTCCGCAGCATGAGGCGCGGCTGGATCCCCAGCTCGACCAGCTCCCGATCGCGACCACGCACGAGCTCGCCGTCGTCCTCGTCGATCGAGCGGAGCCGCGTCTCGCTGCGCACGTCGGCGGTCAGGTCGACGGTGCCGACGGGGCCAGCGGCGAAGAGGGACGCCGCGAGAAAAATGGTGGAGCCGAGGCTCACTCGATGACGACGACGTCGCCGCTCTGGAGGAGGAAGCCCGCCGCCGCCGAGTTACCGGTGATCAGATCCTGGTAGCGGAATCGGATCCGGGTGGGGGGAACCGAGAGGGAGATGCGGCGCAGGACATAGATGCCGTCTCGGTCTGCGTAGGAGGTGAGGCCGCCTGCAGCGGCGATCGCCTGGAGCACCCCGGCCGGCCACGCCATCGTGTAGCTGCCGGTGGTGGTCACCTCACCGACCACCGAGATCACCAGCGGCGCCGGCTCCTCCAGGGTGACCGTGACGATGGGATCCACGATCAACGAGGTGAGGGCCTGCTGCAGCTTGTCGGTGATCTCGTTGGGGCGAAGGCCCACGACCTTCACGTCCTTGAGGAAAGGGAGGGAGATCCGCCCGTCCTCCCGGACTCGGGTGTTCTCCAGGGACATGGACTCCTGGTTCCAGACCCGAACACTGATCACGTCGCGGGGGGAGACGCGGTACTCCCCCGGATCCTCGCGGCTCGGGGGGACGTCGTCGACCCAGATGAAGGGGCGGGTCGAGGCGCAGCTCTGCAGGGCCGCGCCTGCGACAAGTAGGAGCGCGAACTTGGAGAGCGATGGCATCGGGTTCTGGCGACGAGATGGTTGCGACATGCGCGGGACTCCACTTCAGGCCGGGGGAAGAGGGCAATCCCACGTTCCTACCATGTATGCAGGTGGGCGAGCTCTGCCTTGACCTGCGTACATGCTTCGTCGTCTTATGCCCTCCGGATCGGTGGGTGGGATATCGGCAAGAAACCAACATCAGAGCTGGCCGTGCCCAAGGAGCGGGCGGTGCCAGCGGCGGATCTTGCGTCCGTCCGCGCGATGCAGGAGCTCTGGCTCCTCCTCGCCAAGCGGGAGTGGAGCTCCCTCGCGATCATCCCCGCCCACGCGGGGGGATCGACCGAGGAGGTGGCGCGATCGCTCGCGGTGGTGGGAAAGAATCTCAGCACGATCCCGGTCTCGTCGATCGGCGTGAAGCTCCTTGGGCCACGCTCCGCCTTGGCCCTGGCAGCGATGGCCAACCACATCCGCAACCGGCAGGAGCGGCTCTGGCACGGGAACGGGATGATCGACGTCAGCGAAGGCGAGTCGTCCCAGGGGCCTGAGGAGGACAGCGGCTACCTGGTCTCGCCCAGCGGGAGGCTGGTCCTGGGGATCCCTGCGGTGGTCGAGGAGCCGGTGGCACTCGCCGTGGCGCAGGCGGTGGACACGGTGGTCCTCGGGGTCGAGCTCGGCAAGACGAGCCTGAGCGAGGTCCGCCGGTCGATCGAGATGATCGGGAGGGAGCGGATCGCGGGGTGTTGCTTGATTTGATGGGTGGCTGCCGCAGATCATCGACCGGTCGGGCGGACCGAGCCAGACTCTCCCATAAGCGCTGGTGACGGCCCCCTGTGCCAGCGTAGTTGTCGCCTCCAGGTAGCCCGACCCTTTAGTGCTTTGGGGCATCTCGTGGTCGAGCAATGCCCTGATGTCGTACTCCGCGAGGATCATTCGCGAGGGGCGCCCACAAACAACTCTCCGTGTGGAACGTCTAGCGAAATCACGCCTACGACCACAATCGTCGCGCCTTTGCCGACGTGGAGGGGGCTAGCCAGAACTGACCATGGCTGGATTCACAAATTGTTGAGCGTCGGGAATCCACCTATCGCTGTAGACGGTGGGGCCTGTAGTGTCCCCTCGTAGTCAAGACAGAGGCGCCGGCGGAAATGGGTTCGGTTGAGCGCCATGTCTCGAGTTCCTTACGCCGCTGCAGCCGCCGAGGTGGTGGTGCCGAGGTGCTGCGCGCG
>Ga0180215_1002794_pt1 | contig 17075 bp, 16 predicted proteins | sample eDN3rd37CBELigBY_FD_128871 | JGI IMG/M metagenome (GOLD analysis project Ga0180215, IMG submission 128871) | Enriched backyard soil microbial communities from Emeryville, California, USA - eDNA 3rd pass 37_C BE-Lig BY (version 2) (version 2) | ecosystem: Environmental > Terrestrial > Soil >... | reverse complement strand
TAGCGCGCCGGGGCCCAATGTATGCGAAAAATCGCATACAACCGCCGTGACTTAGCGCGCCGGGGCCCAATGTATGCGAAAAATCGCATACAACCGCCGAGAACTAGCGCGCCGGGGCCCAATGTATGCGAAAAATCGCATACAACCGCCGTGACTTAGCGCGCCGGGGCCCAATGTATCCGAAAAATCGCATACAACCGCCGTGACTTAGCGCGCCGGGGCCCAATGTATGCGAAAAATCGCATACAACTCCGCCCCTGTGATCCAAAAGCTCAAGCCGTCACACCAAATCCGGGCTTTGAATGGTGCCCACATACTCATAATAATTGACCCGCCCAGACGCGCCTCTTGCTACAGCACGGAACTTTCCTTTATCCACCAGCATTCGACAGTACTTAATGACAGTTATCGTGTGCAGCTCTAGTTCTCTTGCCGTCTCGGCCGGACGAATAATACGATTGTGGCGAATGGCTGCCCGCATCAGGTTTCGTTCGATTTTTGAAAAAGGGCCTCTAACCGTCCTTCTAGCTCCAGATTCAGCCGATAAATAAGGAGACAGACTATTCCTCAATGCGGAGAAAATGAACGAGGGATTTTCTTTTAGTTCATCCAGAGAAATATTGTAGATTGAACAGTCTTGTGCCTGAAGAAATAGCCCCCGGTTCAAATCCATTCGATACTTGGTTCGATCCGTCCCGTGGGTGCCGAAGTCCATAATTTCAAAGACAATGCGCGCGGCCCCTACAGTCCACATGAAATCTACAAAATAGGATCGTCCCCGCCAGTCCTTTACTTCATATTCGGGATGCAATCCTTGAAAATGACCGGCAAGCGGCCACCAAATGCGTTCGACGAACAATTGATTACCATAGCCATGGCCTCGCTTTAATGCGTCGAGACGCTCACCTTTTCGCCGTTTTAGGTGGACGCTTATCCATTTTTCGTGTTCAATTTGGAAACTCATCCGATTAAATGCCTCCTCATCAGTCCTTATTCGTTCAATAAAAAACATAAAAGCCCCGACTCCTCTCCATAGTAGAAAGGAAGCGGGGCATTCTTTGCCGCAAGAACGCTATATGATATTCATAGTGTGCCACATCATTATAACGAACGCAACCGGAAAAACAGCAAGAGGCCGGTATTTTTGAGGTTACTTTTTTTCATTTTCGATGGCCGCGTAGACTTGGAGCCGTACACGACGGAAATGCCATCCCAGCACGGATCTTCACTCGGGCAAAGGCAAGTATATCAGGCGGTTTTCTGGCTACTATATCGCACGAAAGTTTATGTTGACAATAGTTATTTCTGGATGTAAATTGAGGGTGTGTTCTTAATAGAGAACCACACTCAATTGATTACATTATGAATGAAAAGAGTGCCCAATCCACAGTTAAAACCTTAAGGTGGGAGATAGCTTTGAGTGCAATTTGCGGATTGTTCTTAATGGAGCACGAGGGCATACATATAGAGCATGGAATGAAGCTAATGGAAGGATTAAACCGGTATCCGTCCGACGATATACATACATGGCACAGTGAGCGGCTTTTTTTGGGCTGTCATGCACAGTGGATTACTCCCGAATCAGTGGGGGAAAGGCTTCCGCGTTATAACAAGGATCAGCAACTGGCGATTACAGCGGATGCCATTATTGATAATCGGGGAGAATTGTTCGATAAGCTGCAAATTGAATCCGCATTCAGAAAGACGATGACGGACAGTGATTTGATTTTACTTGCCTACCTAAAGTGGGGAGAGGATGCCCCCAAGCATTTAATTGGCGATTTCGCTTTCATGATTTGGGACGACAGGAAAAAAACGCTTTTTGGAGCCAGAGATTTTTCCGGATCCCGAACGCTTTATTATTATCACGATACGAAACGATTTGCCTTTTGTACAACAATCCAGCCCCTATTTAATCTGCCAGATGTCCCAAAGGGAATTAACGAGCTTTGGTTTGCCGAATTTCTGGCCATACCGAGTATGGTTGATTCAGCAGATCCTTCATCGACAGCCTACCATCGCGTTGAACAAATACCTCCTTCTCACAGCATTACCGTATGCGATGGCAAAGTAAGAATTGCAAGATATTGCAAAATTGTTTCCGAAGAGCGGTTGAAATTGAAAACAAACGAAGAATACATAGAAGCATTTCAGGAAGTGTTTCAAGAAGCTGTTACTGCCAGACTTCGAACCTATGGAGAGGTCGGAGCGCAATTGAGCGGAGGAATGGATTCCGGAGCAGTTGTCAGTTTTGCCGCTAATGCATTAAGAAATGGACCTAAGAGACTCCAAACCTTCAGCTTCTTCCCGGGAGACAATTTTGTAGACTGGACCCCTAACAGCTATGCAGCCGATGAAAGACCTTATATAAACGCAACGGTCAATTATATCGGCAATATATCAGATCACTATTTTAATTTTGAAGGAAGCAATCCGTTGTCTGATTTGGACGATTCCTTAGCGCTATTGGAAATGCCGTATAAGTTTTTCGAAAATCTATTTTGGCTAAAAGGCATGTATGAAAAAGCCAGCGACCAAGGGGTAAAGGTGCTCTTAAGCGGGGCAAGAGGCAATTATTCGATATCCTGGGGATCCTGGAGCATGAATATCGACTACTATGCAGCTCTTTTAAAAGGGTTGAAGTGGCTGCGGCTTAATCAAGAGCTTACTTATTATTGCCAGAACTATCAAACCGGAAAATCAGTCATCCTTCCCATCGTTTTACGACGGGCGTTTCCTTTTCTTAATCCGCGTACCTCCGTCCGTACTCCAATTGTCAATCAAAATCAACTCATTCATTCATCATTTGCCCAAAGAACCAATGTCTATGCAAAGCTTCGGGAATATGGAGCGGATCCAACAGGGGGCGCCAGCCAAAAGCCCAATGACAGTAGAAAGCAGCACTTCGAGCAGCTGTTTTCCTGGAATAAAAGCGGGATGGCCAATACGAAGCTGTCACTGCGCTATTCCTTGTGGGATCGAGATCCGACCAATGATTTGAGAGTCATACGCTTTTGTATGGCATTGCCGGAAGAGCAATATGTGCTCGGCGGATTGCAGCGGTCACTCATTCGAAGAGCAACGGAAAACATGCTTCCCGAAAAGGTTAGACTGAATCAACAAGTACGCGGCATACAAGTTGCCGATGTCATCAATCGGATGGCACCCAGTTGGAACAGCTTTATGGCGGAATTAAATCAGCTCGTCCAGAATCCTCGCATGAATGAAATGCTCAATATCGATGCAATCAAACGTGCAATCCAAAAATTGAAGCATAATCCTGATCCGGAGCTTGTTTTTGATGATGAATTTAGAATGCTGACGCGCAGTTTAACCGTATATCGCTTTATTAATAAAATGGATGAAAGGAGGTGAGTACATGAAAAAAAACTGGACAGCGCCGCAATTGGAAATTCTTGATGTCAGATTTACATTGGGCGGACCCGGAAATGCAATTCCAGACAGTTATTGCACGAACAACCAGAACCACGAAACGCATGATGGCATGTCAAATAACAGCTGTAAACCGAACGTGAACATAGGGAGTTAAGTTGAAAGCGAAGGGATAGCCAATTACAGCCGCCCTTATACGCCCAATAGGTATAGGGGCCTTTACTGCTTAGCTCATCTAATCGTTCGGGGGAGAATACGAGATATGAATCTTGCAGCGGGATCCATCTATAAAGCATTTGGATTAAACATTCGCAGCGTGATCGAATTGCCTGAATGTACGGCTGCTGCCGATTATGAATCAATTGATATAACGGTTGAGATTAATAACTTACAGAGCTTGTGGTCGCAGCTTGCTTCACCCAATGAGTCTTTTGTCATTAGAGAAAACATGGTGATGTTTGAAGTCCCTAATGTGGCAATCTACTTGATACAAAATGGCAATCAAATAACGATTTCGTCTCTGCCAGGCTTTGACGAGGATGCTATTCGCCTTTATTTGCTGGGGACGTGCATGGGCGCGATCATGATGCAAAGGAAAGTATTGCCCCTGCATGGAAGTGCGGTTGTTATTAATGGGAATGCCTATGCCTTCGTTGGTGATTCAGGTGCCGGAAAATCGACTTTGGCCGCTGCTTTTCTTAGCCAAGGCTATCATCTTTTAAGCGATGATGTCATCCCTGTAACGATAGTTCCAGACGGTACTCCGTATGTCATACCTGCGTACCCTCAGCAGAAATTGTGGCTGGAGAGCTTAATCGAGTTTGGGCTAGAGCCGAATGCTTATCGCCCTGTCATCGGGAGCGCTGCTAAATATGCTGTGCCGTTTCCCTCTCAATTTGCGGCTAAGCCGATAAAGCTGGCAGGGGTATTTGAGCTGGTCAAAACCGAGCGGGAGCAAATTGATTTAATCCGAATGCCGAGGCTTGAGCAAATGTTAACCTTGTTCCGGCATACGTACCGCAATTTTTTGATTTCTCCTTCAGGATTGATGCAATGGCACTTTCATACAACCGCAAGCATCTTGAATGTAATGGATGTATGCCAGCTTCGTCGTCCCGATGCCCGTTTTACGGCTCATGATCTTGCTTCCTTAGTCGTGCATGCGATAGAAAATGACAATAATGCTAGGGACAATACTAGCTTGTATATAAGCAGGAAGGAAACAAAGATATGAAGTATGCCTTCTATTTTTTTAAAAAACTGCATGTCTTTTCTGGCAGAGTGCTGTACATGAACTTATTTGCGATGATTGTAATCAGTCTGCTTGAGGGAATCGGCATTCTCTTGTTAATACCGATGATAAGTATAAGCGGTATTGCAGCGATGGATAGCACGGAAGTTCCATTTTCACAGTGGTTGGAGCCATTTTACAAGATTCCGGCTTCCATTGGTTTGCCTGTTATACTAGGGATTTATGTCGTATTAGTAATATCCCAAGCCTTATTTCAAAAAAATATATCGATTCGCAATGCAAGCATACAGCATGGCTTTTTCCGGCATTTACGATTAGAGACTTACGGATCCATATTACAGGCAAAATGGGATTTTTTCTTGAAGCGAAGAAAATCGGATTTGATACACTTGCTAACTGCAGAACTCGCCAGAGTCAGTGCAGGGACGAACTCGTTTTTGCAATTTATCGCCTTCCTTATTTTCACGGCAGTTCAGCTCGGTCTTGCCTTTTGGCTTTCTCCCCCAATTACCGCCTTTGTTTTAACAAGCGGGCTTGCGCTAATCTTTTTATCCCGTTCGTTCCTTGCAAGATCTCAAAAGCTGGGCAATATGACAATTGAATTAGGACAGGCCTATCTTGCCGGTATTACAGACCAAATCAATGGAATTAAAGATATAAAGAGCAACCGGTTAGAAGGTGCGAGAATGAATTGGTACAGTGCCCTAACCCGGCGAATGCAGCACGAGCAAGTGGAATACACCAGACTGAGGGCGAGCTCTAGCATTTATTATAAAATCGCATCTGCGCTGTTAATCGCATTGTTTATTTTTATTTCAGTGACGCTATTTCGTGCTCAGCATGAGCAGTTGTTGTTAATCGTTGTCATTTTCACGAGATTGTGGCCTAGATTTAGCGGCATTCAATCAAGTATGGAGCAAATCGCTGCGACGATGCCGACATTTAAAGCTTTATATGAACTGCATGAGCAATGTGAGGAAGGAAGGGAGTTTATAGAAGGGAGTGACCGCGACACTAAAGTGCGGCGTATAGATATCAAACGAGGGGTCAGGCTTGAGGATATCTACTTCGGGTATCACGCAGGAGACTCCGCGTATGCGCTTAAAGGGGTTAGCTTGTATATTCCCTCCAACTGCACGACCGCAATCGTCGGCCACTCCGGAGCGGGGAAGAGCACTTTAGTGGATATCATAATGGGTTTGCTGAAACCAGAGCGTGGACGAGTGATGATTGATGATAACCTGCTGACAGACAATACGATTGTATCGCTAAGGGAATCGCTCGGCTATGTTCCACAGGATTCTTTTTTATTTAATACCAGCATCAGAGAAAATCTTCTCCTTGTTAAACCGGATGCAACAGAGGACGAAATGTGGGAAGCATTGCAATTCTCATCAGCGGATGAATTTGTGCGAAAATTATCAGAGGGGCTCGATACAATCATTGGCGATCGGGGAGTAAGGCTGTCTGGCGGCGAAAGGCAGCGGATTGTGCTCGCCAGAGCAATATTAAGGAAACCATCGATTCTAATATTGGATGAAGCGACCAGCGCATTGGATAATGAGAATGAAGCGAAAATCCGCGAGGCGCTTGAGCGAATAAAGGGAACGATGACGATTATCGTTATAGCCCATCGTTTATCTACAATACAGGATGCCGACCAAGTCATTGTTATGGAAAAAGGAACAATTATTCAAGTTGGGCAGTATGATCAATTGGCAAAAGAAAAAAGGGGCGTATTTGGCACATTTGAGAGGCAAGAGGCGTTAATGCCGGGCGGTCTTTAATAGGGTAGGGGCTAGGCTAAGGCTCGAATCATTATTCAGATCCTAATTCGTTCTATCCAATCCAAGCATAAAAGCCCCGACTCCTCTCTGGTAGAAAGGAAGCGGGGCATTCTTTGCCTTCATGGGCGAGGGTAACGGGGGCGGGTTTTCCTTTTACATTGTTGCTTTGGCGGTCCGGGCAATTTGGAGCCGTATGCGACGGAAAATCCATCTCTCTTTTTGTTGGGGAATGACGGGGTCGATACCGCCCGGCCGTTCTGAATCATAATGATCCGATTGTTTGGAGTAAACAAAGGATTTCTACTATTTACCCGGCTTGTTTTGAAAGCCATTTTCGTGTAGTTCGCTAATTGTGTTGTTATCCCGCCTATTGATGGAGCTTCTAATATCCATTCCGCCGACGTGGCTGGGCCTGTATATGAAGTTGTTTTTTTGAACGTCCATCTTCTCGTTATATTTTTCAGCAAAATGGACCAGGTGTTTCCTTTACCCTTAGAAATTTTTGCAAAAATACGATCTTTCGGACGGACAGGGTAGGGGATGATCGTTTCAGGCGCGGGCAGGATCTCCCACCATGGATAATACAAAGGCTTTCCATTTTCGAAATCTTGCTCCGTACCGGTCTGAATTAACGCGGAATTGTTTAGCCCGTCGATTCCAATCCATGCGGATGAATAGGTGCTTCTGCGGCTAGGCTGAACTTTTGGAACGATCCAGAATGCTGAAATGCTGCGAAACGAGTTTCTTTTCGAGTTCATCAAAGCATAACCGGACCAATTGCCCGATTTCATTGTCTGGGCGCGCTTATTAGAGAAGCTCGGTTTTAACGGAGCGCTTCCTTTCCATGCTTTTCGCGTCAATGTACCACCGCCTTTTGATACTTTATCTTTAAGGATATTCAAATCAAGCAAAAAGGAGTGGATGCTTGCGCAGCAGTTCGGCTTGAAAAAGAAAAGCCATCCCGTTAAGGATGGCTGTCCAATTCCGCGCAGTTGCATTAATCTTCCCAAACGCTGGCATAGGCATAATTGCGCACCGTGCCGTGCCATCTGTACCAGGGCGAGCCGCCCTCTTGCTGGGCGTAAAATAAAGCGATTTCCGCATCCGGGTCAATGACGACATAGCATCCGCGGGCGCCGTCCCAACCGAATTCGCCGTTATGGCTGAGCGCGTTGTTGTCCTCCCGGTCGATAAGCGTGCGCACGCCAAGGCCATAGCTGTAGCCGCTCTTGCTCGCACCGCCGAACCGGGCAAAATCCTGCTGCGCTTTCGGGCATAAACGATTCGTTCGCAGCTCGTTGACCGTCTCCTTTTGGAGTATGCGCTCGCCATTAGGCGCAAGGCCGTAGTTGCACAGCGCTTCGGCAAACAAGATGTAATCGGGCACGGTCGAATACAGTCCGCCGCCGCCGCTCTCAAAAGCTCTGCCGGGCTTCAGATTTATGGACTCGCCGATACTCTCAGCCGTATGCGTCTCTCCGTTAAAGCGGTTGTATAGCTTGGCGAATCGCTTCTCGTCAGTCAGCTCGAATGAAGTATCCCGCATGCCGATTCGGCCGAAGATATTCTCCTTACAATAAGCCCCGAGCGTCTTGCCCGACAGCACCTCGATCAGCGCCCCCAGCACATCGTGGCAGCAGCCGTACTTGAAGTGTGTGCCCGGTTCAAAAATAAGCGGTTCCTTGGCCAATGCCCGTATGACATCGACCGTTCTGCCTTCGCCGCCGGATGCCTCAATCGCTTTCATTGTCCCATCCGTAATTAATGCACCCAGCCCTGCCGTCATACTCATTAAATGCTCGATCGTAATCGGAGTTTGCGCAGGACGCAGCTCCACCGTGCCGTCATTTTGGATGTGCCTGACAGTCATGCTTCTAAATTCGGGCATGTAGGCATACAGCGGGTCACCCAGCTTGAATAATCCAGCCTCATACAATTGCAGAAGCGCCGTACAGGTGATAACCTTCGTTGCCGAATAAAGCCGGAAAATCGTATCTGGCCCGAACTTGATCCCATTCTCGACATCGGAAAAGCCTGCGTAGTGCTCGAAGACAGGCCTGTGCTTATCGTACATCGCAAACCCAACGCCCGGGATGTTTTTCTCCGCATAGAAACGGTCCAAATAGGCTGCCAATTTCGAAAAATTCATACTGCTCCTCCTGTACTGGAACTATGTCGCCGATCATTGGTATCATTATAATTTCTGGAAATCGAAGGTTACAAGAATACGGATTGTCAGAAAAAATGACAAGTTAGCAACTGTCCAATTAAAAACGATATTGACAGCCGATATGCTGAACGATATATGGAGTGTGAAGCAGTCAATGGAAAAGATCGTTCCAATTTTATGAAATGGAGTGTCGACACTTTCTCCGCAAGAAATCATTCACAGGTGGGTAGAAATATACTATGAGGACAGATGGCTTAACCTGGAAGGGTTTATTTTGGATGTTCCATACCTGACCATGCTGCAGCAGAAGTTTGGCGATTGCCAAGGGTCATTTTGCGGATATGGGGTCGCTACGGACAATTTTCAAAATTCCGCGATGAAGGAGGAGTTGAATATGGCAGCATCAGAGAACAGCTTGAGAACTTGCCGCAAGGGGCATCAATATTATAAAAGCAGCGATTGCCCGACGTGCCTGGTATGCGAGCAGGAGCGCAAGCCTGAAAACGGGTTTTTGTCGCTGCTCTCGGCGCCGGCAAGGCGGGCGTTGGAGCATAATGGGATCACTACATTAGAGCAGCTCTCGGCCTATAGTGAAAAAGAGATTTTGGAGTTTCACGGCATGGGACCGGCGTCGCTGCCGAAGCTTAGAACGGCGCTGCAGGAAAACGGGCTCACATTCAAAAGCAAATAGAAGACCGGGCTCAGACGAGCCCGGTCTTTCTTCGGCACTAAGCCTTCTTATACGGTGTTACCCCATCAAAATCCATACCTGCCGCGCAATCAGCAGCGCGCTGACCGCAACGAACAGTATACGCACATAACGCGAGCCTTGGCGGATCGCCACGCGCGATCCGACCAGCGCTCCGGCTATCATGCACACGCTCATAAGCAGCCCAATGCTAAACGCGACTTGGCCAAATGCAATAAATACAAGCAAGGCCGACACATTGCTCGTAAAATTAAGCAGCTTCGCGTTGCCCGCCGCCTGTACGAAGCTATGCCCGAGCAGCAGAAACGTAAAGATCAAGAACGATCCCGTTCCCGGCCCGAAGAAGCCGTCGTAGCCGCCAAACAGAAGCGCTGCCGCCGCTAAGCCGAGCGTTCCCGCTTTGGTCAGCTTCTTTGCTTTGCCCTCGATAACGCCCCAGTCCCGTTTTAGCAGCGTATATATCGTTACGACGATCAGCATGACGACGATAAGCGGCCGCATCCAATCGGAAGGCACCTTCTGAAGCAGTAAAGCACCGCTCACAGCGCCGATCGCCGTTAACGGAACGAGCTTGCCTGTTCTTCGCCAGTCTACATATCCCGAACGCGTAAAGGTAATCATGCTGGTCAAGGATGCCATAGACCCTGACAGCTTGTTCGTGCCAAGCGCTATGTGCGGAGGCAGCCCCGCTGCAAGCAGCACCGGTACGGCGATCAGTCCTCCGCCTCCGACAACCGCGTCTACGAATGCCGCTACGAATCCGCCTGCCGCCACGATTAATATAATCTCCCATGTCCACTCCATCGCTGAATCTCCACTCTTTCTATCTATCTGGTTATGAGCGCATGGCATAGCCGCCCGCCCTTTGTTTCTCTATTGTACAGAAAAAACATGCCAAGACAATCCAACGCCTGTAATTAGAGGTGGCGGCATTGCTCAAAAAAGGAAAAGAAGCCCATGCGCAGAACTAATAATCATGGACTGGAAACCGATGCTATTTCAATACAGCATTCATATTGCAGGCAATCATTGGGATGCCGAAGATCTGTCGCAGGATGCATGGCTAAAATTAAACGAGGCGCTTCGAAAAAATCCAAACAGAGCGGTGACAAAGGCCTTTCTTTATCGTATCGTCCAGCATACTTGGATCGATAGGCAGAGAAAAAGGAATATTCGAACCGTTCCTTTTTCACAGGATGATGAGGCGAGCGCTCTGGACGCTTCCTTGTCCAGCAGGGAGCTGCTGGAGCTGCTGGCGGAGCGTCTGCCTCCTAAGATGGCCGTTATTTTGTTGCTCATGGACGTGCTTGATTTTACGGCGAAGGAGACTGGCGAGTTAATTGGAATGAAGGATTCTGCCGTACAAGTAGCACTTGGAAGAGCGCGCCGAAAATTACAAAGCATGGCTCCCTATGATTCGTTGGAAAAGCCTGTGCCTGCGCCTTCGGAATCGCCCGTTCATTTTGACGCGCTCGTTGACGCATTCCGCAGGCGGGATCCGCATCAAATATACGAGGCTTACATAGGGTTGAAGAGGGAAGGCATACAGCTTACCCGGCTTGCAAAAATCGATGGGGGACTGCATTTTACGTTCAAAGATCCGGATGGCAATTTGTTTCAAGTCGTCTCTAAATAATTTTCGATTGGCTGTTTGGTTTTTAGCATTTTAATCGTTTATTGGAATGTGAAGGATATTCATAATTGAAGGGATGATCGAAATGTCAGAAGCGTCACGCAATGCTCTAAAATGTATTTGCTCCGTCTATGTACCGGTGAAAAATCCTGTACGGTCCGCCGAATGGTGGCAGCGGAATTTCGGGCTGGAATACGCGGTGCCGTTCAATCCGTCGGAGGCTCAAGCCATTTTGAAGCTTTCGGACGGGCAATGGCTGCACTTGGTAGAGACAGAAGGGGAGATCGACAGCCACTTCCCTAATAAGGCGGGCTACCAAATGTTCAGGTTCACGTTCGAGGTGAGGGAAATAGAGCGCTTGTACGACCGTCTGCAAGCCAATGCTGTAACAATCGAGGAGCTTGAGGACCGCGGCAGCTGCGGCATCAACTTTGTGTTTTATGATTTGGACGGCAATAAGTTTGACGTTAATGAATGTATTGAGGCGCATCGGACACCTGAGGAAGTGGAAAAAGTAAAGGCTCACTTGTTTCAATACGCCTAGCAGATAGAAGGACGGGTAAAAGAACGGATAATCGTTCTTTTACCCGTTTTTATTTGCTCTTGTTGCGCAAAATACACTTTCAATTTACGAGCAGCTTCAATCTGCTGTCTTTAATCTGCTTCTGTAATCTACTGTCTGTAATCCGCTTGTGCAACCTGCTAACTGGATTTTCTCCAGTTCAATATCGCTATTTTTGCTGAAAATGAGAGGTTAAATGGAAAACATGCAGTTAGTTTCTTGGAAAATGCCCCAGTTAGGCTTTTGAGCAAAAAATAACTGTATGAAATCCATTTAGCGCCTCAAGTATTGATACAAGCAGCAGAAATAACTTCATAAAGTCCAGTTAGCGGAGCTCGGACAGCGGTTGGCGGCGATAACGTTATGCGGAAAGCGGTGGGAATGCGGATAACAAGTTAGTGGTGTTAGCGGAGCTCGGACAGCAGTTGGCAGTGTTAGCGGTTCCGTATTACAACGGAGCCGAAAAGCAGAGCGGCAGCATCGCTGCTGCCGCCTGTGAGACGCTACTCTATAACTTGCCGGACGAGCTTCCAATCGACAAAAGGCGGCGGCTGAAGCACATATTTGAACAGCTTCTCGCCAACCTCGATGGCAACTAGAATGCCGTCAGCCACCGGCAGGATGTGGTGAATTTCACCGTCCGGCACAAGCTCGGCGGCCATGCGGGATACGGCGGGAATCAAGCTGTCTTCCAGCCACAGCCTTTCTTGAAACCAGCGCGGCGGCGGATGCTGAGCAGGGTAGCCGCTGGCGGAGACTCCAAGCGTCTGCGCCATGGCTGCAGGATCGGTTGGAAGCGAGCGGCCTGCTCCGATTGCAGCGACGAAGCGCAGGCAAAGCTCAATCGTCCGAACGATTTCTTCATAGTCGACCGTGCCGTTCGCATAACGAATTTCTACCGTGCCGATATCGAACCAGGCTGCCGTGTTGATGCCGCATCGATGGGATTGAGGGCGCCCCCGATGGCGAACGGCGTCTTCGCCCGGCGATGTTATATATTGCTTCCGCATATCCGGCGTAACAGGCGGGCAAAACATAAGCCGGTGAGGGCTCGTTTGCAGCAATGCTTGAATAGTGTGTTGATAACTAAGCGCTGCATCGATGAGGGGGAGCACAATGTCCTGTCCCCATGGCTCCAAGCCGATATGAATATGCAGCCCGCAGCTCCAATTGACGCTCGCTCCTTGCGCTTGCAGGCGGGACAGCATGACGCGAATTTGATCGCGCTCCTCCCAAAGCATTGGAGGCGGCTTCAGCTCGCTCCCCGACTCTTCGCCTGTGGCGTCGATCTGAAGCTCATCGAGCGACATCTCCCATCCGGGCAGCAGCTCCACACGCTCAGGATCGCCCCCGACAAACTCTATTTCAACACCGAATTTCAGACTGTTCCAGTTTACTTCTTGTGGCCACATAGCTAACATCCTCTCTCATTCATAATGGAATAAAACTGTGCATGATAGGAGAGGAGGCGGGGCACGAGATTACCAAGGAATTTTTTCTTTCAGCACGGTTATCCCTCCCGAAAATTCGATTCTATGGAAATTATATCTTAAGTTAGTCATACAGATCAATTTGCCGCTGCGTTTACAATCAACAATCACAGAGCTCCATCATTAGTCGACAGCATGCGAGTTCAATTGTATAATTATGGTTGGACTATATAATGCAGACGGTGGGTGAACATTATTTTGTATCTTGCTGCTTTTATGCTGTCGTTTATTATTGTTCTCATACTGATTCCTCCATTCAGCAAGCTAGCCTTCAAAATTGATTTTGTGGACAAGCCCAGACAAGATGTCGAACGGAAGCTGCATCGCCAGCCTATACCGCTTACGGCCAGCTATGCGATATTTATTGGATTCTTTATTGCTTATTTAATCGTGGCCAGAGATTTTTCTTGGCAGACAGGGGCTCTATTTTTAGGCGGCATATTGCTGCTCGTCATTGGCACCTTAGATGATTGGTACAAAACGAAGGGGAAGGACTTTCCGGCGCTGCCCAAGCTGATTGTCCAGGTTTCGGCTGCTGTGCTTGTCTATGCCTCGGGAATTGTATTTACCGGCTTTGTTAATCCATTTTCAGGCGAGTATGTCATGCTGCCTGTTATTTTGCAATTTCTGCTGACGATCTTATGGATTTTCGGCGTGACGACGGTTATCAATTTTTCGGACGGCTTGGATGGTTTGGCAGGCGGGCTATCGGCTATATCGGCGATGACTTTGTTTATTGTGGCGCTGGCGATGGGCCAGTCCAACTCCGCGATCATGGCTATCATTTTGGTTGGGGCCGCGCTGGCATATTTGCGGTACAACAAGCCTCCGGCCAAAATTTTTATGGGCGACGCAGGAGCTACTTTTCTAGGTTTCGTTCTTGCCGTTATCGCTTTGGACGGCGCTTTTAAGCAGGCGACCGTTCTATCGCTGTTTATTCCGATTTTAGCGCTGGGCGTCCCTATCTTTGACAACTTATTCGTTGTCGTCAAGCGGTTCATGCAAGGCAAGGCCATTTATCAAGCCGATGCAAGCCAGGCTCATTACCGATTGCTGCGGGCAGGGCTCAATCACAAGCAGGCTCTTTTGTTCCTGTGCCTCATTAGCACTTGCTTGGGCTTATCGTCCATTATACTGCTGCTCGTTCAATTGTAAGGAGAACCGTTCGCGCAACGGCAAAAAGATCGCCCGCCATACAGTCCGTGAGGCTGGGGAGGGCGATCTTCTTTTAATAAATAAATTGGCGAAAGGCACTTGATAATAATTATCGTTATTGGTACAATAAAAAAGAAAGAAGGAATACCCCAAGTATCCCTTCATTCCATAAAGTTATTTCATTTCGAAAGTTTTGCAATCTGTCTCGGAAGATGTGCTAGCTTGTTGCTTGGAAACGATGTAGATTGTTTCGGCAGCGCACTTACTGTCGTTATTGTAGCGGCAAGTGTTAACCTCGCATAGTACGTTTTTAGCCATTGCGTTCACCTCCTTATGGAGTTGTCGTTGGGACACAAATAAGTTGCAGATCAATAATGCTCAAGTTGCAGCTTGAATATATTGACTGACCACCCTTTTCGGTGAAAAGGGTTATTTGTGTTTCAAATCTAGTATAACCCATGATCTGCCGCCTCTGCAAGATAGCATCTATGACGTATATTCCGCTATTTGATCATCGTAACGAGCTCCGTGTTATCTGCGCTATCTACCAATTCTATCCCATCCGGCGTAACGGCATAGGTCCAGTGCCCTTCAACCTGCTCCCCATTAAAAATCAAGTTCCAACGTTTTGAAAGCGTGACGGTATACGTATCCGTCTCGGAAGTGGCTTCCACCGAGGTATGAAGCGTACCGGTTACTGTGGAGCCAGGAGCGGGGCCGCCTGTAACGGTTTCAATCTCCTCCGTTTCATTGGCTTGCGGGAAGCCCGGATGCTCTTTAAGTACGGCAGCGACTGCTTGATGCTGGTCGAAAGGCTCCTCCAAATCTTGTTCCGCTATGAGTACGGCAGCGGACGGAGACGACGGCACCAATTGCAATGTATGTTCTTCTGAAGAGATGCTGCAGGCGGCGATTAAGGCAGCTGCGCAAGCGGGCAGCAGAATTCTGAGCTTCATAGATACTCCTCCATTTTCAAGTATAGTTCTATAGACGACGCACGGAATTACTTTGTTGCGAAAGAGTTGAACTTTTGTAAAAAAACGGCAAAACTATTGTAATGACCGCCGTTGCTTGCTACACTGGCATTAGCTTTGTAGGAGGTGTTATTTTGGGAATCCATTTCATGCGTTTAAGGTAGTGTGAGCGGGGAACAATGAAACTCAACTATTTTTTTGAAAATAGCTGAAGTTTATTTGTGCTGCTGTTCTTGCATGAACTTATAACGAAGAAAGGGCTATTTGCCATGTTTAAAAAAGGAGAAGATACGATGCAAAGGCAAACGAATTGGAAAAAGGCGTTCGCGACTATTTTCAGCGGGCAGCTTTTCTCAATATTAACATCCTCGATGGTTCAATTTTCGATTATTTGGCATTTGACGGAAACGACACAGTCGGCCGTTGTTTTAACGATCGCCGGGCTTGTCGGTTTTTTGCCGCAGGCTATATTAGGGCCTTTCATTGGCGTGTGGCTTGATCGGTGGAACAGGAAGCTGACGATGATCGTAGCCGATAGCGCGATAGCATTTTTCAGCTTAATTCTTGGACTATATTTCTACCTTGGCGAACCGAGCTTAGCGTTTATTTATTTGATATTAATGATTCGTTCCATTGCTTCCGCATTCCATGCTCCGGCCTTTCAATCGGCCATTCCGCTTTTAGCGCCCGAGGATCAGTTGACCAGAGTGGCAGGGTGGCAGCAAATGGTCTTTTCATTCTCTAACGTAATCGGCCCTGCCCTGGGTATTGCGGTTTACTCGGCAACCTCGTTAGGCGTCGTGCTCTTCCTGGACGTCGCAGGTGCTTTGATTGCGAACATCATGCTGATATTCGTAACAATCAATCAACCGAAGCGGGAGCTGCAGCAAGCGCCGCATTTCATGCAGGAATTCAAGCTTGGCTGGCAAACCTTTATTAAAGTAAGGGCTATCGTTATTATAACGATAGCTACGGCAATATTCAGCATCGTATTTATGCCGCTCGCAACGCTTTTTCCTTTCATGACGCTGTCCCACTTTGAGCGAGGCGGATATAGCGCAAGCCTCGTAGAGGCGGTGTTCAGCATCGGAATGATTGCCGGCGGCTTGGTGCTGTCTGTTGCTGCTTCGAAGTGGAAGGATATCACTTATATTTGGCTGAGCCTTGTCATCATCGGGCTAACGAGCGTCATTAGCGGTGTCATAAGCAAGGAGGGCTTCTATGTATTTGTTGTCATGTCTTTCTTAATGGGAGCGGCGGCGCCTTTCTTCAACGGGCCGTATATGGCGATGATTCAAAAAGCTTACGACCCGGCGATGCTGGGTCGCGTTATATCCCTCGTGACAAGCGTCATGCTTCTGTCCTCGCCGGTCGGCTTGCTTATGGCGGGGCCAATCGTCGACAGGTTCGGCATTCAAGTGTGGTTTTTCTGGGCAGGGATCGTTACTATATTGACCGGCGTCTTCCTGCTTGTCCAATTCAAGCGGCTGCAGGTGAACGAACCGAATACGGCCGTGCAGTCTGAACAATCCAGTCAGTAGAAACGAGAACATTTGTTTGCGTTTGCTGCGGTAATAGCGTATGATTGTTGCAGGTACCCTATTAGAAGAAGGGATGGACTCCTGTTATGACGGAAGCGAATGGAACACTGCGGCAATTTTCAGCATTATTAGATTGGCTTGAGGAACTGAAACAGAACGCTGGACGGGAGCTTTGGCTGAAACCGATCGCAAATGGCAAGTGGCCGATAAGAGAGATTCTCGTTCATATCCTATTTTGGGATCGAAATAGTCTCGAAGAGATGGTCCCCAATATGGCTGAAGGAGCGGAGCTTTCGTTCGTCGACATCGAGTCGCTCAATCGGGAAGCTGCCGCATTTGCTCCATCGTATACCGATTTTGATACACTGGTTCGGGATGTCGTGAGCGCACGTCAGGCTCTGCTTGCTTT
>Ga0180215_1002792_pt1 | contig 17092 bp, 19 predicted proteins | sample eDN3rd37CBELigBY_FD_128871 | JGI IMG/M metagenome (GOLD analysis project Ga0180215, IMG submission 128871) | Enriched backyard soil microbial communities from Emeryville, California, USA - eDNA 3rd pass 37_C BE-Lig BY (version 2) (version 2) | ecosystem: Environmental > Terrestrial > Soil >... | reverse complement strand
TTTGTAAATCCTTAAATTGATGATCTTGATCCGTAATATTTGACGAAAGCTTCTTATAGACCTTTGTTAATTGATTTAACGTTTTTTCAAGATAAGCAATTTCGCTTGTGTCCGTCACGAAATCCCCTCCTTTTCAAGTGTATCACCAAGTATAACAAGAAGATTTTCGCTGGTGTTTTAGTGGAGGGTTAAGAAATTCTATAAGAGACGTAGGGCTCACTGTCCTAGCTCCCTCAAAACTTCGTGCATAAAACCGATTGCCTCTACCCCTTTTCCTTCTTTCAATTTTTAAATTTATGAATCTATCGTTAAATGTTTATGAACCTATTGACGGAAGGTAAGCTGAGCATTTAGAATAGCTTTCATAAACACCAAATATATATGAACTCGTTGTGGGACGTTTCATTTTCCCCAAACCCAAACTGTTCGTTTGGCCTGTTAAAATCGGGTTCATTTTTAGTGTATCTACTTATATTCCTATTAGAAAAAGGTGACAAAAATGGGTAAATCCACGCATAGATTTATCGTGAATGCTGTTGGCAAGAGTGGACAGATTTACTTGACCCAGTGTAAAGATAAATTTGAATTAAATCAGTGGCTGGATGCACGCAAAAATGAACTCGTAATGGAAGAACTTCAAATTACCGATAAACATAAGCATCCACTTTTAAAGTTATTTTCATTTAAGAAACATTAATAAAAACAGAGGCTGACAAGAAAGGTCATTTTATCCCCTTCTAAATCAGCCTCTGTTTTTTAAATAGGCGAAACCATGCAGTCATTCTTCCTATAAATTATTGCTTACATAGAATTGAATTGTTCCCACTTATTAAAGAATGTCCCTGCGACATCCTCCTAAATGAGCCTTTCGTACAAGGGTCTCAACCATCTGTATTGTTTATAAAATGGTACAATATAAATAAATGGAAAATTTGGGGGAGTTTAAATGATTGTCTTGATTATTGTCCAACTGATCATCATTCTACTTTTTCTCTTCCTTGGCTGGCTTGTTCTCTCGAGAAACGCCTATTATTTAATATCTGGGTTTTCCACACGACCTAAAGAAGAACAGGAAGAATTGATTCAAAATGGTTCTGTACAAAGCACCGGAAAACTTCTGATTGCAACAGGTGTTGGAATGCTTGTGCTCTTACCCTTGCACTTAACTTCTTTTGCTTACACAATGGAAGTGCAATTCGGCTTTATGCTCGTTTTCCTGCTTGGCGGGACCATCTATTTGTCTAAATATGAAGTGGCCCGAAAACAAAAACGAAGCTATCTAATATCTTCTTCTCTTTTTGTGATTGTAATGGGGTTTGTGGTGGGTCTGTATACTTTAGGAACCCAGGATTATGAAATCAAGTTTACGGATGAAACATTTGAAATCACCGGTATGTATGGCGATAAGTGGGATCGCTCAACGATCCAAACTGTAAAGTTACTAGATGAAATGCCGCCTGTGACAAGAAAAAATAATGGGTTTGGACTTTCTACGCTATCAAAAGGAGAATTTACCGTTGAAGGCTATGGGAAATCGCTCCTTTTTGTTCGAAAACAGTCCTCCCCTATCGTTTACATCGAATTAGCAGATGAGAAAATTTTTATCAATGGAGAAACCTCAGAAGAAACAAAAGATTGGTATGAACTGCTAAAAACGTTAGAATAGCAAGGTTACACTAATCACACAGCCAGCAGATTATTTTTACTATTATAAAATTTTGTTTGAAGCCCTTCCCTTCCATGAAAAAGAGGTTTCTGCTTTTAAACATTCAGCTTATCCTTCCATATCTCTAGTTTTATGCATCAGTTTCCTCATTGTGCTTATGACTAGAGATATGCTTATTTTAATGGGAATTTATCTAACTGATGTGAATATCTACCAATCATCGAGGGCATTTTAATTTTATTAATTGACTCGAGGTAACATCTATGACATTGATCCTCAAGATTTTCGTCCTCTATCTCATAACCATTGCCATCATGAGAATCATGGGAAAATCAACGATTATTCAAATGACTCCCTATGATTTGGTTGCGATTATTATCGTTGGAACGGTTGCCGCAGAACCTCTGATTAGTACGGATTTTTATCCGACGGTTTCGGCTTTAGCAATCCTTGTGATTCTCCATATTTTGTTTTCGAAAATGACCTTATGGCAATGGGGCAATCGATTGTTTTTAGGGGAGCCGACGATTCTGATTAAGCACGGTGAAATTGTTGAAGATAATATGGAAAAATCAAGATTGTCTTATGCACAACTACTGTCTATTTTACGAAGCAAAGGCTACCCTACCTTGTCAGACATTGATTATGCGATACTCGAGCCAATCGGAGAAGTCAGCATCATTCCTAAAGCGGAAAATACACCGGTCACCGTTCAGCATTTAGAAATCCCCATTAAAGATGAAGGTCTGCCGATTGCTGTGATTATTGACGGACGAATCCAAAGCAGGAATCTTCTATTGCTTGGCAAATCAAAAGAATGGCTAATGAGTCATTTAACGAAAAATGATTTGAATGTGAAAGATATTCTTTATGCTTATGTAAATGAGAAGACGGAGAAATTGAGTATTCATAAACGACAGGATGTGGAATAGACTGTGTGGGGTTACCTACATGGTCTTTTTTGTTTATATAAAACCTTCAATTGTATTCAGTTGAAAAGTAATCAGTGATTGAATCCCCCAGTCCGTTTACACGATACCTGATTGGGCACTAACACCGAACGAACACAATGTCAGGTACGTTAAGCCCCCTGGCTTTACCTCTCCCCTTTCTTTTTATTAGTTTGCAGTCAATTTTTACGAAAAGCCATAAAAACAAACGTCTTTGTCATTTTGTACAAAGCCGTTTTTCAGTATTATTGTATGTACTAACCTTGATGTCCTTCCGTGTAAAATTGGAAGGTTACGCCGAGTTTATCTTTAATGACCCTGGAAGCAGGAATATCAGATCCTTTTCTCATTAGGAAAACAGGCTTAATAAGAATTAATCCCTATTCTTTGCCTCTACCTTTTCCCGTATACTATACTTGTGAATGTTGTTTTTCTACATAAAAATGTTACCACTTTAAAATTGTTAAACTCAAATAATACGGAAAAAGATACAAGGATGTGAAAATCAAATGTTCTATATTAGGGATATCGAAGAAATTATAAAAAATACTTTACTTGAGCTTCAATTAAACTTAAGTTATGAGTTTAATCATGACATCGTAGCACCGATGAGTTTTAATGTTACCACCAATACCATAAAGTTTAATTATCTCCACGTGAATGGTTTTCTAAGTCGTATAAAGATGAAAGAAACCCCTGAAAATTTGATTAAAATTCTTGTTTACCATGAGATTGGTTATTATCTCGATTATAAGAAAAACAAGTATGACTTACGAACTCTTATGTACGGGGAAGATGAAGAAATTGAACAGCTTACAACTCAAATCGAAAATAACGCCTGGGAGTATGGGAGATCTTTGGTACCCGAAGAACTACTAGGTTCCTATGATAAAGTACGTGAATTGAATAAAGTCCAAATACCAAATTTTTAAGTCGTTTGTTTTGGTGCCTGAATATTAAACACATCCGGATTCGTTTTATAGATCCCATTTGAGAGATAGCACTTTCCGGAAATGCACTCAATGTTAACAGCTACATTATAAATTAAAGCTTCCCGCCCTCTCGTCTTGCAGGTTGGGGGAGGGAAGTTTTATAAAAAATGATAACTTCTAGTCAAGTATTTGTCTGTAAATAGCTATATGCTTAAATTTTGATACTAACAACAAAGCGGGTATTCTTAAAAATACACCCTAAGGAGAACAACTACAAACTCTCTGGCAAATGATGTTTATACATTTCTATTGCATTGGTATTCTCACCTAAAACCGCCAAAACTTTTGGATGTGGCTTGGCATAGATTACTGGATAATCCTTTTCACCAAGGTCTTCATTAACGGGAAAAGCTAATTGTTCTTCTTCAGTTGAAAATTGTGCATCAATTCCCTCTTTATTCCCCCGAGCATCCACCCTAATCCATTTATTAAGTGATTTCAGAAAAACCGCATTTAAAGCGTGGATACAATACCCTTTTTCTGGAGTATCAAATAACATCAATCTTTGATAACAAAAACCTGTTGGGATTCCTTGTGAACGTAATAAAGACGCTAAAAGATGGGATTTTGCATAACAAATCCCCTCCTTAAAGTCTAAAACTTCCGAGGCATGACATGTAACCCGATCCGATTGAATATCCCAAGAATGAGCAATTTCATCACGAACAAATTCAAAAGCGATTTTTGCTTTTTCAATTTCCGATTGAAATGGATGAAAAAGTTCATCTGCCTTTTCTTTGATCATTGGATTAGAATAATTAACTTCCGTTAACTCTAGTAAATAGTCATCTAATTTTTCCGAGTCACAGAACAATTTCATAACGACTCCTCCCTTCATCCAAACACACAATATATATACATTCTATTACTTACATGAAGCGATTGAGTGATCTCTTTTTGTTTGCTCAACGCTAGTAAATTGTTACTCGTATCTTAACTTTTAAATTTAATTTAGCCTACTTAATATCTTCTATGATTTTTTATAAATCTTGTAGTCTCCATATTTCCTACTCTCAGCCTTTAGTATGGTATTGACTATCCTTTTAATCAGACCTACTCTCGAAGCACCTACATATAATCTTTTATACCATTTTCAAAGGCTTGTCTATCATGATTTTCAATCCCATGCAATGCTTCTTGTAGGGCGAATGTACTTTTGTAAAATAGCACACGCTCTGATATTCCCTTTCCATTAGGGTATTTGTCGATACACAAATCAAAAAATTCTTTCCCATAGCTAGCAAGGATTCCAGCAAAGTCATAGGCTGGGTCTCCGATACCTGAACTGCCAAAATCAATAATTCCAGATATCCTGTGATTTTCCGGATTCCACAAGATATTAGATGACCCGAAATCACCATGGATCAGTGTTGTTTTTAAATTTAATAGATTCCCGTTTAAAAAGGTCCCAAAAGAGTGATTAATTTCGTTTTGAGCTTCTTTTCTGATATACGGGAATAGTTTAGTTTGTATTTTCTCAAATAGTTCGGTCATTTCCACCTTTGGATGATTAGGCTTTAGGTTCAAAGCACTGCGTACCTTCTCTTCTGACACAGAGTGCAACTCTGTAAGAAAAGCTACGAGTTGGGATGCCAAATTACTTATCATTTCAGGTGTTTCAATTTTTTCTAAACTTTCTTTCCAAAAAGGCTCCCCCTCAATTAGGTTATATCCTGCAAAAACTTTTCCAGGCTCTAAACGTTCAAAAGAATAATAGGTTGGATGAGGAATTGGAATAGAAATGATATTTTTAAGATATTCCAAAAGCGCAGTCTCTTTTATCAAAGCGGATATGCCATTTTCATATTTTGGAAACCTAAAAACCAATGAATTGTTTATGATTAACACATCATTATTTTGTCCAAGGCCATTCAGATAACTGTCTTCAATCACAAGATTTGGGTATACCTGCTTAATGTGTTCAATATAGGAACTACTCATATTGAAATCCCCCTTGGGGTGACAGGCACCTTCCATAATATGGAAGGTGCCTGTCACCCATTTTACGTCACCCATCTTACCTCTTAGATAAAAAATACCTCGCATTTGCAAAACATATGGTTCCAAAAAGAAATAACATCACGATAAGCCAACTGGCAATAGCTGAATACTCACCTTTAAGAATAAATTCATCCATTAAAGTCACAATCACCATTATGACCATAACCACATACAAACCGATTAAATGTTTCATTAGGTAAATCACCATCCTACCTCGACTTTTTATCTCCTTTATTTTACCAAATAAACCCAACCTTTTGTTCAACTAATCTCCCGCTTTCGTGTAAGAGAGGGATTCCTAGTAGTGGTGGCATCATTTTTAAAAAAGTTTGTAACGAAAACTGCAGGCATGGTATTAATACTACGTACAACATGAAAAGATGGCCTGCAAAAGAAATCGTAATCGTGAAAAAGAAGCTAACTGAAAATCTTTGATTCGGTTATAGTTATAGAATCTATGAGAATCCAATTATCTTAAAAAGGATCATACATTCAGCAAGGCAACAAACTCGACACAAAGATACGGAACGAGTTGAAAATTTTCCCAAAAAAATTGTAACGAAATATGCAGTCGAGGTATTAATACTACGAACAGAGCGAGAGAGAAGGTCGTCATGAATAAGCTTGAAGAAGAATACGAGAAAATTCACCCAAAAATATATGCCTTTTTTTATGCCAAGACAGCGAATCGGGAGACGGCTCAAGATCTCTGTCATGATACCTTTTATGAGGCGTGTAAAAACATTCCTTCTTTTAATGGACATTCCACCTTGTCAACGTGGATATTCGCGATTGCGAATAACATCTTAAAAAAGTATTATCGCAAAAATAAGTATCAGCAAAGCTTGATTCAAAAACTGGCGATGATTCCGGAAGCTGATATCCACTCCATTGAGGAATTAGCAGAGATTCATGAGGATATGAGAAGGCTATTGCATCACATTTCGAAATTGGATGATGCTGCGAGGGAATTAGTGCTCTTAAGGATATACGGAGAGCTAAGCTTTATGGAAATTGGGGAACTATTAGGGAAGTCCGAAACCTATGCACGTGTGACGTTTCACCGGTTAAAATTGAGAATCCAAAAGGAAATGGAGCTATCGATATGAAGAAGGATTGTACGATTACGCAGGATCTATTGCCATTATATGAAGAGGATCTATTACAGCCTGAAACAAAAGTATTTGTTGATGAGCATCTGCAAAGCTGCCATGATTGTCATCAAATCGCTGAACAATCTCAAATACCGCTATCACCAAAAGTAAACCCAGGACTTTCTTCGAAAAAGATGATCCGGGAAGTAACATTGCGAGTGACATCCATCCAAATCTTTTTTGTCGCCATTGCATTTTTATTAGCGATGAGCACAAGCAATATGAATGGCAGTAAGGGCTTCGTGCTAACTTATACCCTTTTAGGCGCCATCACTTATTTATTCTATCGTTCTATGATTCTTGCCTTTTTAATTGCTGCAATTCCAACCTTCCTGTGGAGTTGTTTGATGTATATGACAGATTTGCTCGGAAACTTTTACACAGAGAGTTTGTCAGAAGCGATAGGAATTGTCTTAATATCATTAGTCGTGCACATGCTCTTCACGGTTACCGGGATTGCAATCGGCTTCTGTATTCGTAAAATAATGGAGGAAAACCGATGATGAAAAAGAAAATTTTTTACGGTATAATTGCCGCCATCCTGATCACAATCGTCCTCGTCACCTATATGAGCGTGGCCGGGAATCCATATGAAATGAACAAAGCCAGGGAAAGTCTGAAGGCATATTTAGAAGAAACATATCCTGATATGGACTATAAGATTAAGTGGGCAGCAAAGTATGTAACCATCGATGAGAGCTATCGTTTTGAGGTGATAGTAAAGGATTCCACATTGGATGTGGAAACTACGTATCCATTCGATGTTTATCGTTATGAACCAAATGAAGTGTTCAATGATACCATCCATAAGTCTCGTGTGGATCAAGCTACTTCTCAAAAATTAAATAAGCAGGCGGAGCAATATATTCTAACGCTTCTACAGAAAAAAGTTCCAGAACTCCACCAAGTGGATACAGATGTCGAGGTTTACAACAACGATGTCACGGAATGGACGCCCAAGCTAAAAACACCTAAGCCCATTCTCATCATGTTAGAAGTTGAAAAAGGCAACTTGACCAAGGAGCAAATGCTCCAGCAAGCGAAAACAATCCAGCAGCAATTAAATCAAGAGTCCATTGATTATTATTTAGCGGAAGTTGGCTATCATGAGGTTGTGAATGGTGAGGAAAACTATTTATACGTTAGTTTTACCCCCCAGCAAAAACTAACCCTAAAGGATGTAAATTAAAAACGTATGTTCCTCCCACGTTTCCTATCAGGACAGATACGAGATTTATAGGCAAGATTCAAGGAACGTCAATACAATCAAAAAAACCATCTTTCACGTATGAAATGATGGTTTTTTTGATTTGATTCAAGAATAAAGTCGTTTAATAGTTCAAAAAGTACAGTGCACTATCCCCTTCTCTGGCTTATTAGTGATTGCTTAACAACCGCTTTTTATCCATTTTCGATAGCACATAAACCGCGAAAACGAGGAGTGCAATGGCAAGAAGTAGTGTCCAAGCACTTCCAGTAATTCCCGCGACAATAAATCCAATAAATGTCACAGTTGCATTTAAAATGGCATATGGCAATTGTGTTTTAACGTGATCAATATGGTCTGCTCCAGCACCAGTTGATGATAATAGCGTTGTATCCGAGATTGGAGAAGTATGGTCCCCAAACATCCCGCCAGAAAGAACGGCCGCAATACATACTAATAAATGCGCATCAAGCCCAACCGCCATTGGAATCGCAATTGGCATCATGATCGCGAACGTTCCCCATGACGTTCCGGAAGCTAACGACATGATGGCCCCAACGACAAACAAGATGGCCGGAATAATGAATACCGGGATATTTCCTTGCACCATTTCGACGATAAACATTGCCGTACCCATATCACTTAACAACGTTCCAAGCGCCCAAGCAAGAACTAGGGTCACTGCGACATACGCCATTTTTTGCATCCCTGATGTATAAATCTCAAAAGCTTCGCCAAACTTCTTTATCTTGAAACCGATCATTAAAATCATAATCGTCACAGCTGCAAACAAGTAAGCTGTTGTAAGCGAGATTCGGAACTCATTTCCAGGAACCTGTTCAAACGGGAAGCCAAATGAAATCAATAAACCAAATAAAGTTAAAAACAAAACCAATAATGGCAACCAAATCAAAATGGCTTTTGAGCCATTGGTATACTTCTCTGTTTGATCTGGCTTTCTAAGCGGTTTTGAGTCTGGCCAGTATAAGGAACCTGTTTCTTGAATTCTTCTTTCCGCTTTTGCCATCGGACCGAAATCAAACTTTGTGAACGTGACCAAAGGAATCATGATTACCGCTAAGATGGCGTAAAATTGAAAAGGAATCACTTGTACAAAGGTATCAAATTCAGAATCTGTTATGTTTAACAAGTCAAACTCATTTTTAATCAATCCCATAATATAGACTCCCCACCCGATAAACGGAATCAAGACCGCTACCGGAGAGGAAGTAGAATCGATAATCCATGCAAGTTTCTCTCTAGAAACTTTTAGCTTATCAAAGACTTTCTCAAATACGGGACCAACAATTAATGGCGTGCCCAAGTCAGAGAAAAAAATGATGATTCCACCAATCCAAGCTCCAATCTGCGCTTTAGCACGACTTTTTATGTATTTAATCGACGCCTGTGCGAGGGCAGCACCTCCACCGGAATTTTCCATCAGTGCCACAAAGCCCCCAATGAAAAACAATAGTACGAGAACACCAGTATTATAGCCATCGCCTAGTCGTGGATAGATATAGGTTTCGATGGTCTGCATCGTAGCTTCAAGCGGGTTTCCTCCAGCTAAAATCAACACACCGATAAACACTCCCGAAAACAAAGATACAATTACATTTTTTGTGATCATCGCTAAAATCACCGCAATAATCGGCGGAATTAAAGAGACAATACCCATATGTTCCATATTCACTCATCCTTTCTATTGTCGTTCATAATCATGATGTAACAAGAAGTATGCATCTAGCATACATAACGGATCTTCTATCTTACTTTATAAAGATCAGAATCCTTCCCCATCATTTCCCTTTTAAACAAACATTTTATTATTTTATGAGAATAATAGTGTTAGTTTACTCTAATAGCCCAAACTTGTAAATATACTATTTAATTTATTTTTATGCATTTTAAACAGGTGACAGGCACCTTCCACATTCTGGAAGGTGCCTGTCACCTGTTTTAATTGGTCTGAAACGATTGAACTAGACTCTGAACCGCATCTTGTACTCTCTCCTCTATCGCTGGATCTAAAAATGTGACTTCATTACCCGAATAGGAAAGCTGGGAATCGATGAGATAGACGCCTTGTGGGACTTCTTTCGCCCCTAGGACGGAAAACAGTGGCTTAAAGGCAAATTCAAGGGATAAAAGATGTGCCAATGTTCCTCCTGTCGCAATGGGCAAGACCTTCTTCCCGCTTAGACCTTTCTCTGGTATCAAGTCAAAAAAGCTTTTTAATAGCCCTGGATAACTCGCTTTATAGACCGGGCTAACGACGATGATTGAATCAGCATGTTCAACTAATTTCTGTGCACCTTGAATGATGGGGTCAGTAAAATGAGCATGAAGAAGAGCTTCGGGTGGCAAATCACGAATCGTTAGTTCATCGACGTTATACCCCCTTTGTACCAATCCCCGTTTTAGATAGGCGGCAATCGCAGATGAACGCGAGCTTACCGAAGGACTTCCTGATAGTATGAGAATTTTTGTCATTGAAACCACTCCTTATTTTTTTAATAGATTAAGAGAAACCGTTTCGGTGTACCCTTAAATCTTTTCTTTGATTTTCTCAACAATTGTATTTTCAGGCCGTTTTAGCCCTAAATTTTCACGTAATGTCCCCCCTGCATACTCTGTTCGGAAGAGACCGCGCTTTTGTAGGACGGGAATCACCTGATCAACAAAATCCTCTAATCCTCCTGGCAAATAAGGGGGCATAATATTGAATCCATCAGCCGCTCCATTCTCAAACCATTCCTGCATATGATCCGCAATTTCACTAGGTGTTCCTTTCACTTCCCGATGACCACGGGCCCCCGCAATTCGTTGATACAATTGACGAATCGTTAAATTCTCCCGTTCAGCAAGGTCTTTTAATAATTTAAAGCGGCTTTTTCCTCCATTGATTTGCTCTAAGTCAGGAAGATCCGGTAGAGGTCCATCAACAGGATAGCGGGACAGATCGACGCTAATCATACTGGACAATAAGGACACTCCAGATTCTTCAGGAATGATTTCCTCTAGCAATCGTTTTTGCAATTCTGCCTCGTTTTCGGTCTGACCAATTACTGGGAAAATCCCAGGCATGATTTTTAGTTCGTCAGGAGAACGACCATATTTGGACATCCTTCCTTTCACATCTGCATAAAAGGTTTGCGCTTCTTCGATGGTTTGCCACGCGGTGAAAATGACTTCAGCTGTCCTGGCTGCAAGCTCTTTTCCAGCTTCAGACGAACCTGCCTGAACCACAACGGGATGACCTTGAACTGGACGCGCGATATTTAATGGTCCCTGGACCGAAAACCATTCGCCTTTATGGTTGATGGCATGAATTTTTGAACCATCAGCAAACTGGGCAGATTCTTTATCGATTAATAAGGCCTCATCTTCCCAGCTGTCCCAAAGCTGAGTGACGACATCCACAAACTCTTCAGCCCGCTGATACCGCTTGGAATGAAGTAAATGCTGATCTAGATTAAAATTATGCGCCTCTTCCTCCGTATTCGAGGTGACGACATTCCAGCCTGCACGCCCATTGCTTAGATGATCAAGCGAAGCAAACTTCCGCGCTACATTAAAGGGTTCATTATACGTAGTGGAAACTGTTCCAACAAGGCCGATATTCTTTGTTACCGAGGAAAGAGCCGATAAAAGCGTAAAAGGTTCAAACATCGTATTGACCGTCTGCCCTAATACGGTTTGATTTTTGGCTCTTACTGCATACCCATCAGCAAGGAACAACATATCAAATTTCCCACGTTCAGCTGTTTGTGCTAACTTTTTGATAAACTCAAAGTTCATCACATGTTCCGCTTCTGCTCTAGGATGTCTCCATGCTGCAACATGGTGTCCTGGTATCATAAAAAACGCGCCTAATTTCATTTCTCGATTTTGATTTGTCATGTTCATTCCTTCTTTCTTCATTTTTTTCATGAAACGGGCCACACTGATTGATTGAAGTTTCATTCTATCCATTTGCATTGTCCTTCCATTTTGAAAGTTTCTTCTCGATCGATACCAGCATGAAATTAAGGATCAATCCTAGAAGAGCAATTGTAATGATTCCGGCATACATTTCAGGGATTTGAAAATTCATTTGCGTATAGGAGATTAAATAACCTAACCCTTCCTTGGCTCCAACCATTTCCGCTGCAATCAAGACAAGGATTGAAGCGGATCCCGCCATACGTATTCCGGTAAAAATAGTCGGAATTGAGGCAGGCAGAATGACTTTATAGAACAATTGGGTAGACCCTAATCCCATTGATTTCGCCGAACGAATCAACAACAGGTCGACATTACGAACGGCGTTGATGGTATTTAATAAGATTGGAAACAAGCAAGCAAAGATGACAATTGCAATCTTCGACGTCTCGCCAATGCCAAGTAATAAAATAAAAACAGGCAGCAATGCCAATGCGGCTGTATTTCGAAATAGTTCTAAAACCGGATTCAATAACTCATTCGCAAGTGGATACCAACCTATCACCAGACCTAAGGGAATCCCAATCAAAATGGCCAGCCCAAATCCGCTTAATGATCGAAGGATGCTTGCTAGAAAATGGTCGTATAAATCCCCAGATACTGCTAAGCCCCACCATCCTTCCGCGACGATTGAAAATGGTGGAAAGAAGGTCTGGTCCACGAGTCCCATTCTTGGTGCGATTTCCCATAGGAAAAGCAAAACCATCATGACCACTGTTTGCTTCAATATTTTTTGAAGCCAATTAAAAGAATACTGAATTCTCCCCGGAGCAGGCATCGTCACTGTCACCGATTTATTTACATTTGCCATTTTTTTCACCTCATTTATATAGTCATTGAACCAAGTGATTAAGCTGTTTCATTCTTCCTCTCAAAGGCCTGTGATTGATGGACTTCCTCTCGTAGTAAATCCCAAATATGGTGTCTTGCCTGAGCAAATCCTGGTGTCGACCTGATATCCTCATCCAGATTTCTTGAATGAATCGGGTTTTGAATCATTTGTTTTATACTTCCAGGGCGAGAGGTCATGACGGCAATACGCTCACCTAAATACACTGCCTCATCAATCCCATGTGTGATAAAAATGATGGTTTTCTTTGTCTTTTCCCAAATTCGAAGCAATTCTGTCTGAAGGGTTTCACGCGTTTGTGCGTCTAATGCTGCAAAGGGTTCATCCATTAAGAGAACATCTGGTTCATAGGCTAGGCTTCGAGCAATTGCGATTCGTTGTTTCATTCCACCCGAAAGTTCGTGAGGATAACGTTCTTCAAAGCCTGATAATCCGACAAGGGCTAAGAAATGCCTAGCGATTTCGGTGCGTTCTTTTTTAGGGATTCCTTTGGCTTCTAGTCCAAATTCAATATTGCCCTTTGCCGTTTTCCACGGAAACAAAGCATACTGCTGAAACACAATTCCACGATCTAGCCCAGGTCCTTCGATTGGTTTCCCATCAATTAAGATTTGACCTGAAGTCGGTTTGGTCAATCCACCTAATAAATCTAAAAGTGTCGATTTTCCGCAACCAGATGGTCCCACCAACGTGAGGAATTCACCTGCTTTAACAGAAAAATGAACATTGTTAATGGCGGTAAATTCTTTTATCCCATTCTTTCTTTCATTGGAATCTCTAATGGTAAATACCTTGCTAACATGATTAAATTGAATTTTATCGGTCATGATTTACTCCTCCTTTTTCAGTTCCGCTTCATACGGATTAAACTCATTCGTAAACAATTCATCTAAGGAGATTTCTTCCTTTTTCAGCTCGCCACTCTTTTCTAACCAATCCAGCCAAACTTGAAATTCCTGCTCATGGATATAACCGCCTTTTTCTGCAATACCAGTACTTTTAAAGTATTGAATGGTTTCGGTTTCCTCCTTTCGATCCCTTTCTTCAATGATTTTTTCAAAACGCGCGATCACCTCTTCTTTCGGAGTCGTCCGCGTCCATTCAATCGCCTTCGCTGTTGCTTCCACAAATTTCTTCACAGTATTCGGGTTCTCTTTGATAAATTGTTCCGTAAACACATAGCTACCGGCAGTAAATGCGCCAAACAAATCATAATCGCTAAAGACTTTGCGGATTCCTCCTTTTTCTAGCGCACGATCACGGAGCATTCCCCCAAGCACTGCGACATCAATTTGATTTTGTCGTAACGCTTGCTCGGTATTTGCTGGTGGAACGACGACAATCGTTACCTGCTTAATTTCCTCATCGGTCAGCCCATTTTGACGTAAATATTCCTTTAACACTGATTCATGATGGGCGCCCATCGTATTCATTCCAACCTTTTTCCCGATAAAATCTCGAGCGTCTTTAATGGGGCTATCCTCGAGAACGTAATATCCATTAAATGTTTCTTCATCACTGCCATAATAGCCAATCACAGATTTAAGCGGAGCTCCGGAAGCAATCAGTTTAATAATCGCCCCATTAAAGGCGCCTCCAAAATCCGTTTGACCTGTTGCAGCATTTTGAATGGAAGCTGGTCCGCTTGTTGTATTTCCAATCCACTCTAATTCGAGAGGTTCCAAATACCCTAAATCTTCGGCGAGCTCTGGATAAATTACCTGGCCAACTGTCCCTTCATAGTTAATACTCAATGTTTCATACTCACCATCTCCCGTACCAGCCACTTTTTCCTTTTGGCATCCAGCCATAAGGACCAACCAACACATGGTGATAAAGAACCCCCAGAGAAATCTGCCACTTTTTGCCTTCATTTTCTCCCACTCCCCTGCTCTGCTCTTCTTCAATAGAAATAAAAAAGGCCTTTACTGCAAATGAATTCCATTTGCCGTAAAGACCTCCAGTAGACTGGTCGGTTTTGAACAATACATTCTGTTCAATTTCCAATAATCCCTATTGAATTAGTGTGAATTTGATATATGTCCTTTATAATACAAAGGTTCATGTAAGAAGTCAATAAAGAATTTAGATTTATTGCATTTTTCTTTTAAATTTTCAATAATACGGAATCGAAGGAAGCTTATAAAAATAACGCGCCTTGTACGTACTAGGAAAAGGAAGGATTTACACAGATCGGGTATCCTTGCGTGTTGTCATTTCATACTTAACAATCCCTTTTAGTGACAAAATAAAAAAGGGGGTATGCCCCAGCAATCCTACCCGTTCGGTTAACATCAATTTATAAAGGTTAGTTGATTTTTTTCAACATATTTATCCCCGCTATTTCAAAACCGAGTTCTTCATATAGTCTTCTTGCCCCATCATTTGTGCCGAATACATGTAGTTTAAAGTAAGCTACCCCTTCTTGTTCTAACCATTTTTCAACCGCATTCATCACTTTCGTTCCTAAACCTTTTCCTCTTTCTTTCTCGAAAAGATAAATTTCATAGAGAAAAGCACTTTTCTTTTCTTTTTCAACTTTTATCCAAACAAAACCAATTAATTGGTTATGCTCTTTATAAATGTTAAATATATAATGATTAGGGGTTTCTATCCCTTTCGACAGTAAGTGATTTAACTGATTACGTGCTTTCAATAAAGGGTCCTCGCTACTTACCTCATGGACATTTTCTGATAGAACCTCACTATATCTCACTACCTTATCTTCAAAATAAGTGGTAAATTCTTTTTCTACCATTTTCCTTAATACAATATTCATTTTACCCCCTGGATTGAATCGACTTATTAAAAATTATAGCATTTTTTGCAAATAACCTGCCTATTTAGCACTGGGAGCTGCAAATCTAGTGGATAAACGTACCATATATTCAATATTTTAAGTCTCCCTCCGGTTCTAAAGTAAACGGTTGCATCTATCTCCAAAGAATCTTTTTCCGATACACTCAAACTTTATTGTGTTATAATCATTTTCATTGTATATACTGTAATAATCCTTTAAAGGAAGGTTGGTGAAACCCATGAATCGTTTTTTCCTCATGATGATCTTATTGGCCCTGCCGACTGTTACACACTTATTTGTCGTGCAGTCTGATATGGGGACTGGGAATCCGAGCCATGACAACTATGTTTTAGAGACTTTAAGCTTTGATTCTTCCATTCTTGAAATGAATCAAGATAGTGATGATAAAGCTGGTTTCATTTATAGTATTCCATATCTAGTAATCGTGATTCTCAGCCTGATTAAAGTCAATTTCAATCAAGTCCATGCACATAAAAAACGCCATTTTCTTCAAGCCGTATTTTATCAATCTAATAATGTGGAAGTAACTCCTTTGAAAAAATCACTTTAATAACTCAAAGGAGGCTACCAATATGGTATGGATACGATTCATTATAATCGGCATGTTTTCTCTAACTGCACTTTCTCTTTTTTCTTATCAAGGAATAGAGATCTTCAATGCGTTTGTCGACCTATATAAACAAAAATAAGGTGACAGGCACCTCCCAGATTCTGGGAGGTGCCTGTCACCCCTTTTTATGTGGTCGGAACGCTTTCTTTAATCCCCTTCTCTCGCTTCAAATACCGGTATTCCAACAAACTTTTTAAAATATCGATTTCCTGTAACAATTCCGCGCCAACATTGGTTTCGAGAACCTTTTTTCTCTCAAGCTCTTTATCTACCACTCTTTTGACGGACAATACATCTGTTCCATTTCGTAGGACATCTTCTTTTGAATTGAATTGCTGATGTGCGACAAGCTGCATGCCGAAGGAATTATATAATAAGGTATACCCTGAAATTCCTGTTGTTGATTGATAAGCCTTTGAAAAGCCCCCATCAATGACAATCATCATTCCATTTGCTTTAATCGGATTTTCGCCATTAATTTCTTTAACCGGTGTATGTCCATTGATAATATGACCATGGTCGGGGTCAAGATCAAATTCAGTTAGGATATTGCGGCAGGTTTCCACATTTTCACGTAAATAGTAATATGGATTTTTCATTTCTTTATGGGTGGTTTTATCTTTTATGAAATACCGTTCAAATGTCGTCATTTCTCTTTTTCCAAACAGAGATGAATATTGTCCTGTCCATAAATACCACACCATATCTGTCGCTAGGTCATCTGTCTTTTCAGGATGTGCAAAAGCATAACGTAAATAATGTTCGAAAATATCTAGTAGTTCACGACCTGCGTAAGTTTTGTTTTCAATCTCCATTTTTTCCATATTTCCATCTTCATCTAATGGAATACAACCGTG
>Ga0180215_1002789_pt1 | contig 17106 bp, 20 predicted proteins | sample eDN3rd37CBELigBY_FD_128871 | JGI IMG/M metagenome (GOLD analysis project Ga0180215, IMG submission 128871) | Enriched backyard soil microbial communities from Emeryville, California, USA - eDNA 3rd pass 37_C BE-Lig BY (version 2) (version 2) | ecosystem: Environmental > Terrestrial > Soil >... | reverse complement strand
TTTGTATGTATAGAATGTGAAAGAGATATTGTTCAAACTGAAACGAATTCACCATTGTACCGCTTTTATGTTCAACAAATGAAAAAAGTAACGAAAACAAAAGTAGAGTCCACATCTGCATGATTAATATAGAAAAAACTGCTCACAAGTCGTTATTAGTGAAGTGAACCCAAAAGATTAGACACGGTTATTTCTTCTAGGCAGCTTGATTGAAATGAGTTCGGTATTGTACCGGACTCATTTTTAATTTTGTTGAGGTAGTTTTTTTATTAATTAAAATACGCCAAAGTTTATGTAATGAACAAAGAGATCATACTGAATTATGATGTGATTATCTAAAGCAAAACAATGATTTTAAAATGATACATTACTTAAATTCTTTTAAGATGAAATATGAAAATAGTGTATACTTGAAAATAGTGTATACTTTGTTTAGAAGATAAATTAATGATAATGTTGAAAGACAACGCGGAGGTTTCTCATGAACACAGGTGTATTTATAACTTTTGAAGGCCCTGAAGGTGCAGGAAAGACAACAGTTATCCAAATGGTTGGTGAAGAACTAAAAACAATGGGATATGATGTTGTAATCACTAGAGAACCTGGTGGCATTCGTATATCAGAAAAAATACGTGAAATTATTTTAGATAAAGAACATACTGAAATGGATGCAAAGACAGAAGCGTTACTGTATGCTGCGGCAAGAAGACAGCATCTTGTCCAGAAGGTCATACCGTCGTTAGAAAGGGGAGCAATCGTTCTTTGCGATCGATTTATTGATGCTTCTCTCGTATACCAAGGATATGCAAGAAAATTAGGTGTTGATGAGGTTTTTGCAATTAATCAATTTGCGGTTGAAAACAAAATGCCAGATTTAACCGTTTATTTTGATATAGATCCAGAAGTAGGTTTAAAACGAATTCAAAAGAATCGAACAGATGAAGTAAACCGACTTGATTTAGAAGGATTACAATTTCATTCCCTAGTTAGAGAAGGTTATTTAAAACTCTTAGATAGATTTCCACTTCGTATAAGAAAGATAGACGCAAGTAAGCCTTTAGAGTCTGTGAAAATAGAAGTGAAAGAAATTATCTTAGACAAACTTGAACAAAATTTACCCTCTAATTAAGTGAATAAGAGAATCTGCCTATTTGATTTTAAGTCCTCCGTTTTAGCGAAATTTGCGTTGACCATAGGGAAGTGTCCCACATAAAATGTTAAAAATATATTTGAATTGTTAAATTTTTTTGTAAACCTACACTTATTCCATGTGTCCAAAGCCTTATTTCTTGTTATAATTAAGATAACAAAGTATATTTTGAACGGAGGGTGGAAGCTGTGAAAATGATTTTTGCAGTCGTTCAAGATCAAGATAGTAACAGATTGCTAAGCGCCTTGATGGAATATAATTTTCGCGTAACGAAATTAGCAAGTACGGGTGGTTTTTTACGTTCGGGTAATACAACATTTATTATAGGTACGGAAGATTATCGAGTAGAGAAAGCTCTCCAAATTATTAAAGAAAACTGTAAGGCCCGAGACCAACTAGTAGCTCCTGTTTCACCAATGGGTGGTAATGCGGATTCATTTATTCCATATCCAGTTGAAGTTGAGGTTGGAGGAGCAACGGTTTTTGTAGTACCAGTAGAGCAATTCCATCATTATTAAGAATAAAAAGCAATCGGAGATGCCGATTGCTTAAATTCTGTTAATACCATATTTATTAGGTATCATAAAAGAATAAATAGTTAAGTTTGTATAGAATGAGTGATAAATGATGAATCAATTGTGGGAAAAACTTTATGCTAAACAACCAATTGTTATGCAATTTTTAAAACAAGCAATATTAAAAGACCGTGTTGCTCATGCCTATTTATTTGAAGGAATGAAAGGAACGGGTAAGGGAGAAATCGGCATTTTTTTAGCAAAAGCCTTATTTTGTGAGAATATAAAGGATCAATTTATCCCATGTGATGAATGTATAAATTGTGTAAGAATCACTCATCGCACTCATCCAGACTTACATATTATTGAGCCTGAGGGAGCATCTATAAAAAAGGAACAAATTGTCCAATTGCAACAAGAGTTTTCCAAAAAAGGTGTTGAAACATCACATAAAATTTATATTCTTCATGATGCAGATAAAATGACAGTTAATGCTGCCAATAGCTTATTGAAATTTTTAGAAGAACCAAATGCCAAAACTACTGCTATTTTAATAAGTGAGAATGTACAGCGGATTTTGCCAACCATTTATTCTAGATGCCAACATTTGTCATTTCGGCCAATTTCAAAGCCGACTTTTATCCAAATGTTGGTTGAAAATGGAATAGATCCGGTAAAAGCCCCACTTTTTTCCCAACTCACGAATAACTTAGATGAAGCAATCCAATTAAAAGAAGATGATTGGTTTTTACAAGCTCGAAAAATAGTGTTAAAATTATATGAAATCCTAACTCAAAATCATCTTGCCGATGCGATTTTATATGTGCATAGTGATTGGTTAGTACACTTTAAAGAAAGACAGCAAATTGATAAAGGCTTGGACATGCTTTTATTTATATATAGGGATTTATTATATTTACAGCTGGAAAGGTATGAAGAGCTTGTATACCCAGATTACCGAGACGAATGGGGACAAGTAGCATTATTATTTACTCGAGAAAAACTATTAAATCAAATTCTAGCAATTCTTGAGACAAAGAGAAAGCTACAGTCAAACGTCAATGGAGCACTACTGATGGAACAGCTAATCTTAAAGCTGATGGAGGGATCTTCTTTTGTATAATGTCGTTGGTGTTCGCTTTAAAAAGGCGGGTAAAATATATTATTTCGACCCTAACAGTCTCTTAATTGAAAATGGTGACTACGTCATTGTTGAGACCGTACGTGGGATTGAGTTCGGTAAAGTGGTCATTGCGAATAAACTAGTAGATGAAGAAGATATCGTTCTTCCTCTGAAAAAAGTTCTTCGTCTAGCTGATGAAAAAGACCGTCTGCAAGTCGAAGAAAATCGCAGAGATGCTAAAGAAGCTTATCAGATTGGCACTGAAAAAATTGCTCTTCATATGTTAGATATGAAACTAGTTGATGTCGAATACACTTTTGATCGTAACAAAGTTATTTTCTATTTTACAGCTGATGGAAGAATTGACTTTAGAGAACTTGTGAAAGATTTAGCGGCCATTTTTAAAACGAGAATTGAATTACGCCAAATTGGTGTTCGAGACGAGGCGAAAATGCTCGGAGGAATAGGTCCTTGCGGCAGAATGCTTTGTTGTTCTACCTTTTTAGGAGACTTTGATCCAGTATCAATAAAAATGGCAAAGGATCAAAACTTATCATTAAATCCTACTAAAATTTCAGGTCTTTGTGGTCGATTAATGTGCTGTTTAAAATATGAAAATGATGATTATGAGAACGCAAAAGAACAATTACCGGATTTAGGGGAATACATTTATACATCTCATGGCGATGGCAAAGTAGTAGGCTTAAATTTGGTAGAACGTGTGATCCAAATTGAGCTATTTAATCAACAAAAAGTGATTGAATATACGTTAGATGAAATTATAGAAGAAGGAGTATTCTCTACAAAAGCCGTTGAATAATGAGGTGGATACAATGAATAAAAATGACTTATTTGACTCAGTAAGTAATATGGAGCAAAGAATCGGTCAACTGTATCAACAGCTTGGAGAACTTAAACAGCATTTGGTCGACATCCTTGAAGAAAATCATTCTTTAAAGTTAGAGAATGAGCATTTACGCACTCGAATGGAAAAGATATCGAAAGCACAAGGGATTGGTAAAGGTCGAGATGCCAATGAATCTACTCAAATCTCTGAAAAGAAAACGATGCTTGATATTGGAGAAGGCTATGATAACCTTGCGCGACTTTACCATGAAGGGTTCCATATATGTAATTTACAGTTTGGTAGTTTGCGAAAAGAAGGAGATTGCATGTTTTGTTTATCCTTCTTAAATAAAAATAAGTAAATGGTGCCTCTCGATTTGGGAGGCTTTTTTTAAGGGAAAATTTATGAAAATGTATAGGATTTATCTTTATCGTAGAATTTACTACTAATTTATCAAATAAAACAAAGTTGGAAACGAATTTCCTAATGGAGGCATTATGGTTCAATTAATTGGTGATGAAAGATTAGATTATTTGTTAGCAGAAGACTTGCGAATCATCCAAAGCCCCTCTGTTTTTGCGTTTTCTTTAGATGCTGTGTTATTAGCAAAATTTGCCTATGTTCCTATCCAAAAGGGAAATTTAATCGATTTATGTACAGGTAATGGGATTATTCCTTTACTGTTATCAACACGAACAAAAGGGAAAATTATAGGTGTTGAAATACAAGAACGGCTTTTTTCTATGGCAGAAAGAAGTGTAGCGTATAATCATTTATCAGATCAAATTCAGTTAGTACACGGTGATATTAAAGATATGCCTAAAGAATTAGGATATGGTAAGTTTGATGTGGTAACATGCAACCCACCTTATTTTCCTGTTAAAGAAGATGCGATCATTAATGAGAAAGAGCCTTTTGCTATTGCTCGTCATGAAATTTATTGCACGTTAGAAGATGTTGTGAGGGTAAGTTGTCAACTTGTGAAACCGGGTGGAAAGGTGGCATTTGTTCATAGGCCAGGCCGTTTAATTGAAATTGTAACGCTCATGAAACAATATAAAATAGAGCCAAAACGATTACGATTTGTTTATCCAAAAGCAGGTAGTGAAGCTAATACATTACTTATTGAAGGTATTAAAGATGGAAAACCAGATTTAAAAATACTTCAACCACTATTTGTCTATGATAGGAATGGAGAATACACTGAGGAAGTAAAGGAAATTTTATATGGAAACAAGTAAACATTATTTTTATGTATTAGAGTGCTCTGATGGTAGTTATTATGCTGGATATACAAACAATCTTGAAAAACGAGTTCAAGTACATAATACTGGAACAGGAGCAAAGTATACACGGAGCAGGAGACCTGTTCAATTAATTTTTTCGAAAAGCTTCCTTACTAAAGGAGAGGCACTGCGAGCGGAATATCAATTTAAGCAACTTTCCCGAAAGCAAAAGGAAGTTTTCTTAAAGGGAGCGCATTTTATATGAATATTCAAAAAAGCTTTTCTAACAATGAAGGAATTCTTTATATTGTTCCAACGCCAATTGGAAACTTAGAAGATATGACCTTTCGAGCAATCCGTATATTAAAGGAAGCTCATTTAATTGCTGCAGAAGATACAAGAAATACGAAGAAATTATTAAATTACTTTGAAATTTGTACACCGCTCACTAGCTATCATGATCATAATAAGGAATCAAGTGGTCGCTACTTAATCGAGAAGTTAAAACAAGGTCAAAATATTGCTTTAGTTAGTGATGCAGGGATGCCTGCTATTTCCGATCCAGGATATGAATTAGTCGAAAGTGCGATCGAAGAGGGAATTCCTGTCGTGCCTTTACCAGGGGCAAATGCTGCTCTAACTGCTTTAGTTGCATCTGGAATTAAGCCTCAACCATTTTATTTTTATGGGTTTTTACCTAGGAAGAAAAAAGAACGAGATGCAGAATTGAATGAACTGAAGAAATTAAGTTCGACGATTATTTTTTATGAAGCCCCTCATCGATTAAAAGAAACGGTGTTAGCTATTTATGAAAGTTTTGGTGATAGAAAAGTAACACTATGTAGGGAATTGACTAAGAAATATGAAGAATTTGCTCGTGGTCATTTATCTCAAATCATCCAGTGGTTAGAGGAGAACGAACCAAGGGGTGAGTATTGTATTATAATTGAAGGAACAACTGAAAGTGATGATGGTGATACGTGGTGGATCAATTTAAGCACGGTTGAACATGTGGAGTTTTATATTTCACAAGGTGAAGATGCGAAAACAGCAATCAAAAAGACAGCTAAAGACCGTGGGTTAGGAAAGCGAGAAGTATACCAGCAATATCATAATATTGAAAGTAAAGAGAATTAAATAAAATAAAAAGAGGCATTAGAGTGTGCAACATCCCAAAAGTAAGAATAAAAAAACTTGGGGTTACCACTAGAATGCCTTTTTCATTTAGCAAAGCTTAAACGCTTCTTTAAGTTCATTAATAAGTTGCTTGGCTCCCTCTTTGCTTAACACTAGCTTCCCATTGGCAAGGACAAGATTATCATCAGAAACGATTCCAGTAATATGGCATGTATTCACTGGATTAAATTTCTTTAGAATGATTTTATCGTCATCAACGTAAATTTCTAAAGAATCTTTTTCATCTATTCCTAAATTGCGTCTTAGCTCAATAGGGATAACAACACGACCAAGTTCATCTACTTTTCTTACAATACCAGTTGATTTCATAGTAGTTCCCCCTCTCTATATAAAAATATTTATTTCATATATATACGAATTACATAGCTTTGCCTTATTTTATAGTAACAGTGGTGTCATTTTGAGTCAATGAGTATGTTAGTTCCACATAAAGGAAAATTTTAACAAAAATTTCAGTGGTATATAGACAAAATCTTAACTGTAACAAGTTTATATAGGTTCTGATTTGAAAAAAATTGAACTTATTTGATGCATTATCATATATGGTAGTGTATAAAAATTAGGTTAGTAAATTTTACTATTATATAGTAATTTTAAGATGAATTGGTGAACTCTTGCACTTTTTGCCTTTTTTTTGTATATTTTTTTCATATAAGCGGTAAAGATAGAAAAATAAATAAAAACTTTTTTATAATAGTAACTGTTAGCCCAAAAAATCCAAACAGGGCTTTTTCTGTATTAAAAATGGAATCGAGGAGATTAGTGTGTCTGAAAACAAGAAGACGTTTTATTTAACTACCCCTATTTATTATCCAAGTGGAAATTTGCATATCGGCCATGCCTATACAACGGTTGCAGCGGATGCGATGTCTAGATATAAAAGAATGACCGGCTATGATGTCATGTTTTTAACAGGAACGGATGAACACGGTCAAAAAATTGAAAGAAAAGCTCAGGAAAAAGGGGTAACCCCACAACAATATGTAGATGAAATTGTAAGTGGAATAAAAGAATTATGGGAAAAACTAGATATTTCCTATAATGACTTCATACGTACAACAGAAGATCGACATAAAGAAATTGTCGAGAAAATTTTTGCTAAACTTTTAGAAAAGGGCGATATTTATCTTGATGAATATGAAGGTTGGTATTGTACACCTTGTGAATCCTTCTTTACGGAAAGACAATTAATTGATGGAAATTGTCCTGACTGTGGTCGTCCAGTTGAAAAAGTTAGAGAAGAATCGTATTTCTTTAGAATGAGTAAATATGTGGACCGTCTTCTAGCGTTTTATGAGGAAAATCCTACTTTTATTCAGCCAGAATCCCGGAAAAATGAAATGATCAATAACTTTATTAAGCCAGGTTTAGAAGATTTAGCTGTTTCTCGTACTACTTTTGATTGGGGAATTAAAGTACCTGGAAATCCAAAACATGTCATTTATGTATGGATTGATGCATTATCAAACTATATAACTGCACTTGGTTATGGATCTAGTGATGATAGTAAATACCGAAAATACTGGCCAGCAGATGTTCACTTAGTAGGAAAAGAGATTGTAAGGTTCCATACGATTTACTGGCCAATTATGTTAATGGCTTTAGACTTGCCACTTCCTAAGAAAGTGTTTGCTCATGGATGGATTCTCATGAAAGACGGTAAAATGTCTAAGTCTAAAGGAAATGTCGTTGATCCGGTAACATTGATTGATAGATATGGTTTAGATGCTTTAAGATACTATCTTTTAAGAGAAGTTCCATTCGGATCAGATGGTGTCTTTACACCAGAGGGCTTTGTTGAAAGAATTAATTTTGATTTAGCGAATGATTTAGGAAACTTGTTAAACCGTACAGTTGCGATGATTTCACAATATTTTGGAGGGGAAATTCCTGTTTACAATGGCTCTCATTCTGATTTTGAGAAACAGTTACGTGAAGTAAATGAGCAAAGTGTTAAGGAATATGAAAATGCTATGGAAAACATGGAGTTTTCTGTTGCACTTCAATCCATTTGGCAGATTATTTCTCGTGCTAACAAGTTTATTGATGAAACAACGCCTTGGAAGCTTGCAAAAGAAGAAACGAAGCGGGATGAACTTAGGAGTGTAATGGCGCATTTAGCAGAGACATTACGAAGAGTAGCTGTCTTGTTACAGCCATTCTTAACCGCAACTCCAGAAAAAATGTTTGCTCAATTAAATATTCAAGATGAAAGTCTAAAGAGTTGGGAAAGCTTATCTGATTTTGGTAAAATTCCAGCAGGAATAAAAGTTGCTAAGGGCGACCCGATCTTCCCAAGGTTAGATATGAACGTAGAAGTTCAGTATATTAAGGAAAAAATGCAAGGAACTGTACCAGCGTCAGTAATCGAGAGTAAAGAAGAAGTAGAAAAAGAAGAACAATTACCAGAAATTTCTATTGATGATTTTATGAAAATTGATTTAAGAGTTGCAGAAGTAATTGCTTGTGAACCAGTTAAAAAGGCAAATAAATTATTAAAACTGCAATTAAATTTAGGCTATGAAAAACGCCAAGTGATTTCTGGTATTGCTGAGCACTATAAACCTGAAGAATTAGTAGGTAGAAAAGTTATTTGCATCACGAATTTAAAACCAGTTAAATTACGTGGTGAATTATCTCAAGGTATGATTTTAGCAGGGGAAAAAGACGGTGTTCTTTCATTAGCAACTGTGGATAATAGTCTTCCAATAGGTGCTAAAGTGAAATAAATTTTGATATAACAGGATAATTTTATAAGAATGTATTAAAAATAACATAGAAATGTTACACGATAGAAACATTTCTATGTTATTTTATTGTTGGAAAAATAGAAATCATTTCTATTTTTCCAGCTCATTAATTGAGAGATGACAGGTGAATATTTATGTTATTTGATACACATGCCCATTTAAACGCAGAACAATTCGAAAGCGATTACGATGAAGTAATAAAAAGAGCAGAAAGAGCAGGTGTTTCAAATATAGTGGTTGTTGGGTTTGATCGACCGACAATTAACAAAGCGATGGAACTGATTGATAAGTATCCTCAAGTTTACGGATGTATCGGCTGGCATCCTGTAGACGCTATTGACTGTCGAGATGAAGACTTAGAGTGGATCGAAGAGTTAACGAAACATCCTAAAATCGTAGCCTTAGGTGAAATGGGATTAGATTATCACTGGGATAAATCACCAAAGGATGTACAAAAGGAGGTATTTCGGAAACAGATTAGATTAGCCCGTAAGTTGAAAATGCCGATTGTCATTCACAATCGAGAGGCGACAGAAGATATTATTACGATTTTAAAAGAGGAACACGCTGAAGAGGTTGGCGGCATTATGCATTGCTTCAGTGGAAGTGTAGAAAGTGCAAGAGAATGCTTGAAGTTAAACTTTTACATCTCTTTAGGCGGTCCAGTTACTTTTAAAAATGCTAAAAAGCCGAAAGAAGTAGCGAAAGAAGTTCCATTGGATAAATTGTTAATTGAAACGGATTGTCCTTATCTTGCCCCGCATCCATTAAGAGGAAAGAGAAATGAACCCGCTTATGTAAAATATGTTGCAGAAGAAATAGCTCAAATTAAAGGGATCACGTTAGAAGAATTGGCTGCTATAACAACTAATAATGCTAAAACACTATTCAAACTTAAATAAATACAAGGGGGAAACATCCCCCTGTCATGTAAACTTTCTACCACTGGCCAATACTTCCATCATTGTAAAATATCGGAAAAATTAGTAGATTTATAGAGGAAATTTGACAACAGGTTCATTCTCTTATATAATCTCTCCATGTAAAGGAGGCAATTTTCATGAATTTTGCAAACATGAAAGGCCTGTTGAGTAGTCATCTTAAGAAGAGAGTGATTATTCTCGCTACTAGTTTAATAGCTTTATTAACTTTAACAGGTTTAGGCTACTTCATCTTCGAAGGGACTAAAAAGACGGTTGCCGTTACTTTGAACGGAGAGACGTCAGAGGTTCGAACACATGCTGAAACAGTAGAAGATTTAGTTGCCGAATTAGGAATCAATTTTAGAGAAGTCGATGATCTTTCTCCAGATTTAGATACGAAGATAACTAATGACATGCAAATAGTTTGGAAACAAGCTAAAGAAGTCGTTCTGAAGATCGATGGAATTGAAGAAAAGATTTGGACGACAGCTGATACAGTTGAAGAGTTTTTAAAAGAGCAGAACATTGTTATCAGCGAAAAAGATAAAATCAATGTTGATCTGAACGAAAAGATTGTTTCAAACTTAACTATTGATGTAAATGTTTCATTTGAACTTGTACTAAAGGATGCAGGAAAAGAGAAAACGTTTTGGACCACTTCGACTACTGTCGCTGATTTTTTAGAACAGCAAGGAATCACACTAAACAAATTAGATCGAGTTGAACCCAATTTATCAGAATTGGTAAAGAAAGATTCTAAAATAACAATTACTCGAGTTGAAAAAGTCACCGATGTAGTGGAAGAAGAAATTAATTATGCAGTTGTTACTAAAAAAGATAGCAGCTTAGAAAACGGAAAAGAAAAAGTTGTTCAAAACGGTAAAAAAGGTAAACTTCAAAAGAAATACGAAGTTATTCTAGAAAATGGTGTCGTCGTATCTAAAAAGTTAATCAGTGAAGAAGTAATTGCTGAGCCAACTGATAAAGTTGTTGCCCTTGGTACTAAAAAGGTCGAAACAACTGTTTATCGTGGTTATGAAGTAGTGGATGAATTTTATGTTGAAGCCACTGCTTATACAGCATACTGTACAGGATGTACGGGTAAAACAGCTACTGGTTTAGACTTACGTAAAAACCCACATCTAAAAGTTATTGCAGTTGACCCGAAGGTGATTCCATACGGTACAAAAGTATGGGTTGAAGGTTATGGTTATGCAGTTGCTGCAGACACTGGTGGCGGCATGAAAGGTAATCGAATTGACGTATTCTTCCCTGATAAGAAAACAGCTTATCAATGGGGTAGAAAACGTGTGAAAATTAGAATCTTGAAATAATGGAAAGGACTGGTCATGAATTGACCGGTCCTATTTTACTTTTTGACATGAACCTATCATAATAAGAAAGAATAATGAATGCATCACCTGTTTTACATCTATGGTCATGGAAGTGAGGTATACAATGAAAATTAAAGAAATCATTGTAGTAGAGGGACGAGATGATACTACTGCAATAAAGAGAGCGGTTAATGCAGATACGATTGAAACAAATGGTTCTGCTATAAATAAAGAGATTATCGAAAAAATAAAGCTCGCTGCTGAAAAGAGAGGAGTTATTATTTTCACGGATCCAGATTTTCCTGGAGAAAAGATTAGGCACACGATTGCGAATGAAGTACCTAATTGTAAACACGCCTTCTTACCGAGACACTTGGCAAAAGCAAAATCTGGAAAAGGTCTCGGTGTTGAACATGCGAAACCAGAGGATATTAGACAAGCTTTACAAAATGCTCATATGACGATTGCTGAAAAAGAAGCTGAAGAAGTGATTACGAAAGAAGACTTACTTTATTATGGGTTAATTGGAGACGAACGCTCAAAAGAACGTCGGATGAAGCTAGGTGAGTTGTTGAAGATTGGGTATACCAATGCAAAACAACTTCATAAACGGCTATTAATGTTTCAAATAACAAGAGAAGCATTTATTCAAGCAATTGAAACTATACACCGGGAGGAAGGTAGTAATGAATAAAGATATTGCCACTCCAATACGGACGAAAGCGATATTGGAAAAACACGGTTTTACTTTTAAGAAAAGTTTAGGACAGAATTTCTTAATCGATACAAATATCTTACATAATATAGTTAGCCATGCTAAATTAACTGAAGAAACAGCTGCAATTGAAATAGGACCAGGGATAGGTGCGTTAACGGAGCAGCTCGCGAAACGTTGTAAAAAAGTACTAGCCTTTGAAATAGACGGTAGATTAATTCCAGTTTTAAAAGATACGCTTGAACCATACGACAATGTTACAGTGGTGAACGAGGACTTCCTTAAAGCAGATGTTCATCAAATGGTTGAAAAATATTTAAAGGGAATTCAAGATATTGTTCTATGTGCGAACCTCCCTTATTATATTACGAGCCCAATTATTATGAGATGTTTGGAAGAACATCTACCTCTTAGAAGTCTTGTCATGATGATGCAAAAAGAGGTAGGAGAACGGATTAGTGCGAAACCAGGAACGAAAAACTATGGCTCCCTTTCGATTGCGGTCCAATATTATACAACAGCAGAAATTGTCATGAATGTACCGAGGACAGTGTTTGTGCCTCAACCAAATGTTGATTCTGTTGTCATTCGGCTAAATAAACGGGAAAAGCCTCTAGTAAATGTAAAAGATGAGAAATTTTTCTTTACGGTAACTCGAGCAAGTTTTGCCCAAAGAAGAAAGACGATATTTAATAATTTAAGTAGTCAATTACCAAATGGTAAAGATCATAAAGAGTTCATTTTAAAATCGTTAGAGCAAGCTGGAATTGATCCTACGAGAAGGGGAGAAACACTATCGATTGAAGAGTTTGCTCGTTTAAGTGATGAACTTTATGAGTATTTTCATGAAGAGTAGTTAAAGGATGACCTTCACAAATTTAAATACGAGTGCATAGCCTATTACATATTGAATGTTTTGCAACTTGATTTACTGGAGTGAAGGCCATGGGATAAATATTAATCAAATTGTTGGAAGAAAATCTTATCAATGTGATATTCCGTTTCGAATTATTCGGTTTTTCGAAAAGAACAATCAAAAATATGCCCTTTTATATGGAGAGGATATTCGATTAATTGCAGATTCACCTGTTTCTGACTTAGTCCCTTTAGATTCAAGGGCGACAGAAAGGCTTTTGGCTCCATTTCGGTCATTAGAAGAGCAATCCTACCATTTATTTCGACAGGATGTCCAATTCATTAAAGAACGACAAGAATATAACATAACGGAGGGGTTGGAAAAACAAATCAAGTATTTCCATCTGCCAGGAAAAGTGCTACATGTAGATGGGGACCCAAATTATTTAAATAAGTGTTTAATGTTATATAAGAGATTCCATGTTCCAGTAATAGGGATTTACTGCGATGAAAAGGAAATGCCTTACAAAGTTCCACTATGGGTTTCTGAATATCGACCAGATATATTAGTGATTACCGGGCATGATGCCTATACGAAAGCAAAAGGGCTAAAATCGGATATATCTGCTTACCGTCATTCAAAAGACTTTGTTCAGACGGTAAAAGAAGTTCGAAAGATAGTACCACATTTAGATCAGCTCATCATTTTTGCAGGTGCATGCCAATCTCATTTTGAATCATTAATACGAGCTGGAGCTAATTTTGCAAGCTCTCCAATGAGAGTAAACATTCATGCCTTAGATCCGGTGTATATCGTAGCAAAATTAAGTTATTCCCCATTTTCAGAGTCCGTAAAAGTATGGGATATACTGCGAAATACGATAACAGGAGAAAAAGGTATCGGAGGGATTGAATCAAGAGGGGTCCTTCGAGTGGGTATGCCATTCCATCCAAATATTGAAGAGGAAACATAAAAAATACATCTTTCTCGATAATCTAAGCAAACATCGTAAATGTTTGCTTTTTTTTTATTTAATTTAGTAAACTTAAGAAAATTTATAAATTATACATAATTACTTTCAAAAAAGGTAATGAATAATAATGTCGAAAAAAGTTGGAATTTGTTATAAAAATATATTGACAAGATAAAAAAGATACTGATATAATTTTATATTTTAATCTTGACAGCAACTGTGAATTATGTTAACATAAAATTAGTGAGGTGTAGAAGATATGCCAAGAACATTATCAGATATTAAAAAAAATCTAGACTCAAATTTAGGAAAGCGACTGATGCTTCGAGCTAATGGGGGACGAAAAAAAACAATAGAACGTTCCGGCATCTTAGCAGAAACATATCCAGCTGTGTTTGTCGTTGAGCTAGACCAAGATGAAAACGCATTTGAAAGAGTTTCTTACAGCTATGCAGATGTGTTAACTGAAACAGTACAAATTACTTTTTATGAAGACAGAAAAGACTTACTTTAATTGCAGTGGACTTTTGTTTACTGCTTTTTATTTTTGCCAAAAATTGAAAGAATGTTTTCAAATATAATTCAAAAAATATAGTTGTCGCAGCAAAAAAAGGAGTTGTGGAGACAATGGGTAGAAGAAGAGGGATAATGTCAGATCAATTTAAAGAAGAGCTTGCGAAAGAGCTAGGGTTTTATGATGTCGTGAAAAAAGAAGGATGGGGCGGAATTCGCGCTCGCGATGCCGGTAATATGGTAAAAAGAGCCATTGAAATCGCAGAAGAACAGCTCAAAAACAAGCAATAACTTAATTTCGACCTTTGTGACACAATCGAATTTGCTGCGATACCCGAGAAGAAATTCTCGGGTTTTTTATTTTAGAGATGACAGAAGGTAAAAAAGCGTAAACTGGGAGATTATATCTTTTCATGGCTTTTTTTGGTAAAATAGGACAAAATTAAACATATATGTTTTCAAAAAAGTAGGTGAACGGACTTGAAACTTCTTGTTAAGGCTCCTGCAAAAATTAATCTATCGTTAGACGTCCTTTATAAACGAGAGGATGGATACCATGAGTTAGAAATGGTTATGACGACAGTAGATTTAGCAGATCGATTAGAATTGGTCGATTTAGAAGAGGATCAAATTAAAATACATTCACATAGCCGATTTGTACCAGATGATGAAAGGAATTTGGCTTACAAAGCAGCAAATTTAATTAAGACACGATTTCAAATTAAAAGAGGTATTGAAATTACAATCGAAAAAAATATTCCTGTTTCTGCTGGCCTTGCAGGAGGTAGTAGTGATGCTGCGGCAGTGCTTAGAGGTCTAAATAAACTTTGGAATTTAGGTTTAACACAACAGGAACTAGCGGAATTAGGATCAGAAATTGGTTCGGATGTTGCTTTTTGCGTATATGGTGGGACAGCACTTGCTAGAGGTCGTGGTGAGATTATTACTCCATTATCCCCACCTCCGAGTTGTTGGGTTGTTTTAGCAAAACCGCCAATAGGGGTCTCGACCTCGGAGATTTTTGAAAAGCTTCAATTTACTGAAGTGGTTCATCCAAATACTTCGGGTATGTTAAAGGCTATTGAAGAAAATAATTATGATGAAATGTGTAAGAATTTAGGGAATGCTCTTGAGTCCGTTACATTAACCCATTACCCAGAAGTTGCAGCTTTGAAGAGAGACATGAAAAGATTTGGAGCGGATGCAGTTTTAATGAGTGGTAGTGGGCCAACTGTGTTTGCCCTCGTACAGCATGATTCAAGAATGCAACGTATTTATAATGGGCTAAAAGGTTACTGCAAACAAGTCTATGCTGTTAGAATTCTAGGGAAGCCTGTAGTGTCAGCAAATTGACATTAGGTTTCAAAGGATTCACCCCTTGCCATTAAACGAACAATATCATATTATATATATATAAATATTCGGTTATTAGTCTGGAGGTGGACTTGTGAGTTGGAAAAGAAGTGAGCGGCTTATCGATATGACTAACTATCTACTTAATCATCCGAAAACTTTAATTCCTTTAACATTCTTTTCAGAGAGATATAATGCTGCGAAATCATCCATAAGTGAAGACTTGTCAATTTTAAAGGAAACATTTGAAACTCAAGGAATCGGAAAGGTCATTACAATTCCTGGAGCAGCGGGTGGTGTAAAGTTTTTAGTTAATGTTAGCGAGGAAAATGTTAAAGAATTTATTGCGGAGTTATGTTCGTTGATTGAGAATCCAGATCGTCTCCTTCCAGGCGGATATCTTTATGTTGCTGATATTATTGGCAATCCACAAATTATTGATAAGGTCGGACAATTATTTGCATCAAAGTTTTGTGAGGAAGAAATTGATGCAGTGATGACCGTTGCCACAAAAGGAATTACACTTGCGTATGCAACGGCTCGTTATTTGAATGTACCTGTAATTATTGTTAGACGTGATGTGAAAATTACCGAGGGACCAACAGTAAGTATAAACTATGTGTCGGGATCCACTAAGAGAATTCAACCAATGGTACTTGCAAAGAGAAGTTTAAAAGAGGGATCTAGAGTATTAATAGTAGATGACTTTATGAGAGCTGGTGGTACCGTTAATGGGATGATTAGCCTCTTAGAAGAGTTCAATGCAACATTTGCTGGTATTGCCGTTTTAGTGGAAGCAGATGAGCTTGAAGAAAATCGTTTAATTGACAAATTTATTTCTTTAGTTAAATTACATGAAGTTGATGTGAACGAGAAAAAAATAGAAGTTAGAGAAGGGAATTATTTTTTAAAGGGTCAATCTAATCAAACGGAATGAGTTTTTTAGACAGCTGCTGAAAAGGTAGTTGTCTTTTTTTAAATTTTAAATTTAAAAAATTTTTTTATTTTGAAGAAGGAGATTTCAGAGATTTGTAGAAAACCTTTATATAGACTCAGAAAAGGTGGTGAAAACATGGAAGTAACAGACGTAAGACTTCGCCGAGTTAGCACAGATGGTCGTATGAAAGCAATTGCTTCTATTACACTTGATAACGAATTTGTTGTCCATGATATTCGCGTTATCGATGGTAATAATGGTTTATTTGTAGCAATGCCAAGTAAACGTACTCCAGATGGAGAATTTAGAGACATTGCTCATCCGATTAATTCTGGAACTCGTGGTAAAATTCAAGAAGCGGTGTTAAATGAATATCACCGTTTAGGAGAGCTCGAAGTAGAATTAGAAGAAGCTGGAGCATCCTGATTAAATAAATGCATCTAAGAGCCTACATAAAATGTAGGGCTCTTTTTTTGTAAACCCTTTCTTTACTGTTCCTCTTAAAACTTCGAAATTAAATTCTTACAATCTCCTTTCAGATTTGTAACTTTCCTTGAAAAGAGCTCCAATTTGATATATATTCATTATGGGTAAAAAGGTAAATATGGAGGACGTATATGTCAAATAGATTTGTCGTGATACTAGCTGCAGGTCAAGGAACACGTATGAAGTCTAAATTATATAAAGTGTTGCA
>Ga0180215_1002788_pt1 | contig 17107 bp, 10 predicted proteins | sample eDN3rd37CBELigBY_FD_128871 | JGI IMG/M metagenome (GOLD analysis project Ga0180215, IMG submission 128871) | Enriched backyard soil microbial communities from Emeryville, California, USA - eDNA 3rd pass 37_C BE-Lig BY (version 2) (version 2) | ecosystem: Environmental > Terrestrial > Soil >... | reverse complement strand
TCAAGGCCGACATCGCATCCGGATCTCCAGGCTAGACAGGGGACGAAAGATTTTGCGTTCGGCCATTTGAGCGCGACGATTGCGGGTCATGAAATGAAGGCCTCCCCGGTGTCAGGTCGCTAGCCAGAGGTTGTTTCAGGCTACGGCTGAGGGTCTCAGCTAAATCGGACCTAACTGGACGTCTCATTTACAGCCGGAGAATCAGGCAGCACAGGCAAAGAACCTGGCAAAAGCGGGCGATCCCGGCCGACCGCTGCTTCTCGATGTTGGCGAGGATGTCCTACAGGCGAGCAATGCATATGCGTTCCACCTTCGCGCATCGGTCAGGTGATCATCATGGAGCCCAAGTTTCGATCGCACGAACGATATTAAGCGTAAGGCGGACAGGAGTTTCTTGCGGCTACACACAACCTTGCATTGCGCATACTTCTTCTTCGAGGTTGCCCCCGGCTGACGTTACGATATCCTTTCAATGGCGGTGATTGGAAGGCGTGCGATCGTGTTCCTTTCGGAGGATGCTCCCGAGGCCGAACATTGGAGACCAGCCATGCCAATCAGCTACGTCTATACTGGCGAGCCCATGACCGGCACCGCCAATGATGACTTCATCCTCGGCTACCAGGGATCGACAGGCACCAACACGAACACCATCAACGCCGGGGACGGCGACGATTGGGTGATGGCTGATAGCAGCAACACGTCCATCTCGTATGCATCCACTGAAAATGACTCGATTGCCAACGCGGGGAGTTTGGACAGTTCAAGCCTGTGGACGGTGGATGAGAATCCGACGTTCGGGAACAGCTCCACGCCCCACATGACCGCGATCGTCGAGGCAACCATTGGGCAGGCCGAGTACTTCAGTGTTACTGTCGGCGCGGGTCAAACGCTTACGGTCGACATCGACTATGGGGCGAATTCCCCAGTCGGGGTGCCCCGCGATCTGGTCTTCGAGATCCTGAACGCGAGCGGGACTATCCTGGCCACCTTTGACGATAGCCTGGTTGGCGAGGGAGGACTGGGTTCGTTTCCCATCGACGACAATGGGAATTCCCGAGACCCCTACGGCACCTACACAGCTGCCGCTGCTGGAACATATTACATCAGGGTACGCCCCTACGGTGGCGGTCCCACCGGTGTCTTCGATGCGAACAATACCTTCGTCCTGAACGTCTCGGTGACCGGGCATGCGGTTGGCACGCCCAGCGCCATGGGAAACGATACCATCTTTGGCGGCAACGGCGACGACTCACTGTTCGGCCAAGGGGGGCGATGATACAATCCACGGGGAAGGAGGGAACGACCTCATCCACGGCGGCTCGGGCGCAGACCTGATCTATGGCGGCGCCGGCGACGACCGGATCTATGGAGGAGGAGGAGCCGACGAGGTTTACGGCGAAGGCGGCAACGATACGATCTACTCGAGCGGCGTTGGCCAGTATTATGGCGGTGCAGGGGACGACGTTATCTATGCTGCAACGGGCACGCCCGAGATCCTTGACGGCGGCAGCGGCGTCGACACGCTGGACACAACGTCCTGGACCCTCGGCTATTCCATAAATCTGGAAACTGGAGTCACCAACTATTCCGGTGAGTCCTTCGTCAATTTCGAGAATGTCAACACCGGCGCCGGCGCGGACACTATAACCGGGACCGACGGCGCGAACGTCATTCGCAGCGGTGGCGGAGCCGACAAGATCTACGCGAAAGGCGGCGCGGACACGGTTTACGGAGGTGATGGCGACGACATTATAGACGGCGGGAAGGGGGCGGACACGCTGTACGGCGGCCTCGGTGACGACCAGTTCTACGTTGATCAACTGGGCGACGTTGTTGTTGAGGCGGCCGGCGGCGGCAACGACCGCGTACTGGCGCGGAACTCCTATGTTCTTGGGGTGGGTGCGGAGATCGAGCGGCTGACGACGGCGTCGAAGACTGGCACGAAGGCGATCGACCTGACCGGCAACGAATTCGACCAGCAGATCGTGGGCAATTCCGGGGCAAATCGTCTCGACGGCGGGGGTGGCAAGGACAGGCTGGTCGGTCACGGCGGGAACGACACGTACATCGTCGACAGCATGGACGACCGCGTCGTCGAAAAGGTCGGTGGCGGCAACGACCGGGTTCTGGCGAAGGACAGCTTCAAGCTGGCCAGCGGCCAGGAGGTGGAGCGGCTGATGACATTCTCCGTCAGCGCGACAACTGCCATAAACCTGACCGGCAATGCCTTTGATCAGCGGATCGAAGGAAATGCTGGGGCCAACCGTCTCGATGGCGGCGGCGGCCAGGACCGGCTGATCGGCTATGGCGGCAACGACACCTACATCGTCGATAGTGCCGATGATATCGTAATAGAAGCTGTCCTGGGCGGCACCGATCGCGTGCGTTCGAAGGTGAGCTATGCCCTGACATCGGGTTCGGAGGTCGAGCGGCTGTCGACCACGAAAGACAACGGCACGACCGCTATCGATCTGACTGGCAATGAATTCGGCCAGCGGATCGACGGCAACAACGGGGCCAACCGGCTGGACGGTGGCGGCGGCAGGGACAGGCTGTATGGTTATGGCGGCAATGACGTCCTCGTGGTGGACAGCCTGGACGATGTGGTGGTCGAAGCCGTCGGGGAAGGCAGCGACCGTGTCTTGGCGCGCGATACCTACGTCCTGACCGCAGGCGCGGAGGTGGAGAGGCTGTCGACCATATCGAGTAGCGCAACCACGACGATCAATCTGACAGGCAACGAATTCGGCCAGCGGATCGACGGCAACAATGGTGCCAACAGGCTGGACGGTGGCGGCGGAGCGGACACGCTCTATGGCTACCGAGGCGACGACGTGTACATCGTAGACAGCTTGGACGATGTCGTGGTCGAAGCTGTCGGCAACGGCAACGACCGCGTACTCGCGCGGAACTCCTATGTGCTTGGGGCCGGGGTTGAGGTCGAACAGCTGTCGACGGCTTCGAAGGGAGGGACGAAGACTATCGCCCTCACCGGCAACGAATTCGGCCAGCAGATCGTGGGGAATGCAGGTGCGAACCGGATCGCCGGACGAGGGGGGCAGGACAAGCTGGTTGGCCGCGAAGGAAATGACATCTTCGAGTTTGACTCGGCGGCCGAGACGGGGCTGGGCGCGACGCGCGACCAGATCACCGATTTCGAGGACTACGGCGACAACGACACCATCGACCTGACGGGCTTTGCCGGCACCCTGTCCTTCATAGGAGACAACCCGTTCTCGGCCGTCGGCCAGGTCCGCGCAATCCAGTCGGGTTCGCATGTGCTGGTACAGATCAACACCACGGGCACCAGCGGGGCAGAAGGCGAAATCCTGCTGTTGAACACCCGTCTGTCACAGGTGGACGCCACGGACTTCCTGTTGTGATGGCATAGGGTAAGTGCCGTCATGTTCCTGCCGATTGCCCGGTACAGCGTGACGAAAGTCGTGACCGGGAGTTGGGAGTCCCAGTGAACCCGCGATCCAAACGCATGTAACAAGGACCGGCCGACTACCAGGGTTGCCGCGCGGAACGCCTTGCAACGGGCGGGACCACGTTGCAGAAAACCGGGATGCTCGAACCGACCCCGTTTGACCCCCCTGCAGGCGGGCAACATATCGTCCCGCGCCGCGCATTACTCGAATCGCTGCAGAAGACGGGTCCAAGGCGGTTGACCGTCATCCAGGCGCCGGCTGGCTACGGCAAGACCTCGCTCGGCGCGCAATGGTACGACGTCCTGCGCAGGAGCGGCTATCTGGCGACGTGGATTGCATTCGAACCGGAGCACCGCGAGCAGAGCCATTTCATCCTGGCGATTCTTGATGCCGTAGTGCAGCTCAGCCCGGACGGTGGAACGCCGGATGCGAGCAGCCTTGCTCCCTCGTCACTGCTTGCGATCCTGGCAACGCGCCTGCGCAAGCTCGCCCGTTCTGTGGTACTGTTCCTCGACGACTATCATTTCGCGCAGAACGACGCGACAGAGAGTGTCGTCGCGAAGCTCCTGGCGGACCGCTCGCTCATGCACGTGAAGTTCGTGCTGATGTCGCGCAGCATGCCGGGCTTCCCGATTTCCGCGCTTCGCGTGAACGGCGAGTTCAGGCAGATCAGCACGGGAGATCTCGGGTTTTCGGACGACGAGGCAGCGGAGTTCTTCGGTGGCAGCGCCGCAGGACTCTCCAGGGAACAGATACGCAGCCTCAACCGACGCACGGAAGGCTGGGCCGTCGCGCTGCAGATGGTTCGTCTCCTGGTCGATGACAAGGGTACTCGCGATTCCATCCCCGCCTCGTTCTCGGGCGCCAATACCGAGATGGCCGCATACCTGTCAGAGCAGGTGTTCTCCAATCTTCCCGCCCCGACGCAACGCTTCCTGGCGCTCACAGCATGCTTGCCTGCCCTCAGCCGTGACCTCGTCCAGGCGGTTTTTCCCGGGGATAACATGGGCGAGGAGTTTGCGCAGCTGGCCGCCCACGCACTGCCGGTTACCCGGATACCCGGCCGTGGCGAATGGCTGCGCTATCACCCTGTCTTCCATGCCTTCCTGCAGGATGAGGCGGCCAGACGCAACCTAGACCCGAAGGCGCCGCTCAAGCGGGCCGCCCTTTGGCTGGAGACGGCAGGTGACAGCGAGGCCGCCATGCGGCACGCGCTCCTGTGCGACGACGTCAATCTGGCAGCGCGCATCGTGGAGACCGCCGGCGGCTGGCGCCGGGTCTACGCCACAGGGCAGGGCCGGGCGGCAATCTTCCAACCGATCCTGTCGCGTGCCGCCGAAATCGATTTTTCCCGCTATCCCCTGACGGCGCTGGGGCTCGCGGTGGTGAGCGCCAAGGCCGGGCAGTTGCCCCTCGCCGACGAATACCTTGCTATCGCCACGCATGCGGTGGCGGGCTGCAACGATGCTGTGCTCCGCCGCGACCTGCGGGTCGTCCAGGTTCTGGTCGCCCTCTATACCGACCACTGGGTGAGTTCGGCCGATCTTGCGGCACTCGAGAACGACCTGCTCGACATGCGCGACAGGGAGATCGTCACGCGGGCGCTGGCGCTCAACATGCTTTCCTACAACTACCTCATACGCAGCGACCTAGACCGCGCCACGCACTATGGCCGGCTGGCAATCCATGCCTTCCGAAGCGGCGGCGCTGAGTTCGGAGCGATGCACCTCCACACGCATGTCGGACAAGCAGCGTTCTTCAGCGGCGACTTCGCTGCGGCGGCAGAATCCTACGACCGCCTGATCGACGAGGCCCAGTCCAACATCGGCAAGGGGAGTGACCTCGATGCCGTCGGCCAGGTGCTGATGGCGGAGCTGAAATCCGTGTGCGGCAACGTTGCCGGGGCCGCCGAAATGCTCACCTGGGCGCTGCCGCATCTCGAACGGCACGATACCTGGTTCGACCTGCTTGCTGCCGGGTTCACGACCCAGCAGCGCATCTGTCGCGTCGGCAAGGACGACGTTGCCGCACACGCGTCCATCGACCGGGCGCGCGCCACGGCGCAGCGACGCGGCTTCGAACGGCTGACCCGCCTCATCGATGGCGAACGGGCGGCACTGCTCCTTGCCAGCGGCGACGTCGAAGCGGCGGTCCGTTATGCCGAGGCGAACGGCTACGGCATCAAGGCGATCGACGCCGACCGGCCCAACAACCTCGCGACCCACCTGCGCGGCACGACGCCGGCGCTTTTGTGGACGCGGCTTCTTCTTGCGCAGGGCGAGACGGCAAGGGCGCGCGCCGTCTTCGACCAGTTGCGCATTCGGCAGCCGCAGAAGCCGCACATGCTGCGAACTATCGAACTGGCGTTGATCGACATTCGCCTGATGATCGCCGAGGGCGAGTTTTCGCGCACGGCGGTCCGGGTGTCCGACCTGGTGTTGGCAACGCCGGTTGCGGAGTGCCCAACTCTCGTGCAGGTCGAGGGTGATGCCTTTCTTTCCGAACTGCGCAGGCTGACAGCCCGTGCGGAGTTCCCGGATGTCGTCAGGCAACGCCTGGGAGCACTGCTCGGTGCCACGCCATCGGAAACAGAAGCCGCAACTGCTCCTGCCAGCGGGTTGACCGACCGCGAGCGCGGGGTGATCGAATTGCTCTGCACGGGCGTGAGCAACAAGGAGATAGGTCGCCGGCTGGCGCTTAGCGACAACACCGTCAAGTTCCACCTGCGCAACATCTACGCCAAGCTGAACGTGCGCACGAGAGCGGCCGCCGTCATGGCCGCGCGGGACCTTCCCCTCAAGGAACCTGCCCGTTCGGGTAGGTTTGCCGTGCCGGCACGCCCCACCCATCCGACCGGCTTTCGCACGGACTGACCGACTCATACTCTGCTCCGGTCCGTCCCAAAGCCGGAGCTTACCTTACGTGACTACCGTAACCGTCGACCCGGTGACCCAGGAAATCATCGAGGGCAAGCTTATCGCGACCGTCGATGAAATGGGCATCGTGATGGCGCGCACGAGCATGAGCCCCGTCATCTACGAAGTGCTCGATTTCGCCTGTGGGCTTCTCACCTCCGAAGGCGAGCTCGTGGCCCAAATGAACGGCATAACGCTGTTCACCGGAACGTTCGGGACACAGGTGAAGGCGCTCATCGAGCGCTTCAAGGGCAATCTCGCGGATGGCGACATCCTGCTCACCAACGACCCCTATTCCGGCGGCACGCATGCCTGCGACTTCGCCATCGTCAAGCCGATCTTCTTCGACGGTGCGATCCTGGGCTATGCCATCAACGTCGCCCACTATCTGGACGTCGGCGGGTCGGTTCCGGGCAGCCTGGCGCCGAATGCAGTGTCGGTGTTCCAGGAGGGCCTTCGCCTGCCGGGAGTGAAGATCGTTCGCTCCGACGTGTTCTCCGACGAACTCCTGCACATCATCGGCGAGAACGTCCGTTTCCCGGAAATCGCCCTCGGGGACCTGACCGCCCAGGTGGCGACCGTACGGGTTGCCGCCCGGCGAATGTCGGAACTGGCGACGAAGTACGGTGAGAAGGTCGTCCGTCGGGCCTTCGTCAACCTGCTCGACAGCAGTGAGAAACGAAGCCGTGCGGCCATCGCTGCCTTGCCCGACGGCACCTACCATGCAGAGGACGTGATCGACGGGGATGGCGTCACCGACGACCCGATCCGGGTGAAGGTTGCGGTGACCATCGCCGGCGACAGGATCATCGCCGACTTCAGCGGCAACCCCCCGGCGGTGGCCGGCCCCATCAATTGCGCGCGTGGCGCGCTGCAGTCGGCGACGCGCACGATCGTGAAGGCGCTGGTCGCGCCGCAGGAGCCGTCGAACGAAGGCTGGTTCCGCCCCCTGGATGTCGTTGCCGAGCCCGGTACGATCTTTACCGCGGAGAAGCCCTCGCCGACCGGCTGGTACTACGAAGGCTCGGTGCATGCGTCCGAACTGGTCTGGAAGGCGCTGGCTCCACTGGTGCCGTCGCGCTTCTCCGCGGGCTCCTATTCCAGCCTCTGCGTCGTCTACCTTTCGGGCACGGATTCTTCGGGGGAACCCTTCGTCCATATCGAACCGCAGCATGGCGGCTGGGGCGCCAGCGAGGATCGCGATGGAGCGAACGCGCTCATAGCGCTGACCGATGGCGACACTTACAACTACTCCGTCGAGGCCATCGAGGCGCGCTTCCCGATCATCGTGAGGCAATATGCGCTCAACGTCGAAGGTGGCGTGGGGGCGGGCAGGCGGCGCGGCGGCTTTGGCATCGTGCGCGACTATGAAGTCCTCGGCGATGATGCCGTCGCCTATTGCAGCCTGGGTCGTACCAAAACGCTTCCCTGGGGCATGAGCGGCGGTGCCGAGGGGTCGGCCAACGTCGTGCAGATCATTTCCGCCGACGGCAATTCGACTCGCAGTTACGGACGCAATCCGCATATCCCGCTCAGCCGTGGCGACGTGGTTCGCATTGTCACCGGCGGTGGTGGCGGCTGGGGCGATCCAGTTCTGCGCGAGCGACATCTCATCGAGGACGACGTGCTCAAGGGCCTCATCAGCGAAGAAGAAGCGTCACGCGTCTACGGCTACGTGCCGGGGAGGGCAGAATGATCCGTCTTGCGACCGATGTCGGCGGAACGTTCACTGACCTCGTCGGCTATGACGAGCGGACGGGAGAAGTGTTCACGGCCAAGAGCCTGACGACGGTCAAGGACCAGTCCGAAGGCGTCCTCAACGCGATCGCGATGGCAGAGAAGAAGGACGGGCTGCGCAGCCGCGACGTCACCTTCTTCGCGCATGGCGGCACGACGGTGATCAATGCCATCACCGAGCGCAAGGGTGTGCGCACGGCTCTCGTCACCACGGCCGGATTCCGGGACGTGCTCGAGATCGGTCGGGGCAATCGACCCGATCTCTACAATCTGCAGTTCCACAGTCCCGAGACGTTCGTGCCGCGCCACTTGCGCTTCGAGGTGGACGAGCGCATCGACGCCCGCGGCAACGTCATCCGGCCGCTCGACCTCGACGGCCTGGAGCCGATCATCCGGAAGTGCCGCGAGCTTCAGGTCCAGGCCATCGCGGTGCTCTTCCTCCACAGCTATGCAAAGCCAGACCACGAGATCCTGTGTGCGCGCACACTTGCTGCCGCGCTGCCTGGCGTAACGGTCTGCGCCAGCCACGAGGTGTCTCGCCAGTGGCGCGAATATGAGCGTACCAACACGGTGGTGCTCAACGCCTACGTGCAGCCAATCATCCAGCACTACTTTGCGCGGCTTGAGGAAGCATTGGCGAGGCAGGATCTGGCCTGCCCCTACTATGCGATGCAGTCGAACGGCGGCATCTCCACCTTCGACCAGGCCACCCGCAGCCCGCTGACGCTGGTGGAGTCGGGACCGGCGGGTGGCGTCGCAGGCGCAGCGAGAATCGGGCAGGTGATCGGCGCAACGGAGGTGCTTTCGCTGGACGTGGGCGGGACGACGGCGAAGTGCTCGCTCATCCACGAAGGTCGCCCGACGCTCAACAGCGAGTACAAACTCGAGCACACCCGCATCGAGCCTGGCTATCCCGTGCAGGTACCGGTCGTCGACATCGTCGAGATCGGCTCCGGCGGCGGTTCGATCGCGCGCATCGACGAGCGCGGTGTCCTGAAGGTCGGACCGGAGAGTGCCGGTTCCGAGCCGGGTCCCGCCTGCTATGGCCGGGGCGGCGACCGGCCGACGCTTTCCGACGCCATCCTGACGATCGGCGTCTTCGATCCGGCGAATTTCGCCGGCGGGACGATGCAGTTGGACAAGTCGAAGGCTGTCGCTGCGATCGAAACGGTTGCAAAGCCGCTCGGGCTGTCAGTGGCGGATGCCGCGCTCGCGATCATCGAGATCGCGCATGCCAGCATGATCAACGCGCTCAAGCTGGTCACGGTGCAGCGCGGCCATGACCCGCGCGATGCCGCGCTCGTCATCAGCGGCGGCGCTGGTCCGGCGCTTGCTGCGCGTCTGGGGCGTGATCTCAACGTGAAGACCACGGTCGTACCTCCGCACTCGGGGATCTTCTCTGCCTGGGGCATGCTCGCGGCCGAGCCACGCGCGGATTTCCGCAGCACCTGGTTCGCCCCGCTGTCGCCGGAGGCCGTGGGGGAACTGTCGCGGCGCTTCCGTCAGCTCGAGCAAGAGGCCGTCGCCTATTTTGCCAAGGGGGCGGATGCCAATATTCGATTCACGTACATGGTCGAAGCCCGTTACAAGGGCCAGGAGCATGGCGTCTTCGCAACGTTCCATCACGACGATTCGCAGGAGGCGTTCGCCGAACGCTTCCACGCGAGCCACGAGCGCGCCTACACCTTCTGCCTGACGGCTTCTCCCATAGAGATCACCGGGCTGCATCTCGAGGCAGTGCTGAGCGGGCCTGTCATCGCCATGCCGAAGCTCAACGCCGAAGGCCGCACGACCGAGGCAGCCCTGCGCGGGAAGCGGGACGTCTACTTCGGCCGCAGCCTGGGCTGGTTGACCTGCCCGGTTTACGAACGCGGCAAGCTGCCGCCGGGCGCGGTGATCGAGGGACCGCTGATCGTCGAGGAAGCGACGACCACAACGCTGGTTCTTGAACGGCAGATCTTGGAGGTCTCGGCCGAGGGCGTATTGCTCATCCGGGAGCAGACGGCACGCTGACATGGCCATCGCGATCGGCATTGAGAACGTCACCCGCGAGTTCGGAAATGTCCGGGCGGTCGATGGCGTAAGTCTCGACATCAAGGCCGGCGAGTTCTTTACCCTGCTCGGCTCTTCCGGCTGCGGTAAGAGCACGTTGCTCAAGTTGATTGGTGGCTTCGATACGCCGAGCGGCGGCCGTATCACATTCGATGGCAAGGACATGGCCCGGGTTCCGGCGAACCGGCGTCCCGTCAACACGGTGTTCCAGGGGCTCGGCCTGTTCCCGCACATGACCGTTGCGCAGAACGTCGGCTATGGCCTGCGCCTACGTGGACTTCGGGGCAAGCTGCTCGACGACAAGGTCGCTGAGGCACTTGAGCTAGTCCAGCTTTCCGGCTTCGGTCCTCGGGACGTGAACCTCCTCTCGGGCGGCCAGCGCCAGCGCGTGGCCCTGGCGCGGGCGCTGGTGATGGAACCAGGCATCCTGCTTCTCGACGAGCCGCTTACTGGACTCGATGAAGGCCTCCGCCAGCAGATGCGCGACGAGTTCGGCCGGCTGCACAAGCGCACCGGGGCAACCTTCATCCTTGTCACGCACAACCAGGACGAGGCGCTCAGCCTCTCCGACCGCATCGCAGTGATGCATCGAGGACGCATAGAACAAGTCGACCAGCCGCACTGCTTCTTCGACCAGCCGGCCAATGCCTTCGTCGCCCGCTTTGTCGGCATCGAAGCGCTGCTGAAGCCCGCAACGTTGGAGTGGCATGGCAGCGAGGGCATCGCGACGGTCGCCGGCCAAAAATTGCCCGTGAAGCCGGCAGCGCAGTCCGGGTCTGCAGTCATAGCCGTACGCGCCGACCGTCTGGTCGTCGGCGACGGTGCGGATACCCTGCCCGGCGTGACGCTGACCGTCGTCGAGAGCGTGTTCCGAGGCCTGCACCGCGACGTGAAGCTCTCCTTCGCCGACGGCCAGACCATCACGGTGGCCATTCCCGCCGACCAGGACATTCCGGCGGTCGGCGCGACGTTAAGGGTGGGGATGAAACCGGGCGCGGCCATCGCGATTTCGAGTTCCGGAATGCCAGAGGCGGGATAGCTGGGAAGGAGCCGGGCTTGGTACCGGCATAGACGAAGGGGAATGACGATGACGACGAGAGACCGGAAAGTGCCGGATGCCCTGCGAAGCAACATGCAGCGGCGAGACATGCTCAAACTCATGGGATCCGGCGCGGCTGCCCTGGCCATGGGTGGGTTGCCGAGCATCGCCATGGCCCAGGACGCCACGATCGCCCTGTGGGCCACGGGAACGCTCGACATCGGTGACAAGTGGGAGCAGTTCGCCGAGCAAGTCGGCGTGACACCCGAGTTCACCGACAACGGCAATGACGTCGGTCCCGTGGTAGCGCGCCTTGCGGCCGGCAATGCCAACGATCTTTTCGACGTGGGCGGCTTCCAGGGCGGCGCCGAACGGGAACTGGCGCGCCAGGGCCTCATCATCCCGTGGGATCTGTCCAAGGTTCACAACTACGAGAGCGTCTGGCAGTGGGCGAAGGACATTCCCTACCTCACCTATGAGGGCAAGCAGTACGGCATACCCACGGTGGTCAACGCGGATTCGATCATCTACCGACCGGACAAGCTGGGTAAGGTGGACAGCTATGGCGTGATCTTCGATCCCAAGCTGAAGGGCCGCGTGGCGATGGAAGACGCCTGGATCAACAGCGCGGTCTTCGCGGCAATGTATCTCAAGGAATCCGAGAATCAGCCGATCGCGGATCCCGGCAACCTGACCGAATCCGAGCTCGGCCTGGTGATGGAATTCCTGATCAAGCACAAGAAGGACGGCCAGTTCCGTACCTTCTGGAACGGTTGGGAGCAGGGCGTCCAGCTCGTGGCGGACGAGGAAGTGGACGCCATGACCGGCTGGGAGCCGATCGTGTACGAGGGTCGAAAGCGCGGCCTGCAAGTCGAGTATGCGGTCCCGCTGGAAGGTTATGAGGGCTGGGCCAACAACGCGGTTCTGCTGAAGGGCGCCGGCGATCGCGGCACGACCGACGCGGCGCATCGTCTCGTTAACGGTATGCTTGACGGCTTCTACGGGTGCGAACTCGGGGCGTCCCGCGGTTACCTCGTGCCAACCGACAACAATGTCAGCTATGCCGAGAAGCATCCCGACGAATATTCGGCCGACGACGCTAAGAAGCTTGCGGACCATGTGAAAGCGAAGTTCGCCGGCAAGGTGGCCTGGCAGAACTGCCGCCCGGACAACTTCCAGCTCTACGAGGAATGGTGGCAGAAGCTGCGCAACGCCTGATGATGTCGTGTTCCGGTCGCGGGGCCACCCGCGGCCGGCCTAGCGGAGCCGGCGCATGAAAGCGTCCACGTCCACGATCCTTGGTCTCATCTCCCTGCCGCTTCTCGTCATCCTGGTACTCGGGCTGGCGCCGCTCGTCGTCGTGGTGGTGTGGAGTTTCTGGGCGTGGGATTCCGCCACCTACTGGATCAAGCCCGAGCTGAGTTTTGCCGGCTATGCGGCGATCCTCGAAGCGGGACGATGGACGGTCATCGTATCGACGCTGGTCAAGGCGTTTCTCGCGGCTCTGATTTGCCTGCTCATCGCCTACCCGACGGCCTACGCCGTCACCTTCCTCGCCAGCAGGCGGCTTGCCCTCGTGCTGCTCGGGCTGATGACCATTCCCTTCTTCACCTCCTACCTCATTCGCGCCTTCTCCTGGCGGCTGGTTCTCGGGCGAACAGGCGTGATCAATACCCTCCTGCAGGAAATCGGCCTGACGTCTGCCCCTGTCGACTGGCTTCTGTTCAGCGATTTCGCAGTGATGGTGGGGCTGGTGGCATCCTACCTTCCATTTGCCACCTTTCCGCTGGTTCTCGCCATGCAACGGGTCGACAAGACTCTGCTGTCGGCAGCGTGTGACCTCGGGGCCGGCTTCTGGACGGTTCTTCGCACTGTCCTCCTGCCCCTCACCCTGTCGGGTATTTTTGCCGGGTTCCTCTTCGTCTTCGTCATGGTCGTCGGATCGTCGACCGAAGTTCAGATGCTGGGAGGCGCGGGCGCAAGCATAGTTTCGGTGATGATCAACGACGTCATGCGCGTGGCCAACTATCCGCTCGCCTTCGCCATATCGACCATCGTGCTCGCCGTGATCGTCGGTCTCGTGCTGATCGGTAACTGGACCTTCGGCCTGGCGCGTATTTTCGAGGACCGCGCGCAATGAGCCGTGACGAGCCTCTCCCGCGGTTCGTGATCTGGGCGCTGACCGTCCTCGGCTTCGCAGCGATCTATGTGCCGCCGCTTTACCTGCTCGGCGTGTCGCTGAACCCGTCGCTGCAGCCGGGTCTGCCCAGTCCGTCCGAGGTGACGTTGAAATGGTACGCGGCACTCGCTGGAGAGCGCGCTCTGCTTTCTTCCTTCTGGCACTCGCTGGTGATCGCAACCGGCACGGCGGTGCTCGCAACGCTGCTCTCTCTGCTCGCCGCCCTGGCCTATGTGGAGTTGCACACCCGTCGCGCGACCTGGTTTCTCGTCGTGTTGCTGCCGATGTTCGTTCCCGGTGTCATCCAGGGACTGGCCCTGTCGACGATCATGACCCGGTTAGGGGTCAAGGCGTCGGGGCTGACCGTCATGGCAGGGCACCTGCTATGGGCGATGCCGTTCGCCTTCATCGTCATCCTGACGAGCTTTGCCGTGGTGCGCCGCTCCTTCCTCATGGCCGCCGCCGACCTCGGCGCCACCCGATGGCAGCAGTTCCGCGACATCACCTTGCCGCTCCTCAGGCCCGGCCTGGTAAGCGCCTTCATCTTCTCCTTCCTATTGTCGGTCAACGAATTCACGCGCGCCTTCTATCTGGCCGGCCGCCAGAACACGCTGCCGGTCGTGCTGTTCGGCAAGATGAATGCTGGCGCATCGCCCACGATCTACGCCATGTCGGGCGCGATATTCGTGGTGTCGGTCCTCTGCGTCGGGGCCCTCACAGTCCGGGCGCTCGTCAGGAGGCCGCAAGGATAGTGCCGACTCCCCTCCGGAAGATGGTCAACCGCTTGCCGCTAAAGACGCCCCCTAACCATGCTGGCGGCTGTCGCAAGAGCGATAGGCGAATGTTTGTCCCGGCTGCCCTTCGGGTCGCAGCCTCCGTCTAACAGAACGAGTAGAGATCACCATGAACGCCAGGGCCCTGATCGAGAGTTTCGTGCCGGATCTGGTCGCGACCCGTCATGACCTCCACGCCCATCCAGAGATCGGATTCAAGGAGGAGCGTACATCGCGGATCGTCGCCGACCTGCTGCGGTCGTGGAATATCGAGGTCCATACCGGCATCGGCACGACAGGCGTGGTCGGTATCCTTCATGGCTCGCGTGGCCCGGGGCCGCGGATCGGCCTGCGCGCCGACATGGATGCGTTGCCGATGCTGGAGGAGACCGGCCTTCCCTTCGCGTCCACGAACCCCGGCGTGTTTCACGGCTGCGGTCACGACGGACACACGACGATCCTCCTGGGTGTCGCCCGCTATCTCGCTCAGACACGCAATTTCAGCGGAACGGTCGCCTTCATCTTCCAGCCCGCCGAGGAGGGTCTCGGCGGCGCACGAGCGATGATCGCAGACGGGCTTTTCGATCGCTTTCCTTGCGACGAACTGTACGGCTTTCACAACTGGCCCGATCTGGCACTTGGCGAAATCTCCGTCTTCCCGGGACCTGCAATGGCGGGCGCGGACTTCTTCGACATCACGCTGAAGGGTACCGGCAGTCACGCCGCGATGCCGCATCGCTCGCGGGACCCGATCGTAGCTGCGGGAAGCCTGATCTCGAGCGTACAGTCGATCGTGAGCCGCAACATCAATCCGGTTGAAGCTGCGGTTGTGTCGCTCACGCGTATCCATGCCGGGTCGGCCTACAACGTCATCCCCGAAGAGGTGCGTCTGAGCGGCGGGATCCGCTACTTCTCCCGCGCCGTGGGCGCGCAGGCCGCCGACGAGCTTCGCCGGATTGCCGCGGGTTGCGCCCAGACCTTCGGACTCGAGGCCGAGGTCGATATTCGCAACGTGTTCGATGTGACCGTCAATGACGAAAAGGCGGCCGAAACTGCTGCGCGCGCCGCGCGCGCGATCGTCGGCGAAGAGCATGTCTCCACGACACCGGCTCCCTCGATGGGCAGCGAGGATCTGGCCGACATGCTCGCGATCGTGCCCGGTGCCTACATCTTTCTAGGCCACAAGGGAACGATGCCCCTGCATCATCCGCGGTACTGGTTCGATGACGACCTGATCCCGATCGCCGTGAGCCTGTTCGCTCGGATCGTCGAGGATCGCCCGTAGCATCGACGCTGAGGACGCGAACTGGACAGATCAGGGATGCGGGCCCGCGATAAGTTGCTGTGGTCCGCTCCCTCAGGCTTACATTTCGCACCTGCTTACTGGGACTGCGGGACTTGCCCGCTCGGCCGGTGCAAGCCCCATTCCACGCTGGCCATTGGAGGCTGGCGATCGACGCTACGTTCGCTCGGGCAGATGCCTGCACCCCCGGCACGCGCAAAAGGGGAGAGCTGAAGCCCAGGCTTTCGGCCGCTGGCGTGGCGCGGTTTCGGATTCAAGCGCCATACCGTGCTGCGCACTCGGAATGCCGGCTCGCTTCACTCTCTGACCCGTCCAGCACATAGCGAGGCCTACGGGCATGTTGCCAGCCTTGCGTCCGGCAAGGTCATCGCCGGCAGCGCCGATGAGGTCGATAACCTGCATCACTGAATCCGCGACGAGGGCGGGGAGCCGGTCGCCCACGCGCTTGGGTCGCATCCCTGACGTCGGCGAGACCTCCAGGGGAAGCTGGGCAACATCCGGAATCAGGAAAGAAAAACGCTACGTTTTAACTGCAAGTCGTCCCCGGCGAATACCGAGATTTTGGTACTTATTAATATTGCGAATTCGGGCTGCATTCGAAAATCTTTATCCGAGATGTTCTCACCGCGGTGTCCTGTTCCAAAGGTAACGCGGTGCGATGATAGGTATCCGAAATGAATAGAGTTTCACTTGCAAAAAGTGCAGCGGCGGGGGGCGATGAACCGTAAATCGAGAATGGTAATGTCAGTCGTTGCGGCTGCCGTCTCGCAACCCTTGTCTGCGGAAGCCTGGGAAGTGACGCAAACGCCGGGTTATGCTGCCGTCATGGAGTGTGCCAGCGAAAATCTCTGCGTCCTCGTGTCTTGCCCGGATACCGGGAAGCCCAGCCTGGAAATGATGATCTACGAGTTTGGCCGTGGCACCGGCGAAGAGATCATGCTGCGGGTCGATAACGAGCAGTTTCCGCTGGCACTGCCGGAACGCGGCAAGAACGACCTGTTCAGGTGGCCGCTGACGCCCGCCATCTCCGATGCTCTGGCAGATGGTAAGCGTGCTGAAGTTGTTATCGATCCCGGTGCTCAGGGGGCACCCATCTCATTGCGAGGCAGCGGCAAAGCGATCAAGCGCGTGCTGACGCAATGCTCGGGCACTGTGCAGCCTGTATCGCGCGCGCGCCTTACCGGACTAAGTCCGGAAGTCGGCTGCGAAACCGCCACGACGACTGGCGTGGTGGTCGATCGGGAAACCTCGCGGTCTGGCGACAAATTGGTCGGGTTCCGCTTCAAGGACCGTTATAGGGTGACTTACATTAATGTAGATCCGCCAGGAAACCGCGCCGCTGTTCAGAAGCAGCTTCTGCAAATGATCGTCCCAGGCGCGAAACTGCGCATCGAAGTTCACGGTTGCGGCGCGGCGGCCCGCGTCGAGGTCTTGTCTGCCGTGGAGGCCGTGAAATGAGGCGGGCTGTCGCCGATTTCGGCAACAGCCCATGGTGACCGGATGACGGGGCGGAGTCACGGAACTGCCATGCTGATGTCGCGACCGGCGCTGTGCGGGCTAGAGCAGATTCGACCTAATCCGGGTCATATCCGGCGGCCTCGAAGTAGTGTCGGCATTCCTCTGGCGTGAATGCAGAGAGGCAGTCGGCGACGACCGACCACAGGTCGTCGACGGTTCT
>Ga0180215_1002787_pt1 | contig 17118 bp, 15 predicted proteins | sample eDN3rd37CBELigBY_FD_128871 | JGI IMG/M metagenome (GOLD analysis project Ga0180215, IMG submission 128871) | Enriched backyard soil microbial communities from Emeryville, California, USA - eDNA 3rd pass 37_C BE-Lig BY (version 2) (version 2) | ecosystem: Environmental > Terrestrial > Soil >... | reverse complement strand
GACACCGAGATCCTTGCCGGCCAGGAGTGGCTTCAGTGTTTCCACCACATCATCGGAATACTTGAGACCTTCACGGTCGTTCCCGGTATTGGAAATGCCGATGGCACTGATCTGACCGTCGAGTCCACTCCACTGTTGCAGGGTGGCCAGGTTCATACCCATCGATGCGGTGGTGGAATCGATGGCGCCATTCAGTGGTGAATCTTCCGCAATGGCGACAACCTTGACTTCGTGGACCGTGCCTCTGAGGCTGAGCACCATGGTATCGCCAACCTCGGCATCAAGTTTGTCCTGCGCCTTCTTGCTGAGGACAACCCCATTTTCACCGAGTTCGCTGTACTCCACCTTGTCGCCGCTGGTGCTGGTGAGACCACCGAGATCGTTGTACCCGGATTCCTCGATACCGGCCAGCAGCACGGTTGGTTCGGATTGCTTGGCGATATCGACAAGTTGGTCGAATTGTGTGGCATCGCCCAGCGAATTCTGCCCGATGTTGACCACCGGTGCCTGGCTGAACAGGATCTTGCCGATGGCATCCACCTTGTCGTTGCCGGCAAGTTGCTGGCTGACGTATTCGAACTCCGATTCGTCGAAATGCAGGGTGATGGCGTTCTGGATTTCTCCTTCGCCGTCCCCGGTGTTGGATGCCACGACCAGTTCATCGACCGGTCCGAGAGATCGATAGACCCCGGCACTCACCGAGTGGTTCAGGGTATCGCCGGTGCCAAGCGCGGCTGCGATGATGAGGGTGGCGAGCATCAACCCGGCGACGATAAGGGCGGTCTGGGCCTTGCGCCGGGGAATGTTCCGGACCCCGAGTTTGAAAATCACCCGGCGGCGAACAAAGATGTAACCAACGACCGAAAGGCACAACGCCAGTCCGATCAGCATCACCACCATGATGGAACTCATGGGGATGCCAAATATCTTTTCCATGGTTTCCCTTTTTCGTTATCAGGCTCAGTGAGCGGCGACAGTGGCAGCGCGTTCCCCGGCCTGCATCTGTTCGGCGGCAGCCTTGCGGCGATCGGGGAATTCTTCACCAATGATCTCGCCGTCGCTCATGCGCACGATGCGATGGCACTGGCGACCTACCCCGGGATCGTGCGTGACCAGGACGATGGTCAGGTTCTGCTCCTCGTTGAGGTGGCGAAGCAGACCCATGATGTCGGCGGCCGATTTCGAATCGAGTGCGCCGGTTGGCTCATCGGCCCAGATGATGGCCGGGTTGTTGACCAGTGAACGGGCAATGGTGACACGCTGGCGCTGCCCACCGGAGAGTTCGGCCGGTCGATGATCGGCCCATTCCCGAAGCCCCACCGTTTCGAGTGCGGCGGTGGCTTCCTTGCGGGCTTTCGACGGGCTGACGCCGGAAACCAGCAAGGGCAATTCGACGTTTTCGACAGCACTCAGCACCGGCAAGAGGTTATAGACCTGGAATATGAACCCCATGCGACGGGCACGGTAATTGGTTCGCTTCTTGTCTCCCATCTCGGCCAGATCCTGGCCCTCGAGCCAGATTTGCCCGCTATTGACTGAATCGAGACCAGAAAGGCAATTCAGCAGGGTTGTCTTGCCACAACCGGAAGGTCCCATCACGCCGACCATTTCCCCGCGCTGCACGGCGAAATCGATACCCTTGAGCGCCTGGATCTTGCTGGTTCCGGTGTCGTAGGTCTTGACGACCTTGTTGGCTTCGATGATGGCGTCCGAAAGTGGACCGTCGGCCTGCGATTTCCTGTCCTTGCGAAAAAAAGCCATGCGGTAAACACTCCATGCGTCTGCTGTGACGACTGCTTCCCGTGCAGAGCAGGTGGTTCATAACCTGCCCCATATTCCAGATGCGCATTTGCTGGTAATGTGGCATGCAGCGGCACGCCGTTCGTCCATTAACTATGGTGTTCATTTTTGTCAGAACTGTCACGGAGTCATGACTATCCGATAGCAGGATTCTTACGATTTGTCACACATTCTTTCATTATCACAAACGTGAGTTTCATACGTTTGATAAGGTGCCAGGCGGAAGTTCCGTGGATACCGGGTTGACACGTTGGGCAGGGCCCCCGATGGTTCAACCTGGAAGTGATCACGGGCATGAATCTGGCGATACGTCCCGTGCGGTGTACACTTGGCGCCCCGTGGCATTTGTTCATCGGTTCATGGAGGTAGCAAACCGGGAATGGAGTGGCTCACAGGGTTTCTTGACTTTGTGCGGGAGCATCCCGATCGGGTACGTGATCTTTCGCTGTCGCACCTGAAACTCAGTGTCACTGCGCTGGCGCTGGCTTGCGCGGTGTATTTGCCACTTGGGGTGTTGCTGGCGCGATCGCAGCGATTTGGGGCATCCGCAACTGGCGTGATAGCCTCGTTCCGGGTGGTCCCGTCGCTGGCGCTGATCTTCCTGTTTTACAGCTGGCTTGGTTTTGGCTATCGCCCGGCAGTGCTGGCGCTGACCATTCTTGCCGGTCCTCCCTTGCTGATCAACACGGTCGCGGGATTGCGCAATGTTGACCGGTCGATGCTGGAGGCCGCCCGGGGTGTCGGGATGACCCCGGCTCAAGTCTTTTTCCGGGTCCAGATGCCACTGGCTTTGCCGGTGGTGATTGCCGGGATTCGATCGGCGTCGGTTGAAATCCTGGCAAGTGCCACGCTGGCGTCGTTTATCGGGGTCAGGACCCTGGGGCAATTCATTGTCACCGGCGTGTCGCTGCTCGATACGACGTATTTGCTTGCCGGTGGCATTCCGATCATGGCGATGGTGCTCGCGGCACAGGTGCTGCTGGGTGGTATCGAACGGTTGGTGACGCCGCCAGTTCGCTGAACGGTTCCTGCTCAGGAATCGTATCGATGTTCTTTCCAAAGAAAGGGACTGTTCCTGATGATTTCTCGTCGACGTGTAATGAAGGGGGCGCTTGTTGTCCCTGCAGGTCTGGGCCTTCTTGGCAGTGTGCCGGCAACCCGGGCACTGGCCGCCCAGGACGACAGCAAGGTGATTGTTGGCTCGAAGGATTTCACCGAGCAGTTCATTCTCGGTCACATTTACCTGAAGGTCCTGGAGAACCTCGGTATCGAAACCGAAGACAAGCTCAATCTCGGCGGTACCCAGATCGCGCACCAGGCGCTGGTGAATGGCGATATCTCGCTGTATCCCGAATATACCGGAACGGGTCTCACCGAAGTCCTGCAACTGAATGTGAGTGAAGTGCTGCAATACGCGGCCACCCCGATTGCCGCTGGCGCCACACCAGTGCCTGCGACGGCCGAGAGTGGACCCGATGTTGCGCAACTGGTGTACGACACGGTCAACCGGCAGTACCAGGATCAGTTTGGCCTGGTCTGGCTGGAACGCTCCCCCGCGAACAACACACAGGCACTGGCCGTGAAGCGTGAGTTTTCCGAGAGCAATGGCATCACCACCATCTCGCAGCTGGCAGCCGTTGCGGGTGACTACATCATTTCCGCACCAGCCGATTTCCCGGAACGCCAGGATGGATTGCTCGGATTGCAAGCGGTCTATGGCGAAGGTTTCAACGATATTGAAGTGCTGCCGGTGGCACCTGGCCTGAAGTACCAGGCGCTGCTGGATGACGAGGCTCAGGTTGTGCTCGCGTTCGGGACCGATGGCCAGATTGCCGGGTACGATCTCGTGGTCCTGGAAGACGACAAGTCCCTGTGGCCACCGTACAATGTGGCTCCCGTGGTACGCCAGGATGTGCTCGATGCCCACCCGGATATCGCGGATGCGTTCAATGCCGTCACGACCAGCCTGACCAATGAGGTGCTTTCCGGCCTGAACTGGCAGGTCGATGGTGACGAGGGCAAGGAACCGGAAGAAGTGGCCGAGTCCTTCCTGCAGGACAACGGTTTTATCAGCGAATAGTCACTGCACTGCGCGGGGCCTGGACTTTACCTGACTCCTGCCATGTCCCGCCGGGGCGTCGAAGATGATGCGCCGGTGGGAACATCCACAGGTCACGCCATTGGGAGGCCAGCATTTCTACGTCGAACGCATCGTCGAACCAGCTTCCGGGCAGCGCCATCCGTCTCGTGAATGTGACCAAGCGCTATCCCAATGCTCCCCGCCCGGCTGTGGCAGACGTTTCGCTGGAGATCGAGCCGGGTGAGTTCATTGTGCTGCTTGGCCCTTCCGGTTGCGGCAAGACCACCTTGCTGAAAATGGTGAACCGGATTCACGAAGTGACCTCCGGTGAGATTTATGTCGATGGGACAGAAATCCACCAGTTGCCTGTGGAGGAACTGCGACGTCGCATCGGGTATGTGATCCAGCAGGCCGGTCTGTTTCCGCACATGCGGGTGAAGGATAACGTGGCGGTCGTGCCCCGCCTGCTGAAGTGGAACAAGTCCCGTATCCAGGCCAAGGTCAATGAATTGCTCGATCTGGTCGGCTTGCCTGCCGCGGACTACGCCAACCGGTATCCTTCCCAACTTTCCGGTGGTGAACAGCAGCGTGTCGGGCTGGCACGGGCGATGGCCGCGGAACCGGGAATGATGCTGATGGACGAACCATTCGGAGCGCTCGATGCCATCACCCGGAGTCGCCTGCAGGGTGAAATCCGGTCAATTCACGAGCAACTGAACCAGACCATCATCTTTGTGACCCACGATATTGATGAGGCCCTGCTGCTTGCGGACCGGATTGTCGTCATGCGGGATGGTCAGGTCGTGCAATTTGCGTCACCCCTGGAGGTGGTGACCGAACCTGCCGATGACTTTGTGGCGGAACTGGTGGGATCGCACGACACCATGCGGCGCCTGAGCCTGTTGCCGGTGGTGCGGGCGCTTCGGCCCCTGCCGGTGGGCGGGTTGAATGGCGAGGTGCAGATTGGTGAAAACGCGGTATTGCGCGACGCGCTGACCCATCTGGTGGAAACAGGTGCACCCCGGCTGCTGGTGACAGATGATGCCAACAAATCCCTCGGCATCGTGACCCTCCAATCAGTCCAGGAGGCGGCGAGCAGGGATAGCCGTTCATGAATCTGGACTACCTGTTTTCGCACAAGGCGTTGGTGTGGGAACTGACCATCGAGCATTTCCAGTTGGCATTGACTGCCCTGCTCATTGCCATACCGATTGCGCTGGTGGCCGGAATCATCGCCGTTCGGTTTCGCCCCACGACCCTGCCGATATTCACGTTCGCCAGCTTCCTGTACACCATTCCCAGTCTGGCGTTGCTGGCCTTCCTGATCCCCACGCAGGGAATTGGGCGGCGTCCCGCCATCATCATGCTGGTGATCTATGCCCAGATGTTCCTGGTGCAAAATATTGTCACCGGTTTGCGCGGGGTTGATGCAAGTGCGCTGGAAGCAGCACGTGGTCTGGGCATGCGTCCCCTTCAGCTTTTCTTCCGGGTGTGGCTTCCGCTGGCATTGCCAGTGATGATCGCGGGAGTTCGTTCGGCGCTGGTGGCGCTGATCGGGTTGGCGGCGATTGCCGGGTGGATCGCCGCCGGGGGACTTGGCGAACTGATGTTCACCGGTATTGGTTCCAACAATCCATCGAAGGTGCTGGCCGGTGTGGTTGCCGTCACATTGCTGGCCATTTGCTGCGATATCGTGCTGCGTGGCGTCGAGATGCTGACTCCAGCGGCGAGGGCGGCCCGGGCAGCACGGTAATGTGCACCTGCCATATTGCGGCCCAGTTCGAACCTTGCGCAAGATTCCGTGATAGTCCAATCCAGGTGACTACAGCAATTCTCGTCGTTGTTGAGGGAGGGAGAACACCTCCGGGACCCTGTTGCCGTGCCAGCACGGACATGTGCCGGATAGCGCCCGCCAATCATGAAAGCCCCAGCCCGGACTACCACATCCGGGCTGGGGCTTCGAAATCCTGTGAGGGATGAGGCTCGGCAAAAGCCTATTTTGCGCGACCCATGATGAAATTCTTGATAATCACCAGCACGACCGCACCGATGGTCGCGCCAATAATCTCGAGGATGAAGTTATCCCGGATTGCGCCGAACACGAAACCGAATGCCAGCGCACCGAGTACGCCGAGAATCAGGTCGCCAATCAGTCCTCGATCCGTACGGGTAATGATGCCCGCGAGCCAACCGGCGATTACCCCAACCACCAGGTATCCAATGATGTCCCACATGTTCCCTGCTTCTCCCCTTTGTGTAACTGCTTGCGCCAGCACCCGCTCGTGACTGGCAATGGCATCGGTATGCCTGTGCTTGCCCCTACGCACGCGGTGTGCCGCGGTAAATCATGTCGTCGTGTGGGGTTGCGGCGTAGCGTACCGGTTTTCCGGCCAGTGCATCGAGTGCTTCATCGCAGGCAATGGTGAAGCATCGGCGGTGACAATCGCGCGTGTTTCCGGCAATGTGCGGGGTTGGGTACACATACGGGCTGGTTCGGAACCAGGCATCGGCAGGCGGGGGTTCCGGATCGAACACATCGATAGCGGCCCGGATTTCACCGGCTCGTGTCCGGCGCCAGAGTGGCTCCTGCTCCACCACTGCCATCCGGGTGACGAGGATCAGGGTGGACCCGCGCGGCAGGGCATCGATCACCGCGGCATTGATGATGTGCTGCGTTTGCGGTGTCGGCGGTATCCCGATCACGAAGATGTCACTGCCAGCAGCCAGGTCCTCCAGTGACGCGGCGCGTTCCACCCCGGCGGCTTGCAGTACTTCGTCATCGACAAAGGGATCGTATGTCCGTCGTTCGCAGTGGAACGGGGCGATCAGTTCCGCATAGCGCCGGTTGATCACCCCGAATCCGGCCAGGCCGATCTTTCGCCCGGTGAGATCGCCGGAAACAAACCCGGGTTGATCCCAGTGCGCAGTTTGCCATCCACCTTCCCGGACCAGCTGGATCGCTGCCGGGATATCGCGCATGATCGTCAGGGTCATGGCCAGCGCAAATTCGGCGACGGTCGGCGTCATGGTGCGCGAAGTGTCGATGACCGTGATGTTGTGCCCGGCGGCCTCCTGCACATCGATCCAGTCACCAAAACGATTGTCAAACGTTCCGGCGATAATGCGAAGTCGGCTGGCCCGGGCATACCGTTCTGCCGTGAATGGCGGCACGCGGCGGTTCCAGGCGCTGACCAGGATGATGTCGACATCGGGCAGGAGGCGATCGAATTCCGCCTCGAATGCTTCACTGGAAATGGTTGGCGATGAATCCAGCCAGTGCACTGTTCCCACAGCATCAAGAGCGGAATCGTTCCCGTAGGCACGACCGCCTGATTCGGATCCGGCGATCAGCAGCACCGAAACGTTCGGGAGTAAATCGATGGCAGATGTGCTCACGGAATGAACCTTTCCGGAATGGGTGGGGATTTCAGGTCGTGCCATTGATTATCCCCCGGCACACGCGATTGTCGAGTGCAGGCTGGATATCGTGGGGTTGCGACAGGTTCCGGAGTAGGATACGCAGCAGTGAAGCGGACGACACATGGTTCGGGAGGACCCATGCGACTTGTTACCTATCGTCATCCGGAGACCGGCAACGAAGCGCGAGCGGGGGTGCTGCAGGGAGATCGCGTGCTCGATGTGGGACGCCTGACTGGTGGTTCGCTTGGACCGGAAATGCGTGATCTGCTGACAGACTGGACCGCCGCGCATGGTGACCTTCGCCTGGCATCCGGTGCCTTCCAGGTTGAGTTCGAGAACAAGGCGGCAGTGCCCGTGGAGATTGCCATCCCGATCTGGGAGGTGACACTCCTGCCACCGGTTCCGGATCCACCTTCAGTGCGCGATTTCCTTGCGTTCGAAGCGCATGCAGCGAACATGTTTGCCCGGCAGGATCGGCCAGTACCACCGATCTGGTACCAGCAACCTGTATTCGGGTTCGGCAATTCCGGCGGCATCACTGGTCCCGATGCCGATGTGGAGAAACCGGAAACCACGCAGGAACTGGATTTCGAAATGGAATTGGCGGCGGTGATCGGGATTGGCGGCCGGGACATTCCGGTGGACAACGCCATGTCGCACATCGCCGGATTCACGCTGCTGAATGACTGGACTGCGCGCGATCTGCAACGTCACGAGAACCCGGTGGGATTGGGAGCGGCGAAGGGCAAGGATTTCGCGCTGTCCCTGGGCCCCTGGCTCGTCACACCGGATGAACTGGAAGACGTGCTCCCCGATGATCGCTTGCAGGTCGACGTCGTGGTACGGGTGAATGGGGAGGAACTGGGGCGCGACAGCGGCGGCGAAATGCACTGGTCATTTGCGCAGATGATTGCGCACGCCTCCGGCAGTGCGGAATTGCGACCTGGTGACGTGATTGGCTCGGGTTGCATGGGCAATGGCAGTTTGCTGGATCTGGGAACCGAACGTCAGCCGTGGCTTGAATCCGGTGATGTGGTGGAAATCGAGGCAGAAGGATTTGGCCGGTTGCGCAATCGCGTGATCTGATCGCGCGCTCCCCTACTCCTCGTCCTGCCCTTGCGGGCCACGAAGTTGCTCATCCGGTGTGTTCAGGATGCGTTCAAGGGCAGCGGCATCGTCAGGATCGACGACATCGGGATTCTGTGGTGCCGGTGTGGGCCGGGTTTCGGTTTCCTGCGGGCCGGGCACTGGTGCGGCAGGTGACGGATCCTCCATCTCTTCATTCGCCGGCTCGACCGGTTGCCGGCTGAAGGTCCGTGGCTTGCCGACGGCCGGTTGCGGTGATGCTGGCATGTTTCCTGGCTGACCGGTGGGCGAATCATTCGCTTCCGGTTCCTGCGGTTGGTTCTGGCCTACCGCCGGTTTGAAGGCAGGGGAGGGCGTCGCAGGAGTTGCCTCCACCGATTGCTGAGGCTGAGGCTGCCGCCGGATGGCCGGGGATTCCGGCGCAACCGGTCGGGTTTGCGGTTGTGGTGCAGGCTGGTTCGGCAATCGCCGGGTCGCCGTGACGACAGGCGGCGGGCCGGTGGGCGCTTCTGGCTCTTCGTCTGATACCGGGGCGGGTGCATCATCGACCGGGAGCATCTGGCGGGTCCGCATTTCGCGTTCGGTGACGATGCCGTAGAGTCCGAAGCGGTTCACGAAGGCCCAGGCCCACAACACCATCATCACCCCGACCAGGAGCACAGCCAGCAGGACACAGATGGTGGCCGCGCGATCTCCCAGGCGCAACAGCATGGCCATTCCGGTGACCGCGAGCAGGAACACGCCCCCGATGGCAATGGTGACCCCAAGCGAACTGCAGAACCGTCCCCAGGCAATCCTGGCCACCAGTTCTTCGGCGCGCAGCACCTCGCCAGAACCTGATGGGTTGCGATATCGCAGGGAGGGGCCGAGTGTCCGGCTTCCCAGGCCGAACAACACCAGCGACGCTCCCATGCCGATGCCGAAAATAACGTAATCCACCGAATCCCCCGCCCTGATCCCCGATACTTGCGACGTGAAGACGCCAGCAGCGTACGTACTCTCACTACAAGCTGGCTGAAGTGTAAACCGGATTCAACTCGTCAAACACCCTGCTTTTGGTGCGTGTCCCGTCTTCAGCCTACACCCGCAGGCGCTGGCTGGCGAATCCCGCTATCACTTGCCGGGCGATTCCCCACGCTGTTTCCTGCCTATTTCTTCAATGCGGCGTACAACGTGGCATAGCCCACGGCACCACGATGGAAATCCTCCACGCGATACCACTCATTTGGCGCGTGCAGGCCACTCCCCGGCTGGCTCCAGGCGAATTCCACGGTGTCGATCCCCAGCTCATCCTGGAAGATGCCAGTGGCCGGAATCGTGCCGCCTGACCGCACAATGTACGGCTCCTTGCCGAAGAGCGCGGTCAACACCTGTTGAGCCGATTGATAGACCGGATTGGACCGATCGATCACAAACGGATTCGCCGAACCCTTCAAAGGGACAACTTCGACATGTGTTCCCGCTGGTTTGTGTTTTTCGCAGTGGGCGGCAATCAGCCTGACGATCTCCTCAGGACGCTGGTTCAGGACCAGGCGACATGTCACCTTGAGATGTGCTTCGCACGGGGTTACCGTTTTCGATCCTTCACCCTGGAAGCCGCCCCAGATGCCATTGAAATCCGCCGTCGGCCGGGCCCACTCCCGTTCCACTGTCGTCCAGCCCGCCTCGCCCCAGAAGGCGTCGATTCCCAATTCCTGCTTTGCCCGCTCGGGATCGAACGGGACTGCGGCGATTTCCTCGCGTTCGGCCGGGGTGAGATCGATTACCGCATCGTAGAAGCCTTCGACCAGGACGCGACCATCGGCATCGTGGAATGTGGCGGCGAGCTGGGTCATCGCCTGCACCGCATTCGGGACCCAGGCACCATACATGCCCGAATGGAGATCGGCACTGGCGGTCCGGAGATTGATCTGGCACCCACCAAGTCCCTTGAATCCGACACTGATGCTGGGCTGGTCTGGTCCGTATTGCCCGCCATCGGCGGAAAGCACGGCGTCGGCTTTCAGGAATTCCGCATTGTTGCGGACGAGTTCCCGGAAATTGGGACTGCCGATTTCCTCCTCTCCTTCGAAGATGAAGGAGACATTGACCGGTGGCTTTCCGGTTTTGCGGGCTGCGGCCTCCAGACCATGGATCGAGGTCAGCAGGTTTCCCTTCATGTCGGACGCACCGCGCGCATAGATGCGGCCGTCTCGCAGCGTCGGCTCAAAGGCCGGGGAATCCCAGAGTTCCAGCGGTTCGGCCGGTTGCACATCGAAATGCCCGTAGACGAGTACCGTTGGCAGGGTTTCATCTACCTGCCAGCGTCCAAGGACGGCGGGGTGTCCCGGAGTTTCCACGATCCGGACATCAGGCACACCGGCTTGCCGCAAGCGGTTCGCCACCCAGGCGGCAGTATCGACCAGCACCCCGGCCCGTTCGGGATCGGTGCTGACACTCTCGAGGCGGAGGAATTCCAGGAGTTCCTCAAGGTGCGCCTGGGCGTGGGTCTGGACATCCTGTTGGATTTCGGGATCGATCATGATGGCGGGTTGCCTCCTGCAGAAAAAACCGGGAACGCTGGAAGTATTATCGCGTGCATCGAACAATCGTGCCGGGACGCCCGTATTGCCGGCGATGGATGCAATTTGGGATCCTGCGAAAATTGCCGTGCATACCCCCTTGACAGGCGTTCGTACGCGCCCTATAGTGTACGTACAGTCCTGAAGGGGACGGGAAAAGCGGAAAAGCTTCCACCGATCTTCTCCAGTGTTGAGGAACACATTGCGGGGTTGTTCCTCAACAACGGAGGCGAAACGGGGACACAATCGGAACCGATCACGTTGCGGGGCGGCGATCGGGAAAGATTCTGACCAGGAGGCAGATCGCTCGACCTACCCCGACAGGGCTGTTTTTTTATCTCCCCCTCCTCCAGGCAACTCCAGCTTCCCTGTTTGCACCTGCACCGGTTTGTGCGAGACTCAAGCATCGAATACAGCCGGGTGCCGCACTCCTGTGGCGCAACATGTGATGTGAAGCGGGGATTCGCAATGACCGAACCACTTTCGATGGTGATTACGTCCGATCGTTACAGTGCCGGGGTTGGTGGACTTGATACAGAGCGAGCGATCATTGCCGAATTCCCAGATCTCAATGCCACCATCCGGGGCGAGATGGGGCAAACGGAAGATGAACTCGCGGCAATCGGGCAAACCGCCGATGCCTTGCTGGTGAGTACCCGGGATGTGATTTCGCGCAGCCTGCTGGAACGCATTCCCCGGGTAAAGGTGGTTGCCATCTATGGTGTCGGTCTGAACAATGTCGATCTCGATGCCGCGGCCGATCTTGGCATTGTCATTACCCATTTCCCGCAGTACTGCACGGCGGAAGTGGCCGATCACGCAATGGCCCTGCTTCTCAACCTCAACCGGCGCATCTCCCAGCAGAACGATTTGCTGCACCAGGGGGAATGGGTACGGCACCGGGCGCAAACCGGCTCCATCCTGCGTGGCGAAGTTCCGGCCCTGCGTGAATCGACGCTCGGGATCATTGGTTTCGGGCGAATCGGGCAGGCATCGGCCCAACGGGCCAGGGCCTTTGGCATGCGACTGATCGCGACCGATCCCGCTCCCGATAAAGCCGCCGCTGCCGAACTCGGTGTGGAATTCGTCTCGCTGGATGACCTGCTTTCGCAATCGGACATGATCACCCTCCATTGCCCGTTGACTCCGGCTACGCGACACCTGATCAATGCAGAGGCACTGGCAAAAACGAAACCGAACGTGGTGATCGTGAACACCGCCCGGGGTCCGATCATCGATCTCGATGCACTTGTGGCGGACCTTTCCACGAATACCGCGAAACGCGCGGCGCTGGACGTGACCGATCCCGAACCCTTGCCGCTCGATCACCCGCTGTATGCCATGGAGAACGTGATTCTCACCCCGCATTCCGCGTACTACTCCGAGCGTTCCGTTCAGGTTGTGCGCCGGGAAACGCTGGTGGAAGCCTGCACCGTGCTGCGAGGGTACATACCGCGCGTGCTGGAAAACCCCAGGGTTCTGGAAAAAATCTCGCTGAAACCGCAACCATAGGCCAGTTTGCCGCCCGGACGGACTCCGGGCGGCCCTGCCGAAAATTGCCCCCTCCCGGCATGACACATGCGGAACCCGCCTGCGTTGATTACGGAGAGATTTCTCACTGCGCTGACATCGTTCGCCAGCCAGGTGACAAATTTCTGTCGTCATTTTTCGCGAGGGGATTGACGAATGCGCCGGCCAACTCTAAGATTCACTCAACCGCGACCTTTGTTTGCACCGCAAAGGTCCGCTGATTTCTCGGACGACGCCGCAACATCTACAAATGCGTAGGGCGTCACCTCAGTGTCGAGGTGGCTTTCGGGTTGCGAACGTAAAGGAACGCGGTTCTACACGTATGTTGCAAACACTTCCCAAAGAACAATCGACCGAAATCGATACCTCGTATCTTGCGCCGGTGAATGGGCGGGAACTCGACGCGACCGCGATCGAGGACGAACACCTGATGCGCGCCGCGCAGGCAGGTGATCTTGCCTCCTTCAACCAGCTTGTCGAACGGCACCAGCGTGCCGTCTACAATGTGTGCCTGCGATTGTTGCGCGATACTGGTCATGCCGAGGATGCAACCCAGGATACGTTCATTCGCGCGTGGAGCGCCCTGGAAAGTTTCCGCGGCGGTCTGGTACGGCCGTGGTTGTTGCGGATCGCGACGAATCGTGCCTACGATCTGTTGCGGGCCAAGTCCCGCCGTCCGGCCACGTCGCTCGATGCCGAACTTTTCGAGAGCGAACCGGAATGGACACCGCAGTCGATTCACGAGCATCCGGAGGCCCACGCCGCCCGGGCGGAACTCAGCAAGCACCTGGAACATGCCCTCGATGCCCTGCCGGAGGACCAGAAGGCAGCGATCCTGCTTTCCGATGTCCAGGGTTACGGTTACGAGGAAATCTCGAAGATCACTGGTGTGGCCGTTGGCACGGTGAAATCACGCATCAGTCGCGGCAGATCCCGGCTGCGCGAATTGTTGCGTGAAAATGAACGTCAGCAGGAACTCTTTGGCCGGTATGTTCGTCTAACCCAGTGATGAACTTGCTGCGGGATGGATCCGGGCTGGCGCTGCATCCCACAGGCAAATTCCGGCAGATCTGCACAGCATCTGCATCCTTGCTGTCGGTCCAGTCCAGCTGAAAGTTTCGATTGATGAGTCTCAACCTCCATGTTTCCTTCGAGGAGCTGTCGGCATACCTCGATGGTGAGCTTGCCGCTACAGAAATGGCCGACATCAGGCACCACCTGGCCCTTTGTTCCACATGTCGTGACGACCTGGCAGAACTCAGGGCCATGCACGCATTGTTGCGGCAATTGCCCCAGCACGAAAGTCCCCGGTCCTTTGCCCTCGATGCCAGTATGCTCGCATCGTCATCCCCTCCCCCGTCCCGCGTTCTCAGGTTGCTTCCCGTCATGCGGACGCTCTCCGTTGCGGCAACCATTGCCTTCCTGCTCGTTTCCGTGGTGACCATCTTCCAGCTGACCACCGGTGGAGACAAGATGGCGAGTGAGGCAACATTATTCGAAACCGGGAGCGCCCCTGGTGCGTCTGAAAGTGTGACTGGGGATTCAGCCGCCGGATCAGGATTGATCGACCGCGGAGATTCCGCCGCCCGGAACCCAGCAGTGCCGCTGGACCCGGGTGGGATCGCTGACGATCCGGATGCTCAATCACAGGCAGGAGCCGCCGATGGCGGACCGGCAGCATCATCGCAAGTCGCCGAAGCCGGCGATGGTGACGAATCCGGGCTGTGGCTGATCGCCAGTCTGGGACTGGGTGTCCTGGCAATGGCACTTGGAGCCGCGTGGTGGGCGATGAGCCGGATGGCTCGCCCCCGGCCGCAGCTTCTCGGCTGATTCGACCAGACCCCACTTGGGCACACCCTGGTGTGCATGACCGGAAACGCTTGCAACGGAGGAACTGCCGCATGATTTCAATGAGGAACCGGTTCAGATCATTCAGGAAACTTCACCTTCGAATGGCTCTCGCTTTTACCATGATCGCCTCGCTGTTGCTGACGCAGGCGGTATCTGCCCAATCGACCCCGGTCGTGACTTCTGACGGCGAACTGGTGCGCACCATTACCGTTTCCGGTGTCGGCACGGTTTCGGTGGAGCCCGATACTGCCGATGTGATTTTCGCTGTCCAGGCAACGGATGAATCACTGAAGGCCGCACAGGACGATGCGTCGACCCGGCTCGATGCAATTACCTCTACCCTCACCGATGGCGGAGTTGATCCCAAGGATGCCGTGACCTCCAGCTATTACGTCACGGTCATGAACGACTACGATGAAAATGGCAACTTTGTGGCCATCAGCGGCTACCGGGTGGACGCGCAGATTACCGCAACGGTGCGCAATCTCGAGACCCTCGGCGATCTGCTTGATTCCGTCGTGACCGCCGGTGCCAACGGCATTTACGGCATGACCTTCTATGTCGACGATCCGAGTGGTCCGGCCAGCCAGGCCCGCGCAGCCGCCATGGAAGATGCCCGTGCCAAGGCCGATGAGCTGGCTTCTGCTGCCGGTGTGGTGATTTCCGGTGTGGTTTCGGTGAATGAAACCTATGCCCCGTCGCCGTACTCGCAGAATTACGACATGGGCATGGGCCGTGGCGGTGCGGGCATGTATGCCGAACAGGCCGCGATGTCGGTGCCGGTCAGCCCGGGTACCTCTGATGTGACCGTAATGGTGGATGTTGTGTACGAGATCATCCAGCCGAACGGATAGTTCATCAGGATTGCTCCCGGCAGCAGCCTGGATAAATCTGGATGAAGAAAGCGCGGTACCAGTCGACTGGTACCGCGCTTTCGTGTTCATTGGCCTGGGAGGGGCCGCGAAGCCAGAACGCGTTATACGAAAACAGGAAGATTGTGAATGGTCTACCGGCGGCCTGGAGTGGACGGATAGACGGCGCTGGAGCGCCTCATTCCTTATGAAAATGTTCGTCGATCAGGTTGACGAAGGTGTCGATGTCCTGCCGGATGACATCGAAGCTCGCATTCCAGAAGGCCTGCGAACGGATATCGAAGCCGAACCGTGCGGCGAGGGTAGCAGCATCTGCCTCCCCGGTTGACGCCAGCAGTTCGTCGTAGTTCTGCCGGAAGGTCTCGGGATCCTTTTCGTATTCCGCGTACAGGCCGAACCCGAAGAGCAGGCCGAACATGTACGGATAGTTGTAGTAGGCGAAATCGGGCGAGTAGTAATGCCCCTTCACTGCCCACATGTACGGATGCAATGCTGATTCGTCCAGCCCGTCACCGTAGGTTTCCTTTTGCGCCTGCAGCATCAGATCGGACAGTTCCCCGGCCGAAAGTTGCCGTGTCTTGCGCTGCTCGAACACTGCCTGCTCAAACAGGAAGCGACTGCTGATATCGATCACCGTTTGCGTCACATCCTGCAGTTCGCCTTCGAGAATCGCCAGCGATTCCGCCGGGGTGCCCTTGGCGATTGCCGCCTTGCGCAGGATGGTTTCGCAAAAGGTGCTGGCGGTTTCGGCAAGGGTCATTGGTGTGGATTCCGCCTGCAACCGTGGACGTCCGGCAATGGCGAGATTGTGATAGGCGTGACCGAGTTCGTGCGCCAGTGTGCTCACCCCGTCATAGGCCGGAGTGTAATTGCACAACACGCGCGAGATGTCGGATTCCACGCAGTAGCAGAAGGCTCCGCCAACCTTGCCGGAGCGAGGTTCGGCATCGATCCACCGTTCATCGACAGCGCGTTGCGCCAGGTCACGCATCCGGTCCGAAAAGCTGCCGAACTGTTCGAGGACGAAGGCGACTCCCTCGACCCACGGCCATTCGCGGTCACTGCTGCTGAGGGGAGCAAACAGATCGTACCAGGCCAGTTTGCCGACACCGAGTGCCTTTGCCTTGGCGTGCAGGTAGCGGCGGATGTCCGGGTACGCCTGGCGGGCGGCGCTCATCATGGCATCGAGCGTCTCGCGATCGATGTGATTCTGGTGGAGGGACTGGTCGAGCACTTCTGGCCAGTTCCGGCGAAGCGCCAGGGTGGTGTGTTCTCCCTTCACCCCGTTCAGGGCGCTGGCAATTGCGGTTTCCCAGAGTTTCCAGGCGGCAATTTCAGCTTCGAATGCACGCCGCCTCACATCGCGATCCTGATTCATGGCCAGGTTGCGAATTTCACTCATGGGCAGCATTTCCGGATTGCCTGGCTCCCTTTCAAAGAGCACTTCGATTTGCGATGTCAGGTCATCGTGCAAACGGCCCCAGGCTGAACCGCCGGAGAGGGTCAGTTCTGCGGCGAGATCTTCTTCCGGTTGCGCCATCAGGTGCTGCGCCTCGATTTTCGCCTTGCGCAGGAGGAAGGCATGGTCCCGGGCGATTGCGGACTGATCGATCAGGTTCTCCACATCCAGCGATCCCACCCAGGCGGTGAACCGGGTTTCGATCTTGGAAAGATCGGAAAACAGGATTTGCACCTTGCTGTTCTCCGCTTGCGCGACATCGTCGCGGCTATTCACGGAGAGACTGAGTTCGATGTAGGCCGACAGCTTCAGGGCGAGCGTGGTCAGTTCCGTCAGTCGCCCGATCCAGGCGTCAACATCGGCAACGATGGTCGCACCGGCACCTCCTGGCGTGGTGACGTTCGCTATGTCCTGTTCGGCGGCGTTCAACCCTTCCTCCAGTGAGGCGAAGGCAGCGGT
>Ga0180215_1002785_pt1 | contig 17126 bp, 18 predicted proteins | sample eDN3rd37CBELigBY_FD_128871 | JGI IMG/M metagenome (GOLD analysis project Ga0180215, IMG submission 128871) | Enriched backyard soil microbial communities from Emeryville, California, USA - eDNA 3rd pass 37_C BE-Lig BY (version 2) (version 2) | ecosystem: Environmental > Terrestrial > Soil >... | reverse complement strand
GTGCACGAGCTCGTAGCCGGAGCCGAGCACGAGGTCCTCGCCGGTGAGCAGGCGACCGAGGAGGTACGCGCCGACGAGCACCGGGCCGGCGGCCACCAGCCGGACGGTGATCGGCCGAACCGCCCAGACCTTGGCCCCGCGCACGGCGAGGGCGAACAGCCGGGCGCCCACACCGGCGACGACACCCAGCACGACCGCGCCGAGGAGGTCGCGCAGGTTGAACGCCGGATCGCCCTGTGCCTCGAACAGCGGCGTCGTGCCGTTCACGGCCACGAAGGCCAGGTAGCCGGAGGCCGCGGACACCAGGCTGGGGAGGAGCATCCGGCGAGCGAGGTCGTCGCGGAAGGGCACCTCCAGGGCGAACACCGCGCCGGTGGCGGGCGCCTTGAAGATGGCGGCCACGCCGGCCGCCGCGCCGGCGAGGAGCAGGGTGCGGTGATCGGCCTTGCGCAGGAGCTTGGGCCAGCGCCGCTGGACGGCCGAGCCGAGCGAGGCACCGAGGTAGAGCGACGGCCCCTCCATGCCCATCGGTCCGCCGGACCCCAACGTGGCGAGGGCCGCCGTGATGCGCGCCGCCAGCGCCCGCAGCCCGAGGTGGTGACCGGGGTCGTGGAAGGCCCGCAGGTACTCGTCGGTCGTGGCCGGGTCCACCTCGGCGCCGCCGAGGAAGCGGCGGGCGGCGGCGGCCAGCACGAGGCCGAGCAGGGGGGTCACGGCCAGCAAGGCCACGGGCAGGTCCATCACCCGCTCGAGGAGCACGTGGTCCACGACGCGCTCGAAGGCGGCGACGCCGAGGCCGGTGACGACCCCGACGCCGGCGCTGAGGAGGACGAGCTCCCTCGACCGCTGCGCGAGCTGCCGGAGCTCCTCGCGGCGTCCGCCGAGCAGGCGGCGCTGCAGCTCGTCCCGCTTCACCGCACCCCTGCCCGTCCGTCCGCGCACCCGTGGGGGGATGTCATCCGTGCATCGTGAAGCGATGCTATTCGACCCCGAACCGGGGAGGCAGGGCCGCTCGTGCGCCACGTCTACCCTTCCGGCCGTGCGCACCGACCGCCGACTGCCGTGACCGCCTTCCTCTCGCTGCTCGACCTGCTCGAGCTGGAGCGCCTCGACCGCAACCTCTACCGGGCCCCCAACCCGCCAGGGAGCAACCGTCCCGCTCTCTACGGCGGGCAGGTCGCGGCGCAGGCCCTGCGCGCCGCGCTGCTGACGGTGCCCGAGGACCGTCACGTCCACTCGCTCCACGGGTACTTCCTCCGTCGTGGCCGGGTGGACCTGCCGGTGATCCTGAAGGTCGACGAGGACCGCGACGGCGGCGCCTTCTCCGCCCGCCGGGTGGTGGCCATCCAGGACGGCGAGGTGATCTTCAACCTGTCGGCCTCCTTCCACGTCGATGAGCCGGGCGGCGAGGTGCAGGACCCCATGCCGGCCGACGTGCCCGGGCCGGAGGACGCGCCCACCTGGGCCGAGACCCGCCGAGACGTCGACGGGCCGGCCCGCTACGTCGACCTGCGGCCGGTGGTGCTCGGCGCCGCGTCGGGGCCCGGCGGGCACCGGCCCGCGGGCCAGCTGTGGGCCCGTTGCCCGGTGCCGCTGCCCGACGACCGCGCCATCCACGCGTGCGTGCTCGCCTACGTGTCCGACATCGGCACCGGCTTCGCCAAGCTCGACATGCCCGGGCTGCCCCCTGGTGGTCCGAGCCTCGACCACGCCGTCTGGTTCCACAAGCCGATCCGCATGGACGGCTGGGTGCTGCTCGACATGCACCCGCTGGCGGCGTCCGGCGGGCGCGGCCTCTACATCGGCGCGCTGTACGACCGCGACGGCGTGCGGGGGGCCTCGCTCACCCAGGAGTGCCTGCTGCGACCGCCCCGACCGGCGCGCGCCGCGCCGCCGTGATCGTCGACTGCGCCATCTACGTCGATGGCGTCCGCCGCCGCGAGGTGGCGGAGGTGGATGACGCGCTCCGCGAGGCGCGGGCCAAGGGCGGCTTCGTGTGGATCGGGGTGGTCGACCCGTCGCCGGAGGAGTTCGACAGCATCGCCACGGCCTTCGACCTGCACCCCCTGGCGGTGGAGGACGCGGTGCACGCCCACCAGCGGCCGAAGCTCGAGACGTACGACGATTCCGTGTTCGTGGTGCTGAAGCCGGCCCGCTACGTCGACCGCGAGGAGATCGTCCAGATCGGGCAGGTCATGGTGTTCCTCGGCGACGGCTTCGTGGTGACGGTGCGCCACGGGGAGTCGCGCCTGCTCGCGTCGGTGCGCCAGGAGCTCGACCGTGACCCCGGCCTGCTGCAATGGGGGCCGACGTCGGTGCTGTACGCGGTGGCCGATCGCGTGGTCGACAGCTACGCCACCGTCACCGGCGGCCTCGAGGTCGACATCGACGAGATCGAGCAGGAGGTGTTCTCCGGGCCGCGCACCTCGCACGCCGAGCGCATCTTCCGCCTGAAGCGCGAGCTCCTGGAGTTCCGGCGCGCCGTCGACCCGTTGGCGGGCCCGCTCGAACAGCTCGCCTCGAACGCGACGCCCGTGGACAAGGCCGCCGCGCACTACTTCCGCGACGTGCACGACCACACGTTGCGGGTCGGGGAGCGCCTGGCCGCGCTCGACGCGCTGCTCGACAGCGCGTTGCAGGCCAACGTGGCGCAGCTGAGCGTGCGCCAGAACGAGGACATGCGGAAGATCTCCGCGTGGGTGGCCATCGTGGCGGTGCCCACGATGATCGCCGGCATCTACGGCATGAACTTCGACCACATGCCGGAGCTGCACAGCCGCTTCGGCTACCCGATCGCGCTGGTGGCCATGGTGATCGCCTGCCTCGTGCTCTACCGCAGCTTCAAGCGGCGCGGGTGGCTCTAGCGCGGCGGCAGTCCCTAGGGTGCCGTCAGTCGCGCGATCCGAGGAGGAGCCAGCCATGTCGGTGCCCGGTGCCGTGCAGGACCCGTCCCTGATCGAGACCTCGGAGGTGGAGGTCGAGGCGCCCGCCGGGCGTCTGAAGGCCTACCTGGCCCGCCCCACCGGCGCCCGCCGCGGCGCGGTGATCGTGATCCACGAGGCCTTCGGCATGGTGGAGCACATCCGCGACGTGACGCGCCGCTTCGCGGCCGCCGGCTACGACACGCTGGCGCCCGACCTGTACACGCGCATCGGCCCGCCCGATCCGGACCGGATGGAGAGCGTGCTGCCGAAGATGCTCGCCGTGGACGACGCCACCGTCGTCGCCGATCTGGAGGCGAGCGCGGCGTACCTGCGGGCGCTCCCCGGTGGGGCCTCCAAGGTCGGGGTGATCGGGTTCTGCTCGGGAGGTCGCCAGGCGCTGCTGCTCGCGGTCAGCAGCGACAAGGTCGACGCGGCCATCGACTGCTGGGGCGGTTCGGTGCACCGCGCCTCGGCTGACGAGGAGCGCATGCCGACGCGGCCCGTCCCGCCGATGGAGATGATGGACAAGCTCCACTGCCCGACGCTGATCGTCGGCGGCGCGGAGGACCAGAACCCGTCGCCCGAGATCGTGGAGGAGCTCGTCCGGCGGGGGAAGGCAGCGGGCAAGGACGTCACCTCGAAGGTCTTCCCCGATGCCGGCCACGCCTTCTTCGCCGACTACCGGCCCAGCTACCGCGAGGCCCAGGCGCACGAGCTGTGGGACGACGTGCTGGCCTTCTTCGGTCGGCACCTGGCCTGAGCCGCGGCGCGTCCGACGGCCGACGTCGGGATCGGGCCGGTAGCGTCCTCGAGGATGGCTGCCTCCGTGGTCCGGTGCCGTCACCGGCGCCGACCGTCGTGCTGGGCGCCCTTCGCGCTGCTCCTGGCCGTGGTGGCCACCGTCGCGCTCGTGACCTGGCGCGCGCCGGGCGCCGCGGCGCACGCCTCGCTGGTCGACACGCAGCCGCGCGCCGGTGACGAGCTCGCGACGGCTCCACGCGAGCTCAGGCTCCGGTTCGACGAGCCGGTGGAGGCCGCGCTCGGCGGGGTGCAGCTCTTCGACGCCGACGGGAGGCTGCAGCGCGTCGGCTCGCCCCGGGTCGACGGGCACGAGGTGGTCGCCGACCTCGGGGAGCTGCCCGACGGGCCCTACGTCGTGTCGTGGCGGGTGCAGTCGGTCGACGGCCACCCCGTCAGCGGCGCCTTCACCTTCCGCGTCGGGACCGGCGGGGCCGCCCTCGACCCCGGGCTGATCGACCGCGTCACCGCGGGCCGCGATGGGTCCGACGTCGTGTCGGGGCTGCTGGCGGCCAGCCGCACGCTGGGCTTCGCGGGGATCGCCGTGCTGTTCGGCACCGCTGCCGTGCTGCTCGTGGTGTGGCCCGCCGCGGCGGGCCGTCGCGCGAGCGTCGTCCTGCTGGCGGTCGCGGCGGGACTCACGGCCGTGGGGGCCGTGGCCGGCGTGGCCCTGCTCGGCCCCTACGCCACCGGCGAGGGCCTGGGCGCAGCGTTCCGCCCCTCGCTCTGGGCCGACGTGCTCGACACCCGCGTCGGGCGGGCCTACGCGCTGCGGCTCGCGGTCGTCGCCTTGGTGGTGGTGCCGCTCGTGGTGGCGCTGGTCCGCGGTCGGGTCCGGGCCGCCGAGTCGATGCTCTGGTGGGCCGGCGCGCTGGTGGCCACCGCGGGCCTGATCGCCTCGGTGGTGCTCGGCGGGCACGCCACCACCGGCCGCTCGGTGCCGGTGGGCGTGGTGGCCGACGCGGTGCACGTGCTCGCCATGGGCGTGTGGCTGGGCGGGCTCGTCACGGTGGTGGTCGTGCTGCTGCCGTCGGCTCCGGTGGGGGAGCTGGCCGGCGCGCTCGTGCGGTGGAGCCGCCTGGCCGCGGTGGCCGTGCTGGCCCTGGTGGCCAGCGGGCTGGTGCAGGGTTGGCGCCAGGTCGGGTCGCTCGACGCGCTGGGCGACACCGACTTCGGCCGGCTGCTTGTGGCCAAGGTCGTCGTCGTGGCCGGGATGCTGGTCCTGGCCGCCTTCGCCAGGGCGCGGGTGCAGCGCCGCTGGCCCGAGGCCCCGCCCGCGACGTCGTCCTCGGCATCGCCGTCACCGTCGGGTGCGACGCGGGAGGCGCCGGCCATGGTCCACATCGGGCCGGGGGCGCGCGCGGCCGGCCGCCGCGACGAGGGCGCCCGCCGCCGCCTCGGGCTCTGGGTCGGCGGGGAGGTGGCCCTCGGCGCGGTGGTGCTGGCCCTCACGGCCGTGCTCGTGAACGTGGCGCCCTCGCGAGCGCTGGCCAGCGAGCCCGTGTCGCTCACGCTGGTGCAGGGCGACGTGCTGGCCTCGGTGGTGGTCGACCCGGCCCGCACCGGCCGCAACGACGTGCACGTGACCCTGTCGTCGACCACCGGCGCCCTGCGCCGCTTCGACCCGATCCGGGTGCGGATGACGCCGCTCAGCGGGGAGCTCGGCCCCCTCGAGGTCCCGGTGCAGCCGGTGGGCCCCAACCACGTCGCCGCTTATGGGACGGACCTGCCCTTCGCCGGCGACTGGCGCCTGGAGGTGCTGGCCTCGGAGGGCACGTCGAGCACCCTCCGGTTCGCGACCACGATCCGGGTGGCGGGATGACGGTCCGGCGCGCCCTCGCCCTGCCGCCGGCGGCGCTGGCCGTGCTCCTCGCGCTGATCTCCCTGGCGGGACCCGCGGCCGCCGACCGCGCCGAGCCGGGGTTCCAGCGCTCCACCGTTTTGATCCTCGAGCCGCCGGTCACCAGCCTCCGGGCCGATGTCGTCGGCGGGGACGGGTTCCTCCGCCTGCGCGTCGACCGCGGCCACGAGGTGCTGGTGCTCGGCTACGAGGGCGAGCCGTACCTGCGGGTGCTGACCGACGGCGCGGTGGAGGAGAACCGGCGCTCGCCGGCGCGCGCCCTCAACGCCGACCGCTACGGCGACGTCGAGCCCGACCCGACCGCCGATGCTGCCGCGCCTCCGGAGTGGGAGCACGCCGGCGGAGGAGGGCTGGCCCTCTGGCACGACCACCGCATCCACTGGATGGCGCGCACCACGCCGCCCGTGCAGGTGGAGGCCGACGGCACGCGGGTCGTCAGCCGGTGGGTGGTGCCGCTCATCGTGGACGGCGCGCCGGTGGAGCTGCGCGGGTTGCTCGTCGACCTGCCGGCGCGCGACGCGAGCCCGTGGATCGCGGGGTGGGCGGCGGGCGCGGCGCTGCTGGTGCTGCTCGGCCTGTGGCGCACCCCCGCCGTGCTGCCGCCGCTGGTGATCGCCGCGGGCGGCGCGCTCGGCACGACCGTGGCGCAGCTCGCCCGGCTCCCCGACGGCGCCCGGCCGGCCGCGGCGACGATGCTGCTGCCGGGGCTGGGCCTGGCCGGCGCGGTGCTGGCCACGGTGGCCATCCGCTGGCGTTGGCTCGGCGTGCCCCTGCTGGCCGCCTCCGGCGCGGCGGTGGCGTTGTGGGGGGCGGAGTGGTCGGTCACCTGGACCCGGCCCGTGCTGGTCGAGGGCGTGCCCGACACCGCCCAGCGGGTCGCGGCCGCGGTGGCGGTCGGGGCGGGCGTGGCCGCGGTGGTCGTGGGCGTGGTGCGGGTGGTGTGGCCCGATCGGGGGCGTCGGCGCCGGGGTCGCGGAGCCGACGACGTGGGGCTGGTTCAGCCGGGCGCCGCGCCGGACACCGGTGCCGAGCCGGCCTCCCTGCGCTTCCATGCCAGCCCCGCGAGGGCCTCCCACACGACCCGGTGGCCGTTGTTCACCGTGGTGTCGGCCCAGTCGTAGGGCGGGCACACCTCCACCACGTCGAGGGCCACCAGGTTGGTCCGCTGGGCGATGGCCCGCACGGCCCGCAGCAGGTCGACGGGCGCCATGCCGCCCGGTTCGGGCGTGCCCGTCCCCGGCGCGAAGCCCGGGTCGAGCACGTCGATGTCGACCGACAGGTAGAGGTGCTCGGGGCCGTCGAGCGCCTCGGCGATGGCGTCCTCCATCACGGCGGCGGCGCCCCGCTCCCACAGCTCCTGCATGAAGTGGGTGCGCATGCCCTGCTCCTCCATCCAGGCGAGCACGTCCGCCGGTGGCCAGTAGCCGCGCAGGCCCACCTGCACGAAGTTGCGGCCCAGCACCGCGCCCGACTCGATGAGGCGGCGCATCGGGGTGCCGTGGCTGGCGAGGTTGCCGTCGACGCTGTCGGCCGTGTCGGCGTGGGCGTCGAAGTGGACGATGCCCACGTTGCCGTAGCCGTAGGTCTCGGCCACCGCGGTGGCGGCCGGCCAGGTGATGGAGTGGTCGCCTCCCAGGATCACCGGGACGATCCGGCGCGAGGCCACCTCGGCCACCTTGGCCCGGATGGCCTCACGCGACGGCTCCCACAGGCCCGGCGGGCAGAGGGCGTCGCCGGTGTCGACCGCCTCGATCCAGTCGAAGATCTCGATGCGCAGGTCGAGGTGGTAGCTGCCGGGGCCGTAGGCCTGAGCCCGCAGTGCTCGCGGCCCGAAGCGGGCGCCGGGCCGGTTGCTGGTGTTGTCGTCCCACGGCGCGCCGACCACGGCCACGTGGGGCCGCACGCGGTCGAGGTCCTCGGGCTCCGTCACCAGCGGCAGCTGGCCGAAGGTGGCCGGGCCCTGGAACGACGGGCCGCGCAGCTGGGCGTCGAGGCCCGGCGGGCGCGGCGGCCGGGGCGGCTCGCCCGTGGTCTCCACCGCTCAGGCCTCGCCCAGCCAGGCGGGCGCCCGCTCCAGCAGGTACTGGCTGACCGCCAGGCAGCGCTCCAGCGTGTCGCAGAGCTGCTCCTCGCCGGCATAGACCTTGGCCAGCGACACGTCCTGGTGGGCGCGGATCGACAGCGACCGCTCGGGGGCGTCGGTGACGGTCGGGAACGAGTCGATGGCCGACACCTCGAGGGGCAGCTCGGCGCCGCCGATGCCGGCCAGCTCGGTGGCCAGGACCAGCAGGTCGGGGCCGTGGGGGAGCGGCGGCAGCGCCCACGTGAACACCAGCGGGAAGCCGTAGCCCTCCGGGGCGGCGTCGCCGTCGTCGAGGGCGGTGACCTCGTCCTCGAAGGCCAACAGGGCGCGCGGATCCACCTCGAGGGCGAGGTGGAGGTCGAGCGGGCCGCCGCAGGCCTCTTCGGGGTGGAGGTCGACCTCCCAGGCCTGTCGCAGCGAGTACGTCTCGACGAAGTGCCGCTCGTCGTGCACGTGGAACCCGTGCTCGATGGCGTGATCCTTCAGGTCGGCGACGAAGCCGGCGACGTCGAGGACCGCCACGGCGTGCCCTTCCTCCCTGCCGGGGTGCGGTGGGGGTGTCGGTGGCCCACCCGTTGTGGGCTCGTGGACCTCCAGCCTGCCACGACCGGCGCAGGGCAAGGGTACGGTCCGGGGGTGGACGCCGCCGCCGTGCTCGACGTGCTGGCCGAGGCCGCCGACGCGGTCCGGTCCGCGCTCGCCGAGCTGGCCGACTGGGGCCCGGCCGGCACCCGCGTGGGGCAGTACCACAGCGATCTGGCCGCCGACGCGGCCGCCCTCGGCGTCCTGGCCGACGCGGGCTTCGGCGTGCTGAGCGAGGAGTCGGGCCTGGTCGACGGCGACCGCGACGTCGTGGTGGTGATCGACCCCGTCGACGGGTCCACCAACGCCTCCCGCGGTGTGCCCTGGTTCGCCACCAGCCTCTGCGCGCTGGACCGCGACGGCGCGCTGGCCGCCGTGGTCCTCGACCTCGCCAACGGCCGCACCTACCGCGCGTCGCGAGGAGGCGGGGCCACCTGCGACGGGCAGCGCCTCAGCCCGTCCGGCGCGGTGGAGCTGCGGGCTTCTGTGGTGGGACTGTCCGGCTACCCGACCCGCCACTTCGGCTGGCACCAGTACCGGGCCCTCGGCGCCGCCGCGCTCGACCTGTGCGCCGTGGCCGGGGGCGTGCTCGACGGCTACGTCGATTGCAGCCACGACGCGCACGGCGTGTGGGACTACGCGGGCGCGCTGCTGGTCTGCCGGGAGGCGGGCGCGGTGGTGGCCGACGCCTTCGGCCGCGAGCTGCTGGTGCGCGACCCGGCAGCCCGGCGCACCCCCGTGGCCGCGGCCACGCTCGAGCTCCTCGAGGAGCTCCTGGCCGCCCGGAGCTCGATGCCGTGAACCGTCCCCGCCGGGCGGCGCACGGCGCCCTCCTCCGGCTGTTCCGGATCCTGCCCCGCCGGGCGCGCGTCGCCGTGGTGCACCTCCTCGCGCCCGAGTTCACCGTCGGCGCCATCTGCGTGCTGGAGCGGGGCGACGGCAAGGTGCTGCTCGTGCGGCACGCCTACCGGTACCGCTGGGGGTTGCCCGGCGGGCTGCTGCAGCGCGGCGAGGAGCCCGCCGACGCCGTGCGCCGCGAGGCCATGGAGGAGGTGGGCCTCGAGGTGGTGACCATCGGCGAGCCGGCCGTGGTGGTCGACCCCACGCCGCGGCGGGTGGACGTGATCTACCGGGCCAGGCTCGCCGGGGGCCAGGACGTCGACGAGGTGCCGCCCCGCTCGCCCGAGATCCTGGAAGCCCGCTGGTTCGGCCTCGACGAGCTGCCGGAGCTGCAGGCCGAGACGGCGGGCGCCCTCGTCGCCCTCGCCCGCCACGCCCGGGCCTGGGCCGAGCAGTCGAGCTGGTGGGCCGGGAGCCCGGTGCGCCCCACCGACGACGGGCCGTGAGCCGCTTCGGGCGCCGACCCGGGGGCCAGTTAGCCTGGTGCGTCCCCTCGGGCGCATAGCTCAGCTGGTCAGAGCACCTGCCTTACAAGCAGGGAGTCGGGGGTTCGAGTCCCTCTGCGCCCACCGCGTCCGACCAGCTCAGAACTGGTGCCGGCTGGTGGTGCCGGCGGCGTGGCGCTGGCTGCCGTCAGGTGAAGGCGCCGGCCGCGGCGCTGAGGGTCGTGGCGGCCTGCTCGGCCTCGTCGATCGCCCGCATCCCGAACCCGACGGCGATCACGCTGGCCAGCAGCGCGATGGCGGCGACGACGAAGATGATCAGCGTCCACGCGTCTCGGATGAGCCGGTTGTTCTCGACCTGGAGGGCCAGGTCGCGGACCTGCTCCTCGAGCTCCCGCAGGCGGCGGTCGTCGCCCGCTGGGCGCGCCGCCGGCTCGGGCGCCGGCCCGTCGGCCTGCACCGGATCGGGTGCGACGTCGGTCATGGTCACCGTCATCACCTCCCTCAGTTGATCGGGATGCGGCGGGGCCGTTCGTGCTCGGGCTTGGGCAGCCGGACGGTGAGCACGCCCTCGTCGAGGTGGGCGTCGACGCCGGCTTCGGCGACGTCGCCGGGCAGGGTCACCTCGTAGTGGAAGCGGCCGACGGTGCGCTCCCGCTTGCGGAGGATGCCGACGCGCTCCTTCTCCTTGCGCTCGCCGTGGACGGTCACGCGGCGCCCGGCGACCTCGATGTCGATGTCCTCTCGCTTGACGCCGGGCAGCTCGATCTCGACGAGGTAGGCGTCGTCGGTCTCCTCGATGTCGGCCAACGGGGTGAAGGCGCCGTCGAGGAGGTTCGGGAGCTGGCCGAACGAGTCGAAGAACTTGGCGAGCTGGCGGTGGAAGCGGTCGAGCTCGTCGAAGGGGTTCCAGTGGGCGACCCAGGACCCGGGCTCGAACGGTGCCGGGCGGTCGTCACGGTTGCGTCGGACGGGCAGTGCCATGGGGCAGTCACCTCCTGGGTTCTCGGCGGACACGGTGCGACCGGATGCGGCGGCCCCAGGGGGGCCCTGGCGGCCCTGGGGGACGGGCCTCGCCTGGCGGCCGCCGCGGACGTGTGGTCGGTCAGCTCTGGGCCGAGCTGGTCTCGATCGCCTTGTTGCCGTTGCCGGCGCGGATCTCGATCTTGCGCGGCTTGGCCTGCTCGGCGACCGGGATCGTCACCGTCAGGACGCCGTGGTCGTAGCGGGCCTCCATGCGCTCGAGGTCGAGACCCTCACCGAGGAACAGCTGGCGGCGGAAGGTGCCCTGCGGGCGCTCCGACGCCACCACCTGCTGGTGCTCGTTGGGCTGCCAACCACGCTCGGCGGTGACGGTCAGGACGTTCTTCTCGACCGTCAGGTCGATCGACGACGGGTCGACGCCCGGCAGGTCGAAGTGGACCACGAAGTGGTCGCCCTCGCGGTACGCGTCCATGGGCATGACCGCAGGGCGCGCCCGGGTGCCGAAGACCTGCTCGCTGAGGCGGTCGAGCTCATGGAACGGGTCGGTTCGCATCAGCACCGTCTGCACCTCCTGGCGGATCTGGTGGGTGGGTGGGTGGTCTTCCTGTCGCCGGGAATGTCCCCGGACGCAGCAAAGTTGACACGCTCGCACGCAGGATTATTCCCACCGATGAGACGCAGAGGAGGTGCGCATGGCCAAGGCGGTCGGCATCGACCTCGGGACGACCAACTCGGTCGTGGCCGTGCTGGAGGGCGGCGAGCCGACGGTCATCCCCAACGCCGAGGGCAGCCGCACGACGCCGTCGGTCGTGGCGTTCACCAAGACCGGCGAGGTCCTCGTCGGCGAGGTGGCCAAGCGCCAGGCGATCACGAACCCGGAGCGCACGATCCGGTCGGTCAAGCGCCAGATGGGCACCAGCTGGACCACCGACATCGACGGCAAGAAGTACACCGCACAGGAGATCTCCGCCCGGATCCTGCAGAAGCTGAAGAGGGACGCCGAGGCCTACCTGGGTGACACCGTGACCCAGGCGGTCATCACCGTCCCGGCCTACTTCGACGACGCCCAGCGGACCGCGACCAAGGAGGCGGGCCAGATCGCCGGGCTCGAGGTGCTGCGCATCATCAACGAGCCCACCGCGGCCGCCCTGGCCTACGGGCTCGACAAGCGGGGCGGCGACGAGACGGTGCTCGTCTTCGACCTGGGCGGCGGCACCTTCGACGTATCGATCCTCGAGATCGGCGAGGGCGTGTTCGAGGTGAAGGCCACCCACGGCGACACCCACCTGGGGGGCGACGACTGGGACCAGCGGATCATCGACTGGCTGGTCACCTCGTTCAAGAACGACCACGGCGTGGACCTGTCGGGCGACCGCATGGCGCTCCAACGCCTGAAGGAGGCGGCCGAGAAGGCCAAGGTCGAGCTGTCGCAGGTCAGCGAGACCCAGCTCAACCTTCCGTTCATCACCGCCACGTCGGCGGGGCCGTTGCACCTGGACTACAAGTTGACGCGGTCGAAGTTCGAGGAGCTCACCGAGGATCTGGTCAAGCGGTGCCGGGGCCCGTTCGAGCAGGCCATCAAGGACGCGGGGCTCACGAAGGACCGCATCGACCACGTCATCCTCGTGGGCGGTTCCACCCGGATGCCGATGATCCAGGAGCTCGTCCGGGAGATGACCGGCAAGGAGCCTCACAAGGGCGTCAACCCCGACGAGGTCGTCGCCGTCGGCGCCGCGGTGCAGGCCGGTGTGCTCAAGGGCGAGGTCAAGGACGTCCTGCTGCTGGACGTCACGCCGCTGTCCCTCGGCATCGAGACCAAGGGCGGCGTGATGACCAAGATCATCGGCCGCAACACGACCATCCCGACCAAGCGCACCGAGGTGTTCACCACCGCGGAGGACAACCAGGACTCCGTGGAGGTGCACGTCCTGCAGGGTGAGCGGGAGATGGCCCAGTTCAACAAGACCCTCGGCAGGTTCCACCTGACGGGGATCCCGCCGGCGCCTCGGGGCGTGCCGCAGATCGAGGTCACCTTCGACATCGACGCCAACGGCATCGTGCACGTGTCGGCCAAGGACCGGGCCACTGGCAAGGAGCAGTCGATCACCATCACCGGCCAGTCCTCGCTGTCGAAGGAGGACATCGAGCGGATGGTGCGCGATGCCGAGGCGCACGCCGAGGAGGACCGCCGGCGCAGGGAGGAGGCCGAGGTCCGCAACACCGCGGACTCGCTCGTCTACCGGACCGAGAAGCTGCTCGAGGAGCAGGGCGACAAGCTCGGCGTCGCGGCGCGCGACCAGGTCGAGGCCGCCCTCAAGGAGCTGAAGGACAAGCTGGTCGGCAGCGACCTCGCGGCGATCCGCGCCGCGACCGACCGCCTCATGGCCGCCAGCCAGACCGTCGTCCAGCAGCTCTACGAGCAGGCCAGCGCCTCGGCCGCGCCGGGCGCCGGCCCGTCGGGGGCCCGGCCTGCGTCGGGCAGCGACGACGAGGTCCTGGACGCCGAGATCGTCGACGGGTGAGCCGCCCTTTGGAGGGTTGATCGGCGATGGCGGTGCAGACCGAATGGCTCGAGAAGGACTACTACAAGGTCCTCGGCGTCTCCGAAACCGCATCGGACAAGGAGATCCAGCGCGCCTATCGGAAGCTGGCCCGCCAGTACCACCCTGACGCCAACCCGGGCAACGCCGAGGCCGAGGAGAGGTTCAAGGAGATCTCCGCCGCCTACGACGTCCTGGGCGACGCCGAGAAGCGCAAGGAGTACGACGAGCTCCGCCGTCTTGGGCCCCTGGCCGCCGGAGCGTTCCCTGGCGGCAACGACGGGGGGTTCGGCAGCTTCCGGGTCGACGACGTCGGCGGGTTCGACCTCGGCGACGTGTTCGGCGACGTGTTCGGCGACGTCTTCAGTAGCGCCCGCACCCGCGGCGGGCGTGCCCGCGGTGCTGCCGTCCGGGGCCGGGACCTCGAGGCCGACCTCCACCTGACCTTCGACCAGGCCGTCTACGGCATCACGACCGAGGTGCACGTCACGAGCGAGGTGGCCTGCAGCACCTGCGGCGGCAGCGGCGCCACGCGCGGGACGTCGCCGGTCACCTGCCAGGCGTGCGGCGGGCGCGGCCAGGTGTTCGAGAGGCAGGGCATCTTCGCCATGACCCAGACGTGCCGTCGCTGCGGCGGCCGTGGCCAGGTGATCGAGACGCCGTGCGACGCCTGCCGGGGCGCGGGCGTCGAGCGCAAGCCCAGGCAGGTCAAGGTTCGCATCCCCGCCGGGGTCGACGACGGCCAGATCGTCCGCCTGCCTGGTCGCGGCGAGTCGGGCCGCAACGGCGGGCCGGCCGGCGACCTGTTCGTCGTCGTTCATGTCGCGCCGCACCCGCTGTTCGGCCGCGACGGTCCGAACCTGACGCTGCGCCTGCCGGTCACCTACCCGGAGGCCGTGCTCGGCGCCGAGGTCAAGGTGCCGACCCTGGACGGCGCGCCGGTGACCGTGCGCATCCCGCCGGGGACGGCGTCGGGCCGGGTGCTGCGCGTCCGGGGGCACGGCGTGCCCAAGGCGAAGGGCGGTCGCGGCGACCTGCTGGTGACCGTCGAGGTCGTGGTGCCCCGCAACGTCGGCGCCAAGGAGCGCAAGGCTGTCGAGGCGCTGGCCGAGGCCATGGAGGGCTACAACCCGAGGGCCCACCTGGGGGTGTAGCGATGGAGCGTGACCACGACGCCGCCGTGTACGTCATGTCGGTGGCCGCCGAGCTGGCCGGCCTGCACCCCCAGGCGCTCCGCCTGTACGAGCGCAAGGGGCTGCTGGAGCCGGGCCGACACCGGGCTCGCCTATGTGGCGCATCCGGGCGAGGTCCGCCTCGCTGCGAGCTCGATCGTTCTGAGCGTCCCGGGCGACACCCGACAGGAAAGGAGGAACCATGGACATCGCCCTGCTGCTCGTCCGAGTCGTCGTCGGCGGCACCCTGGCCGCTCACGGCGCACAGAAGCTGTTCGGCTGGTTCGGCGGTCACGGCCTCGCCGGCGCCGCCGGGTTCCTGGAGTCCCTCGGCTTCCGGCCCGGCCGCCGCTACGCGTGGCTGCTGGGCGGCACCGAGCTCGTCGCTGGCTTGGCGCTCGCTGCGGGCTTCCTGACCCCGCTCGCGGCGGCCGGCGTCGCCGGTGTCATGCTCGCCGCCATCGCCGTCGTCCACTGGCGGAAGGGGTTCTTCAACGTGGACGGCGGCCTCGAGTTCCCGCTCACTCTGGCCGTCGCCGCCTTGGCCATGGCGTTCAGCGGGGCCGGCCGCTGGTCGCTCGACCACGCCTTGGACTGGACCCTCGGCGGGGAGGCATGGGGCATCACCGCCACGGTGATCGCGGCGCTCGCCGCCGGCGCGGTCGTGTCCACCCGCGGGATCCGGGTCCACCGGACCGGCCGCCGGCCTGCCACCGCCTGACCCCGGTGTCGGGGGCGGGGCCCGCACCGCCCCCGACACCAGCTCTCCCTTCGTCGTGAGGAGCGAGCGATGGGCTTGCGCGACATCGGCCGCGCTGCTCCGGCAAGCCCTCATGGAGGCGCCTGCAGGCGCGAACGAGCCGCTGCGGCGGATCGGCCCGTCGGTCACGCACCGTCAGCGTTCCCGCGTCCAGCGGGAGGCGCTGGGCTCACCGCAGCGGCTCTCTCGAGTCGGATGTTCGTGTGGTTGCGACCACCCCCTTTCGAGGATGTCGAACCTCCAAGTTGCCCGCGTGGTGCGGGCATCTCATGCAACGACGGAGCAGCCGACCATCTTCCCCGTCGAAAGGCGAGCCGACAGGTGGAATAGGTACCGAGCTCACAGCGTCAGAGTTCGTAAGGGGCGTGCCCATTGGGGCACGGCCCGCCCCTTCAGGACATGTCAGCCGACTTGCATTGGAGGAGGGAAGCCGATGGGTTCGACCAGGTTGCACGAGCTCGAAGAGCAGTTCGCAGCGCTCGGCGAGTCGATCGAGGACTCGCCGGTGAAGGACGCCCTGTCGGTCCTGCATGCCATCGTCCACGAGATGCGCGGCGGCGATGCGACCGGCGCGGTCACGATGGCGCCGGCTGGGCCGACGATCGAGGATGTCGCCAACCTGTACCGCCAGGCGCCCGCCATGGAAGGTACGGCCGAGTCGGGCGGGTTGAGCATCGGCACCGAGGCGCCAGACTTCGAGCTCCCCGACGCCAACGGCACGATCGTGCGGCTCTCGGACTTCCGCGGCCGGCCGGTGGTGCTTGCCTTCTACCCGTTGGACTGGAGCCCTGGCTGCAGTCGCCAGCTGGACCTGTACCAGCAGGAGCTCGACGAGTTCGCCCGCCGGGGCGTCGAGATCATCGGCATCTCGGTCGACTCGATCTACAGCCACGGCGCCTGGGCGGCGGTGCGCGGCATCACGTTCCCGCTCCTCGCCGACTTCCACCCCAAGGGGGAGGTCGCCAAGCGCTACGGCGTGTGGAGGGAGAGCGACGGGTTCAGCGAGCGGGCGCTGTTCGTCGTCGACGGCGACGGTGTCATCCGCTACGCGCACGTGTCGCCGTACATCGAGCACGTGCCCGACATCTACGACCTGTACGCCGCGCTCGACGAGGTCGGGCAGCCGGCGGTAGCTGCCTGAGGGGTGGTGCCGCGATGATCGGCTCCACCCGCTCCCATGCCGCTGGGCCTGTGGTCGTGTACGGCAACCGGTGGTGCGGCATCACGCAGCTGATCCGTCGAACGCTCGATCGCGCCGGTGTGGCCTACGACTACGTCGACCTGGACGCCAACCCCGACGTCGAGCGCCGCCTGCGGTGGATGCTCGGCCGCGGGTTCCGCCAACCGCTGGTCTACGTCGCCGGCCGGTGGCTCGAGCAGCCGACCCCTGCCGACCTGCGGCGTGCGTTGATGCTCGCTCGAGCGGCCTGACCCCTCGAGCGACGACCGACGAGTGAGGACCCCGCCCCGCGGCGGGGTCCTCACATGCCTGCTGGCGCCGCGTCAGCGGGCGTGTCCAAGCCGTGCCCACAACCGCGGCCGTCACGTCGACCCAGCGGTGGGATGGGCGCCTGCAACTTCTCGCAATGCGGCGACGCCGGTGACGACCAGGAGCAGGCAGTCGCCTGCATGGTGCGACATCAGCGAGACTTGTGGGGACGAGCTCCGTGCTGCCTTACAAGTAGGGGGTCGGGGGTTCGAGTCGCTCTGCGCCCACTGCGTCCGGCCAGCTGTGCCGGGCTGCCTGCCTGGTCGAGGCGCCGCTGTCATGCCCATCAAGCCTTGGGCGGGGCGGTTCCGCGGGACCGCCCCGCGTTGGCCGCACCCGGGCCCTCGCCCGTCGGCGACCGCGGCGTCGGTGACCCGCGACGTTGATGGCTCCGGCAACGTGTGCTTCGCCGCCACCAGCCACCGGGCCGGCATCGCCTAGATCTTCCTGTCCGCGGGAGTGTCAGATCTTGGGTGTAAGTGGCCTGGCCTGGCAGGCTGGTCCCCGGGTGGGGTCTGGCCGGAAGGACAGGCAGGATGAGCGAGCTCGCCGAGACGACGAGCGGTGACGACACGGCCCCGGTGTTGCCG
>Ga0180215_1002778_pt1 | contig 17190 bp, 7 predicted proteins | sample eDN3rd37CBELigBY_FD_128871 | JGI IMG/M metagenome (GOLD analysis project Ga0180215, IMG submission 128871) | Enriched backyard soil microbial communities from Emeryville, California, USA - eDNA 3rd pass 37_C BE-Lig BY (version 2) (version 2) | ecosystem: Environmental > Terrestrial > Soil >... | reverse complement strand
CTTTCGTGGACACTCCCACTAGCGGAGACGTGCTGCAGCTTCAAAAGCTTCCGGGCTCACGCCGCCGATATGAGCATGGCGACGCGTCGTATTGTAGAACGAATCGATGTACTCGGAGATATCTGCTTTCGCGAGATCTCGCGTCTTGTAGATCCGCTTCTTGATCCGCTCCTTCTTCAGGCTGCTGAAGAAAGACTCCGCCACGGCGTTATCCCAACAGTTTCCACGCCGACTCATGCTGGGATCCAGATTGTGAGATCGGCAGAAGCGTCGCCAGGCATCGCTGCCGTACTGTGATCCTTGGTCAGAATGAATCAACGCCTTGTTTGGCTTCCGCCGTCGCACTGCCATCAGAACGGTATCCAGGAAGAGCTCTTTGACGATCGCTGGCCTGACGGACCAGCCGATCACTTTGCGGGAGAAGAGGTCCAGCACGACCGCAAGATATAGCCAGCCTTCCCAAGTCCGAACGTATGTAATATCAGTCACCCACGCCGTGTTCGGCTTCGAAACGGTGAACGCACGTTTTAGCAGGTTCGGCGTCAACGCGGCAGGCTTTGACACTACGTACCGCTGAGTGCGGTATCCGTGCTGCGCCTTTATGTTGTTGACGCGCATGAGGCGCGCGACTCGATGCTTACTGCACACTTCCCCCGCCTCTCGCAGATCCAGGAAGATGCGTGGGGCGCCGTAGATGCCATGACTGGCCTTGAACGAGGCGCGGATCAGGCGGAGCAACCGAGCGTCTTCGTGTGCTCGATCCGACATAGGCTTAGCGAGCCACGCGTAGTATTCGCTGCGCGACACTTTAAGCAGTTGGCACATCATTTCCACACTGTGCTCCGAGCTGTTCTCCTTGATGAATTGGTAGATGTTTCGAACTCGTCCAGCGCTCGATCGGGCTGTCATCTCGGATTCACTCCTAGGTTTTTCCCCCTAGAGAGACTGTCCGTGAAAGCCTGGGAACTCCACTGAGCAGGAATTGCTGGGTCACTACACGCTGTCGCGCATCTCATGATTGCGTCTGGGCAGGTTCACATATGAGTGAAGAACTGTGTGGCGATCTACACAGCCATAGGTCCAATCAAGTCTCGCAGGACGTTGCGACTGGCCTAGCTCGAACTCGTGGGGCTGCTCCCGCGTTGTCGGAAACTCACTTGGCGCCGATAGAACCGACTTTCCCGCAGTGCTTGCAAGCGACTACCGCGGTCCCCTCGCACCACATACCACAGGATCAACAGTCCGTTTACAAGAACACCAGGAGCGAGTGCGATGAGAACAGCCGGCACGATGTCCAAGATCGAGCGCAACTTTGGACGAATCCATCGCTTGTATTCGAATATTGAGTAGTAACCCATCCCTCTCAACAGTAGCAGCCGACGAAGATTCTTCCATGGCTGCGATCCGTAGAGCGTCCTCTTCGTGGTTTCAGAGATGGCGAGTGAATTGACCAGAGAAGGCCATTTATTGAATATGATCTCACCCCACTGGTCAGAGAAGGTATGCTCATTTCCCCTTCGATTAATAACGAGTGGGTCTGCTATGAAGATGGTGCTCCCCGGGAGTCGCTTCTGGAAGATTACTCCAATGAAGATAAACCAAGATCCGTAGTACTCATCTTTATTGCGCGCCAGCCAGATCTCTCGCTTTATGATCACACCACTGAGGTACCAGAGGCGCTCACTCATGTCTATGAAGAACCGATCCAACTCATGTGGCTCATATACTCGGTCTGACTCGAAAGCCAACCATCGACGCTGGAGCACCTTGGACATCGTGAAGTCTCTAGACTCAACATTAGCGAAGATGACGCACACGTCGAGTTGGAGAGCGTCAAGTACCTTTCTGACCGCTCCAGGCTTGAGCAAGTCGTCGTCTGCCATCAGCCAGCAGTACTCCCCCCTTGCAACCTGGATGGCACGATCGCAGTCACGATCAAATCCGGCATTAAGTCGTTGCCTCACATACCTCAATCGAAGGGAACGCCGAGCGATCTCAGATACGACCTGCTCCGTGTCGTCAGCTGATCCTCCATCCAGAATCACCACCTCACATTCAGCAGTTAACTGCTCGATGATATTCTCGAGAGTTTGTCTTATGATCCCCCCCCGGTTAAATGTAGTTATACAGATTGATAGCTTGATCGCGGCTGTCGCTTGCATGCCTGAATCCATCCTGTGTCTCATAATGGACTATCGGTCAGTGCGCATGATTGAAGCTGGACTACATACATTCAACTGAATGATATGTCGCTTACAAGACAACTTGGATTCGACAGAAGTGACTTGATGACAAGGTGCAATCCATTGGCAAATCCCTGCATTGTTTCAATGGAGAATTGGTTTAGAGGAAAGTAAATGCCACCGCGGATCTCGTCAGCAATCTCTGAGAAGATGATTAGCGGCTCTAGCTCAATCTCAACATCGCTAGGGACTGGGTAGACAAACCGAACATTGGAGAGAGCTAGCGCAGTGGTGGGATCGACGCGACGGAGAGGATCCTCGCCCTGCAGCAGGGGAGGAAGCCAATTGAATCGGGTGCTTCGGACGTATGAAGGACGAGGAACCTGGGCCGCTAGAAACGAGAAGTCTGCGCACTCTCTTGCCACGCAATATTCTTCGGTAACTCGCCTTAGCAAGTCCTCAAACGTATCTGTCTCGTTGATCCCGAGGCGAAGATATAGAACGGAGGCAAAGTACCCAACTGTACTCTCAAGCTCGGGATTGTCTCTCCCATCAATCTGATATTGAAAAATGGTCTCACGAGCACCGCACCAGCGCAGCACGAGCGCAACGTACGCCGTTAAGACAGCAAGAACCAAGGTACTTCCCCGCGCCTTTCCCCAGTTCAACAACGCTGACTTGATACTGCAGTCAAGTACAACCTCGACGTTCCCTCGGCCGAGACAGCCGGAAGGCACCTCAAGACGGCGCGGAAAGATCAGAGTGCTGCAATTTTCTAAACGATCGCTCACACGCCGAGCTCGCACTTCCAGCGAGTCCCCTCGCACCATCCTTTGCCAGACAGCATAATCTGCGTATTGAATCGCTATCGGTGGTAAAGCGCCGCATCGACCGCCTATCTCTCCTGCATAGAGGGTCATCAAATCCCGAATGAGGAGTCCCAACGAATATCCGTCGGAAATCATGTGCTCCATGGCCATCACCAGCACATGCTCGCTCTCGCTCAACTTCAGCAAATGCACGCCGAATAAGGCTTCTCTGCCAACGTCAATCGGCTGAAGAACAAACCGGCGTATCGACTCTTGAACTAGCTCCTCCTGCTGCTCTTTCAGATAACCTGTGATATTTTCAATCAGAAGCGGGCAATCAATCGACTTCAGCACAACTTGCATTGGCTCATTGCCAACCAATATGACCCGAGTCCTTAGGGCCTCGTGACGCGCGACGATGCCAAGTATCGCACTCCTAAGTGCGTCTATGGATAGTGGCCCATGCATGCGCGTGGCAGACGCCACTCGTCGCAGTGAATGTCGCTCATACAACCGAAACTGACGCCAATGCGCGAGTTGCGAGAACGACAAAGGCGCATGGCGCCCCTGTTTATCGTCGAGCGACTCGGCGCTTGAGTTGTTAAGCGCAAGAATGATCTCGCTCTTCCATGCCCGGAGACAATCCAATTCAGCCTGAGACAAGACTTCCTTCAGCGCGCGATACCGAATCGTCCCCTGCTCACACCAAAGCCTGACGCCTTTCCTTCTGAGCGCCTCAATGAACTCCCGACTTCTCTGAACTAACTGCTCGTTGCGCAAGTGAGCCATCCGCCCTCCCTTGATCGCTGATTCTATCGGCACTGTTGCATCATCCTTTCGGCGAGATCAAGCACCTTTCCTTGCATCCCTTGCGTCATCAGATCGAGAATTGCGGAAAGGTCCGACATCCAACGGCTCACAGTGCTTCTATCAAACAACTCCGAGGCATAGTTCACATAGCCCACCAGCTTAGCGTCGCGCTCTTCCAACGAGATCCACAGGTCATTTATCGATGGCTCGTCCACCTCACTTTCTATAGATGTCGATACATTGGGGATGTCCAACGCCGGCGCAGGCTCGTTATGTAGAACGAAGGTCACATGCGGAAATGAACCGCTCGATTCGGCGCACGGCTGCAATATGTGCGCGACTTTCTCATAGGGCACTTCATGATGGTCGTACGCTCCAAGCGTCACGAGCTTGATCTGCTCGATCAGCCCATCTACCAACATCTCTCTGTGAATATTCACACGGAGCAGCAGCATGTTGACGAACAGGCCGATGAGCGGTTCGAGTTCACGTCTGGCGCGATTCGCCACTGGCGTGCTGATCACGATATCCTCTTGTCCAGTTAGAGTGGCGAGAAGAACCGATAGAGCTGCGCAGAGGGTCATAAACAGAGTAATCCCACGGACCTGAGCGAAACGCTTCAGTTGCGCCGTCAACCTAGTATTTAGAATGATGTTGAGTGTCTCGCCTGCGTGACTAGGATGCGCTGTTCGGGGCCTGTCTGTGGGTAGGCTGAGTGTAACCGCGGCCCCTGCGAGGCGGCCCTTCCAATACGAAAGCTGCTTCTCAAGTTCTTCACCATGAGACCATCGCTGGCGCTGCCAGTGGGCGTAATCTGCATAGTGGATCGAAAGAGGTGGCAGGCAGGCTTGGCGTTGAGCAAGGCTGGCTGCATACACCTCCGCGAGATCTCGTAGGAATACCCCGAGAGACCAACCATCCGCAATAATGTGATGCATCGTGACAACGAGCAAATGCTCCTCCACTTTCAAACGATGCAACTGGACTCGAATGAGGGGCCCAGACCGAAGATCAAACCCCTGGCGAACTTCCTCCATCCGATGCTGCCGCACCATCTCTTCCTGCTCCCGCCCGATGAACTTCGTCAAGTCGATGACTCTCAGCATGCAACGCATGTCCGGCTTGACCTCTTGCATTGGAACGCCGTCCACAGTTACGAACACGGTGCGCAGAGATTCATGGCGCTGGACTGCCACTTCAAGCGCCGCCTGCAGGCGTGAAGGCTCCATAGGCCCATGAAACCTAACGGCCATTGGGGCTATGTATCCCGCACGTCCGCCTTCGACCCGATCGGCGAGCCAGAGGCGCTCCTGCGACCATGAAAGAGGAAATCGAGGGGGGCTCTTTCCCCCCCCTCGATCGAGCTTCCGAATGCACTGGGCCTCTCTGGCTGACTGAGCGCGGAAGAGTGCGAGCAACTCCAGCTTATCTGTAGACAAGAAGCTTAGCCTCGCCTTAGGAGTATCGGCGCTCATTGTTTCGCACTAGCGCTGAACTTCCGAACCAAGTCCTTCACTTCACTCTCTGGCATCGCTGCAACGCGCTGCAGAAGCTCCTCCATCTCGTCACCGCCATTCTGTATATCGTCGATCAATTGCGCGTGGCGGACAGACTCTAGATACGCGGCGAGCTCCTGAATCGTCGGAGAATCGAAAAGAACGCTGAGTGGCATATCCACCGACAACGTTGTCCGAACTCGAACCAGTACCTGCATTGCGAGAAGAGAGTGCCCACCAATTTCGAAGAAGTTATCTTTGATCCCGACTTTGTCAATCTGCAGCACCTGCGCCCACATGTCCGCTAGTATCCTCTCTACCTCCGTGCTCGGTGAAACGTATTCACCTACCTCATCGCCGCGCCCCTGCGGCGCAGGCAATGCTCGACGATCTACCTTACCGCTCGGGGTTAGTGGCAACTGTTTTAGTGCAACCCACATAGACGGAAGCATGTATTCCGGCAGCCACTCCTGCAGGTACTCGCGAAGCTCTGGAATAAGCTGCTGCCTGAAGATACCTTCTATAGGCTCGTTCGCATAGAAACTCAAAGCCTTCGCAATACCGAGAGTGGCAACGACACTCTTAGTTGCTTGCTCTGCGCTTGAGCCGTGTGTCATTGTTAGGTCAAACGCACCCTGCGCGTCGTCCGAGTTCCAGCTAATCTGCACGTCATAACCGTGCTTGCGGCCCAAGTGCCAAAACTGATCGGGCTCTAAGGCGTCAAACTGCATTCTATTCAACTGCCGCCGGAGTGCCGCAGCGTCCGCTCGCTCATCGAAGATCTCAAGCAGTTCCAGTGCTTTTGCCTCCCGAGCCAGCCTCATGTTCGGTATTCTTCGTATACACACGGCACGCCATCGAAGCTCCTTCATAGCCGCCTCAATCTCTGCCACAGTTCCTTCGGTCGGCGTCCAATCAATGACTTCGCGAATCGCCCCCCGGACTGACATCTCATTCACGCCGAGTACAACGTCATAACGATATCGTGTCAGCTCGTTCGATGCTCGACCCTGCTTCAGCTGGACTGCGACAGAAGTAATGCTCGGCAAATGATTACGCAGCTCCTCGAAGAAGTTCGGATCGATCACTAGTTCCTTTTCGTGCGCGACCGATCTCGCCGTTCGTTGCCTCAACTGCCTCACTGATACCGTGGCCGCGGCCTTCGACAACTGCACGCTAGCGTGAAACATTGGCAACAGGCCCAGGTGGCGTACATCCCCTAGAAAGATTTTGCCGCCCGGTTCAAGCAGGCGGATCGCGCCTCGCATCACCGCCACCAAATAGTCGATATCGGGAAAGTATTGGATTACCGAGTTGAGAATGATCGTATCGAAAGAGTTCGCCGGCAGATCTTCCAGTTTGGTCGCTTCGCGCTCTAACAATCTCACATGACCAAATCCTTGCCTCGCACTCATCCATTGCTGTAACCGGCCAAGCGCCGAAGACGAGAAATCGGTGCCCACATACACCGCGCACTGCGGAGCCAGACGCTGCAGCAGCAAACCTACTCCGCATCCGATCTCCAACACCTTGAGTGGACCGAGTGACTGTATACGATTCACTGTGGAATCAAGCCACTCGTTCATCTCCTCCTCCGGAATTGGTTGTCCGGTATAGCTGCTGTCCCATCCGACGAAGCTAGGACCGTCGGAGGCCCCGGAGTAAGTTTCCTCGTGGACACTGTGCCATTGAGCAACCATCGACTTGCTCGCCTCGGGAGCGCCCTGATCTGCATTTCGCCGCGAGAAATCCGCAGCCACGTACGCAACGAGCCGCGCCTCGCCACATTCATCGTTCCGCGCAATGACCGCGACCTCCTTGACGCGCGAGTGCTGTGCCAGTCGAGCTTCGATCTCTCCCACTTCGATTCGATGCCCTCTAATTTTTACCTGCGCATCGTTTCGCCCCCGATACTCGAGTCTTCCGCCCGCACGCCACGCAGCGATGTCCCCACTCCTGTAGAGACGCGCACCTGGTTCGCCATATGGATGTGCAATGAATCGCTCGGCTGTCAGGTCGGGACGGTTCACATATCCCCTCGCAACGCCAGGACCACCGATGTATATCTCGCCGCATACGTCGGCCGGCAACGCACGCCCGCAGGCATCGAGAACATATACCTGTCGATTTTCCAATGGCTTCCCAATGTGTGGTGACACTTCTTGTTCGAGAATTCGAGCATATGTCGCGTCGACCGCGGTCTCGGTAGGACCGTAAACGTTATAGAACGCCGTGTTTGTAGCGCCCGCCAAGGTACGCCATAAGTCTCGGTTGATTGCCTCTCCGCCAACCAGTACCAGCTGCGATCGATGGCCACTGTGCTCAAGCAGCCCTGCCGACAGCCACGCATTCAGCTGAGCCGGCGTGCAATCGATGCAGTCTATTCGCTTCCGCTCAAGAAAATCGACCAGGATATTCGGATCCAAACGAGTTCCCTGAGGTACTATTACTATTGTCCGTCCAGAGAGTAATTGAATCCATTGCTTAACCGACGCGTCAAAGTTAAAAGAGGCGTTCACACCAACGTGGCGACAAGGCACGCGCGTCTGCTCGTATATTCTCTCAAGTCCTTGCCATAAACTCACGACATTGCGATGCTCAATCATCACACCTTTTGGGCGACCCGAAGAGCCTGACGTATATATGACATACGCTAGATGGTGCGGGGATATGGACACCTCATCGTCGAGATTCGTCAATTTCTCCTGAGCGATGAGATCCCGATCAAGATCAATTTTGACGACCGGCGCGATGTTTTTAGGCAATCTATCAATGGAGGCAACTGTCGCCACTATTGCTCTTGGCGACGCGTCCTCAAGTATCGACGCTAACCGTCCAGCCGGGTACTGTGGGTCCAGTGGAACGTAAGCTGCGCCAGCTTTGAGTACGCCCAGAACCCCTACGATCAGATCCACACTTCGATCGATGCATAACCCTACAAGCTGCCCCTCTCGCACATCTCGGCGTCTGAGATACCGCGCCAACTGATTTGCCTGCCGATTCACCTCCTCGAATGTCAAAGCCTGCTCCTGATACTCAACTGCGACGGAGTGTGGCGACTGCCGAACCTGCGCCTCAAAGATCTCGTGAATCAATTGTTCGTTAGAATACGCCACTCTCGGCGGGTTGAATCCTTCTCTCACGAGAGCCCATTCGCTAGTAGGCAATACCTCGAGATCCAGCGCGGGCTTCAACGGAGCATGCTCCAGAGCACAAACCAATGAATAAATCGCTGTTTGCAAATACGCCACCACCCGCTCCGGATCGACGGGCTGCTCCGATTGCGCAGTTAGCACAAACCCGTTGCCAAGATCATCTACAGATAGACCAACTGGGTAGTTCGTTCGGTACTGGTATCTCAACAACTTCAAACCCGCCGCACGGTTCCACTCTGCCTCAGGCACCACAGCATCGTGTCTATAATTCAGCACTGCGCTAAATAGGGGCATCGATCCCGCGATCCCGCTACATCGCTGAGCCACTGCAAGCGAGGCCTGCTCGTGGAGTAGCACCTTGACGAGCTCGTTCTTGGTCTGCTCGACTAACTGTATGGCAGTGCAGTCCGATAGCCGAAGCCGGAGCGGAAGCGTGTTGACGAACATACCAACGATACGCTCCGCGCCCATGCTTCCCTGCAAGCGCCCAAGTAGTACCGTTCCAAAAACAACGTCATCTCTACCGCTCGTGCGTGAGACCACCAAGGCCCAAGCAGCGTGGAACAATGTGGCCGCACTTACATTCAACCGTCGAGATTGTGCGTAGACGCGCTCGGCCATCGAAGAATCGATGCCCCCGATTGCCTCGCGGATCCTTGATCCATCGCCACGCACGTCCGATAAACCGAACGGTGCGGTGGTCTCCGCTACGTCAGAAAGCCTCTGACGAAAGAAAGTCTCTGCGTCGTACACCTGCGAGTGAGCCAGCGCTTCCACCACATGCTGGCGATACGAAACCGGCGGCGGTACGCGCTCACCGCGGCCCTCAAGGTAAGCCACGACGTCCGCAATCACAATTCTGAGTGACTGATCGTCATCGATCATGTGATGCATCTGCAAGAGTGCATACAGCCGTCCGCTGGAAGCATGGGCGGCCACTTTCAGCCGCAAAAGAGGCGCTCTTTGCAGCTCCATGCGCTGCAACTCTGGAAGACTCAGCTCTCGAATTTGGTCATCTGCATCTCTGTCGGGATCTAGTGCCACTTTTGAAACCGGCAGCAATGCGTGCCTGTAGACGACCTGTATCGGCCGCGGCAAGTCTTCCCATAGCACGGCAGTTCTGAGCATCTCGTGACGATCGATAACGCTCTGAAGCGCCGATATCAGCTCTTCCAAACGTGCAAGGGACGACACTGACAATACCGTCAACAATACATAGGTATCCCCGTTACGCTCATCCAACAGATGATGAAACAGCATACCTTCCTGTAGGGGCGTGAGCGGATAAATGTCCTGTATGTTCCCGGCTCCTCCTGGCACCGACTCGACAATCGAGTCAATTTGTTCCTGCGTCAACCTTACTAGCGCGATCATATCGGGTGTAATCTGATTGCACGAAGGGTGTATCTCTCCGGCGAGCACCTTCACTTCAGGCCCTGAGCCCGTTATCTTTCCCGCGAGATCTGCCAGCGATTCCGATACAAAGACGTGACGAGCTTCTACGTGCAGGCCGAGCTTTCGCAAGCGATCGAGGAGCTGCACGACCAACAGTGAATGTCCCCCGATCTCGAAGAAGCGATCGCTGCGGCCAACGCGCTCTAGCCCGAGTAGGTCCGCCCAGATCCTCGCCAACAATACTTCCTTCTCACCCACCGGGGCTTCGAACTCGACTGAACTACAGACACGCGAATCAGGCGCAGGTAGCGCCTGGCGATCGATCTTCCCGTTCGGCGTCAATGGCCATTCCCTCAAGAGCACAAAGGCGCTGGGAACCATATGCTCGGGTAGCGTCGTTGCTAGATACGAACGAAGGGTCTCTCCAGTGCAGGTCAGACTCGCATCTTCACTTGTGAAATATGCAACCAAACGCTTATTTCCCGGTCCGTAATCGCGCGCAACCACCACTGCACCCTTAACGACGGGATGCTTCAATAGTGTCGCTTCAACCTCTCCGAGTTCGACTCTGAACCCGCGTATCTTCACCTGATGATCATTCCGACCAAGGTATTCAACCGCGCCGTCTTTCAAACGCCGCGCTAGATCTCCCGTCCGGTACATACAGTTTATGCCAGTCTCTGCGAATGGATCGGCGACGAACCGCTGGGCTGTGAGCGCAGGCCGCCCCAGGTACCCTCGAGCAACTGCAACGCCTCCGATATATATTTCACCTGTCGTGCCATCGGAAACCGGCCTAAGATGCGGGTCTAGGATGTATATCTGTACATTTGATATGGGCCTCCCGATCAGCGGAAATTCCGGCCAATGGCTGGGGTCACCCTTCAAGCTGTGAGCCATCACGACGTGAGACTCTGTAGGCCCGTAGTGATTATGCAACTCACACCCGTTCATAGATCGGACCAAGGACCTTATCTCCTCGCTAACACGTAATTGCTCACCGGCTGCCACGATATGCCGTAGCCGCGCCGGGTAATCGACACTCGACGAATTCAAGTACCCGGCTAGGCTTTGGAGCATCAGTGGAGGAACGAAGATTGTTTCGATGCGTTGCGTAGATATTAGCTCTGTCAACTTCTGAACATCCCGCCGAGTACCTTCGCTGACCATATACAGTGTCCCACCAGTGCATAGCGTGCTGAGTATCTCCTGGAACGCCACGTCGAAACTCAGCGCCGCAAACTGCAGCACTCGCCTTCCCGCATGAATACCGAACGTGACTCGATGCCATCGGATGAGGTTGACCATCGAGTGATGGGCCATCGACACACCCTTGGGACGGCCCGTGGACCCCGAGGTGTAGATCACGTATACAAGGTTTAGGCCAGTGACGGCCGTGTCTACCTCTGACAGATTTCCATCTGGCAATTGACGGATCGTCGCTGAAATATCATCGATTGCGATAGATTCCGTCCGTGGACTCGATAAGGCCCCCTTCCACCCGCTTTGCGTCACCACAATCGCTGGCTCCGCGTCCTCCAACATGTACTTCAACCTCTCGGGTGGATACGCTGGATCAAGCGGAAGGTATGCTCCGCCTGATTTGATAACGCCCATAACGGCTATGACGAGCTCTAGACTGCGGTCGAGGCAGAGCGCGACCAAGCGATCTGGACCTATTCCTTTATCTCTGAGGTATCGAGCAAACTGATTGGCCCTGCAGTTTAGCTCCGCGTAAGTCAACGATCGTTCGCCAAAGACCACGGCCATCGTATCTGGCGTACTCCGAACGACCTCCTCAAACAGCGCTTGTAGGCTTTGATGTGTCTTGACTTGATTCACGCACCGAGGCGGGCCTTCCCGCCCGCGAGTTGATTCATATCCCGGCCGGTCCGCTGATGCAACGTGTTGCCGCTCACCCATCTACATCTCCTGATGGCATTAGAAAGAAGCACTGACAAAGTTGGACGTACCGCGACGACGGATCGTGGAACGGATTACCAGCTTCTCGGATCTCGCCAGTAACGATCACGCCACGGTCCACCGTTGAACGCTCAATGCCAGTCTGTGCCACTCAAGCGGCACATGCGGAAGAATTTAATGAAGCACCGATGATGTGCGAACAAACACTTTTCGAATCCCACATTACCGCCCCCCCCGTCCTTAAGCCGCGCCGTCCTTTCCGCCGCTACTCTAAACGATGGATTCACCGCGAATTACTCACCGTACCAACGGGTGTCGGTCGTACTACAGTTTCCTCGAAGCACCATTCATCGGGTGAGAAACGCTGCGCGACGAGCAAGCCCCAGCGAAACTTGTGATGACTGTCACGAGCAGTCCGTCCGCTTCCACATCGCGATCTGCGCGCTTGCGCGGGAGAGCCGTCACCGGATGCTACTCAAGAGTGAAACTGACTTCGCTTCAAAGCTCCTGGATCACGGCGCATCTACGGATGCGAGCATCCCTCAAGCTCAAGAACCTTCTTTCCTACGAAGCTCGTACACTCGAGCTCGCGTACGATGCCCGTTCGCCGTAGCAAGAAGAGAGACACAATCAGATCATCCCCTCGTCAATCTCGATCTTCTCGACCTTTTCGGATGCCGTTCCTTCCCGTTGAAGCTGCGCTATGGTCTGCGCAAGTTGCTGAATAGTTGGATATCTGAATAACGCGGCGGCCCCCAAAAAGATGTTACATCGCGTGGCGATATTCGCCGTCAACTTGGTTGCGATTAGGGAATGTCCACCGATTTCAAAGAAATTTGCGGATCGACTCACCCGTTCTAGGTTCAGAATTTCCTTCCAGATGTCTGCCACAAGCTCTTCCAATACACCCACAGGAGGGTCGTATTGCGACGTTTCATACGCTTCACTGCTCGGGGCGGGTAAGGACCTAGCATCCAGCTTGCCATTTTCCGTGAGAGGCATCTGGTCCAGCACCATGAAGGCGCTGGGGATCATGTATTCTGGTAAGCGTTCTTTCAGATAGTCACGCAGCTCTCCCGCATCGGTATGCTTGCCATCCGTGCTGGTCACATATGCCACAAGGCGGCGTTCACCTGAGTCATCCTCCCGCGCGACCACCACCACGTCTCCGATGCCGTCGTGATGTGACAGTTGCGCCTCGATCTCGCCAAGCTCGATGCGATATCCTCGGATCTTCACTTGCTTGTCGCTACGGCCAAAATAATCGAAACTGTCATCCGAGCGCCGCCTTACTAGGTCGCCGCTACGGTACAGCCGGCAAGCATGCCGATCATTGAACGGGGCCGCCAAGAATCGCTCTGCAGTTAACATCGGGCGATTTAGATACCCGCGCGCAACTCCGGCTCCACCTACAAACACCTCTCCCGCCACCCCCACCGGAACGGGCTGGAGATATGGGTCCACCACGTATAAGCGAAGGTCCGGAATGCCAACCCCGATCGGACTTCTATGCTGTGACAGAAAGTCATGGTCTGACAGCGGATGGTAAGTCACATGTACCGTCGTCTCCGTAATTCCGTACATATTGACTAGCCGAGGCCGTTCTAGCCCATTTCGCTCAACCCAGCGCTTAAGAGTGCGCAACTCAAGTGCCTCGCCTCCAAATATTACTTCCCGAAGGTAGTGCTTGTAGTCCACGCCTTCCTGAGCTTCGATAAGCTGAGAGAAGGCACTTGGAGTTTGATTCAGCACGGTCACTTTCTGTTTGCATATGAGATGGTAGAAATCCCGTGGTGATCGAACGGTGGCTCGAGGAACTACTACGACACTCCCACCATACAGTAGTGCGCCCCATAACTCCCATACGGAAAAATCAAAGGCGAATGAATGAAACAATGTCCATACGTCCCGATCATCAAAGTTGAACCAATCCTCCGTCGCAGCAAATAGCCGAGTCACATTCCGATGTTCAACCATCACGCCTTTCGGATTTCCTGTGGACCCTGATGTATAGATGACATACGCCAGATTTGTCGCTGCGACCTCCACGTCGCTACTGGCTAAGTTGTGCCGTGGCCTGCACCATATGCCATTTTGATCATCATCCACCGCGATCAATTTCGCCGACGATACAGGCACAGTATCGCGGAATCTCCCCTGCGTGAGCACGACACAAGGCGCTGCGTCTTTCAACACATAAGCCAATCTTTCAGTTGGATACAGCGGATCGAGCGGCACGTAGGCGCCGCCGGCCTTTAAGACTGCCAAAATTGATATCACCATCTCCAAACTTCGTTCCACAAGTATCGCCACCATTTTTTCAGGGCCGACGCCCTGGGCGCGTAGGTGCCTGGCGAGCTGATTAGCCTTGAAGTTGAGTTCAGAGTATGTGAGCGATTGCCCTTCGAAAATCAGGGCTGTGTTCGTCGGGTTGACCCTCACCCGCTCCTCAAACAGGATATGCAGCGGTCTTTCCTCCGAATATCGTGGCGCTGACTCCCGCGGAAGCTCGATCAACCGAGCGCGCTCGTCCGCCGGCAACATGGGCAACGCCTGGACCCTCAGCGAGGGACAATCGATCATCGCCCTAAGCAGCACTGGGAAGCAGCTTACCCAACGCTCAATCGTGGATCTATCGAACATCTCCGCAGCATAATTTACGCTGCCCGTGATCTGATGGCCTCGCTCTTCCAGGGAAATCCAAAGGTCGAGGATTGCAGGTTCATCCACCTCATCCTCTCGCGTCACGCTCAAGTGTGGCCACGCTTCAGAAATTGGGGGCTCGTTGTGCAGTACCAGTATCACTTGGAAAAGCGGATTAATGTTCGAGGCTCGATTTGGCTTCAACGCTTCGACGATTTTTTCAAACGGGGTTTCTTGATGATTGAAATCTTCCAGGGTGCGCTGTCTCACCTGCTTAAGCAGTTCATCAACTGACTGCCCGGGCTGTACATCGGCGCGAAGCACTAGCGTATTCACAAAGGGTCCGATCAACCCTTCGATCTCTGGATGATGTCGATTTGCGACTGGAGTACCGATCAAGATGTCTGATTGGCCGCTGATGCGGGAAAGCAAAGCTGCCCAAGCTGCATACAGGAGCATGAATAGTGTCAACTGACGGCTCCTCGCAAAGCCCTTCAGCGTGTCAGTTAGGTCTTCTTCCAAACGGAGTCGGACGTTCTCCCCGCGGTAGGTGCGAACCAGCGGGCGTGGGCGATCCGTTGGAAGATATAGCTGCGGAGCTGCACCGTCCAAACGCGCGAGCCAGTGTGCAAGGTGTGGATTCTCCTGGCTAGCTGATTCTGCCCATCGTCGCTGCTCCCACTCAGCGTAATCCGCATACTGCAACGGAAGGGGTTGCAGCCTAGGTTCACGCCCACTCAAATGCTTTCGATAAAGCTGCGCGAGTTCTTTGATCAATACACTCTTCGACCAGCCATCGCAGACGATGTGATGCATCGTAATGATCAGCACGTGAATGGTTTTTGACAACTCCAGGAGGCGCCCTCGTATGGTGAGACCTGCCGCCAGATCAAACGTTTCGTAAAGCTCCTCGAGCTGATGAGCTTGCACGGGAGCCAGCTCGTCTTCACCCTCGTGATACTCCATCTTGATCATGCGCAAAGGAAATCGTCGCTCCGCCGCGATATGCTGTACCGGCAGGCCATCTCGATTCACAAAAGATGTGCGAAGAACCTCATGGCGCTCCATTATCCCATCCAATGCACACTGCAGCGCCGCGGTGTTCAGCGCGCCCTCCAATCTCAATGTGATTGAAACTGGATAGCGCGCACTACCCTCGCTGAGATGGTCGATAAACCATAACCGCTGCTGCGCGAACGAAGTGGGCCAGAGGTCGTCCGGGTTGCGCCCCAATCGCGCAGATATCTTGTTCCGTTGTTTGTTGCTTTCTTCCTTCAGAAGCCTAAGAAGCTCTTTCTTCTCCTGCGAGAATGAGCCGATTCTGTCCGGCGTTGAATCAGCATCTGCATTCATGCTGGCACCTTCTCCTTCCTTGCCGAAGTCGTACGTTACTCATCAATCGATATCGGGAAGTCGAAAGACTTGCCGACTCAGAGAACATTCTGTGGGTATCAAACACCACATCGCCGCGAAGCTGCTGTTTCTTCCGTATGTCTTCAATGCCCTCTATGTGGTGATAAACGTACTCAGCAGAAATCTTCTAGAAATTAATCACTTGAGTGAATGTGCCCGGATGTGTCGGCTTCCGCAAAGGTGGACTGTCAGTGCCCCGAGCCCAGGTTCAGCCTCCACATCCGCCTTGGAGCAGAAGCAGTACTGGCCGTCATCAAAGAAGCGTTACGTCATGGCCTTTGACCGAGCGGTGGGAAATCGGGTTCTGGAACCTGGAACGGCGAAGTCGCTCGATCCGGAAGACGAGAGAGGATGGAACGAGCCTGTCGGGTTGCGGTATTCCTCACCACTGCAACGAGTGCATATGGCTCAGCGGATCTTGACTGGCCGAAATAGCGCCGTATGGGCCCCTGGCGGTAGGCCAACGGAAGATAGATCGACGCCGGGCATGTGCTAACACCCTATGGCCCGGTGCATGTCAAGATAGTTGCCGCTCGTTCTATCTACGCAGCCGCTGCCGCGACCACCTCCGATTGCAGCGCTGCATTTACTACCGATTCGCGCTCGGGATTGAGCGTGACGCTTGCCACAGGCGTCCAGTTGCGTGTGTGCCGCGTCCATCGACGAGGATTGGCCTCGCGAGCTCTGGCGTACAGTGCGTGCCGGTCAGCGAGGATCTTCCGATCATCACCGGCGTGGCGCTGCGCCGGACTCACAAAGCGAATCCCGCTGTGCCGATGCTCGTGGTTGTACCAAGCGACGAACTGACTTGCCCAGGCCCGTGCAGCCTCGAGATCGGCGAAGCCGGACGCAGGGAACTGCGGCCGATACTTCGCTGTGCGGAACAGCGCCTCGACGAACGCGTTATCGTCGCTCACGCGCGGTCGCGAGTACGAGGGCTTGATGCCCAACCAATGTAAGCGATTGAACAACCGCACCTTGCGGTCATCGGCTCAGCGTGAATGAGCCGCGGCGATCTCGGCCTTGACGTTCCACGGCAGCATCGCCTCGAAGTGCTCAACCGTCTTCGCAGGCGGTAGCCGTTCAAACAACAGCGAGAGGTACGCGTGCGGCTCAACGCCGTTGGCTTTCGCAGTCTCGACGATGGAGTACAGATTGGCGCTCGCGATCGCGCCCTTGACGGTATCGCTGAAGAGCCAGCCTTTGCGGCCAACGACGAACGGGCGAATCGCATTCTCGCAACGGTTATTGTCCAACGGCACCTCGCCATGAGTGAGGAACGTCGTGAGCTTCGGCCACTGCCCCAGCGCATAGTGAACCGCCTTGCCGAGCAGGCTCTTCGGCACCACCTTCGGCTCAAGCG
>Ga0180215_1002775_pt1 | contig 17195 bp, 8 predicted proteins | sample eDN3rd37CBELigBY_FD_128871 | JGI IMG/M metagenome (GOLD analysis project Ga0180215, IMG submission 128871) | Enriched backyard soil microbial communities from Emeryville, California, USA - eDNA 3rd pass 37_C BE-Lig BY (version 2) (version 2) | ecosystem: Environmental > Terrestrial > Soil >... | reverse complement strand
TGCTCAACCTCAACCAGATCGAGTTCGTCGGCCAGGGCGCCGCGGTGACCAACCCGCCCGTCGCCTCCGTCAGCGCGATCCCGGCCACCGGCAACGCGCCGATGACCGTCATCTTCGACACCACCGCGAGCGACCCCGACGCGGCCGGCCCGCTGTCCTATCACTGGGACTTCGGTGACGGCACGCCGGCGTCGACCAAGGAGGACCCGAGCCACGTCTACAGCGGGCCGGGTACCTACGTGGCCACGCTCGAGGTGACCGACGCCGACGGCGGTGTCACCGTCGTCCAGACGCCCGTCACGGTGGGCCCGGTCGTGGGCAGCTGCCCGCCCGGCTTCCGCGACGATTTCAACGGCACGGACCTCGGCCCGGGCTGGAGCGTCATCCGCCGCGACCAGACGCTGGTCGTGGGCGGCGGCGTGGTGTCGATGCCGACCGCCGCGGGCGACCTCTACCAGACGGCCAACAACGCCAAGAACATCGTGCTGCGCCCGGCCCCGTCCGGCCCGTTCACGATCACGGTCAAGGCCAACCACAAGGGCCTGGTGCAGTACCAGCAGGCCGGCATCATCGTCTACGGCGACGATGACAACTACGTCAAGCTCGACCGCACGGCGTCCAACGCCGCGGGTGCGACCAACACGGAGTTCTTCGAGTTCATCCAGGAGCAGAACGGGACGCCGCGCAACGCGGGCCAGGACCGGACTTCGAATCTCCCGGCGAACTTCCCGCAGGACTTCTACATGCGGATCACCTACGACGGCACGAGCCTGACCGCGAGCTACTCGACCGACAACGAGAACTGGACCAACGTCGGCCGCGCGTCGACCGCGGTGCCGGCCAACCCGCAGGTCGGGTTCTTCGCGCTCTCCAACGCGGCCGCGACCGAGGTCACGGCGACGTTCGACTGGTTCGAGATGACCGGCCCGAACGTCCCGCCCGACCCGAACTGCGTGCCCGGTGAAGGCGCCAACGCCGACCCGGTGATCACGGCGGCGACGGCGGACAAGACGTTCGGCATCGCGCCGCTGGCCGCGGACTTCACCGCGGCGGCGACCGACGCCGACGGCGACACGCTGACCTACCTGTGGGACTTCGACAACGACGGTTCGATCGACGCCCGCGGGACCAACGTCAGCGGCATCCTGACCAAGGCCGGCACGGATGACGTGCGGCTGACGGTCGTGGACGGCAAGGGCGGCGTGGCCACCCGCACCGTCCCGGTGACCGTGCTGGCCGCGGACGACCCGTCCAAGCGCCTGCGCGCGCTGGTGTTCTCGAAGACGGCCGGCTTCCGGCACGACTCGATCGGCGCCGGCATCCAGGCGATCCGCCAGCTCGGCGACACCCGTGACTGGCAGGTCGATACGACCGAGGACTCGGCCTGGTTCACGGACGAGATCCTCAGCCACTACGACACCGTGATCTGGCTGTCGACCACGGGCGACGTGCTCAACGACGACCAGCAGGCGGCGTTCGAGCGCTTCATCCGCGCGGGTGGCGGTTACACCGGCATCCACGCCGCGGCCGACACCGAGTACGGCTGGCCGTGGTACGGCAAGCTGGTGGGCGCGTACTTCCGCAACCACCCGAACGGCACGCCGACCGCGACGATCGTCCGCGAGGACACGACCGACCCGTCCACGGCAGGGATCCCTGACCGCTGGACGCGCGCTGACGAGTGGTACAACTACCAGTCGCCGGAGAACCCGGTGGTCAACGGCGGCGGCAACGACTACAGCCCGCGCAACACGCCGGGCGTGCACGTGCTGCTGACGATGGACGAGTCGACGTACGCCGAGGCCGACGGCTCCGACGGCGTCGATGACGATCACCCGATCGCCTGGTGCCAGCGCTACGACGGCGGCCGCTCGTGGTACACGGGCCTCGCCCACACGCAGTCGTCCTTCACGGACGCCACGATGCTCGGCCACATCGCCGCCGGCATCGAGATCACCGCGGGTGCGATCAACTCCGCCGCGTGCGGCAAGACCGACGCCCCGGTCAACCACAACCCGACGGTGAGCGCCTCGCGCACGCCGGCGGGCGCTGTCGATGCCGGCACCGCCGTGCAGTTCACGGCGAACGGCGCCGACGAGGACGGCGACACGCTGACCTACCTGTGGGACTTCGGCGACGGTGAGACGTCGACCGAGCAGAACCCGTCGCACGCCTACACGACCGGCGGCACGTTCGAGGCCAAGGTCACGGTGTCCGACGGCAAGGGCGGCATCGCCACGGCGACGTTGACGGTGATCGTCAACGCGCCGCCGCAGTGCGGCCCCGGCACGGGCTTCCTGGACGACTTCGACGGCACCGCGCTCGGCGCGGGCTGGGAGGTCATCCGGGGCGACGAGACGCTGACGGTCGGCGGCGGCGTGCTGACGATCCCGACCCAGGCCGGCGACCTCTACGAGGGCACCAACACGGCCAAGAACATCGTGCTGCGCCCGGCCCCCGCCGGTCCGTTCACGATGACCGCGAAGATCAACCACAAGGGCCTGGTGCAGTACCAGCAGGCCGGGATCATCGTCTACGGCGATGACGACAACTACGTCAAGCTCGATCGCACCGCGACGAACTCGCCGACCGGGACGAACACGGAGATCTTCGAGTTCATCCAGGAGCAGAACGGCACGGCGCGCAACACGGGCCAGGACCGGACCGGGAACCTGCCGGGTGACTTCCCGCAGGACTTCTACGTCCGGATCAGCTACGACGGCACGAACCTGACCGGCGCCTACTCGACCGACGGCACCACGTGGACCAACGTGGGTCGCGCGTCGACGCCGCTGCCGGCCAACGCCAAGATCGGCGTGCACGCGCTCTCCAACGCGGCCGCCACGCAGGTGCTGCCGACCTTCGACTGGTTCAAGGTCGAGGGCCCGAACGTCGGCACGCCGTGCGACAACACCGACCCGACGGTGACCGCTTCGCGGAACCCGGCGGGCAACGTGCGCGTGGGCGTTCCGGTGGCCTTCACGGCCACGGGCGAGGACGCTGACGGCGACACGCTCAGCTACGCGTGGGACTTCGGCGACGGTGAGACGTCGACCGAGCAGAACCCGACCCACACGTTCCTGAGCGCGGCGACCCGGACTGTCAAGGTCACGGTCTCCGACGGCAAGGGCGGCACGGCCGAGGCGACGCTCACCGTCGTCGTCCAGGCCAACCGCAACCCGACCATCCAGGCGGCGACGGGCGCGAGCCCGACGGCCGGCCTGGCGCCGCTGACCGTGCAGCTGACCGGCGCGGCGACCGATCCCGACGGGCACACCGTCAGCTACAGCTGGGATCTCGACGGCGACGGCACGTTCGAGACCACGTCGCAGAACGCGAGCATCACCTACAACGAGCCGGGGACCTACACCCCGACGCTGCGGGTGACCGATCCGTTCGGCGGCGCCTCGACGCGCGTCGTGACGGTCAACGTCCTCGGCGAGCTCGACCCGGAGGCGAAGTTCAAGGTCCTCGTGTTCTCGCGGACCGCGGCCTTCCGCCACGGCTCGATCCCGGCCGGCATCGCGGCGATCAAGAAGCTCGGCGACGAGCAGGGCTTCGCGGTCGACGCGATCGAGGAGCCGGCGCTGTTCACGGACGCGTTCCTGAACCGCTACGACGCCGTCGTGTTCCTCTCCACCACGGGTGACGTGCTCAACGACGACCAGCAGGCCGCGTTCGAGCGCTACATCCGCTCCGGCCACGGCTACGTGGGCATCCACGCCGCGGCCGACACCGAGTACGGCTGGCCGTGGTACGGCAAGCTGGTGGGCGCGTACTTCCGCAACCACCCGAACGGCACGCCGACCGCGACCGTCGTGCGCGAGCACGCCACGCACCCGTCCACCGCGCACCTGCCGGAGCGCTGGACGCGCGTGGACGAGTGGTACAACTACCAGTCGCCGGAGAACCCGAACCCGGGTGGCGGCGGCACGGACTACAGCGCCCGCAACACGCCGGGCGTGAAGGTCCTGCTGACGATGGACGAGTCGACGTACGCCGAGGCCGATGGCTCCGACGGCGTCGATGACGATCACCCCATCGCCTGGTGCCAGCGCTACGACGGCGGACGCTCGTGGTACACGGGCCTCGGCCACACCGACGCCTCGTTCAGCGAGCCGGAGTTCCTGCAGCACCTGCTCGGCGGCCTCGAGGTCGCGGCCGGCTACCGGGTCGACCCGGACTGCGGCACGCTCGAGGTGCAGGCGCCCGGTGAGATCGGCGGCGACGTGCCGTCGACGCTGGCCCTGACGATCGGGGCGCCCGCGAGCTTCGGCACGTTCCTGCCGGGCGTCGCGCGCGACTACGAGGCGAGCCTGGTCGCCAACGTCACCTCGTCGGCGGCGTCGTCGACGCTGACGGTGCGCGACCCGAGCTTCACGGCCACCGGGAAGCTCGTCAACGGCGATCGCGCTCTCGCGTCGCCGCTGGAGGTCAAGGCCAACGACGGCGCATTCGCGCCGTTGCCCGCGGACCGCTCGCCGCTCGCGCTGCTGGGCTACGACGGACCCGTGAGCAACAACGCGGTCACCGTCGGCTTCCGGCAGTCGATCACGGCGGACGAGCCGCTGCTCACCGGCGCCTACAACAAGACGCTGGTGTTCACGCTGTCGGCCAACACGCCGTAACGGCACCCGCATGACGCACGAGCGCCGGCCTTCGGGCCGGCGCTCTGCGTTTAATGGGTCCCATGACCTCCTCGCAACCGCGCAGCGTCAAGATCTCAGAGAACGAGCGAGGGGGATGGTCCTCGGACCGGCCGCGCCGCCCCGGCGAGGCCGAGCGCCCGCCGCGCAAGCTCGACGTCAGCGTCCGCGGGCGCGTACTCGCGCCCACCGACCGGATGCGCTACTCGCCCGGCAGCCTGCTGGTCATCGTGTGCGCCGACCCGGCGCTGCGCGAGCGCTTCACCGCGCGCGTGATCGAGGAGCAGAGCGCGGTCCTGTCGCTGGGCAAGGTGCGCGCGCTGCTCCAGGGCAAGGTCGCCGCGGACGAGCTGGAGACCAAGGCCAAGGCGCTGCTCGGCGCCGCGGCCGGCAAGCGCTTCGCCGCCGGCCAGACCGTCGTGATCCCCGCCGAGGGCGTCTCGGCGGAGGAGCGCGAGCACTACGTGCGGCTCGCCGCGCCGCACCGCCGCGCGCGCCATCTCGTCCTCGTCGAGGCGGCCAAGGACGCCGTCGCCGAGGCCGACCGCGGGCCGCTGAGCGAGCTGCGCACCGCGCTCGACGCGGGCCAGCTCGGCCAGGAGGGGTTCATGACCTCGCTGCGGATCGGCGGCCGCATGGTGGACGAGCTCAAGCGGATCGTGTTCGCGCCGCCGCCCGCCGACGACTGACGCACAGCGATCGGCACGGCCAGTTCCGTGGACAACCGTCCACCTGACCGGCAACCTTGACCCCAGAGGGCGGTTGCTCGCCGCCTGAATCCGTGCAAACGGGAGGGGCATATGAAGGTGAGAGGGTTCGCCGTCGCCGCGATCTCGGTCGCGGCCCTGGGGCTGGGAGGCCCCGGAACCGCACAGGCCCAGACCGGGCCGGTGCTGGAGGACGGCAAGACCAAGGCGGTCTACGACTACCGGGCGGCGGTCCGCGAGCGGGTCTTCATCCCGCAGGCCGGCATCGACCAGGACGGCAACGGGGCCGACGACTGGATCACGATCGACATCATCCGGCCCAGCGAGGGCAGCCCGGCCAACCGGATGCCGGCGATCATCGACACCTCGCCGTACTACACGACCCTGTGCCGCGGCGCCGAGAGCCAGTGCATGGCCGACTGGGACGACGACGGCGTCAACGACCGCTGGCCGCTGTTCTACGACAACTACTTCGTCCCGCGGGGCTACGCCTACATCCTCGCCCAGATGAACGGCACGGGCTACACCGAGCACGGCTGCCCGCACCACGGCGGGCCCGGCGACATCGCCGGCGAGAAGTCGGTCATCGACTGGCTCAACGGCCGCGTGAAGGGCTACAGCGCCGCCTCCACGACCGCGACCGAGAAGGTCGCCGACTGGCACAACGGCGCCAGCGCGATGCTCGGCAAGTCCTATGACGGCACGCTGGCCAACGGCGTCGCCGCGACGGGCGTCGAGGGCCTGGAGACGATCGTCCCGATCAGCGCGATCTCCGCTTGGTACAACTACTCGCGCACCGGGGGCGTCCGCCACAACACCAACTACCCGGCCGGCCTGAACAACACGATCACGACCGCGGGTGGCAACAACAACCCGCCCGGCGTGAACCTCCCGGGCCGGCGCAGCCTCTGCAGCCCGCTGTGGGCGCCGTTCAGCGACGACGCCAACGTGCTCGGCGGCGACGGCGACGCGCACGGCGACATCAACCAGTTCTGGCGCGACCGCGACTACGTCAAGGACGCCGGCAAGGTCAAGGCGTCCGTGTTCATCGCCCACGGCCTCCAGGACGACAACGTGCGCATGGACCACGCCGGCATGTGGTGGGACGCGCTGAAGGCCAACGGCGTCACGCTCAAGCTGTGGCTGGTCCGGGCGGGCCACGAGGACCCGTTCGAGTCGCGCCGCGCGGAGTGGGTCGAGACCCTGCACCGCTGGTTCGACAACCAGCTCTACGGCGTCGAGAACGGCATCCTCGACGAGCCGCGGGTGACGATCGAGGACGCCAAGGACGTCTGGGGCGAGTACGCCGACTGGCCGATCCCGGGCACGCAGAACGTCGACGTCTACCTGCGCTCGACGGGCAACGCGACCGCCGGCAACTGGGGCGGGCTGCCCGGCGTCGGCGCCACCGAGACGCTGCCATTCACCGCGACCGCGTCCAGCGAGAACAACCTCATCAACGACCCGACGGGCCAGCAGAACACCCGCCGCGTGTTCATCTCCAACCCGCTCAAGAGCGCCGTCCGCCTGTCCGGCACGGCGACCGCGGACCTGCGCGCCGCGCTCGGCGGGCCGGCGGCCAACCTGAGCGTGACGATCGTCGACCTCGGCCAGAGCACGCAGGTCGCGCGCACGAGCGAGGGCGTGGTGCTGACCGACACCGCGGCCTGCTGGGGCGTCGGCACCGCCGGCGACCCGTGCGAGGGCAAGGCGATCGGCGAGCCGTGCACGCAGACACAGGACCAGACGATCGAGAACGCCTGCTACCGGGACATCTCCAAGCCGACGACCGACGTCACGCAATGGCGCGTGACGCGCGGCATCCGCGACACCCAGAACCGCGACTCGCTGTGGTTCGAGGACGCCGAGCCGGTCACCCCGGGCGAGCCGTTCCGCCTGCAGTTCCCGACGATGCCCAACGAGCACGTGTTCGAGGCCGGCCACCGGATCGCGATCATCGTCGGCGGCACGAACACGAGCATGGTCTCGGGCGGCGGCCAGCCGAGCAACGTGCCGGTGACGCTCGACGCGCGCACGAGCAAGGTCACGCTGCCGATCGTCGGCGGCTACGCCGCGCTCGAGGCGGCCGGGGCGTTCACCGACGACTCCGGCGAGGTCGGCGGCGACGTGCCGGCGACGCTGTCGCTGACGCTCGGCGCCCCGGCGTCCTTCGGCGCGTTCACGCCGGGCATCGGTCAGACCTACACGGCCTCGACCACCGCCACCGTGACCTCGAGCGCCGGCGAGGCCACGCTCAGCGTCGCGGACCCGAGCCCGCAGCACACGGGCCACCTGGTCAACGGGACGCTCTTCCTGCCGCGGCCGCTGCAGGCCAAGGCCGGCGACGGCGCCCTCGGCAACCTGGGCTCCGGGCCGCTGAGCCTGCACACCTACGACGGACCCGTCGCCAACGACGCCGTCACGCTCGGCTTCAGCCAGCGCATCGACGCCGACGACGCCCTCCGCACGGGCGCCTACAGCAAGACGCTGACGTTCACGCTGAGCACCACGCAGCCGTAGTCCGGTGATGCGCGCGCGCCGGTCGCGAGCCTTCGCGGCCGGCGCCACGCGTTGAGGAATCTGCACGCCCAGTGGACGGATCAATGAGGGCGGTTGCGCGATCAACCCCTTAACGTCTGATCAAGCCGTCATGGGACGACGGCATGGGATCACTCCGATGGAGGGTTGATGAGGAATGGCTTGAGAGGGCTCGCCGCCGGCGCGGTGGCGCTCGGCGCGCTCGCGCTGGGCGGCGGTGCCGCGCAGGCGCAGAGTCCGACGATCACCGTCGGTGCCGACGGCAAGACGGCACCGGTCTTCAGTTACGTGGAGGCGGTGCGCGAGCGGGTCTGGGTCCCCGTCGCGGGCGCCGACACCGACTCGGACGGCGTGACCGACCGCGTGGCGGTCGACATCGTCCGCCCGAAGGAATCCGGGCCGACGGTCAAGGTCCCCGCGATCATCGATCCGAGCCCGTACTACACGTCCAGCGGGCGCGGCAACGAGGCGCAGCGCATCATCACCGGGGAGTCGGGCGTGCTCGACCGCTTCCCGCTGTTCTACGACAACTACTTCGTGCCGCGCGGCTACGCGTTCATCGCCGCGCACGCGGTCGGCACCGCGTTCTCGACCGGCTGCCCCGGCCACGGCGGCCCGCATGACGTCAACGGCTTCAAGGCCGTCGTCGACTGGCTCAACGGCCGCGTCCAGGGCTTCGACGCCCAGACCGGCGGCAACCCGGTCACGGTCAACTGGCACAACGGCAAGTCGGCCATGATCGGCAAGTCCTACGACGGCACGTTCGCCAACGGCGTCGCCGCGACGGGCGTCGACGGCCTGACGACGATCGTCCCGATCAGCGCGATCTCCGCTTGGTACAACTACTCGCGCACGGGGGGCATCCGCCACAACACGAACTACCCGAGCGGCCTCTCGAGCTCGATCGCGGGCGTCCAGAGCGACGTCGGCGTCCAGCCGCCGCGCCCGGTCAACGAGGCCGGCCAGACCGTCACCCGCCAGGCCTTGTGCGCGCCGACGCGGACATGGCAGAACGACAACGACGGCGACGAGCACGGCGACATCAACGAGTTCTGGCGCGACCGCGACCACGTCAAGGACGCCGCCAACGTCAAGGCGTCGGTCTTCATCGTGCACGGCTTCCAGGACGACAACGTCCGCATGGACCACGTCGGCATGTGGTGGGACGCCCTGAAGGCCAACGACGTCAAGCTCAAGATGTGGCTGCTGCGCGCGGGCCACACCGACCCGTTCGAGCAGCGCCGCGCCGAGTGGGTCAACACGCTGCACCGCTGGTTCGACAACCAGCTGCACGGGATCGACAACGGCATCGACAGCGAGCCCGCGGTCACGATCGAGGACGAGCCCGACGTCTGGAAGGAGTACGCGGACTGGCCCATCCCGGGCACGCAGAACACCGACGTCTACCTGCGCGCCACCGCGCAGGGCGCGCCCGGCACGATCGGCGGCGTCAGCGGCGGCTCGGCCGACACGCTGACGTTCACCAACACGGCGAACTTCCCGAACGAGGGCACCGTCATCAACAACCCGGAGGGCTCGCAGGCCAACCGCGCGGTGTTCCTGTCGCCGCCGCTGACCAAGCCGCTGCGCCTGTCGGGCACGGCCAAGGTCAACCTGCGCGCGGCCTTCGGGACCTCGCAGGCCAACGTCAGCGCCGTGATCGTCGACTACGGCACCGGCACGCAGATCTCGCGTACGGGTGACGGCGTCCAGAACACCACGACCCGCACCTGCTGGGGCGCGTCGAACACCGCCGACGACGCCTGCGCGAACCTCGGCGACGAGTGCACCACGGCGGGCCAGGGCGTCGACAACGCCTGCTACCTCGAGGTGTCCAAGCGCATCGGCAGCGTCGACCAGTGGCGGGTCACCCGTGGCACGCTGGACTCCAGCAACCGCAACTCGCTGTGGTACCAGGACGCCACCCCGGTGATCCCGGGCGAGTACAACGACTACACGATCTCGCTCCAGCCGACCGAGCACGTCTTCGAGGCCGGCCACCGGATCGGGATCATCATCGTCGGCAACCTCTACGGCTCGAACGCCGGCAGCGGCATCCCGACCGCGGCCAGCCCCGCGCAGCCGATCACGATCGACACGCGGGCGACCAAGGCCGTCCTGCCGCTCGTCGGCGGCACCGCGGCCGCGACCGACGCGGGCGCGTTCACCGACCCGACCACCGAGGTCGGCGGCGACGTGCCGGCGACGCTGTCGCTGACGCTCGGCGCCCCGGCGTCCTTCGGCGCCTTCACGCCGGGCATCGGTCAGACCTACACGGCCTCGACCACCGCCACCGTGACCTCGACCGCCGGTGACGCCGCGCTGACCGTGGCCGACCCGAGCCCGCAGAACACGGGCCACCTGGTCAACGGCGCGTTCTTCCTGCCGCAGCCGCTGCAGGCCAAGGCCAACGACGGCGCCCTCGGCAACGTGGGCTCCGCGGCCGCGCCGCTGACCCTGCACACCTACGACGGCCCCGTCTCCAACGACGCCGTCACGCTCGGCTTCAGCCAGCGCATCGACGCCAACGACGCCCTCCGCACGGGCGCGTACGGCAAGACGTTGACGTTCACGCTGTCGACGACGAACCCGTAATCCGCTCCGCCGCGGCGGCTGCCTCGAGCAGCCGCCGCGCGGCGCCTCCGGGTGGGGTTATCCACACCCGCGATTGGACCTACCCCCCACCCGCGTTCTGGTGGCTGCACCGCTGAAAGGCGCTGATCTGGAACTTAGATTGGCGTCCATGCTCGCAGCCGCTCCCCCACGCCCGTCGAGCGCTATCCGGCTCCCCTTCTCCCCCCGGGCCCGAGCGCAGATCGGGCTGTTCCTGCTCGCCTACCTCGTCTACAGCGCCGCCCGGTTCGTCACGATCGGCGACCTGGCGACCGCGCGCGACCACGCGCACTGGATCGTGGACCTGCAGAACACGCTCGGCATCGGCGTCGAGGCGTCGGTGCAGGCCGCCTTCGACGGAACGTGGATGCTGTGGGTGCTCAACCACCTCTACCTGGTGGCGCAGATGGGCGTGATCCCGGCCGTGCTGATCTTCCTGTACCGGCGCAACTACGGGATCTACCGGACGCTGCGCAACACGATCCTGGCCACGTGGCTGCTGTCGGTCCCGGTCTACGGCCTGTTCCCCGTCGCGCCCCCGCGGCTGGCCGACATCGGCATCACGGACACGATCACGCAGAGCGGCACGCTGGCGATGGACTCCAACCTGACGACCAGCTTCTACAACGAGCTCGCGGCCGTCCCGAGCCTGCACGTCGGGTTCGCGGTCGCCGTCGGCGTCGCCCTGTTCGCCGCACTGCGCAACCCCGTGCTGCGCTACGGCGCGCTGCTGTGGGGCCCGCTCATCGGCCTGGCCGTGGTGGCCACGGGCAACCATTTCATCTTCGACATGGTCGCCGGCGTCGTCGCCAGCATCCTCGGCTACGGCCTCGGCACGGTCGCCGCGCGCATCCGCATCAAGCGGCCGACGGCGGCCAGGCTCGGCCCCGCCTTCGCGGACGCCTGAGCGCAGATCGCGAGCGCCAGCGCGGTGCCGACCACGGTCAGCACCGTGCTCGTGCCGACGAAGAACGCGGCCAGCTGCGCGGCGGGAACGGCGGTGCCGGTGACCGGCTCGAACGTGGCCGCCAGGATCGCCGCGCCCGCGCCGACCGACGCGGGCGAGAACGGCACGAGCCGCCCGCTGGTCTGCGCGAACACGACCAGCAGCACGGCGGCGAACGTGGCCGGGAGCCCGAACGCGGCCAGGAAGCAGGCGAGCGCCGCCAGGCGGCAGAGGCGGCTCAGCAGCTGCCAGGGCAGCACGTCGCGCGCGTAGGCCTTCGGGCAGCGCAGCGAGACGCAGCCGTGCGCGGCACGCTGCAGGAAGCCGCGCGCGCGGCCCGAGCGGCGGGCGAGCAGCCACACGCCGGTGACGGCGAGCACCGCGGCGGCCAGGTAGAGCGCGGTCGTGGCCGACGGGCCGACCTCCGGCCCGACGCCGATCGCGAGCGCGAGCGCGAGCACGGCGATGCCGAGCGCGAACTCGCCCGCGGCCTCGGCGACGAGCGTGCCGGTCAGCACGGCGCAGCTCGAGCCGGGCACGCGCCGCGCGAGCACCAGCACGCGCACGGCGTCCCCGCCGCGGGCGGAGACGATCCCGCCCGCCCCCGCGCCCGCGACCCAGGCCGCGATCGCGTCACGCCGGCGCGGGGTCTCGCCCGCGGCGCGCATCACCGCGTACCAGCCGCGGCCGCGCGCCACCTGGTTGGCGAGATGCAGCAGCACGCCCAGGGCAAGCCAGCCCGGCGCCACACCGGCTACCGAGTCGACCAACCCGGCAAGCGCGTCCTCGAGCGCACCGGTGACGTCGGACATTCGTGAGCAATGCTACCCGCGCCGCGTGCGAACCGACACACGCGGCGCGGGCGCGGCTCACTTCTTCTTGACGACCTTGAAGGCGATCGTCCGGGCCGCGCCGCGGTTGCCGGCGGCGTCGACCGGGGTCACGACGGCGCGGTAGCTGCCCGCGGCGAGCTTGCGCTTGGGCAGCGTGAGCTTGCTCGCGCCGCCGGCAGCGGCGACCGTGACGGTCGCGACGCGCTTGTAGGCCGTGCACTTCTTGCCCTTCTTGGCGCCGGCCTTGCACTGCTTGCCGGCCTTGCGGCCCGTGACCTTGCGCTCGTAGGCGACGCTCAGCGAGCTGCCCTCGGACAGCGTGAGCTGCAGCTGCAGCGGCGCGCCGGGCTTGAGCTTGGCCGAGACGGCACGCACGCCGAGCACGGGCGCGACCGTGTCCGGAGCCGGAGCGGCGGGCGGCGCCGGCGGCGGGCTCTGCGGCGCGGGCGTGGCGGCCGGCGTCGGGGCCGGGGTGGCCGGCGGGGCCGGCGGGTTGGTGACGACAGCGCTCAGCGGGCTGAAGACCTCGACCGGGGCCGGGAACTGGTTGGCCGCGTTGGAGTCGACGCTGATGCGCACGCGCAGGCGGTCGCCGAGGTCGTCCGGGCCGATCTTGTAGGTCGCGCCCTTGGCCCCCTGGATGGTCTCGCAGCTGCCGCCCTCGGCGTTGCAGCGCTCCCACTGGCGCTCGTAGCGCGTGCCCGGGTACTTCCAGGCGCCGACGCCGCTGGCCAGCGTGTCGCCGACGTAGGCCTTGCCCGTCAGCGTCGTGGGCGCGGTCTGGACCGGGTTGGGCGCCAGCACGATGTTGGTGCGGGTGCCGCAGCCGCTGGTGGTCGCGCCGCCCGCGGCGCGGCCGGTCGCGGTCGCGCACAGCTTGGAGCCGACGTCGGCGTCGGTCAGCGTGTAGTTGCGCTGGCCCGCGCCCGGGATCGGCTCACACGCGGCGCCCGCGTCGTTGCAGCGGTACCACTGGAACGTGAAGCCGAGCGTGGCGGCCGGGTTGAAGGCCGGGTCGTTGGCCGTGATCACGTGGCCCGGCTGCGGCAGCGTCGGCGCCGTGATGCCGGGCGAGGGCGCGGTGGTGGAGCCCGCGACCGTGCCCGCGGGCGGCACCACGGCGGCGCTGATCGCGCTCTCCGCCTTCATCAGCCCGAACGTCGGGACGTCGTTGGAGGCCGTCACGACCACGCGGATGCGGTCGTTCTGCTCGTTCGCGCCGAGCACGTACTTCCGGTTGACGGCGCCCTCGATGTCGTGGCAGCTGATGGCCTGCGTGGTCGTGCAGTACTGCCACTGGTACTCGAAGTCGATCGTCGGGGTCCCCGCCCACTGGCCGGGGTCGGCGGTCAGCTCCTGGCCGACGCGGAACTCGCCGGAGATCGTCGGCGCGGTCTGCTTGACCGGCGGCGTGAACGTCAGCGCGTAGCCGCCGTTGGCCTGGTTGCCGGCCAGCAGCGTGGCGGGCGTGTTCGGGAAGCTCGCCAGCGCCCACACGATCGTGTCGCTGCCGAAGCCCTCGGCGGTGACCTTGCGCCACTTGACCTCGCCCGGGAGCGGGCTGTGGTCGGTGGTGCCGGCGTAGACGCCGTGGTTGGTCCCGACGTACAGGCGCGTGTCGGTGTCGCCGGAGAACTGGCGCAGCGCGCGCACGGTCGTGTTCGGCAGCCGGTGGCCCTCCGGGCCTTCGATCTTCGACCACGTCAGGCCGGCGGTGTAGGAGCGGAACACGCCGTCGCTGCCGGCGGCGTAGTAGATGTTGGGGTTCTTGTCGTCGGCGAACGCGCGCAGGGTCACGCCCGAGATGCCGTCGCTCTTGAGCGTCCAGGTCGAGCCGAAGTCGGTGGAGACGTAGATGCCGCTCTGGGTGGCGGCGTAGATCAGGCCGTCGGCGAAGGAGCCGAAGCTCCACACGGTCTCCGAGCGCGGCATGCCGTTGCCGGGCGCCGGCGGCTTCCAGGTCGCGCCGTCGTCCGTGCTCTTGTACACGCCGCCGCTGGCGACGCCGGCCAGCCACTGGCCGGCCATGCCCTTGAAGACGGCCTGCACGGCGCCGTTGAGCTTCTTCGGGTTCTTCGGGTCCTCCTCGGGACCCTGGGCGACGGGCTGGAAGGCGCCGCCGTTGGTGGACTTGAACAGGCCCGCGGTGGTGCCCGCGTAGACCGAGCTGCCGCTGGTGAAGACCGTGCGCACGTTGCGCGCGCCGGGGATCTCGTCCAGGCCGCTCATCTTCGTCCAGTTCAGGCCGAGGTTCGTCGAGCGGTAGACCCCGCCGCCTTCCGTGGCGGCATAGAGGGTGCTGGGCAGGCTGACGGCGTACTCGCGGACCCAGCTCGCGCCGGAGGCCGCGTTGAGCCCGATCAGGCCCGACCACTTGTCGGGAGCCGCCTGCGCGGGCGCGGCGCCGAGGGCGAGCGCGGCCGGCACGAGCGCGGCGAGGAGTTTCAGGGATGGGAGGCGCATGAGGCGCGGGAAGCTACGGGTCCCGCGCCTGCCTATTCCGGGGGTTTCCTCGTGTCCTGGTGGCGGAAAACCGCACAGCTATCCACAAGGCTTCCTCAAGGTTTGCCCAAGGGCTCGCTGGCACCTTTACGGCTATGAACTCGCGCCTTGCCTCGAACTGGGATCTCGCCGTGGCCTCGTCCGCCCTGCTGCTGATCGTGGGCGGGATGGCCGCTCCTCACATCAAGCGCCTGGTCGCAGAACGACTGAGCTGACCGGGATCGGCTCGAGGTCGTTCTCGAACCCCGGGGTCGCCTCGACGCGGTCCAGCCAGGCGGCGATGCGCGGGTACTCGCGCGCGTCGGCGCCGGCCTCGTGCGCGCAGTGCACGTAACCGTAGAGGGCGATGTCGGCCACGCTGTAGTCCGGGCCGGCGACGAAGTCCTCGACCAGGCCGCGCTCGAGCGACTCCAGGGCGCGCCGCCCCTGGCCGAGCCGGTCCGCGAAGATCTCCGGCCGCTTCTTCACGCGGCCGATGAGCGCCATGAAGCGGGCCACGGCCAGGCCGGGCTCGATCTGGTTCTGCTCGAAGAACAGCCACTGGTGCACGCGGGCGCGCGCGAGCGGCTCGGACGGCAGCAGCGGCGTGCCCTCGGCCAGATAGAGCATGATCGCCCCCGACTCCGGGATCATCTCGCCACCGTCGAGCTCGAGCACGGGCACGCGGCCGTCCGGGTTGCGCGCCAGGTGCTCGGGCTTGCGCGTCTCGCCCGAGAACAGGTCGAGGGTCACGCGCTCGAAGTCCAGGCCCAGCTGGCGCAGCAGGATCCGCACCTTCAGGCAGTTCGCGGACGCGGGATGCTCGTAGAGGATCACGCCCGCATCCTCGCACGCCGCTAGCGTGCGCGGCCATGCTGACCGTGATCAACCCCGCCACCGGCGAGCAGATCGCCGAAGTCCCCGTCGCGAGCGCCGAGGACGTCGACCGCGCGGTCGCCGCCGCGCGCGGCGCGTTCCACGGCTGGGCGAACACGACGCCGGCCGAGCGCCAGGAGGCGCTGCTCAAGCTCGCCGACGCCGTCGAGCGCCACTCGGACGAGCTGGCCGAGATCGAGGCCCGCAACGCCGGCAAGCCGCTGCACGCGATGCGCGAGGACGAGATGCCGGTGTGCGTGGACAACCTGCGCTTCTTCGCGGGCGCGGCGCGGCTGCTCGAAGGCAAGTCCGCGGGTGAGTACCTGGAGGGCTACACGTCCTGGATCCGGCGCGAGCCCGTCGGCGTCGTGGCCCAGATCACGCCCTGGAACTACCCGCTGATGATGGCCATCTGGAAGATCGGCCCGGCGCTGGCCACGGGCAACACGATCGTGCTCAAGCCCGCCGAGACGACGCCGCTGTCGACGCTGCGGCTGGCCGAGCTGGCCGCCGGCATCCTGCCGGAGGGCGTGCTGAACGTCGTCACGGGCGCGGGCGAGGTCGGCCGGCGGATGGTCACGCACCCCGACGTCGACATGGTCGCGCTGACGGGCTCGGTGCGCACGGGCAAGTGGATCGCGGCGGCCGCGGCGGACACGCTCAAGCGCGTGCACCTCGAGCTGGGTGGCAAGGCGCCCGTGGTCGTCTTCGAGGACGCCGACCTCGAGGCGCTGGCGCGCACGATCACCGGCGCGGCCTACTACAACGCCGGCCAGGACTGCACGGCGGCCACGCGCGTGCTCGCCCCCGCGCGGCTGCACGACGACGTCGTCGAGGCGCTGGCCGAGCAGGCGCGGACGTTCACGCTCGGCGACACGTTCGACCCCGCGACGACGCTCGGGCCGCTCAACTCCGCCCGCCAGCACGGCAACGTCACCGGCTTCCTCGAACGCCGCCCCGACCACGCGCGGATCGTCACCGGCGGCAAGGTCCCGGACGGCCCGGGGTACTTCCTCGAGCCGACCGTCGTCGACGGGCTGCGCCAGGACGACGAGATGATCCAGAAGGAGATCTTCGGGCCGGTGATCGCGGTCCAGCGCTTCGACGACGAGGCGAAGGCGATCGAGTGGGCCAACGGCACGCCGTACGGGCTGGCCGGGTCGGTCTGGACGCGCGACGTCGGCCGCGCGCTGCGGGTCTCGAAGGCGCTGCGCTTCGGCTGCGTGTGGATCAACGACCACCTGCCGTTCCTGAGCGAGATGCCGCACGGCGGCCTCAAGCAGTCCGGGTACGGCAAGGACCTCTCGATGTACGGCGTCGAGGACTACACGGTGGTCAAGCACGTCATGGCAAGCTTGAGCTGATGGCATCCCCGGACCAGCCGCAGGCGCCGTACCTGGACGCGGTCGTCGCCTACGGGTTCCGCGGCTCCACCCGCTTCCACGTCCCCGGCCACAAGGCCGGCAACGGCGCCGATCTCGGCGTGCGCACCGCGATCGGCTGGCAGACGCTCAAGCTCGACATCCCGCAGGACATCCACGGCGTCGACCTCGGC
>Ga0180215_1002774_pt1 | contig 17197 bp, 11 predicted proteins | sample eDN3rd37CBELigBY_FD_128871 | JGI IMG/M metagenome (GOLD analysis project Ga0180215, IMG submission 128871) | Enriched backyard soil microbial communities from Emeryville, California, USA - eDNA 3rd pass 37_C BE-Lig BY (version 2) (version 2) | ecosystem: Environmental > Terrestrial > Soil >... | reverse complement strand
GGCCGCGGCCGCGGCCGCAGCCGCAGCCGCGAGCGTCGCCGCGACTGGGGCGCCGGGGTGGTCGGCGCGGCTCGTGCGGGCGGGGGTGTGGGTGCTGCCCGCGGTCGTGGCGGTGGTGCCGCTGCTGGTCGTGGCGGTGCAGCAGGTGGCGCTGGCCGGCGACGACGGGGTGCCCTTCGCCGACTGGGCGGTGCTGGAGCTCGCCACCCGGGCGACGCTCGACGGCGACAACCTGCTCGGCCCCTACTCCCGGTTCCGGTTCCACCACCCGGGGCCGGCCATGTTCCTGTGGATGGCGCCCTTCTACTGGCTCACGGGGCGGCGCTTCGGAGGGCTGGTGCTCGGCACGGTGCTGGCCAACGTGCTGCTGCTCGGCGGGCTGGTGCTGGTGGTCCAGCGGGCCTTCGGGCGCCGGGCCGCGTGGGTGGCGGCGGTGGTGGCGCTGCTGTTCACGTGGCGCTTCGGCGTGGAGCGCTTCCGTGATCCCTGGAACCCCTACTGGGTCGTGCTCCCCATCGCCTTCACCGGCGTGTGCGCGGCGGCGGCGTGGGCCCGACCCGCCCGCTGGCCGTTGGTCGGCGCGGTGGTGGTCGGGTCGATCGCGGTGCAGGCCCACGTCGGCGCCGCTCCCGTGGTGGCGGCCCTCGGCGCGGTCGCCCTGGCGGGCACGGTCGTGGGCCAGCGGGGGTGGCGGCCCACGGTGCGCGCCCTCGTGCCGGCCGCCGGTGCGGGCGTCGTCCTGTGGCTGCTGCCCCTCGTCGACCAGCTCACCTCGGAGCCCGGCAACCTCGGCCTGCTCGTGCAGACGCTCCGCCAGCCCGGCACGCCCCAGTCCCGCCGGGCCATCGCCCATCTGGTCACGGCGGCCCTCTCGTGGGGACCGCGGCCGCTGGGCCAGACGTTCGGCCCCATGAGCCCGGGGCTCCCGCCCGTGCGGGTCGGCGGCGGCGAGGTGGCCGTCGTCGCCCTGAGCGGCGTGGCCCTGCTCGCCGGCGGCGTGGCCGCGTGGCGGCGGGGCCGGCCCGCCCTGGCGGTGCTGGCCGGCACGGCGCTGGTCGCGCCGGTGGTCGCCGCGCTGGCCGGCCTGCGGATCCGCGAGCAGCTGTGGCCCTACCTCTTCACCGGGGTGCTGGGGCTGTCGCTGCTGTGGTGGCTGGCCGTCGGCCTGCTCGTCGCCGGCGCGGCGGCCCGGCTCCTGGCCGCCCGACAGGTCCGGTCGAGAGGCCCGGCACGCGTCGCGCTCGCCGGCGTGGCCCTGGTCGCCGGCGCGGTGCTGCTGGCCTCGCGCCCGCAGTTCGACGAAGCCGGCACCGCCTTCGCCCGGCGCTGGACCAGTCCCGAGGTCAACAGCTTCCTCGTGGTCACCGAGCCGTGGTGCGGGGCCGACGACCCCGTGAAGGTCGTGATCGACGGCGGCCACTGGGGCGAGGCCATGGCCCTCGGCGTCGGGCTGCAGCGTTGCGGCACCCGGCCCGTGTTCGAGGAGGAGTGGCGGTTCATGGCCGGCGACGCCTTCACCGAGGAACCCGGCGACACGCCGGTGGTCACGCTGGTGGTCACGGGCTCCGACGCCGAGCCGGCCCCGGGCACCCGGCGCCTCGCCTCCCAGGGCCCGTTCGCCCTGGACCAGCGCCTCAGCCCCTGAGGGCGTCGTCGAGGGCGGCCTCGATGATGTCGAGCGCCTCGTTGGCCTCGGCCTCGGTGATGCTGAGCGGCGGCGCCAGCCGGATCACGTTGCCGTAGAGGCCGCCCTTGCCCACGAGCAGGCGCCGCCGTCGGCACGCTTCCATGAAGCCGGCGGCCAGCTCCGGCCAGGGCTCGAGGCCGCCGGGGCGGCAGAGCTCCAGCGCCAGCATGAGCCCGCGGCCGCGGACCTCGGCCACGGCGGGCGTCCGCTCCGCCCACGCCGTCAGGCGGTCGGCGCAGAGCTGGCCCACCTTGCGGGCGTTGCCCTGCAGGTCCTCGGCGAGCAGGTGGTCGAGGTTGGCCAACGCGGCCGCGCACGCCAGCGGGTTGCCGCCGAAGGTGGAGATGGAGTTGGCCTGCAGGCTGTCCATCACCTCGGCCCGGGCCACCACGCCGCCGAGGGCGAGCCCGTTGCCGATCCCCTTGGCGAACGTGAGCACGTCGGGGACCACGCCGTGGGCCTGGTAGCCCCAGAAGTGGTCGCCGGTGCGGCCCCAGCCGGTCTGCACCTCGTCGACCACGAGCAGGATGCCGCGCTCGGCCAGCACCTCGTGCAGCGCGCCCAGCAGCCCGTCGGGCGGGGTGGCGAAGCCGCCGACGCCCTGGATGGGCTCGGCGATGAGGCAGGCCACGTCGCCGGCGGTGCACATGTCGAGCACGTCGCGCAGGTCCTGCACGCAGGCGGCCACGTACTCGGCGTCGGGCAGGTGCCGGAACGGGCTGCGCAGCCGGTAGCCGCCGTGTACGTAGGCTACCGACAGCCCCGACAGCGACGTCGGCGACCACGACCGGTTGCCCGTGACGGCCACCGTGGTGAAGGAGCGCCCGTGGTAGCTGTTGCGCAGGGCGAGCACCTGGTTCGACCCGCGGTGCGCGGTGGCCAGGAGCAGCGCGGCGTCGTTGGCCTCGGTGCCCGACGTGGTGAAGAAGACCTTCGCGTCGGGGATCCCGGACAGCGCCGCGATCCGCTCGGCCAGCTCCACCATCGGCCGCGACAGGTACAGCGTGGACGTGTGCAGCAGCTTGCCGGCCTGCTCGCGCACCGCCTCCACGATCGACGGGACCGCGTGGCCCGAGATCGTGGTGAGGATGCCGCCGAAGAAGTCGAGGTAGCGGGTGCCGTCGGCGGCGATGACGTAGCGGCCCTCGCCGGCCACCAGCTCGAGCGGCTCGTCGTAGTAGAGGGCGAGCCACGACGGCAGCACCCGCCGGTGCCGGGCGGCCAGGTCGTCGTCGCTCACGCCGGCGAGCCTCCGCCCGCCTGCAGCACGCCGTTGACCCGCAGCTCGTACGCCGCCGCGGCCGGGGCGTCCTCGTCGGGGTCCTCGTGGGTGACCACGAGGCCGAGCATGTCGTACGACGCGGTCGCGGGCCCGGCCAGGCGGGCGAACACACGGCCATCCGCGCCGGCCGACCAGTCGAGCGTGCGCCCGTCCGCCAGCGGCAGGTCGACGATGACGACCGGCAGCTCGGGGTCCGACGTCGAGTGGGCCACCAGCGTGAGGCGCCAGCCGTCGACCGGCTCGGGGCGGGCCTGCGTGGGCGAGGCGAACGGTGTGAGCGTCGACCCGTCGGAGATCAGCGTGTCGCCCACCATCACGTCGTCCACCCAGAAGCCAGGTTCGGCCACTGCCTCGTCGGTCACGTACCGGAAGGCGAGCAGCACCTGCCGGCCAGCGTAGGCGGACAGGTCGGCGGTGGACGTCGTCCACTCGCTGATGCCCGTGAAGCCGGGCAGGTTGGCGTGCACCGTGGCGATGGCCGCCGCCTCGGCCTGGTCGGTGGTGCCCGTGGCCGGGAGGCTGGTGTACGTCTCGCCGCCGTCGGTCGACACCTGCACGAAGGCGAAGTCCCACCCGGGCTCGATGTCGAAGCGGGTGGCGAAGCGCACCGTGGCGTCGGCTGGGGCGGCGGGCACGTCGACGGGCACGACGATGGCCCGGTCGAGGAGGTGGCCCGCGCCGGAGTGCAGGGCGGGGTTCCCGGGCCCGTGCCCATCGGGGTCGACCACCCATGCGACCGGGTCCGTGGGGAACGCGGCGCTTCCCTCGAAGGTGAGGCGGTGGACCTGCGAGGGGAGCAGGGCGCGGCCGTCCGCGTCGCGGAAGCGGACGTAGTCGGAGCCGTTGGGCGGCGCGCCCGGATCGCCGGCGGCGTCGGGCCCGTCCCAGTCGAGCGGCGTCGACAGCGTCGGGATGCTGTACCGGGAGGCGCGGCCGTTGGCCAGCCGCCGGCTCCGCTCCAGCGGGTGGTCGAGCGCGATCGCGACGGCCCAGTCGTGCACCTCCTCCGCCGCGGTCGTCCCCGTGCGGAAGCCGCGCAGCAGGTCGTCCAGGCTGGCCAGGCCGAGCTCGTCGTCGTTGTGCAGCGCTCGCATGAAGCCGTCGCCGTAGCGGGTGTGCAGCAGCTGCATGAACGTGGCCGCAGCGCCGTAGTCGCACAGGATCTCGGCGTCGCCCTGGTCGCCCCAGACGGTGAGGCTGTTCTCGGGGCCGCCCGGGCGCGGGTTGGGGTTGGCGTCGGTCTCCTCGTCGAGGTGGCCCATGAAGCACTGGACGTGCGAGTCGTGGCCGATGGCGGTGACCGGCGTGGTCAGGTCGACGTAGCCGGTGATGGTCTGGGCCCAGTCGGCCAGGCCCTCGTTGAGCCAGTCGGTCTCGCCCGGGCTGGCGTAGTACTCGAGGAGGTGCTGGTACTCGTGGGCGAACACGCCCTCGTAGAGGAACGGGCGCGCCGGCGCGGTGCGGCACAGGTCGCTCGACGGCTCGTGGGGCGGCGCGGCGCCGGTGCGGTGCGCCCAGTCCCACGCGTCGATGGTCATCACGTTCCGGTCGAAGAGCTCGTTGAACGACGGGGAGAAGAAGCCGGCGACGTAGCTGAGGTTCCCGGCGTTGTCCTCGTCGTAGTAGTTGTCGTCGCGGACGTTGTCGATCAGCACGACGGTGTCGTCGCCCTCGCCGACGTACTCGTCGTCGGCCAGCTCCAGCTCGGGGAAGACCTCCGCGGCGAGGGAGGGGAAGAGCGCGGCGGTGCCGTCGCGCTCGGGCGCCACCGAGAAGGCCCGCGAGGAGATCGGCAGGATGTGCGTGTCGAACTGCTCCACCAGGTAGGCGACCTGGGCGTCGGTCACCTCGTGGCGCACGCCGTCGTTGCGGCAGTCGCCCTCCGGGAAGCGCAGGTCGGTGGCCACCCACACCTCGATGTGCTCGCCCACCGCCCGCCGCTCGTACGCCTTCGGGTACAGGACGCCGTCGGTCTCGTCGAGGCCGAGCCAGGTGCGGACCTCGCCGGACGGGCCGTCGTCAGCGGAGGCCCGCGCCGTCGCCGCTGCGGGCGCGGCCGCGGGGGCCAGCCGGTAGCGACCCGCTCGCATCGCCGGCCCGATGTCGATGATGTCGAGGGTGCCCCCGGGGGGAGGCTGGCGATCTGCGGCGGTCGCGGCGGTGCTGAGCAGCAGCGGTCCGAGCGCCACGCCGAGTGCCGCCGCCACGAGTCGCGTCCGTCCGTGTCGCATGCGGCCTCGTTCCCCCGTCGCTGCGTGGGTGAACCCCCACTCCTCACGGCAACGGCCGGCCGGCCGGTCGCGACGGCCGCCCGCTGTGTCGGGCCTGTGGCCGCGCGGCGGCTCAGGCCGTCAGGAGCACGCCCGCCAGGCGGCGCCACTCGTCGAGCGGCGCCCGGCGCGGGTCGGGCCCGAGGACCTGCAGGCACACGTGGTCGGCGCCGGCCGCGTGGTGGGCCGCCACCACCTGCGCCAGGCGGGCCTCGTCGCCCCACGGGAACAGCGCGTCGACCAGCCGGTCGGAGCCGCCCTCTGCGACGTCCTCGTCGCCGAAGCCGAAGCGGCGCAGGTTGTTGGTGTAGTTGGGCAGGCCCAGGTAGATGCCGAGCATCTGGCGGGCGCGGGCCCGGGCGGTGGCGGCGTCGGTCTCGAGGATGACCCCCTGCTCGGGGGCCAGCAGCGGGTCGGGGCCGAGCACCTCCCGGGCGAAGCGGGTGTGGTCGGTCGTGACCAGGTAGGGGTGGGCGCCGGCGCTGCGGGCGGCGGCCAGGCCGAGCATCTTGGGGCCGAGCGCGCCCAGCACCCGTTCCTCGGGCGGCGGGCCACCGGCCGCGTCGAGGGCGTCGAGGAAGGCGGCCATCGTGGCCAGGGGCCGCTCCCAGCGGCGCCCGCCGGCGGCGGCCTCCACCAGCGGGGCATGGCTCACGCCGAGCCCGAGCAGGAACCGGTCGGGGAAGTCGCGCTGCAGGGCGGTGGCGGCCGCCGCCACGGCCGTCGGGTCGTGCAGGTAGATGGGGAGCACGCCGATGGCCAGCACGAGGCGTTCGGTGGCCTCGAGGATGGCCCGGGCCGGCGCGAACACGTCGTTGCCCACGCCCCCCGGCATCCAGGCCGTCGGGTAGCCCAGGGCCTCCAGCTCCACGGCCGCGGCGACGCCGTCGTCACCCAGCAGCTGCGTGCTCCACACACCGACCGGACCCAGCTCCACGTCCACCCCCACGGCTCCCCCGGGCGCGCTGACCGTAGCGGAGTCCCGACACCCGGGTGCGGTTGACCTCCGGGGCGGCGAGGTACGCGGTGACCCGTGGCTGGCACGGAGGACCGCAAGGCCGACGAGAGGGCCGACGACCGGACCAACGACCGGGCCGACGACGAGCCCGGCGCCGCCAAGCGGTGGCTGCACAAGCTCGACGCCTACCAACGGCGCCGGGCCTGGCTGGCGTGGCCCTTCGCGGTGATGAAGAAGTTCGGCGAGGACGGCGCCGGCAACCTCGCCGCGCTGATCGCCTACTTCGGGTTCTTCTCGATGTTCCCGCTGCTGCTCCTGCTCTTCACCATCCTCGGCTTCGTGCTGGAGGGGAACCCCGGCCTGCGCGAGGACATCGTCGACTCCACGCTGGCGCAGTTCCCGATCATCGGCGACCAGATCGAGCAGAACGTCGGGTCGATCGAGGGCAGCGGCGTCGCCCTTGCCGTCGGCATCGTCGGCGCGCTGTGGGCCGGCATGGGCGCCCTGAACGCCGCCCAGACGGCCATGAACAGCGTGTGGGACGTGCCGATGAGGGAGCGCCCCAAGTTCATCGAGGCCCGGCTGCGGGCGCTCGTCATGCTGGCCGTGCTCGGTGCGGGCGTGATCGCCGTGACCCTGGTGGGCTCGGCGGCCGCCTTCAGCGACTCGCTCGGGCCGCTCACCGGCGTCGTCGGCTTCATCCTCTCCAGCGCCCTCGGCACCGGGCTGTTCCTGCTGGCCTTCAAGGTCCTGACCGACCGCGAGCTCGGCTGGGGCCAGCTGCTCGCCGGTGCGGTGGTCGGCGGCATCGGCTGGGCCATCCTGCAGGCCATCGGCGGCTGGTACATGGGGAACCAGCTGAAGGGCGCCAGCCAGACCTACGGCCTGTTCGGCCTGGTGCTCGGCTTGCTGTCGTGGATCTACCTGCAGGCCCAGGTGATGGTCCTGGCCGCCGAGGTGAACGTGGTGCGCGAGCGTCGGCTCTGGCCGCGCAGCCTGTCCGGCGACGACCTCACCGACGCCGACCACCGTGCCCTCCACGAGCACGCCCGGGTGGAGGAGCGGGTCGAGGCCGAGAAGGTCGACGTCGACCTGAACCAGGCCTCCGACGACACCGGGCCCGACGACGCCGCGACCGACGGATCCCGGCGCGACGAGGCCCAGCCGGGCAGCGCTACACCTCGACGGTGACGGTGTCGCGCCCGGCCCGCAGCAGCGTGCCGGGGCGGGCGTCGGTGAAGGCGCCGTCGCGCACCACGAGCTCGCCGTTCACGACCACGTGCACCACCCCGGTGGGCTCGCCGTAGATGCGGCCGGCGCCGCCCGGCAGGTCGTAGCGGAACGACACCGCACCGGGATCGATGCGGTCCGGGTCGAGCACCACCAGGTCGGCGGCCCAGCCCTCGGCGACGCGCCCCCGGCCGCGCAGCCCGTAGAGGCGGGCGGGCTCGTCGGTGAGCATCGCGATGGCCTCCTCGAGAGGGAGCAGGCCCCGCTCGCGCACCGCCCGCGACAGGAGGGTGGTGGCGTAGCTGAAGGAGTCGATCATGTCGAGGTGGGCGCCGGCGTCGGACGCGCCGACCACCGCGCGGGGGTCGCGCCACACCTCCACGCGGCGTTCCCACGACCGCTCGTCCTGGCCGCGGTCGGGGGAGTACAGCCCGGTGGCCAGCCGGTCGGCCACGACGATGTCGCAGAGCGCGTCCCAGGGCGTGGTGCCGAGCTCGGTGGCCACCTCGCCCACCGTCCGGCCGTTGAACCGGGCCGTCTCCGGCGAGTGGGTCTCCAGCCGGTACGACGACCACAGCGCGATGGAGCGCTGCCGGCCGGGCATGGTCTGGGCCATGCGGTCGAGCTCGGCCCGCTGCGCCGGGTCGCGCAGCGCCGCGATCCGCTCCTCCGGCGGACGGCCGAAGAACGGCGCCCAGCCGGGAAGGGCGTCGAGGAGGAAGCCCGAGGCGAACGTCAGCCGGGTGCGCAGCGAGTCGGGCAGCGTGAGCGCCACCACCCGGCCGCCGTGGTCCTCGGCGTAGTCGCTGGCGGCCAGCTGGGCCTCCTGCACGTCGACGTTCTGGCCGTACACCTGGAGCACGTTCCAGTTCAGCGGCCGTCGCGCCACCCGCGACATGGCGGCCATCACGTCCTTCTGCTCGTCGCTGAACACCCCCACACCCGGGATGAACTCGAGCGTCGTGCCGGGCACCTCGGCCACCACCGCGCACAGCGCCAGCAGCTCGTCGCGGCTGGCGAACCGGGACGGCACCGGGCCGCCGGTGTGGTCGGAGTGCGTGATCGACCAGCTCGACGAGAGGCCGAGGCCCCCGGCCTGCAGGCCCTCCCGCAGCAGCGCGCCCATGCGGGCCACCTCCTCGGGCGTGGCCTCGCGCGTGGTGGCCTCCTCGTGGAGCACCCGCCGGCGCAGCGCGGAGTGGCCCACCATGAACCCGGCGTTGGGCACGAGCCCGCCCTCGAGGCGGTCGAGGTACTCGCCGGTGGTGCGCCAGTCCCACGGCACGCCCTGCTCCAGCGACTCGAGCGGCATGCCCTCCACCCGGGCCAGCATGCGCATCAGGTAGTCGGCGTCCTCGGGCCCCAGCGGGGCGATGGAGAAGCCGCAGTTCCCCCCGATCACCGTGGTGACGCCGTGCAGCGGCGACGGGCTGAGCGTCGGGTCCCAGAAGACCTGCGCGTCGTAGTGGGTGTGCACGTCGACGAAGCCGGGGGCGACCACCAGCCCGTCGACGTCCACGACCTCGCGAGCCGGCTCGTCGGTCGGGCCGACGCTCACGATCCTGCCGTCGCGCACCCCCACGTCGGCCCGGCGGCCCGGGCGTCCGGTGCCGTCGACGACGACGCCCCCCTTGACGAGGCAGTCGAGCATCGCGCTTCCCCTTTCGTCGGTGGGCCGATGCTGCCGTGCCCCCGCCGTGAGGTCAACGCAGCCCGAGCGCCCCCACCAGGAACTCGGTCGTCTCGTCCACGATGGCGGTGCGTTCGGTGGCGACCACGTCGTGGCCGGCCTGCTCGAAGACCACCAGGTGGCAGGGGAGCCCGCCGGTGCGGGCCGCCTCGCAGGTGGCCTTGGCGGCCGCGATCGGGACGGTGGCGTCGAGCGCGCCGTGCAGCATGAGCACGGCGGGGCCGGGCGCCACCAGCGCGTCGTGATGAGCGGCGGTGCCGGCGATGGACACCACGGCGCTGACGTCGCTGCGCTCGCCCGGCGTCCCGCTCGTGCCGGGGTCGTCGGGGCTCGACCCCACCTCGACGGCGGTGATGGCTCCGGCCGAGTAGCCCAGCACGGCGATGCGCTCGGGGTCGATGCCGTGGTCGTCGGCATGGGCCCGCAGCCACCGGACGGCGGCCTGCACGTCGTGCTGCGCGTCGTGCGCCGCCCGCTCGGTCTCGGGCTCCAGCTCGCTCCAGCCGTGCGGGGGCAGGCGGTCTCGGAGGCGGTAGCTCACGGTGGCGGTGACGAAACCTCGTCGGGCCAGCGCCTCGCCGTAGGGCGCCATGGAGCTGCGGTCGCCGCTGACGAACCCGCCCCCGTGGACGAGCACCACGACGGGTCGGGCGGCCAGCGGGTCGTCCGCGGGTGCCCACAGGTCGAGGGCCAGCTCCACCTGCTCGCCGTCGGCGTCGAGCGCGGCGCCGTAGCGGAGCCCGCGCTCGTGCTCGAGCTCGGTGAAGACCTCCTCCACGTAGCGCCCCTCGGGCACCGCCGGTGGGGCCGTGGTCGGCGTCGCGGCCGGGGCGAGCTCGGTCGCGCTCGTGGTCGGGGCCGGCGCGCTGGCGCTCGCGCTCGTCGGCGCGGCATCCGCCGCCCGTTGGCCGCCACCGTCGTCGCTGCAGCCGGCCACGAGCAGGGCGAGCGCGGCAGCGGCTGCCGCCACCCCGGAGCGCCGCGCCCGCGCCATCCGTGCGAGGTTACGGGTCGCCGGCGGGGTGGCGGAGGTCGCGCCAGCGGGCCTCGGCCCGACCGAGCTCGGTGCTCGGTGGCGCCTGCACGAAGGGCCACAGCTCCTCGGCGATGCGCCGCCAGTTGCCGTGGGCCGCGAGCCGGCCGAGCAGCGCGTAGAGGCCGAGGTTGATGCGCTGGATGATCACGAACGACGCCGGCACGTTGGTGTGGCGGCTCACCGGGTGGCCCGACGCGAAGGTGCGCCGCACGGTGGCCGAGGCGTACTCGGGCGTCCACGTGACCGGCGCGTCCTCCTGCACCGAGGCGTAGAAGTGGGCGAAGTACTCGCCGACCTCCTCGGTCGACACGGGCGCGCCGGCCCGCAGCAGCCCGGCCTGCTCGACGATGCGGCGGAAGGCCGCCGGGTCGCGCTCCACCACCATCGTGCGGATCATCGACTGGAAGACGTCGATCTCGGCCTGTGAGAACCGCCGGGTGAGGCCGAAGTCGAGGAACGTCACCCGCCCGCCGGGGTGGAACAGGTAGTTGCCGGGGTGGGGGTCGCCGTTGAAGGCGTGGAGCCGGTAGAGGCTGCCGAACACGAACCGGAAGAGGGCCTCGCCGGCCAGGTCGCGCTCCTCCTGCGACCAGCCCAGCACCTCCTCGAAGCGGGCGCCGGTGGCCAGCTCGGTGGTCAGCACGCGGCGGGTGGAGAGCTCGTGCACCACGGCCGGCACGTGCAGGAACGGGTGGCCCGCGTACCAGCGGGCGAAGAGCTCCTGGTTGGCCGCCTCGTGGTGGTAGTCGAGCTCCTCCACGATGCGGGCCCGGAGCTCGGCCACCAGCGGCCCGGGCTCCAGGCCGGGGAAGGCCATCTTCAGCGAGCCGAAGAGGAGGTCGGCGTTGCCCAGGTCGGCCTCGATGGCCTCGGCCACGCCGGGGTACTGCACCTTCACCGCCACCGCCCGCTCGTCGCGGGTGATGGCCCGGTGGACCTGGCCGATCGAGGCCGCCGCGATGGGCACCGGGTCCCACTCGGCGAACACCTCCTCGGGGGCCGCTCCCAGCTCCTCGGCCACCACCTGGGCGGCCAGGTCGGCGCTCATCGGCGGGGCGTCCTGCTGGAGCTGGGTGAGGGCCAGGCGCAGCGGCTCGGGCAGGCCCTCGTCGAGGTAGCTGGCCATCTGCCCGATCTTCATGAGGGCGCCCTTGAGGTGGCCGAGGGTGGCGGCCACCTCCTCGGCCGTCCGGAGCTCGAGCTCGCTCTGGAGGGCCTCGCGCCGCCCGGCGTCGGCGAACACCTGGCGGGCCTTGACCGAGGCGGCGCCGGCGCCCACCCGGAGGCCGAGGCGGGCCACCTCCAGGTTCCGGGCCCGCCGGCTCGTGTGGGCCAGCACGCTGCCCGGCGAGGCGGCGTCCCGGCGAGCGGCGCGCCGCCGCCACCGGCCGGCGCCGGCCGCGGCCAGCGAGGCGGCCGCCGCCACCGCGGCCGCGCTCCACAGGACGGGTCCGAGGCGTCGGCGGGCGGGCACGAGCACAGAGGATGCCCGGCCGCGGACCGAACCCATCAACCCGAGGGCCCCGCGGGCCGATGGGTGCTGCGGGTGCAGGACGCGCCCCGGCAACCGCAGCACCACAAGGACGTGGCCCATGGATGGGATCGACGACGCGTGGGCCGAGCTCGGCCTCGCTCCCGGCGCCGACCGCGCCGCCGTTCGGCGCGCCTTCCGGCGGCTGGCCCACGAGCACCACCCCGACCACGGCGGCGACCGCGACCGGTTCGAGCGGGTGTCGGCGGCCGCCGCCCGGCTGCTGGAGGTGGCGCCGCCGGCCCCGCTGAGGGCGACCGGGGCTGCCGCGCCCGGTCGCGATCCCTACCGGCGCTTCCTGACGGGCCTCGACCAGGCGGCCCGCCTGCGGGTGGCCCCCCGCCCGACGCCCTGCCGGCGGTCGGGTCCCGGCCCGGCGCCGCGGCGGGTCCCGGCCCGGCCCTTCGCCGACGTGCTGGCGGACGTGCTGGCCGAGGCGCTGGCCGCCGCCTGACGGGGCGGCGCACCCGGTCTGCCAAGCTGCCGCCATGGCGATCGGGGACGTCGTGGTGGTGGGAGCGTCGCTGGCCGGGCTGCGGGCCGTGGAGGAGCTGCGCGGTGCCGGCTACGACGGTCGGATCACGGTGGTCGGCGCCGAGCCGCACCTGCCCTACGACCGGCCGCCCCTCTCCAAGAAGCTGCTGCAGGGCGAGCTGGCGGTCGACCGGTTGCCGCTGCGGCGGGAGGGCACCTGGGACGAGCTCGACGTGACCTGGCTGCTCGGCCGCCGGGCCACCGGCCTCGACACGGTCGCCCGCCGGGTCGAGGTCGAGGGCGGCGAGCGCCTGCCCTACGACGGGCTGATCATCGCCACCGGCGCGGCCCCGCGGCGCCTGCCCGCCCTCGAGGGCTACGGCGGGGTGCACGTGCTGCGGACGCTCGAGGACGCCGTGGCCCTGCGCGACGACCTGGCCCGCACCCCGCGCCGGGTGGTGGTGGTGGGGGCGGGCTTCATCGGCTCGGAGGTGGCCGCGTCGGCCCGGACGCTCGGCCTCGAGGTCACCATCCTCGAAGCCCTGACGGTGCCGCTGGCCCGAGGCCTGGGCCCGACCATGGGGCCGGTGGTGGCCCAGCTGCACGCCGAGCACGGCGTCGACCTGCGCCTCGGTGTCACGGTCGAGGGCGTCAAGGGCGGCGACCGGGTGGAGGCGGTGCGCCTGGCCGACGGCGAGCTGCTCGACGCCGACGTGGTGGTCGTGGGCATCGGGGTGGCCCCCACCACCGACTGGTTGGAGGGCTCCGGCCTCGAGCTCCGCGACGGCGTGGTCTGCGACGCCACCCTGGCCGCCGGCCCCCCCGGGGTGTACGCGGCGGGCGACCTGGTCCGCTGGCCCCACCGCCGCATCGGGCTGGAGCTGCGCATCGAGCACTGGACCAACGCCGCCGAGCAGGGCGCCCACGCCGCCCGCAACCTGCTGGCCGGGCCCGAGCAGGCCACGCCCTACGACGCCGTGCCCTTCTTCTGGAGCGACCAGTACGACCGGCGCATCCAGCTCCTCGGCCACGTCGGGCCCACCGACGAGGTCCGCGTCGTCCGGGGCTCGCCCGAGGAGGGCAGGTTCCTGGCCCTGTTCGGCCATGCGGGCAGGTTGACGGCCGCCTTGGGGTTGTCCATGCCGCGCTACCTGATGCCCTTCCGGGCCCGCCTGGAGGAGGGCATCAGCTGGGCGGACGCCCTGGCGGCTGCGGCCGACACCTGAGCGCTGTTGTAATGATGTAATCGCGCTTTCGGTCGCTACCCTCCCGGGTATGGCCTCTTCCTCATCGCTCCAGGCCTTGCCGCTGCTGCCCCTGGACGGCGGCGTGGTCCTTCCCGGCGTCGTCGTCACCCTGGCGGTCGACGCCCCCGAGGCGTCCACCGCGGTGGCCGCTGCCCGCCAGGGGGACGGACGGGTGGTGCTCGTGCCGCGGATCGACGGCCAGTACGGCCGCGTCGGCACCGTGGCCAAGCTCGAGAACGCCGGCAACCTGCCCGACGGCACGCCGCTGGCGATCTTCCGGGGCCTCCACCGCGCCGTGCTCGGCGCGGCCTCGGCCGATCCGGCCGGGGCCGGCGGGCTGGTGGTCCAGGCCGAGGTGGTCGAGGACCCGGCCGCCGGGCCCGAGCTGCGGGCCGCCACGGCCGAGCTGCGGGCCGTCCTGGAGCAGGTGGCCGGGCTGCGCCGCAGCCGCCGGCTGCCCGAGATCCTGCGCACCGTGAGCGAGCCCGGCCCCCTCGCCGACGCGGTCACGTCGTGGTCCGACGCGCCCCTGGAGCACAAGCAGGCGGTGCTCGACGCCGTCGACGTGGCGACGCGCGTCGAGCTGGTGCTGGCCTGGGCCAAGGAGACCCACGCCGAGCTCGACGTCACCGAGCGCATCCGCTCGGACGTCGCCGAGGGCGTGGAGCGCACCCAGCGGGAGTACATCCTCCGCCAGCAGCTGGCCGCCATCCAGAAGGAGCTGCGGTCGCTCGGCGGCGAGGGCGCCGGCGACGACAGCGACGACTACCGGGCCAAGCTGGCCGCCACGGAGCTGCCCGAGGGCGTGCGCCAGGCGGTCGAGCGGGAGATCGACCGGCTGGAGCGCACCAACGGCCAGAGCCCCGAGCAGTCGTGGATCCGCACGTGGCTCGACCGCATCTTCGAGCTGCCGTGGGGCGTGCACACCGAGGACCGCCTCGACATCGGCGCGGCCCGCGCCGTCCTCGACGCCGACCACACCGGCCTCGACGACGTGAAGGAGCGCATCGTCGAGCACCTCGCCGTCCGCAAGCTGCGGGCCGAGCGGGGCCTCGACGACACCGCGGCCGACGGGGAGGGCACCACCCGGCGCCCGGGCACCGGCGCCATCCTGGCCCTGGTCGGCCCTCCGGGCGTCGGCAAGACCAGCCTGGGCGAGTCCGTGGCCCGCGCCATGGGCCGCAAGTTCGTGCGCGTCGCCCTCGGCGGCGTGCGCGACGAGGCCGAGATCCGCGGCCACCGGCGCACCTACGTGGGCGCGCAGCAGGGCCGCATCGCCCGCGCCATCGCGGAGGCCGGCTCGACGAACCCGGTGCTGCTGCTCGACGAGGTCGACAAGCTCGGCAGCGACTGGCGGGGCGACCCGTCGTCGGCGCTGCTCGAGGTGCTCGACCCGGCCCAGAACCACACCTTCCGCGACCACTACCTCGAGGTCGAGCTCGACCTGTCCGACGTGCTGTTCCTGGCCACCGCCAACGTGGCCGAGACCATCCCCGGGCCGCTGCTCGACCGGATGGAGGTGGTCCGCCTCGACGGCTACACCGAGGACGAGAAGGTGGCCATCGCCCGCGACCACCTCTTCGACCGCCAGCGCCGGCGCAACGGGCTGGAGGACGGCGAGGTGAGCGTCACCGACGAAGCCCTGCGGGCGGTCGTCACCGACTACACCCGCGAGGCCGGCGTGCGGAACCTCGAGCGGGAGCTGGGCAAGCTGCTGCGCAAGGTGGCGACGGGCGTGGCCCAGGACCCCTCCACCGTGCCCGTCACCGTCGACACCGATGCGGTGCGCCGCTACCTCGGCCGGCCGCGGTTCTTCGACGAGGTCGCCGAGCGGACCACGGTGCCCGGCGTGGCCACCGGCCTGGCCGTCACCGGGGTGGGCGGCGACGTGCTCTTCATCGAGGCCTCCGCGGCCGACGGCGAGCCGGGGCTGACCCTCACCGGCCAGCTGGGCGACGTCATGAAGGAGTCGGCGCAGATCGCCCTCTCCTACGTGCGGGCCCACGCCACCGAGCTCGGCGTCGATCCCGAGCGGCTCAACCGCCGGGTGCACGTGCACGTGCCGGCCGGCGCGGTGCCGAAGGACGGGCCGTCGGCGGGCGTCACCATGGTGACGGCGCTGGTCAGCCTGCTCACCGGGCGCACGGTGCGGTCGGTGGTCGGCATGACCGGCGAGGTCACCCTCCAGGGCCGCGTGCTGCCCATCGGGGGCGTGAAGCAGAAGGTGCTGGCCGCCCACCGCGCCGGGCTCACCGACGTGGTGCTGCCCGCCCGCAACGGCGGCGACCTGGAGGACGTGCCGGAGCGCGTCCGGGAGGCCATGACCTTCCACCTGGCCTCCGACGTGGCCGACGTGCTCGCGGTGGCCCTCGACCCCCCGGTCGCCCTCCAGCCCGCGGCCTGAGCGACGGGGGCGCCTCCGGGCGCCCCCGCGCCGCGCCAGACTCTCTCGATGGCTCGCCTCCGCCATCCCTGGCTCCGGCTCGCGTGCCGCGGCGCCGCTCGCGCGCCAGTCTCGTCCCACTCGGGTGGCGGCCAACCGTGGCCGCGCATGGGAGCTTGACCACGTGGCCCGCCGTCCCGACGCCGCCCGCCTGGCCGTGTGGCGCGCCTTCCTCGAGACCCACCGCGCCGTGCTGACGCGCCTGGAGGACGAGCTGCAGGCCGAGCGCGGCCTCTCGCTCGACTGGTACGACGTGCTCGTCCAGCTCCACGAAGCCGGAGGGGCCCGCCGCATGCAGGAGCTCGCCGGCGCGCTGCTGATCGACAAGAGCAGCCTCTCCCGGCGCATCGACCGGATGTGCATGGCGGGTCTCGTCGAGCGCCACGCCTCGCCCGACGACCGGCGCGGCACCCTGGCGGTGCTCACCGCCGAGGGCCGGGCCGCGCTCAAGAACGCCGCCCCGGTGCACCTGCGAGGCATCCACTGGCACTTCACCCAGCACCTGTCCGACTCCGACGTCGCCGCGCTGCGGCGCATCTTCTCCAAGGTCCTCACGGGCATGGACGGCGAGCCGGAGTGACGACGACGGTTGTGACGATGGTTGCATCGTCAACGGCTTTGTCGTTGCAGTTGCAACGAACCACGGCTGCGTGACGATCGCCACGAGCAGGGCGGCGACGGCGGCGGCCGGGTTGTGGCGTCCCCGGCACGACAGCAGACTGGCCCGGTCCGGCGCTGTGCAGGAGGAGCTCGCATGAGAGACGCCGTGATCGTCGATGCGGTCCGGACCCCGCTCGGTCGGCGCAACGGTCGGCTGCGCTCGTGGCACCCGGTCGACCTTGCCGCCGAGGTCCTGAAGGCGCTCCAGGCCCGCTCGGGCGTCGATCCCGACGTGGTCGACGACGTGATCATGGGCTGCGTCTCGCAGGTGGGCGAGCAGGCCGTGAACATCGGGCGCAACGCCGTGCTCGCGGCGGGGTGGCCCGAGGAGGTCCCGGCCACCACCGTCGACCGCCAGTGCGGCTCCTCGCAGCAGGCGCTGCACTTCGCCGCGCAGGGGGTCATGGCGGGGGCCTACGACGTCGTGGTGGCGGCAGGGGTGGAGTCGATGACGCGGGTGCCCATGGGCTCCCCGACCGTCGACGGCAAGTACGGCCGGCCCTTCGGCCCCGCCATGGCCGCCCGTTACAAGCCCACCGGGGGGCTGGTGCCGCAGGGCATCTCCGCCGAGCTGATCGCCGAGAAGTGGGCGCTCAGCCGCGAGGACCTCGACCGCTTCGGCCTGCGCAGCCAGGAGCTGGCCGCCCAGGCGACCCGCGAGGGCCGCTTCGAGGCCGAGATCCTGCCGG